>Ga0100399_1000157_pt1 | contig 42526 bp, 42 predicted proteins | sample CryGeymeta201523_FD_81545 | JGI IMG/M metagenome (GOLD analysis project Ga0100399, IMG submission 81545) | Groundwater microbial communities from Crystal Geyser aquifers in Utah, USA - Crystal Geyser metaG 2015-23 | ecosystem: Environmental > Aquatic > Deep subsurface > Groundwater | place: USA...
CGCAGCGACAACGATCACCTTTGGTCCGACCGCACCCAGAGCCACCCGCGCCGCCATCACCTTGCCCTCCGGATCAAGGCGCAGCGCCACGCCACAGCCGACCACGGCAATATCCATCTCGGTGCGCGGGATGAACCGCAGATAGGCATCCCCTGAGCGCGCCTCACGCGCCGGCAGAAAGATCGAGGCGATGAACTCCCCCGGCGCCAGCGTCGTCTTGCCCGGCGATTTGGGAATCTCGATCACCGGCACGTCGCGCGCGCCCTTTGGTCCGACGATCCGCACCACCGCACCCGCCACCACCATGGCCGGCACAGAATCGGCCGCAGGTGAGGCATTGCACAGATTACCCGCCAGCGTGGCGCGTCCCTGCACCTGCGTCGAGCCGATCAGCCCCGCCGCCTCGACCACGCCCGGCCAGTCGGCGCAGAGCCCGGCATGTTCGCCCATCTCGGCCCCCGAGACGGCAGCGCCAATACGCCAGCCGCCATTTTCGGCAATAATCGCCTTCATCCCGGCGATTCGCTTGATGTCAACAATCACCTCCGGCTCGATCATCTCGGCGCGCAGCTTGACCAGCAGGTCGGTCCCGCCCGCCAGCACATGCGCCCCGGTCTCTGCCACCAGAAGCGCCACTGCCGCGTCAATACTTTGAGGTGCTTCATATCGCATTCAGTTCGTCCTTTTCCTTTCACCGGGGCCGTTTCCGCCTCTGGCAGAGTCGACCCCCTCCTTGCCCAGACTATCTCGCAACGCGCGACAATACGCAAACCGGTTGACGACACCTGCATGAACTTCCGCGCCAGCAGAGGCAACCCAGGCCAGGTTCCTCCCGCCGGAAATGCCATATCCGCGCGCCATACCGGTGCCAAAGCTGCCTTAATTCTCGGTCAAGCTCTGTTTTGCATATTCTGGTTTCCGATTCCGAGAACGCAAGGTTAGACATGCAGCGCGCCCCTCACCAACCGCCTCTATGCCGCTCGGCTTCGCCTCGCCATGCGCTCCTCTTCGAATTGATCCGTCAACGCGGCCTCGCACAGTCGGTCAGTCAGCGCCTCGCCAGTGCCCCCGAACGGCACCCTGCGGATCTGTTGTATCTCGCCACGCTCGCGGCCCGATCCCTCAGCGCTCGGGATCAGCCCCCTGCCCGGTGGTGAATTCAGCCGCGAAAACCGGTGGCGACCACGAATTTCTCCGAACTGTCTGACCGCGACGCGGGCGGCTTGACATTGGCAACCTTGTCAAACCGCTGTTTCAAGAGTTTCTGCAATTCTCCCTCTGCGCCTCCGGCCAACACCTTGGAGACAAAGGTGCCACCGACCTCCAGCACGTCGAATGCCAGATGCGCCGCCGCTTCGCAGAGTGCGATGATCCGCAAATGATCGGTCTGTTGATGTCCCGAACTCGATGCCGCCATGTCCGACATCACCACATCGGCCTTGCCTCCCAGCCAGGACTTCACCTGTTCGTCGGCATCATCTTCCATGAAATCCAGCTGATGGATCTCGCACCCTGCGATGGGTTCCACCGCCTGCAAATCGACCCCCAGAATACGTCCCTGCGCCTTGCCCTTGCGCTCAGCCAGGGCATTGACCCGCGGCACCGCCACCTGACACCAGCCCCCCGGCGCACAGCCCAGATCGACCACCCGCGCCCCCGGCACCAGAAAGCGGAACTTGTCATCCAGTTCCATGATCTTGTAGGCAGCGCGCCCGCGATAGCCCTCGATCTGCGCCCGCTTGACATAGGGATCATTAAGCTGGCGCTGCAACCAGCGGGTCGAGGAGGATTTACGCCCGCGCGCCGTCTTGACCTTGACGGTCAGATCGCGCTGCCCGCGTCCCGAGGTGTTCTTGCCATCCGGTCCCTTGGCCATCACGCCTCTCCATCCGTCAGCACACCATCCGCCGCCATCTGGGCATAGAGCATCCCCTCGCGCAGGCCCCGGGCCGCCACCGACAACCGATCCGTTGGCCAGCAACGCAGCAACGCTTGCAGGATCGCGGCCCCCGACATGATCAGCGCATGGCGGTCCTCGCCAATGCGTGGATCTCGTCTGCGCCCGGCGGGACCAAGTGCCAGATAGGATCGAATCACCCGATCGATCTCGTCGCTGGTCATCGTCAGGCCATCCACCTTGTTGCGGTCGTAACGGCGCAATCCCAGATGGCTGGCCGCAACCGTCGTCACCGTGCCGCTGGTCCCCACGATCTGAAACCCCTCGCGCTTCTGTTCGTCCTTGTAGGGTGCGAATTCCGCCAGATTCTCTTCAAAGAACCAACTCATCAAGGCAAACCGCGCGGTGTCATCGCCGACATCGCAGAACTGGTCGCGTAATGTCGCAACCCCCAGCGGCACGCTGATCCAATCCACCACCTTGGCCGCAGGCAACCCTTCCTCGCAGGTGTGAAAGCCCAGATGCATCCGCATGATCGCCCGCCGCCTCGCGTGATGGGGCACCGCCGTCAGGTCGATCCAAACCAGTTCTGTCGAACCGCCACCAATATCCACCACCAGCAACTGATCGGTTTTCGGGTTGACCAGCGGCGCACAGGACACCACCGCCAGTTGCGCCTCTTCCTGTGGTGCGATGATGTCAAGGCGCAGACCCGTCTCGCGTTCGACCCGCTTCATGAAAGCTGCACCGTTGCTGGCGCGCCGACAGGCCTCTGTCGCCACCAGTCGCATCCGCTCGACCCCGTGCCGCCTGAGCTTCTGCTTGCACACCCACAAGGCCTGAATCGTCCGATAGATGGCCGCGCGTGACAGTTGGCCTGATCCCTCAAGACCGGCCCCCAGTTGTACGGATTTGGAAAAACTGTCCATGACCTTGAACTGACTGCCCATCGGTTGGGCAATCAGCATCCGGCAGCTGTTTGTTCCCAGATCCAGTGCCGCATATAGCGGCCTCTGATCCGGCAGGCTCAGTGCGGGGCTCTCAACCGGTTTCGGGAACGCGCCCGCACTTTCGGGACGCTTGGGCGCCATAACAACACGCCCTCCATTTCAAGTTGAGCAAAGGATAATGCGATTGCGGGTGCCGCGCAAGCATTGCGACGGCTCGATAACGTTGATGAAAAATTTTCGCATCCCCTGATGTCGCCATCTCCGCCGTCCTCGGCTAAGCTGCACAGGTCGCAGGACGCTCCCGTTCTGTCGAAATCGAACCCTTGCCAAGCGCGCGCCTGCATTACGTAGAAGCCACGACGGAAAAAGGAATCATTCATGGTTGACGTCACCATCGTCTACTGGCGGGACATTCCGGCCCAGATTATCGTCGGCAAGGGCCGTCGCGGCAGCAAGGTTCAGTTGCCAGAACGGTTCGAGCAGGCCATCGACCGCGCGGCGATGAAAACCGGCGCCGCCGGAACCGACGCCTATCTTGCCGAATGGCGCAAGGCCGATCCCTATTCCGTGGAAGGCGAGCCCGATGCCGTCGCCCAATCCGAGGCGGCCCGGATCGACGTCGTGTATGATCAGGAGCGCATCAAGGCCTTGATCGCGAATGATGGCTGGGCATGAATGCGCCCCGGATCGCTATGGGAGGCCGCGATGGCACTGTTGAACTTTAGAAAACGCGAGAAATTCACCCCCGCCAATGGCCAGATCGAGGCCCTGCTTGAGGGTTATTCCATCGAGGTGATGCCGCGCACCGCCGAAAAAGTCGAGAATTTCCGCGATCTGCTGCCTGCGGGCACCCGCGTCTATATCGCCCATATCGAGGGCACGCCGATTGAGGAGATGGTCTCCACCGCCGCCCGTCTGGCGCGCGACGGCTATCCCGTCATGCCGCATTTTCCGGCCCGCATCATCAAGGATCGCGCCACCCTGCAAGACTGGATCGGACGCTATCAGGGTGAGGCCGGTGTCGATCAGGCGCTCCTGCTGGCCGGCGGCGTCTCCCAGCCCTATGGCGATTTCGAAAGCGCTATCCAACTGCTCGAATCCGGTGAATTCGACCGCGCCGGTTTCAAGCGCCTTCACGTCGCGGGCCATCCCGAGGGCAATCGCGATATCGACCCCGACGGCAGCATGAAGAACGTCGAAGAAGCGCTTCGCTGGAAACAGAAATTCTCGGAAACGACAGATGCGGAAATGGCGCTTGCCACACAATTCGCCTTCGAGGCCAAGCCGATCATCCAATGGGCCGACGGGCTCAAGTCGGCCGGCATCACCCTGCCCATCCATATCGGCATCGCCGGTCCCGCCAAGCTCCAGACGCTGATCAAGTTCGCCATCGCCTGCGGCGTCGGCCCCTCGCTCAAGGTGCTGCAAAAACGCGCGATGGACGTGACCAAGCTGCTCTTGCCCTACGAGCCGACCGAGGTTTTGGCAGAGCTGGCCGCGCACAAGGCTGCCACTCCCGGTTTCAACATCGAGCACGTGCATTTCTTCCCGCTCGGCGGGATCAAGACCAATGCCGAATGGGCCATCGCCAATGGCGGCCCCAAAGCCGCCCCCGCAAACGCATCCTGAAGGATCTCCCATGACCCGCACCATCGTCGAGAGCAAAACGAAAACCGCCATCATCGGCTTTGACCAGCCGTTCTGCGTCATCGGCGAGCGGATCAATCCCACGGGGCGCAAGAAACTCGCGGCCGAGCTTGAGGCGGGGAACTTCTCGACCGTCGAATCCGATGCCCTGGCACAGGCCGCCGCCGGGGCGACGGTGCTCGATATCAACGCGGGCGTGGTCTACAACTCCAACCCCAACCCGAACGAGACAGAGCCGCCCCTGATGACGAAAATGATCGAGCTGGTTCAGGGCCTTGTGGACCTACCGCTCTGCATCGACTCGTCTGTTCCGGCGGCGCTTGAGGCGGGGCTCAAGGCCGCGCAGGGCCGCCCGCTGCTCAATTCCGTGACCGGCGAGGAAGAGCGGCTCGAATACGTCCTGCCGCTGGTCAAGAAATACAATGTGCCCGTGGTCGCCATCTCGAACGACGATAGCGGCATTTCCGAGGATCCCGATGTCCGCTTCGCCGTGGCGAAAAAGATCGTCCAGCGGGCCGCTGATTTCGGCATCCCCGCGCATGACATCGTGGTCGATCCTCTCGTCATGCCGGTCGGCGCGATGGCCACCGCTGGCCTTCAGGTCTTTACCCTCGTGCGCCGGTTGCGCGAGGAACTGGGCGTCAACACCACCTGCGGTGCGTCAAACATCTCGTTCGGCCTGCCCAACCGGCACGGCATCAATAACGCTTTCCTGCCGATGGCAATGGGGGCCGGCATGACCTCCGCCATCATGAACCCGATCGCCCTGCCCGTGAAACAGGCCGAGATCGCGGCAAAAAAGGCCGAGGTCGCCGCCACCGGCCTGATCCTGCCCGACGACATGGACGATGAGACCTTCTGCCAGATCTTTGGCCTCGGCAGCACCAAGGCCCGCCCGGGCAAGGAAATGGAGGCGATCATGGCCGCCAATTTCCTGACCAACAACGATCCCCACGGCGGCAACTGGATCAAGTTCAACAAGGCCCCGCCCAAACCCGGCGACGAGGTCCGCACCGGCGGGCGCGCTGGCTCCCGCAGCCGTCGCAGGGCGTAAATCCCCGCGGCGATTGCCGCCCCAGACCCCGTGACCCGTTGAACATAGTCAAAAGCCCCGCTCAAAGGCGGGGCTTTTGTTCGTGTCGAGCGGACCGAGCGTGCGACCGGCCTTTGGCTGACGCTGCTGCATACAGCGTCAGCCTCGCACTTCAGTCCGGTAACGCGATATGGTCAAAGAACACCGTCAGAATTTCGGCAGGCTCACCGAAATATTCGACAAAGGCCGCATTGAATCTATCCGACCGAAACGCCAGGCTGAGAGCCCGGTCTACGGCCAGCCGGAAATCCTCATCGCCGCGGGACAGGGCAAACGCCGCAGGTTCATGGGTGAAGTAACGCGGCAACACCTTCAGGTTGTCCCCGTCATTCGCCACCGCCAACACCGTCGCCACATCGCCAAAGAACACATCAGCCGTCCTTTCGGCAACGTGCTGGATGGCTTCGGCACTGTCGGGCACGGCAAGAACCCGTGACGACAGATGAAGCGTCCCGATCCGCTCTTCCAGCCAAGCGGCGGCAGAGGATCCCTCGATAACGGCAAACGTCTTTTCATTGATGAATGTCCGGGCTGGCGCACCCCGCCAGATCGGTCGGGTTGCGGCCTCCTGATCCGTAAGCATGGCAACCAGGGCGCGTGACGTGTCCGAAGTGACCAATCCGCCGATACCGTTCGGAAAGATAGGGATCGAAAAGGACACCTCCGCCCTGTTGGACAGGGTCAAAGGCACGGCACCGCAGAAGAGATCGACCTGCCCGGACGTCACCGCAGAAAGCCGATCCGCTGTTTTCACCGGGACCCAGTCGACTTTCAGGTCGGTCAAGCTCAACTGTTCCCTGACCTGATCCGCCACGATCTCGCACAGCCGCACGGCATAGCCTGCCGGGGCGCCTGTTTCGCCGGCATAGGAAAACGGGCGGGCGTCCGCTTCATAGCCTAGCGTGATCGTGCCTGCCGTCTGGATCCGCTCCAGCGTCTGCGCCGCGGCGGGTGCGGACAGGCCCAGCATGACCATCAAGGCAGCAACCAGACGGGCGGGGGTCCAAGTGCAAGACGATACGAGAGTCATGATGCATGCTCCTTTGTTTTTCAGGTCGAGACGGCTGCTGTCAGGGGCGCTCATGCTGCACCGCCTTTCTTGGCCGCCACCGAAATGAAGCGTGGCGAGATGAACGCCCAGATGATGAACGCAAGCATCATGGCGATCATGCCGCCAAACACCGCTTCCATCCCCGAGGAATAGATCGCGTAAGCACTGTAGAGCATCCCGATGGTCGAGACGAACAGGTTCATCCTGTATTTCGCCTGCGGCACGCCTGCGGTTTTCATCATCACGGCCAAAGCGGACAGCGCCATGATGTAGGGAATGACGTTTGTCACGACCGAAAGGTTCACCAGCGCGGAAAACTGTTCGTTCAGCGTGGGCGAAATGGTCGAAAAGGCCAGCCCCGTCTGCACGACGCCCAGGACAATCATACCCGTGACCGGCGCGCCCATGGCGTTCATCTTGGAGAAGACGGCCGGAAACATGCCTTCGTCCGATGCGGTCTTGGCCGTAGTGGCAATCGTGAACTGCCACCCCAAGAGCGATCCGACACAGGCGATCACGGCAAGGCCCATGATAATCTGGCCAATGGCCGGGCTGAACATCTGGGCAAAGACGAGACCGAACGGACCGGTCGACTGGGCAAGCTCAAGATTCGGCACGATGCCCTGAATGACGGTGGTGGACAGGATATAGACCACAGCTGCCCCCAAGGTGCCGAACATGCAGGCCAGCGGCACGTCTCGCTTCGGGTTCTCCACGGCGTCAGAGTTCTGTGCCGCAGATTCCATGCCCAAAAACGCCCAGAGCGTGAGCGAGATGCTCGACACCATACCCTCGAACAGTCCAAGTCCCTGCGGGTTCCAGGCGGCAGCAAAGGTTTCCTTGCTGAACCAGAACCAGCCGATGATCGACAAGGTTCCCACCGGGATAATCACTCCCCAGACGGTGATGGAGCCGATCTTGCCGGTGACGCTTGGCCCGCCAAAGTTTGCCAGCGTCGTGATCCACAAGAGCGACACGACCCCGACAAAGGTCGCAACGGGCGAGGAATTGACCCACGGAATGAAGGCCGCAAGGTAGCCGACGGCGGAAATCGCAATGGCGACGTTCGCAATGGCCAGCGACACGAAATAGAGGAAGAAGGTCACGAAATAACCCGACCGCCCATAGGCGTCCTCTGCATAGGCGGCCATGCCGCCGCCTCTTTGGTTGAACAGGCCCGCCTGGGCGAAGCCGTAGGCAATGGCCATCGACCCGACCGCCGTTACCAGCCACGACAAGAGCGAGATTGCCCCCACCTGTGCCATGTTCGCCGGGAGCATGATGATCCCGGACCCCATCATGTTCACCGCGACGATGAACGTCAGCTGCATGAGGTTCATCTTCTTCTTTGCTGATTTCTCTGCCATAATATGCGTTCTCCCTCGCTCCTATTGATGTTCGCGAACGACGTAAGAGTGGAACGTGATGCGGCCGTCCGTGCGTTCCTGAAACACGCCCTGAACCTTGTCGTTGCCGTCTGGAAAGCTGCGCAGCGACGTCTTTGGAGGACCCGTCCGGGCGTCCTGCGCAGATGAAGCCAAGGGCATCCCGGTCACGTCGATCATCACGGCTCCTATTCTGTCAGGCAGTCGACCATGTATTTCCGGTCCTCGCCCGAGCCTTCAAAGCGAAGGCCATGAATATCGGTCTCGAACCCCGGGAAGCGGCGGTCGAAATCGCGGGCATAGATCAGGTAATCCTGAATCGATCTGGTCGCCTGCGTGATCCGTTCGCCCGGCATGATCAACGGGATGCCCGGCGGATAGGGCACGATCATCACGGCCAGCGTGCGGCCCATCAGGTCGTCGATCTCGACGGCTTCGACCTGTCGCTTGACCTGCCGGTCATAGGCATCAGACGGGCGAAGCGCCATTTCAGGCAGGACCGTGTACATGTCCTGCTGCGCGCGCGGCAGGTCATCGTCCTTGTAGGCCTTGTGGACATGATCACACAGATCCCTGAGCCCCATTGCGCCATAGGCTTCGGGGTGGGCATGGGCCAGATCGGGCAGCACCTTGCTCAGAGGCGCATTCGCGTCGTAAAGATCCTTGAAGTTCAGAAGCTCGGTGATGAGCGTGCTCCACTTGCCCTTGGTGATGCCCATCGAGAACAGGATCAGGAAGGAATAGAGCCCGGTCTTTTCGATCTCGATCCGGCGGGCCGACAGGAATTTGACCACCACGCCGGCGGGAATGCCCATCTCCTCCATCGTGCCGTCGGCCAAGAGGCCCGGCGTCATGATGGTGACCTTGATCGGATCGACCAGCGCATGATCCGCAGCCAACCCTTGGAACCCATGCCACGCATCTCCCGGAACGAGCGACCAGCTCGCGCGGTCGGCGGCGGGCTTGTCCAGAATCCCCTCTGGCTGCCAGATGTCGAACCACCAGCTGTCCTTCACCTCCTGACGGACCGACTGCATCGCCCGGCGGAAACTCAGCGCCTCGTCGATGGTCTCCTGCACGAGACTGCGCCCGGCAGGCTGCTCCATCATCGCGGATGCCACATCGAGCGAGGCGATGATGCCGTATTGCGGCGAGGTCGAGGTGTGCATCATGAACGCGTCGTTGAACAACGCCATGTCGAGTTCGGCGGTCTTGGCGTTCTGCAGATGGATCATCGCGGCCTGCGAAAAGGCGGCAAGCAGCTTGTGCGAGGATTGGGTTGCAAAGGTGATCGCATGCTCAGAGCGCGCGGGAGTGCTGGACGAAATCGCGTGATAGCCATCATAGAACGGATGGAAATTCGCATAGGCATACCAGGCCTCATCAAAGTGCAGCACCTCCACGGAATCGCCCAATGACGTCTTTATGGCATCGACGTTGTAGCACAGGCCGTCATAGGTAGAGTTCGTGACAACCATCAGCCGCACCTTGCCGCTGGTTTCCTGCGCAAAGGGGCTGGCCGCGATCTTGGCCTTGATCGCGTCAGGGGTGAACTGATCCTTGGATATCGGACCGATGATGCCAAGCCCGTTGCGGGACGGGATCAGGTAGATCGGGGTCGCGCCGGTCATGATCAGCGAATGCAGGATCGACTTGTGACAGTTGCGGTCGCACAGGACCAGATCGCCGCGCCCGACCATGCCGTGCCAGACGATCTTGTTGGCCGTCGAATTGCCCCCGACCACGAACAGCGTGGCATCGGTGCCAAAGATGCGGGCGGTGTTGCGTTCCCCCTCGGCGATCGGTCCGACATGGTCCAGCAGGGACCCCACCTTGCCGACCGAAACAGAAATGTCCGACCGCAGGGTGTTCTCGCCGAAAAATTCATGGAACATGTTGCCGACCGGGCTTTTGCGGAAGGCAACACCGCCGCCATGGCCGGGCGTGTGCCATGAATAGCTGGCCTTGAGCGTGTAATCCATCAACGCCTTGAACATCGGCGGGGCAAGCCCTTCCAGATAGTGCTCGGCTGATTCGGCGATCACGCGGGCGATGAACTCGGGGGAATCCTCAAAGAGGCGCATAAAGGCGTTGGCATGACGCAGAACCCGGGCCGGCACCATGTCGGCGGTCGTCGTGTCGCCGAACAGGAAGATCGGAAGGCTGGGGTTGCGCTCGCGTTTGCTTGTCAGAATCGTTTCCAGAACCTGCCAGCGCGTTGCCGGATCCTCGGATCCATCAACCGAGACGATCAGGCAGGATTGTTTTTGGGACACATTGCCAAGCTGCAGCGCGTCCTCATAGCTGATACCGCCGATCACCCGAAAACCGTGCTTCTCGATTTCGGCGGCCAATTGTTTCATTCCGATGCCGGATGCCCCGCGGCTCTCGAAATCCTCGTCGATGATGGCGATTGGAAAGGCCTTGTAGAAGTCCATGAATGCGTTCTCCCCTCAGATAAAAGCATGTGATTGTCAGGAGTCTTGCGCCGTGAGGCCGCGCGCCGGGGGCAAGGCCCTCCGGGTGACCGGCGCAGTCCGGCAACGGGGTTTGCGCAGGAAAGACGAAGCGCGTCATGACGAAACGCCTTGCTGTACCTTCGCGCTTGCCGCGTGGCGGCGAAACAGGTTTGCGGCAATCAGCGACACGATGATCTGCACGGGGACCGCAAGCACGACCATCACGATGGAGCGGCGGTCCGATCCGGCCATGGTCATCAATGGCACCAGTGCAGCGCCCGCATTGCGGGTGCTCAGGCCAAGGCCAATCACGCTGCGCTGCGTCGCGGGCAGGCCTCGGGACAGCAGGTAACCGACCGCCGTCATGCAAGTCAGAAAGACAAGCTGCGCGAGGATCGCAAACGATCCAACCGTGTCAAAGAAATCCTGCCCATAGAGGATCGCACACAACACCAGCAGGAGGACTGTCGCAACCGCCGTGACCATCTTGACCGCGGGAAGGATGCCCTCTGCCACGGTCGGGACGGTGCGAAGAACCACCATGCCGGCAACAAGCGGGACCAACACCAGCGCCACAAGCGGGCTGGCAATGGTCCAGGCGCTGACCGACAGCCCCTTGGTGATGAAGGGCACCGCAACGGGCAGCAGCAGCACCGCTCCGACCGATGCCAGGATCAACATGGTGGCGGCATAGCTCATCTCGCCGGCAGCCCGGTCAACCATGGCAGGCAAGAACGGCGCGCAGGGCGTCAGGCTGAGCAGAAGAAGGCCAATGGCATAGGGTTCCGACAGCGACAGGACACGCGTCAGAACAAGGGCAAGGACCGGGCCCACGACAAACCCGAAAAACAGGCTATATCCCACGAAGCGCAGATTGCGCAGGCTGGACACGGCATCCTTTCCCTTCAGGCCAAGACCCAAGCCAAACAGCGATCCCAACATGAACACCACGAGAGACAGGTTCAGGACCGTATCGAGACTGCCCGTCACGTTGCTCTCGCTCCAGCTGGGACAGGTGATGACAAACCGGAATTCATTCGATGTGCACCTTTGTTGCTCTTCGCAGAAACTCGGCAATCTCGACCTCAAGCCCGGCAATCACCGACCGGTAATCGTCTATCTCATCCTGTCTTGACGGCAGCGCCTCACGCATCAGCCTTTCAAGGCTGCTGCACGCCGTCGCGTAATCCTCGCACGCGCTGCGAAAACTCGTGTCACCGAGGAAAAGACGTCGAATGAGCGCCCCATCATCGGGGAACTTGCCCGTGACAGAGGACAATCCGGGGCGGAGCTCATGCGATCTCATCTTCCATCGTCTTTCGGAACCGTTCACTGTCGCAATGGGCGGCCTGTTTCGTGGGCAAAAGAAGTACGTAACAGTAAACAACAGGCGTCGGACGTCCTGCGCCTCAGCCTGCCCTCACGTAACACTGGCCGTTTGGGAGAGGGGAACTTGACTTCTGGGCCCTTGATCTCGATCAAGGCGCATAGAGTTGAATAAATGTGATAAACTGTGAAAGTGGTTTCGAACCCGCAGATTCCTGGATTTTTTTCCGACACGCAGTTTTGCGTCGTCCGAGAGGCATCCTATGACCAGCGAAACCCACGCGCCCACGGCGGAAATGGTTCTTGAGCAGGTTGAGCGTATTCTCAAGAGTCCTGATTTCGACGCCTCCGAACGCAACGGGCGCTTTCTGGTCTATGCCGTCAACGAAACGCTGGCAGGCCGAGCTGACCGGATCAAGGCCTATACGATTGCGACCTCGGTCTTTGGTCGGGGCGATAATTTCGACCCGCAACAGGATGCGATCGTGCGGATCGAGGCCGGTCGCCTGCGCCGCTCTCTAGAGCGCTATTATCTCACCTCCGGCCAGAATGACCCGGTTCGGATTGCCATTCCGACGGGATCCTACGTGCCCGCTTTTACGGTTCAGGAACCGCTCAAGAAACACGGCACGCCCAAGGCAGCGCCCAGTCGGGTGGAGCAACCAAACAAGGCATCCCATCGCCCAACGGTGCTTGTCGCGCCCTTCTAGGAAGAGGGCGACCAGTCCGCCTTTCCCAGTTTCACCCGCGGCTTCACCCGAGATCTGATCGTGGGATTGACACGGTTCACTGATCTCTTTGTCCTCGGGCCCGAGACATCATTCCATTTCGGCCCCAATCTGGACATTGCCAGACGACGAGACGCGCATGACATCGACTTCGTGATGACCGGGGGCACTTTCATGCAGGATCGCCGCTTCAGGGTGGAGGCAGTGCTGATCGATACGCATAGCGGTCAGTATCTTTGGGCAGACAGCATCGAGCGTACGCTCGATCCTGAAACCATCATGAGTGTGCGGGACGATGTGGCGTGCAGTGTCACCCGCGCCATCGCGCCGGGCAGCACCTGTATGGCGAACCTCTATACCAGTAACCATGACCGGCTGCAGACCGAAGACCTGAGCACCGCCAAATTCATCACGCTGCATGTCATCGACGCAGTCGGCCTTGTCCATGCCATGCTCTTGCGGTTGCAGGTGATGATCATCCCGGTGCGCTCATTGGTCCTGACAGGGGGTCACTGACGGCGCGGGGATACCAACACTGTTTGTCGATGTCCGTGTTGTCGATCTCCGCTCTTTGCAGATGTCTCCGAACCGCAGTTGGTTCAGAGTTACTGAAAATCCGTCAAACTCCGACGAAAGGCCCGAAACATGCAGCAACTCTTTCACAGCATTCGCGACAACAAGATCCTCTGGTTGCTCGTTTTCGTGCCGATGCCGCTTCTCGGCAGCGTCCTCTTTGCGGACAAGCACACCCTTCTCTTCGTCCTTTCGATCCTGGCGATCGTGTCCCTTGCCGCGCTGCTGAGCACCGCGACAGAGGCCGTCGCAGCCAAGACGGGAGATGCAGTTGGCGGATTGCTGAATGCGACCTTGGGGAACCTGACCGAATTGATCATCGCTCTGGCGGCGCTGCGCGCGGGTGAATACATGCTGGTCAAGGCGGCGATCGCAGGCGCGATTGTGACAAACACGCTGTTCATGATGGGCGCAGCCCTTTTGATTGGCGGGCTGCGTCACAAGATTCAGGAATTCAATCTTCCAACGGCGCGCCTGCAGATTGCCATGCTGTTTCTTGCGGCCTTTGGATTGATGATACCCTCCGGCATTGCCGCCGCCGACAATCAGCCCGTAACCCAGAGCCTGAGCCTCGGCATCGCACTCATCCTGCTCATCACCTACGGACTTGGCCTGCTCTTTTCCTTGGGAACTCACCGCACTTATTTCAGCAACGCGCATGACGATCACAGCGAGGGCGACGCGGAAGAGCACTTGCCAATCCCCGTGGCCTTCGGGACCCTCGCAGGCGTCACCGTGCTGGTGGCGCTGGTCAGCGAGGTCTTCATCGAATCCCTGACCAAAGCGTCCAGCACAGTGGGCCTGTCGTCGGCTTTCGTCGGTTTTGTCGTGGTGGCGCTGGTCGGCGCTGCGGCTGAAATGACATCCGCTGATGCGCGTCGAACACCCAACTCGGGGCGGAGGTGATTTAAATGGCTTTGCGTGTTTCGCGGCGATGCCTTGCGGCGGTCTTCATGTTGAATTTGGCCAACACACCTTTGGTGGCGCAAACGCTGGTCGGGGACGGAACCCTCATCTGCGGTCAGCCCTATGTCGTCCAGAGCGGTGACACGCTGAGCCTGCTGGCCAAGCGCGCTTATGGCTAAACAGAGCTCTACAGCTCGATCCTGGACTCAAACTACGATCTGCTGGGGGGGGGATCCGAACCGGATTGCCGTCGGCATGTCGATCGCGATCCCCTGCCTTGATGCGTCCGGCGAAGCCTCGAACGCGACGATCAAATCCGCCATTGCGGCCGAGGGACCGCTCAGTCCTGAGGATCTGGACGCGCTGTTCGGTCCGGTGGCCCTGTTCCCCGACGCGGTGCTGACGCCGCTCTTGGTGGCGGTCACGTTTCCCCTTGATGTCGTAAAAGCCGGCCGGTTCGTTGCAGAGTCCGCCGACCTCTCGGACCAGGAACGCTCGACGGCGGCCAGCAAGCAGGATTGGGATCCGACCGTGCGCCAGCTCGCTGCGGGCTACCCCGGATCTGGTGACCCGGATGGCGGTGGTGATCGCGTCACGATTGGTGGCGGGGACCGCACCGAGATCGGTGGCGGCAACCGGGTGACGCCGTATGGCGAGGGGAACCGCGCAAATCAGATCGGGGATCGGACCAACAGAGCGGGCGGCGATGCCGCCAACCGAAATGCGGCCCGGCAGAAAATAGAGACCCGCCAAAGCAGCGGTCACGAAACGGCCAAGCTTCCGGCCACACGTCCTGCGGCATCCAAAAAATCGGCAAATCGACCCGAGGCGTCTCGCACGAACGCAGCATCACGTCCTTCGGCAAGCAATCGTGCAACCCAGGCGGCACGGCCCACTCAGGCCCGCGCGCCGTCCGCGTCGCGCAGTCAAGCGACCCGGTCGCCTTCTCGGTCGAACAACGCCATGTCAAGTCAGTCGCGCCAACGGGCGTCGGCCTCCAGCAGTCGTGGCCGTCAGAGCGCAAGGAGAAGGTAAATGATGTTCAATCGTCAGCGTTTCGCCATTCTGGCGCTTTTGGCTTCAACTGGGATCGCCAGCGCAGAGCCCGCTCCCTTCGAGTCGCCTGGCATCGTCTACGAGTCCGATCTGGGAGCGGACACCCTGACGCGCGCGCAGGACATCGTGGTTTTCATTCCAGACGATCTCTGGGCACCCGTCCAACCTGATCAGTGATTTTCTCCGGGTCAGCGCCTCCACCTTGGCGCTGAATTGTGCGCGACAGGCGTTCCCCTCAGATGTCCATCCGGCAGACCTCTGGTTGCGTACAAAACCCGCGTACCGACTGTGCGTCCTGTACGCATCCCTCGCGCCGCATGTCACTGGAGAAAGTGCAGGCTTCTGTTGCCAGGTGCCTGCGAACCCCGCCTTACGCTGCTAGGCGCAAGGGCTTAAGTTTCGGTTTGCTTACTGCTTACGCAGCAAGGGCCACCGGAGCACGGTTGTCATTTGCAACTGTACGTTTCGGACCGATAACGGTGGTACCTCACCGGGACAAAGCATAACCCCTTTGGACGTTCGTCGATCCTGTTTCGACCCCTAACTCCCTCAAATGAAGGGATTATTGGTGGAGTCGCCGGGTACCGCCCCCGGGTCCGATCCGCTTATTACGAGCGCGTTTATGTCCATAGTCCGCTTGCACGGACACTTCCTATATAGGCGCATTTCCGGCCTTTGCAACGGGGGTCAGCGCGGTATGATCCGCAACCAGATCCCGTCGCGCGCCCGCACGGTCAGATGCGCCACAGGCACCGGCGGCCGCTCCGGAACCGTTTCAAACCGATAGGCCCGCACCAGCATCGCCAGCAAAAGCACCCCCTCGATCATCGCAAACCCCGCCCCCGGACAAACTCTCTGGCCCGCCGAAAACGGCAGAAAAGCGTTGCGTGGAAACGACTTGCCGTTCTCGCTGTCATAGCGGGCGGGATCAAATCCGTCGGGATTGTCCCAAAGCCGGTCGTGCCGGTGCAGATGCCAGGGACTGATCACCACCTGCGACCCGCAAGGAATGTCGCGCCCGCGAAACCGCTCGGCTTTCGTTGTCTCACGCACCATCATCGGCACCGGCGGATAAAGTCGCAGCGCCTCGCGAAACACATCGCGCGTCAGGCGCAACCGTGACAGATCGGAAAACTCCGGGGCACGCGCGCCAAGGACCGTCTCGATCTCGGCCGCAACCCTGTCCTGCCACGCGGGAAAAAGCGCCAGCAGGTAGAGCGACCAGGCCAGCGCAGACGCGCTTGTTTCATGGCCCGCAAGAAAGAAGATGGCCACCTGATCAACCATTTCCTGCATTCCGAACCGTTCCCCGGTTTCCAGATCGGCGGTGGTCATGATCTTGGTCGCGAGATCATCAGGAGCCGTGCCGGCCTTGATCGCGGCCATCCGTTCGGCGGTGAGTTGGGTGATGAGGGCGCGAATGACGCGCGCAGTCTGGCGCGTGCTGCGGCGATGCCACCGCGGAAACCAACGAGGCAAGGCGATGAAGGCCGCAAGATTGAGCACCGGCTGGCTGCGCTGATGCGCCTTGAATGCCTCAAAGACCTGTCCGGCGGCTGTGTTCTCGATCGGGATCGAAAAGAGTGTGCGAAAGATCACGTCCGCTGCGAGGTGACTGGTCTGCGCCTCGATCTCGGTGGGCATGGCCTGAGCCAGACCATTCAGTCGCGCCACCGCGCCCTCACCCGCGGCTACGATCGCGGGAAAGCTGTCCCGCAAGCGCCCCCCCTCAAAGGCCGGATCGATGATGCGACGCTGCCGCTTCCATGTCGCGCCATTGGTCACAAAGACAGCCCCCCCCAGAAGTGGGCGCAGCCCCTCGCCCACACGGTTCGACTTGGGAAAATCGTCAGGACGCTCCCTGAGGACGAGATCGATCAGTTCGGGCTGATTGCATAGGTAGGATCGAAAGAAGGGTGTGCGAAATTCGGCCATCCAGGCGTGATAGAGCCGTGCCGGTTGCGCCGACAGGATATCGGTGCGGAAAAGCCGCAGATAGCGCCAGAGCGAGACACGGGCCGCTCGGGCCGGGGGCTTGGGCGGGATCATGGTCGCAGGCTCGTATAGCCCGAGGTGGCATCCTCGATCCGGCTCTTTGACGGCGAACGGTCCATGAATCGCGCGCCAAGCGTCAAGGGCCCGGCGGTGATCCGGAAATAATCGTAATCCCCGGGCCGGTCGAAGGCGCAAAGATACTGAAAATGCAGCCTGAAAAACCGCCATCGCACGGCGCGCCAGCGTGCGGGGCTCAGCGTCTGGGTGAAGGCTGCGGAGATCACCAGCGGCCAGCGCTTGTTCGGGGGAGCAACGCCGGACACGCTGACTGGATCGCAGAGCGCAAAGGCGCAGCCATCGCCCGGCGCGTTGACATCGACCCAGGTCAAGGCATCACACGCGGAAAGAAGGGCGAGGTCGGCGCGCAATCGGTCGGCGCGGGGCAGGAACGACACCATCGGCACCACCTGCCCGAGACTGAGCAGCGCCAACGCCGGGCCGCCCTGTGGCACGCGCCCCGAACGGATCAGATCAGCAAGGACTGAAACCGCGAGATGAGCGCCGGATGAGTGCCCCACGATGAGGACTTCTTCGAAATCCTGTGCAAGGGCCTCTGCAACATGATCGGCAAAGACCGCCAGCCGCGCCTCAAGATCCGGCGAATAGGCCCCCTGATGCGACGCGGCATGTGCATAGTCATGCATCAGATAATAAACGAAAACTCGCTTGTCCTGACGACGAAACCAGAGCAGGAGGATTGGCACGACCCCTAAACCTGCCCACGCGGCAAGCGGATGCACGAGGCCTAGCATACGCCCCGCCCCCCAGGCGGCAGCGAGGGCTAGGGCAAGTTGAACGATCAGAGATCCTACAGGATAGAGTGCCGCGATCACTGGCCCCTTGCGCAGGCGCATCAGCCGGAACAGCGCGCCGCTGCCGACATAGACCATGACCGTATGCACAAGTTGACGATAGGTCGCGAGGATTCCGCGATCCATGCTGTGCTTGACGATATCGGACCAGACCAGGACGGACATCTCGGTCTCTACCGTCACGTCATCGATAAGCGCTTCGACCCGCCAACCGTAGGTAACATCCGTTTTAGCTTTTAAGACATTGATACTATATGAAGAAATAAGGGATTGTTCGGCGCCCTCCTTGCGGTAGAGTTCACGATACCGGCGCGGCGGGATGGGATCATAGCCCGGGATGTAGAACACGCGCCTGCGGCGCACGGTTGCAGTGCTGCTCATGACCAACCTCTTGTGGGCCCGAGCCTAGCGCAGGATTCGCTTGGACGTAAGAACTATCCCAGCACTGCAAGCGCTGGAAAATTCTCCAGCAGCCAGAACGAAAAAGCGGAGAAGCCGCCCGTCAGCATCAAAAGGCCAATGGTCCACAACAGAAGGCCCATCACCCGTTCGATCTGTTCCATATGACGTTTCATCCATCCCATAAGCCCTTGCAAACGCGGAAGAAACGCGGCCACAAGGAGGAATGGCACGCCAAGCCCCATGGCATAGACCGCAAGCAGCGCGGTGCCGCGAGTCACGGAACCTTCGGCGGCGGCAAGCGACAGGATGGCACCCAGTTGAGGGCCGATGCAAGGGGTCCAGCCGAAAGCGAAGGCGAGGCCGAGAATATAGGCACCAAAGGATGAGCCGCTGCGGTCGCCCGCATCAAGGCGCGCCTCCCGGTCGAGGAAACCAATGCGATAAACACCGACAAAATGCGCCCCGAAACCCATCACAAGTATGCCAGCTATCGTATTGAAATAGCTTTGATATTGTAGAAAGACCGTGCCGATGGCAGAGGCGGTGAACCCGAGAAAGAGAAAGACGGTTGAAAGGCCCAGCACAAAGAACAGCGCAGGAACGATGGCGCGGGTTCTGTGGGCCCTACTTTCAGAGAGATCCGAGACGCTGATCCCGCTCATATAGGCCAGATAAGGTGGCACGATCGGCAGCACGCAAGGGCTCAAAAAGGAAATGATTCCAGCAGCTAAGGCCACGAACATCGCAGGAAGAAGGGCTGCGTCTATGATGTCGATTCCAAACATGCGTCAGACATAAACGTTTCCAGCATCGGCGTCATCTGGCAAACAGTCACATGCCAGTGGACAGCTTGTCACAAGCCCGCTATCTCATCGCGATGACACCAAATTATACCCTCGACGCGACCGGGCTTCTTTGCCCCCTGCCCGTTCTGAAGCTGCGCAAGAGATTGAAATCATTGTCGATTGGCGATGTGATTCTGCTCAGGGCGGACGATCCGGCAGCGGTAATCGATGTGCCGCATTTCTGCGCAGAGTCGGGGCACGAACTGATTTCGACCGGCGAAGTGGATGGCGTGCAAACCTATTTGATCCGCAAGACCGTCTGATCTATTCCGAAAGATCAGACCGCGCCCCGGATCGGGGCGCGGTCAGAGTACATCAGGGACATCGCGTGCGCGCATTTCGTACGCAATGCGACGATCACCCCAGAGACCACCAGCCCCTGCGCTTTGGCTTGGCCTCTTCGGCCGGAGCGGCCGTCTCGGGCGACGTGGCCGCGACCGGCACGGGTTGGGTCTCGACGACCGCCTCGGGCTCAGGTCTGACCTCTGCGACTTCTTCGACTTCCGCGACGCGCGGTGCGGTCTCGTCCACAGCGCTGACGGCTTGCGCGTCTGCCGGGGCGGCGGCCGCCGCTTCGGGTTCCTTCCTCTTGCGCGGGGCGCGGGTTCGTTTTGGCTTGTCCTCCGCAACCGGGGTCTCGGTCGGGGCCTCCGCCACGGCGGTATCGCCTGTCCCCTCCTTGGGCGCGGGTTTGCGACGGGGCGCAGGGCTGCGCCGCGAGCGTGACTCTTTCTTCGCTTCCGGCATTGGCGCGTCGGTCGTCTGTTCCGGTGCGGCGTTCACAACGTCATCGGCCACGGTGTCGTCCGCCACAGCCTCATCCTCGGCCTCCTCCTCGGCCTCGTCGTCGGACTCCTCGGCCAGATCTGTCGTCCGGTCCTTCTGATCCTGTGCCGTGCCACCCGATTTGGGCTTGCGACGACGGCTGCGGCGACGGCGGCTCTTCTTCGGCTTGTCCGCATCTTCCGAGGCGTCCGGGGATGTGGTCTGCTCGACGGCATCCTCCTCGACCTCTTCCTCGACCGTGTCGTCATCGACATCGTCCATCAGCGACGAGGAGGCCGACACAAAGAGCGCGGCCGGGGCCTCGGGAACGTTGCGAATGGCGGTCTTGAGCTTTTCGAGGGTGAAATGCGGGCTGACAAGGGTGGCATCGCCTTCGATGCGCACGGACAGACCGTATCGAAGCTCGATCTGAGCCACATGCTCGCGTTTCTGGTTCATCAGGTAATTGGCAATGCCGACTGGGCATTTGATCAGCACTTCGCGCGAGCGGTGACGCACCCCCTCTTCCTCGATCTGACGCAGGATCGAGAGCGCCAGACTGTCATCCGAACGGATGAGGCCCGTGCCGTGGCAATGTGGGCAGGGCTGGGTCGTGGCCTCGATCATGCCGGGACGCAACCGCTGGCGAGACATTTCCATCAGGCCAAAGCCCGAAATGCGGCCAACCTGGATGCGGGCGCGGTCGGTCTTGAGCTTGTCCTTGAAGCGCTTTTCGACCGCCGCGTTGTTGCGGCGTTCTTCCATGTCGATGAAGTCGATGACGATCAGACCTGCCAGATCACGCAGGCGCAACTGGCGGGCCACCTCTTCGGCGGCTTCGAGGTTGGTCTTGAGCGCGGTTTCCTCGATCGAGCCTTCCTTGGTGGCGCGGCCGGAGTTGACGTCGATCGCGACCAGCGCCTCGGTCACGCCGATCACGATGTAGCCGCCGGATTTGAGCTGCACCACAGGATTGAACATCCCCGACAGGTAGCTCTCGACCTGGTAGCGCGCGAAGAGCGGCTGCTGATCGGCGTAGTATTTCACATTCTTGGCATGGGACGGCATGATCATTTTCATGAAGTCCTTGGCGATGCGATAGCCACGCTCGCCTTCGACCAGAACCTCGTCGATGTCGCGGTTGTAAAGATCGCGGATCGAGCGCTTGATCAGGTCGCCCTCCTCGTAGATCTTCGCGGGCGCGATGGATTTCAGCGTCAGCTCGCGGATCTGCTCCCAGAGCCGTTGCAGATATTCGTAGTCGCGCTTGATCTCGGCCTTGGTGCGCTGCGCGCCCGCCGTGCGCACGATGAGACCAGCCCCGCGCGGCACGTCGATCTCGGTCGCGATTTCCTTGAGCTTCTTGCGGTCGGCGATGTTGGTGATCTTGCGGCTGATGCCGCCACCGCGCGCGGTGTTGGGCATGAGCACGCAATAGCGGCCGGCAAGGCTGAGATAGGTGGTCAGCGCCGCGCCCTTGTTGCCGCGCTCCTCCTTGACCACCTGCACCAGCATGATCTGGCGGACCTTGATCACTTCCTGGATCTTGTAGCGTCGCACCCGCGGTTTACGGACCGGGCGGATATCCTCGCTGTCGTCTTCTTCGGCGATGGATTCGATTTCATCGTCATGGCGCGTGTGATCGCGGGTATCCTCGTCCTGCGCCTCGGCGGTCTCGGGCCCGTCGCTGTCCTCGGGTTCCTCGACCGGGGTCTCGGCCACACGTTCCATGGGCGAGGTGCCCTCTGGAACGCTGGGGCCATCTTCCGCGAGATCGATCGTTTCCATCCCGTTGATTTCAGAGGAGACCACGGAATCGCCCGCAAGGGTCGCCTCGGCCCTTGACCCGGAGCGCGACCGTGACCGCGATCGGCGCTTGGGTTTTTCGTCCTCTTCCTCCTGCGCCTCGGCGAGGGCCTGTTCTTCGGCCATCAGCGCTTCGCGATCAGCGACGGGAATCTGGTAGTAATCGGGATGGATCTCCGAGAACGCGAGGAAGCCATGGCGATTGCCGCCATATTCCACGAAGGCCGCCTGTAGCGACGGCTCGACCCGCGTTACCTTGGCGAGATAGATGTTTCCGGCAAGCTGGCGTTTGTTCTCGGATTCAAAGTCGAATTCCTCAACCTTGTTTCCGTCGACCACCACGACGCGGGTTTCCTCCGCGTGGGTGGCATCAATGAGCATTTTACTGGGCATTTTTTCCATATGCACCGCGGCGCGGAGGCCGGACCCGGTCGGGCGGCCCGTTGCGGCAGGTGTCTGATTGGGGCGAATTCGGGCGCGCGTGAAAGGGTGCCGGTTGCGGCCCCTGATCTGACGTGTTGTCGTGTCGCGCGCTTCATCGCGGTTCTACTTCTCCGGCACCAAAGGAGTGCCAATGCAAGGCCTCGCACACCATTTCAGGGGGGCTTTGGCGTGTATTTGGCCCTCTTTCAAGGGCCCAATCGGTCTGTCCGGATCGAGGAAACATCTTCCGCCGACTATCCAGAACAGAGAATCTCTGCAGGCAAAGGTCGTCTCCGACCAGATCTGCCATACTGTCACACTAAAGCGTCTGAGGCGGCAATGACAATGGCGAAAATGCGAAGTCTCCGCCGTGCGCCGTCAGATATACTCGGATCGTGAGAGACCGTATTTCGCCATCTTCTCGTTCAGCGTTCGGCGCGGCAGGCACAGTTCGTCCATCACCGCGGCAATCGAGCCCTTGTGGCGGCGCATGGTATTGTCGATCAACATGCGTTCGAACGCCTCGACATATTCCTTGAGTGGCTTGCCCTCTGTGGTCATCACCGGCTGCATGTCCTGATGGTCGGACATGAGCAGAGAGGTCAGCGTGCCGCTGCCCCGGCGCGATTGGAGCACGGCGCGTTCAGCCATGTTGAAGAGCTGGCGGACATTGCCGGGCCAGGGGGCCTGCAGGAGCTGGGTGGCCTCCTGCGCTGAAATCTGCGGCACGTCGCAGCCATAATCCTCGGCGAACTGGTCGCTGAACCGGGTAAAAAGCGTGAGGATGTCCTCGCCGCGCTGGCGCAGCGGCGGCACGATGATGCGCAGCGAGGCGAGACGGTAAAAGAGATCCGAGCGCAGCGCATCCTCACAGGTCCGACCCTCGTCCTGCATGTTGGAAATCGCGATGATACGGGTTTCGGGCGGCGTGCCCTCCTCGTTGATGAAGGTCAGGAGGCGGGCCTGCGCGGTCTCGGACAGGGATTCGATATCCTCGAGCACGAGGGTGCCGCCGCGGGCCGCCTCGACGGCGGGAAGTTGATTGTCTTCGGGCTGCATCGGACCGAAGAGGCGCTTGATCAACAGTTCGTCCTCGAAGGCGGCGCAGGCGACGGTGACGAATTTCTTGCCGGCGCGGGCGCCCACGGCGTGCAGCGCATGGGCCACCAACGTCTTGCCGGTGCCGGTCTCGCCCTCGATCAGGACATGGCCATCGGCCTGGCCCAGATCGAGAATGTCCTCCTTGAGCCGTTCCATCGATGCGCTCGTGCCGATCAGTTTCTTCATCAGCTGGCTACCATCGGACAATTCGCGGCGCAGGGCGCGGGCGTCGAGCACCATCCGCCGCGCCCTGGTGGCCTTTTTTGCCAGTTCGGTCATGCGGTCGGGATTGAACGGTTTTTCCAGAAAGTCAAAGGCGCCGATGCGCATTGCCTCGACCGCCATCGGCACATCGCCATGGCCGGTGATCATGATCACCGGCAGCGAGGAGTCCGATCCCATGAGTTTCTTGAGAAACTGCATCCCGTCCATGCCGGGCATCTTGATGTCGGTCACGACGATGCCGGGATAATCCGGGCCAAGCGACTTGAGAGCGTCCTCGGCGCTGGAGAAAGCCTCGGTGTCATAGCCCGAGAGCGCCAGCCATTGGCTGATCGACTGTCGCATGTCCTTTTCGTCATCGACGATGGCGATCTTCATGGCTGCTGTCATGTCACTCACTCCGCTGCACGGGTCTCTTCTGGCAAGATAGGTAATTGCATCTCGAATACAGCCCCACCGTCAAGCGCATTGCGCGCCACCAGACGCCCCCCAAGGTCGTTGACGATCCCGGAAGAAATGGCAAGCCCCAAGCCCACCCCGTCTCCGGGCAGTTTGGTCGTATAGAACGGCTCGAACAGCTTATCGAGATTTCTGATCCCGTGGCCGTTGTCGCGCACCGTCAGCATGACCGTCTCTCCGGCAGCAAGCAGGATGTCGATGGCCGGTTCGGCTTCGTTCTCGGTGGCGTCCATCGCGTTGCGCAAAAGGTTGATGATCACCTGTTCGACGCGCAACCTGTCGCCCATGATCATCACCGGCTCGGACGGCAGAGTGCGGGTGATCCTGATCTTGCGCTGGCGCAGTTGAGGGTCCATCAAGGCCAGCGCAGAGGCCACCGCATCGCCCATGTTTACAGGGGAAAACACGTCGCCTGACCGGCGCGCATAGGATTTGAGCTGCTTGGTGATCGAGCCCATCCGTTCGATCAGATCGTCGATCCGCTGAAACGATGACAGCGCCTCGTCGGGCCGGTTGCGGTTGAGCAGAAGGCGCGCGCCCGCGAGATAGGTCTTCATCGCCGCAAGCGGTTGATTGAGTTCATGACTGACCGCCGCCGACATCTCGCCCAGAACCGCGAGTTTCGAGCTTTGCTGAAGCGTCTGTTCGGCCTGCGCAAGGTTTTCCTGCACCCGTCTGCGTTCGGCGATTTCCCGCTGGAGGCGCACGTTCAAGGTGCGAAGTTCGGCTGATTCCCGCTGAAACAGCGCCATACGCAGCGCCGCCTTGCGGTTGAGAAAGTAGAAGGCGAGCGCGAGGAGAATCGCAAAACCCATGATTTCGAGCGCGAGATAGCCATTCACCTTGTCGCGCACCGCCTGATAGGTGGTGAAGCTGGCAATCCGCCAGCCGCGAAACGCCACCCTGCCCTCGACCCGCATCACCGCCTCGCCGCGGACATAGGCATCCGCAGGCAGCGCGGTCCAATCCGAGGTCGCCTGAAGGGCGCGCTGAATGGCGCTGTTGGCCGGTTCTCGCACCAGCGCCTCGGCCTCGGTCAGGCCACGCCAGCGCGGCTCGGTGGCAAGGATGATCTGACCTTCGGTGTTGATCACCATCACCGCGTCGGAAATGCCCGACCAGGCGCGTTCGTACTTGCTGAGATCGACCTCGACCACGATGACGCCCAACACACCGTTCTGGGTTTCAATCCGGCGCGAATAGTAAAAATTGAATTGTCCGTTTTCCTGGCGCAACACGTTGAAAATGGTGTCTCTGGAGCGCAGAGAATCGACGAAATAGGGCGCCTGTTTGTGATTTTCACCCAGCCGGAAACGATCCGTCGTGGCGACAGAACGTCCGTCCTTGTCCAGCAGGATGAGCGATGCGGCGCTGATTTCGTCGAGAAAGGAGATCAGCCGCTGGGTGCTCTGGGCAAAATCCTGCGTGCTGAGCGCGCTGATCAAGGTCGGGTCGCGTGCCAGAAGCTGCGGCACGATAGCGTTCTGTCGCAACTCGCCGAGCAGGTTGCTGCTGTAAAGCACGAGACGCAGTTCGGCACGGTTGCGGGTGTTTTCGGTAAAACGGTCGGTCAACAGGCGGTTAGTGGTGATAACCATCGCCACCGCGAGCGCAAAGAGCGCGATGAGCACAAGGCGCGCGCGCCATGAGATCGTGCGGGTGCGCGGCTTGACGGCTGGACGGGGGCGGCGGTTGGACATGGGTCAAGAGTAGGCCGGTCTGCGCCGTGCCTCAAGCGCCATGACGCTCAGGCTTCGGCAAGGTCTTGCACAAGACCGGTGAAAAGCAGCGCTCCATCGCTGCCGCCATGCAGCGGTTCCGCCATCCGTTCGGGATGCGGCATCATGCCCAGCACCCGACGGTTCTGCGACAGGATGCCCGCGATGTCACGCGCCGAGCCATTGGGATTGTTCACATAGCTGAAGGCGATACGGTCTTCGGCCTCGAGACGGTCGAGCGTCGCGGGGTCGGCGAAATAGTTGCCGTCATGATGCGCAATCGGAACGGTAATGGTCTGGCCCGCCTCGTAGCGTCGGGTAAAGGCACTCTGCGTCGTGACGACGGTCAGTTGCACGGCCTTGCAGACGTATTTCAGCCCCGCATTGCGCAACAGTGCACCGGGCAGGATGCCGGTCTCGGTCAGGATCTGGAACCCGTTGCAGACCCCCAACACGTAACCGCCGCGCTCGGCATGGGCGACCACCGAATGGCAGATCGGAGATTTTGCGGCGATCGCGCCGCAACGCAGGTAGTCACCATAGGAAAAGCCACCCGGCACACCTACCATATCAATGCCTTCGGGAAGCGCGGTGTCCTTGTGCCAGATCATCGAGACGCGCGCCCCGGCCCGCTCGAAGGCCAAGGCCAGATCGCGGTCGCAGTTCGAGCCGGGAAAGACAATGACGGCGGCATGCATCAGGCAATCTCCACCCGGTAGCTTTCGATCACGGTGTTGGCGAGCAGTTTCTCACACATTTCGGTGACGGATTTCAGAGCCGTCGCGGCGTCGGTCTCGGTGAGATCGAGCTCGATCACCTTGCCTTGCCGCACCGCTTCGACGCCGTCAAATCCCATCGCGCCAAGCGCGTGCCGCACCGCCTCGCCCTGCGGATCGAGGACGCCGTTTTTCAGCATGACATGCACCCGTGCCTTCATGGCGGTCTCCTGCGGTCAGTTGATCAGCGTTGGCCGCACCATCGGCGTTGCGCCCTTGGGCATGACGCCGAGACGGGTAGCAACCTCGGTATAGGCATCCGTGAGCGAGCCCAGATCGCGGCGAAACACGTCCTTGTCGAGCTTGCGTCCGGTGGCGATGTCCCACAGGCGGCAGCTGTCGGGGCTGATTTCATCGGCCACGATCAGACGTTGAAAATCGCCGTCATAAACGCGACCGATCTCGATCTTGAAATCCACCAGCCGGATGCCCACGCCGAACATCACGCCCGAGAGAAAATCGTTGACCCTGAGCGCGAGGCTGAGAATGTCGTCCATGTCCTGCTGGCTGGCCCAGCCGAAGGCGGCGATATGCTCCTCCGTCACCAGCGGATCGCCCAGCTTGTCATCCTTGAGGCAGTATTCGACGATCGGGCGCGGCAGTTGCGTGCCCTCGTCCATGCCAAGCCGCTTGGCCATCGAGCCGGCGGCGAAATTGCGCACGATCACTTCGAGCGGCACCATCTCGCAGGCGCGCACGAGTTGCTCGCGCATGTTGATGCGCTTGATGAAATGGGTGGGCACCCCGATGGTGTTGAGCCCGGTCATGAAATATTCCGAAAGCATGTTGTTGAGCACGCCCTTGCCTTCGATCACGGCCTTCTTCTCGGCGTTGAAGGCGGTTGCGTCGTCCTTGAAATACTGGATGATGGTGCCCGGCTCCGGTCCTTCGTAGAGGGTCTTGGCCTTGCCTTCATAGATTTTCTTGCGCCGCGCCATGGAAACTCCGTCGCTGTGGGTGGGGGCGTGAGTCCCCCCATGCCGATGCGCCCTCATAGTGCAAGGACCCGCACGTCGCAAGATCGCGTTGGCCCCTTGCCCTTTTGCTTCTCAGATTGCATATCGGGTTGAGACCTAAACGCCAAGCAGGGGGACCGGCCCGATGACCACTTTCGATGACCGAGAAAGCGCATTCGAAAACAAGTTTGCCCATGATGAGGAAATGGCATTTCGCGCCGTGGCGCGGCGCAACAAGCTGTTGGGGCTCTGGGCCGCGGAACTTTTGGGCAAGACTGGCACTGAGGCCAATTCTTACGCCCTTGAGGTCGTCAAGGTCGATTTCGAGGAAGCCGGTCACGAAGATGTGGTGCGCAAGGTGGCGGGCGATCTGGGTGACATCGCCGATGTCGACACGATCCGCGCCAAGATGGACGAACTCCTCAAGATTGCCAAAGGCCAGTTGGTCAAGGAAGTCTGATTCCTCCGGATTGAAGACTTGAGGTATCCGGGGTGACGCAACTGTTTTCGAGTGGCGGACGTGAAGATCAATCAAGCGCGCCTCATCATCAAGATGAAATCTATGCATTTGCGCTAAGGGTCGAAAGATGGCACATCTGCGCGGCTAAGACTGCGAGATTGATGATATGACAAATGCCCTGACCAAGATGATGGCGACACGCGACTGGATCCTCGCCGACGGGGCGACGGGCACAAACCTGTTCAACATGGGTCTGGAATCGGGCGATGCCCCGGAATTCTGGAACGAGCGCCACCCGGACCGGATCGAGCTTTTGTATCGTCAGGCGGTCGATGCGGGCAGCGATCTGTTTCTGACCAATTCCTTTGGTGGCAACGCCGCACGCCTGAAGCTGCATGGCGCACAGGGGCGTGCGCGTGAATTGTCGCGGATTGCGGCAGAGATCGGCCGCGAGGTGGCGGATCGCTGTGATCGTGCGGTCGTCGTCGCGGGCTCTGTCGGGCCAACCGGCGAGATCATGGCCCCGATGGGTGCCCTGACGCATGAACTGGCGGTCGAGATTTTTCATGAACAGGCCGAGGGGCTCAAGGAGGGCGGCGCCGATGTGCTCTGGCTCGAGACGATCTCGGCGCCTGAGGAATACAAGGCCGCGGCCGAGGCCTTTGGTCTTGCCGGGATGCCCTGGTGCGGCACGATGAGCTTTGATACCGCCGGGCGCACGATGATGGGCGTCACCTCGTCCGACATGGTCACGATGGTCGAGAAGCTGGCCAATCCACCTCTCGCCTATGGCGCCAATTGCGGCGTTGGCGCGTCGGACCTCCTGCGCACCGTACTGGGCTTTGTCGCCCAAGGCTCGGAGCGGCCGCTGATCGCCAAGGGCAATGCCGGGATTCCCAAATACCACGACGGACATATCCACTACGACGGCACGCCCGACCTGATGGCGGACTATGCCAATCTGGCGCGCGATGCGGGGGCCACGATCATCGGCGGGTGCTGCGGCACGATGCCGGAGCATCTGGCCAAGATGCGCGCCGCCCTCGAGAGCCGCCCGCGCGGACCACGCCCGACGCTGGAGCAGATCACCGAGGCGCTCGGGGCCTTCTCCTCTGCCGCCGATGGCACGGGCGACGATAGCGACGCCCCGCGCCGGACGCGGCGACGCAGGGCCTGAGGGGGCGACACCCCCTCGGTCCGGCGTGTCAGGTAATCTCGGAAAAGTGAACGCGCCCCACAAAAGTGACGTAACGTCCTGATTGGACAGGGGCCTTACCTTGATGCTCAACTCGCGGCGTTCAAGTAACGCTCAGGGAGGAGCATCATGTTCAGACGATTGATTTTGGCCGGGGTGACGGCAGCCTTGCCGGTTTTCGCAAGCGCGGCACCGATCGGAAGCTTTACCGACCTCGTGGTCTTTGGCGACAGCCTCAGCGATCCGGGCAACATCTTTGCGTTGACCTCCGGCACGCCCGGGGCGGTGATCACACCGAATCCCCTCCTCTACCCCAATGGCCAGTTCACCAACGGCGACACCTGGGCCACGAAACTGGGGGCGGATAAGGCCTCGGGCACCAATTTCGCCTTTGGCGGGGCCACCGCCAGCACGAATGGCGATACCATTCCCGATTTCGCGGCACAGCGCGCGCTCTTTGGCGCGGCGGTCTCCGGCGGGCTCAGCCTTGGCGCGCGGCCCCTGGCGGCGGTCTGGTTCGGTGGCAATGACCTGCGCGACGCCTTTGGCGCGGCCAATCCGGGCGCCATCATCGGACAGGCGGTGACCGATCTGGTGGTCGGCGTGAACACGCTTCTCGCGTCCGGACTGTCGGACATCCTCGTCCTTGGCCTGCCCAATCTGGGACGTATCCCCGAGGTGACGGCCAACGGGGCCGGGGCCATCGCGGCAGCGACCGGCGCGACGCTGGCCTTCAATGGCGCCGTGCAAGCCAACCTCGCCGCGCCGATCGCCAGCGGAAATGTGCGCTATTTCGATACCTTCGCCCTCTTCGAAAGCATCGTCGGCAATGCCGGCGCCTTCGGTTTCACCAACTCGACCGACGCCTGTCTTGTGGCCGCTGCAAATCCGCTGACCTGCACCGGCGATGCCGGGTTTTTGTTTCATGACACGATCCACCCCACCGACCGCGCTCACACGCTCCTTGCGAACGCCGTGCGCGCCAGCGTCGTGCCGCTGCCTGCGGGCGGAATCCTTCTGATCACCGGACTTGGCGGTCTGGCCTTCCTGCGCCGCCGCCGCGCCTGACGGCAGCGCCAAAGGGGTCCCGTCTCGCGCGGCGGGGCCCTGCGGTTGCGCCCGCCACATGAAGATCTTCAAAAACTTTCACACCCCCAACAGCGGATTTCGATTTAGAAGTCGGTAGAGACGCGGCCTGTGTCGCAATTCGCCTAGTGATCCAGCGCCGAATTGTCGATAGCTGCGGCAAGACGTAACGCGCGGCGCCGCGCAGTAGAATCAGGGAACCCGGCAATGTCCGACCAAGACGACGACATCATCCTGTCGGAACTGGACGATGACGAACTTGTCCAGCAGATGTTTGACGACCTCTATGATGGTCTCAGGGAAGAGATCGAGGAGAGTGTGAACATCCTGCTCGAGCGCAACTGGGAACCCTACCGGGTTCTTACAGAGGCGCTGGTCGGCGGCATGACCATCGTGGGCAAGGATTTCCGCGACGGCATCCTGTTCGTGCCCGAAGTGCTGCTTGCCGCCAACGCGATGAAGGGTGGCATGGCAATTCTCAAGCCGCTCTTGGCCGAGACCGGCGCGCCGCGCGTCGGCAAGATGGTCATCGGCACAGTCAAGGGCGACATCCACGACATCGGCAAGAACCTTGTCGGCATGATGATGGAAGGCGCCGGATTCGAAGTGGTTGATCTGGGCATCAACAACTCGGTCGAGAAATATCTTGGGGCGCTCGAAACCGAACAGCCCGACATCCTCGGCATGTCGGCGCTGCTGACCACCACAATGCCCTACATGAAGGTGGTGATCGACACGCTGATCGAACAGGGCAAGCGCGACAACTATGTCGTGCTGGTGGGCGGGGCGCCGCTCAACGAGGAATTCGGACGTGCGATCGGCGCCGATGCCTATTGCCGGGATGCCGCCGTCGCTGTCGAGACGGCCAAGGACTTCATGGCGCGCAAGCACAACCGGATGGCGGCGGGCTGAGCGTCTGACACGCTGTCGCACGGCCCGCCCCCTGTGCGGGCCGTTTGCATTTGAAGAGGGCGCAATGGATCTGAGCGACGATCACCTGACCACTCAGGGGCTTGAGGCCGAGGGGCGCGGGCGCCTCCTGCTGATCGCCTGCGGGGCATTGGCGCATGAGATTCTGGCGCTCAAACGTGCCAATGGCTGGGATCACATGGATCTGCACTGCCTGCCCGCCAATCTGCATCTCTACCCCGCACGCATCACCGAAGCCGTGACCGACGCTGTGGCGCGCCATCGTGACGATTATGACCGCCTGTTCGTGGTCTATGCCGATTGCGGCACCGGCGGGTTGTTGCAGGCAAAATGCGCCGATCTGGGCGTCGAGATGGTCGCCGGACCGCATTGCTATGCCTTTTTCGAGGGCAATGACCGCTTTGCCGCCCATGACGACGAGATCAGCGCCTTCTACCTTACCGATTTCCTGGTCAGGCAGTTCGACGCCTTTGTCTGGAAACCCATGGGGCTGGACAGACACCCCGAACTGCGCGACATGATCTTTGCCAACTACACCAAGCTGGTCTATCAGGCGCAAACCGATGATGCGGACTTGCGCACCAAGGCCGAAGCCTGTGCCGCGCGGCTTGGGCTCGCTTATGAATACCGCTTCACCGGCTATGGCGACCTTGAAACGACCCTCAAGGAACAGGCCGCAAAATCCTGATTGCAGGTTCTTCTGGCTAAAAATATCCCGGGGGTCTGGGGGCAGCGCCCCCAGGCTCTGTGCGGGTCAGGCCGCCTCGGAGGCAACCAGCCGGATACGATCGATCATCGCCCTGAGTCCGTTCGAGCGTTGCGCCGAGAGATGGTCATTCAACCCCAGCCGCGCCAGTTCGCCGCCGGCATCGACGCCCGGCACCTGCCCCACCGGCAGCCCATTGTAGAGCGCGCGCAGGACCGCGATCAGACCGCGCACGATCAGCGCATCGCTGTCGCCGTCGAACCAGAACTGCCCGGACTCGATTCGCGGATGCAGCCAGACCTGACTGGCGCAGCCCTCGACCTTGGTGCTGGGAACCTTGAGCGCGGGGTCGAGCCCCTGCATCTTGCGACCATAGTCGATCACATAGCGATAGCGCTCCTCCCAGTCGTCGAGAAACGCGAAATCGTCGACAATCTCTTCAAAGGCCGGGCTTGCCATACGCTGCTCCTTTCGGTCTGGCATTCACCTAGGCGTCGTCCGCCCCGAGGTCCAGCCCCCGCTTGCACCTTTTCAACCCAGATCGGATAGGGTAGTCGGATAGAACATGATGACGGGGGCGGTTGGAAGATGCGACGGCGGGTTTTTATCTCATTGGCGGCGGGATCCATTCTGGCAGGCTGTGGCGGGTTCCGCCAGTCGCGGGTCAATCCCCGCAACTGGTTCGGGGGTAGTCGCTCGCGCAGCGTATCGAGCACCCCGGCAGAGAACACCAACCCGCTGATTCCGCAACGCGAGGACAGGATCCTGTTTCGCAAGCGCGACGAGATTTATGACGGCACGCCGGTGGATCAGATCACGCGCATGGTCATCGAGCGCACCAGCGATGGCGCAATTGTCCGGGTCACGGGTCTGCCACTCCGGCAGGGGGCTTATGACGTGCGCCTGATCCCCGATGACAAGGACGCTCAGCCGGTGAACGGAGAATTGGGATTCAGTCTGATGGCCGTTCAGTCCGATACGATGCCACAGGGGTCGGAGCGGGCCCGGGAAGTTCACGCTGCGGCGTTCGTCTCGCTGCCCAAGCTGGAGACGGCCAGCATTGTGCGGGTGCGCGGAGCACGCAACGAACAGGTCAGTCGCCGTTGAGGCGACCAGTTCACAGATCGACCGTCTCGACCCCGTTACCCCTGACCGCCAGCGCGATCGCACCCTCGCAGAGCCGCAGCGCATCACGTCCGAACACATCGAACCGCCAACCGTTCAGCGCCGCAATATCGCGTCCACCCGCCGCGAGGGTGTCGAGATCCGCGGCACTGGCAATCAACTTCGAGGCGACGCCAAACCTCTCGCTCTTGGCCTTGAGAAGCACCCGCAAGAGATCGGCAAGCGCCGGGTTGACCTGCGCCTTGTCGCCTTCGGCATCCGCCCGCGGAAGTTGATCCTGGGGGCAGGCGAGCCCGGCCTTGACCGCGCAGAGGATGCCGTCTGCAATCTCGCCCCTGCGCGCCTCGCGCAGCAGGAGCCGCGAGCGCCCGAGATCCTCCAGTGATTGCGGTTTGGTCGAGGCCAGTTCGACGAGAGCGTCATCCTTGTAGACACGGCTGCGCGGGACATCGTGGGTCTGGGCATATTCCTCTCGGAACCGCGCCAGTTCACGCAGCACGGCCAGAAATTTACCCGAGCTGTTGCGTGTCTTGATGCGGTGCCAGGCGACGGCCGGATCGGTGCGATAGGTGGCGGGGTCGGTCAGCACGGCGAGTTCCTCGGCCAGCCATTGCTCACGCCCGGTGTCCTGGAGTTTGCGGGCGAGGAACTCGTAAATCTCCCGCAGATGCGTCACATCGGCCAGCGCATAGGTCTTTTGGGCCTCGCTCAGCGGGCGGCGCGACCAGTCGGTAAAGCGCGAGCTTTTGTCCACGCTCTGGCGGGCGATCTTCTTGACCAGCGTTTCATATCCTGCCTGTTCGCCAAAACCGCAGACCATCGCCGCAACCTGCGTGTCGAACATCGGTGCGGGGATCACGCCCGCATCGACCTGAAAGATCTCGAGATCCTGACGGGCCGCGTGAAACACCTTGACCACGGAGGTGTCGCAAAAGAGCGCATAGAGCGGATCGAGCGAGAGGCCCTCGGCCAGCGGATCGACCAGAACCGCGCTCTGCGCATCCTTGCCGGGCACGGCAAGCTGCACGAGGCAGAGTTTCGAATAATAGGTGCGCTCGCGCAGGAATTCGGTATCAACGGTGACATAGGGATGGGTCCGCGCCATGGTGCAGAAGGCCGCGAGTTCGTCGGTGGTGGTGATCGTGGTCATGCGTTTTGTCTTTTTGTTCTTGCCTGGGGTGCGGCCTTGCCCGATTGCAAAGCTTTAGTCCAGATCGCGGGAAATGCAAATGGCGCGGGCTGTCATGGCAGATAGAGCGGGGTCCGGTCGCCCGCCGCAAAGCGCCGCAGCACCGCAGGATAGAGCAGATGTTCCTGCGCCAGAACGCGGGCCGCGAGGCTATCGGGGGTGTCGTCGGGCAGGACCTTCACGCGCGCCTGTCCGAGGATCGGGCCGTCATCCAGTTCCGTCGTCACCTCGTGCACGGTGCAGCCCGCCTCGCGCTCGCCTGCGGCCAAGGCGCGGGCATGGGTGTGCAGGCCGCGATATCTGGGCAGGAGCGAGGGATGGATATTGATCATCCGGCCCTGCCATTGGGTCACGAAACCCGCTGTCAGCACCCGCATGAACCCCGCCAGGCAGATGATGTCGATGTCATAGGGCATGAGGCGCGCGGCGATTTCGGTCTCGAAGGCGGCGCGGTCGGGGCCAAAGGGGCGGTGATCGACCACCTCGGTCGCGATCCCCTGCCCCGCCGCCCAGGCGATGCCGCCCGCGTCGGCGCGGTTCGAGAGCACCAGCGCCGGGCGGGCGGGGTGATCATTGCTCATGCTCGTCACCAGAGCGCGCATGTTCGAGCCGCCGCCGGAGAGAAAGATCGCGACCTGCTTGCTCACAAGAGGCGGCCCCGATAGGCCACGCCCCTGCCCTGCGTCACGCGTCCCAGAGGCTGCACATTCTCGCCCGCCTCCGCGAGCCGGGCCGCAACCGCCTTGGCCTGCGCCGGATCCACCACGGCGATCATGCCGATGCCGGAATTGAAGGTCTTGAGCAGTTCGGCCTCGCTCATGCCGCCGGACTCGGCCAGCCAGCGAAAGACCGGGGGCAGACCCCAAGCGTCAAGGTCGATCTCGGCGCCAAGGCCTTCGGGCAGAACGCGCGGCAGGTTCTCGGTCAGCCCACCGCCGGTGATATGAGCCAGCGCGTGGATGCCCCCTCCTGCGAGCGCCTCCAGCACCGGGCGCACATAGAGCCGGGTCGGCGTGAGCAGCGTCGCGCCAAGGCTCCCCTCGGTCCAGGGACAGGCGCTCTCCCATCCCAGCCCCGAAATCTCGACGATCCGGCGCACGAGGCTGAAGCCGTTGGAATGAACGCCGTCAGAGGCCAGACCGAGGAGGATGTCGCCTTCTGTCACCCCTGCGGGCAAGTCGCGGCCTCGCTCCATTGCCCCCACGGCAAAACCCGCGAGATCGAAGTCGCCGCTCGGATACATGCCGGGCATTTCCGCCGTCTCGCCACCGATGAGCGCACAGCCAGAGGCCGCGCAGCCCCGCGCGATGCCCTTGATGATCCGTGTCGCCTGATCCAGTTCGAGCTTGCCGGTGGCGAAATAATCCAGGAAAAAGAGCGGCTCCGCCCCCTGACAGATAAGATCGTTGACGCACATCGCCACCAGATCGACGCCCACGTCCTCGACATGACCGGTATCAATCGCGATGCGCAGCTTGGTGCCCACCCCGTCGGTGGCGGCGACCAGGACCGGATCGGCAAAGCCTGCGGCCTTGAGATCGAAGAGCGCGCCGAAACCACCCAGTCCCGACATCACACCGGCGCGGCGGGTGGCGGCGGCGGCGGGCTTGATCCGTTCGACAAGTGCGGCTCCTGCGTCGATATCGACGCCCGCATCGGCATAGGTGATCCCATTTGTGTGCTCGCTCATGGCCTGATGCTCCGCTCTGGTGCTTGCGCATCGGTTAGCCGATTGCCCGGTGTGGCGCAACCTGAAAGCCTTGACCTGTTGCAAGCCACAGCTTACCAGATGCCGCAGGTCGGGCCTGTAGCTCAATTGGTTAGAGCAGAGCGCTCATAACGCTTTGGTTGGGGGTTCGAGTCCCTCCGGGCCTACCATCCCCGCTTTTTCTCCCTTTCTATTCAGGGGTTTAAGCGGTATTTTGTCAAACTTGGGAAGCCGGTTTGACAATTCCCGTTCTGGTTTCGGTCCCTTCGGCCAGATTCCAGACGGTATTCATGGCGCTACGGGCGAGGGCCGAACGGCTGGCCGCGTCGGTGTAGCGGGTCACTTCCTTCAGGTTCCGGTGGCCGCTGATAGCCATAATCTGGTTCGCGGAACACCCGGCTTCCGCCAGCCGCCGACAGGCCGCCTTGCGGAGTCCATGCGGCGACAGGCCCTTGGGCAGCTTGGCTTCCACCACGCGGTCCCGGAACCAGTTCCCGAACCCGTCGGGCGTGAACGGCTTCCCGTATTCGGTCAAGAGGAAGGTCATGTTCTTCTTGGGCAGGGCGTCCAGGGACGCGACAAGATCGGGGTGAAGGGGGATGCACACTTCGGTCCCGGTCTTTTGTTGGGTGTTCGTCAGGACGCCAGCGCGGACGTTCTGGCGGCCAATGCGCACCACGTCCGCCCGCCGCTGCCCGGTGTGCAAGAGCAAGTCCAGGGCCAGCCGCGCGCGGCTTCCGACGGGGTGAGCCTCATAGAAGCGTTCGATCTCGGCTTCCGTCCAGGTGCGGAAGCCCGTCGATCCGGTGCGCATCTTCCGAAGGCCCGCCGTCGGATCGTCCCGGCGGATGCCCATTTCCACGGCATGGCGCAAGAGAATCTTGATAGCCTTCAGCCAATTGTTCGACGCGGCGGGACGATCCGCCAGCTTAGCCACAATGGCCTTGACGTGTTCCCGCTGAAGGTCGCGGACCAGCCGGTGCCCATGCTGTTCGCGGAAGGCCTCCGATCCGCTGGTCAACGCGCCCGCTGGTTCGACACGAATGAGGACGGTCCCCTGTGTCGCCTCTTCGACCGCCTTGACCCAAGGGATCACCCCGTTGTCCCACCCCGCGTCAGTCTGGTCAAAGGCTGGCTGAAAAACCCATTTGGTCACCTTGTCCGGTGGCCCATCCGCCTGAGCCAATGCGATTGACCCGCTCAGCGCCAAAGCACCTGCCGAAACGAATGTGGTCCTAAGAATGTTTGACACAATACCCAAGATATTACTCCCCTTATTGGCTTCGTGTTTCTTGTCCGATTGCCTGACGACTGATCATGGCGAACGGTCCTCCGCAACCGGCGCAGGGGCTTGCCCGGTAACGAGGTGCCGGATGTCGATGGCCAGTTGCTTGAGTACGACGAGCAATACGGCTGCTGCCGCAATCGGTATCGCACTCTTGATAGGATAAATCGGAAGTGGCACGCCGGTGGGCGTGACTTGGTTGAGCTTGATCGAAAGAAGCGCCGCGTCGATACCTTTCCAGATCAGAACCCCCAGAAAGAGCAGGGTAAAAGGCGCGGTCATCAGATCCAGAATTGCCTTGTTGCGCGGGCTGGCCCCGTCATAAAAAAGATCCAGTTTCACGAAAGCTCCATGATTGAGCGCGTAGGCCCCACCAACACAAGCTATCAGAACCAGCGCCGCCTGAATCGACGTGCCGATCCACATGGAGGGAGCGTTCAATACGTAGCGCAGGAAAACGTCCGTGATCCCGAGGCACATGCAATAGAGGATCAGGACCCAGCCGATCCACCCCAAGACTTCCGACATCAGATCAATTTGCCGACCGGACCAATGCCAGATAGAGCATTTCCCTCTGTCCTCGACCTGCCAGTCACGCGGCAGGAACACCCAAGGAGTAGGAGCTTTCGCAAGACTTGGCAATAACTTTCAGGTCGTTCGTGATCCGCGGATCCGCGTGATCCGCTTGGTCCCGATCAAGGAAAACCGCCTGACGACCCCGCGCGACGCGATCGAAGATCAGCCGGTCGGCCACCTTGCGGACAAGGCCCATCTCGTGGGTGATCACCATCATTGTCACGCCTTTGCGCGCCAGCGCCAGCATCACATCGAGCAAGTCGTTGATCATCTCGGGGTTCAGCGCCGACCCGCACAGCTCTCATCCGTTCCTGCCCGCTACAGAGGCGTGCGACCGCCGCCGTCGAGAAACCAGTCATCAGGATAGGGATACCACCAGCCCTGGCGCGCGGGTTTGTGGTCGAGGATGACCATCTTCGAGCGCCGGAACGCATCCCGCCCTTGGCGCCCCAATTCTCGACCCAGCCTCGACGCCTTCCAGCCGCCAAAGGGCAGCGCGTCATTGTCGATCATCGGGTTGTTGACCCAGACCATACCCGCGTCGAGCCGCTCGACCGCCTCCATGGCTTCCTCGAGATCGGTGGTCAAGAGCGAAGCGCCCAGCCCGATGGCCCGCGAAGCCCGCGCCATCCGCACGGGCACCGCAAAGGATGTGGACGCACTGATGCCGGCCATGTTGCATGATGTTTTCAACGAAAAGGCTGCCGATTAAGTTCAGCCACCGTGAGGTTCCGTTGACGACGCCGGATGGGTCATGCAGATGTCCTTTCAGTATGGGCCGGCATCATGTCTGCAACACATAGTCCCCCGGCGCGGCAGCGAGCGGGGCCAGGCCCTGATCCGGTGCGCCTGTGTCGGGTGGCCCGGATGAGCCGGAGCTTTGAGTGGCGAGCCAGCCGGCCCATTCCGGCCACCAGGACCCCGTGCGCGTTTCGGCAACCTCCAGCCAGCGGTCGGGCCCCTCGTAGAGCCCTCCGGCCCGGCGCTCCCCGCGATGGTAGCGGCTACGCGCATCGCCGCCCGGCGGGTTGACGATGCCGCTGTTATGGCCCCCCGAGGTCAGTACGAAGGTCAGGTCGCAATCGGTAAAGAGCTGCGTCTTGTAGACCGACCGCCAGGGCGCGATGTGGTCGGTTTCTGTTGCCACGACGAACATCGGGACCGCGATGTCCTTCAGCGCGATCACCTGCCCCTCGACGGCAAATCGCCCCGCGGTCAGCCGGTTCTCCAGGAACAGCCCCCGCAGATACTGGGAATGCATCCGGGCGGGCATCCGGGTGGTGTCGGCTGACCAGACGCCCATGTCGGTGGGCAGATCGTCCTGACCGAGGAAGTATCGCCGCACCGCCCGCGACCAGATCAGATCCTCGGACCGGATCGTGGAAAAGGTCCGCGCCATCTGCGGGCGGTCGAGATAGCCCTGATCCCACATCATGTCCTCGAGAAAGGCCACCTGGCTTTCATCGACGAACAGCAGGAGTTCCCCGGCCTCGGCGAAATCGACCTGCGCGGCCATCAGCGTGATGCTGGCAAGCCGGTCGTCGCCGTCGCGCGCCATCGTGGCCGCGGCGATGGCCAGCATGGTGCCGCCGAGGCAATAGCCGACGGCGTGGACCTTGCGGTCGGGCACGATCCGGCCCACGGCGTCCAGCGCCGCCATCACACCGGTCGTCCGGTAATCCTCCAGCGACAGGTCAGCCTGTGCGGCGGTCGGGTTGCACCAGGAGATCATGAAGACCGTGAAGCCCTGACCGACCAGGTAGTTCACCATCGAATTATGCGGTGAAAGGTCGAGGATGTAATATTTCATGATCCAGGCCGGCACGATCAGGATCGGCTCGGCCTGCACCTGCCCGGTCTGGGGTGCATACTGGATCAGTTCGAACAGGTCATTGCGAAACACGACCGTGCCCGGCGTGCAGGCCAGATCCTGCCCCACGCGGAACCCCTTAGGCGCGGGATCATGCGACTGGGTCAGAGTCTTGACCATGTCCTGCATGAAATGCGCGGCACCATCGGTAAGATTGCGCCCGCCGCTGGCCAGCGTCGCTTTGATGATCTCGGGGTTTAGCGCGGGGAAGTTCGCGGGAGACACCGTATCCAGCGCCTGCCGCGCCATGAACCGCACCCGGTCGGCATCCTCGGGCTGCAGGCCCCGCAGATGGTCCGTCGCGTGGTCCCACCAGTCCTGCACGGCAAGGAACCCCTGCTGCCACAGCAGGAACGGCTGGGTGTTCCAGCCGGGATGATCGAAACGGTGATCGTAGGGCTTCGGCACAAAGGGTGGCGGTGCGTCCGGATCGGCCCTTGCCGAAAGGGCCATCAGCTTAAGGGCGTTCTGCTGCGCGCGCTCGGCAAGTTCCAGCTGCCGCCCGGGCGAATTGCTCAGATGGAAAGTCCAGTCCGTCCATGCCTCGATGAAGGCATGTGCAGAGACACCCCCGCTTAGCCGCGCCATGGCCGCGCGCGCACCGCGGTCAAGGTTCTGGTGGGCATGTTCCGGTTGAAATGCCTTGCGCGCGCTTGCGGGCACCGGAACCGGCGCCGTGCTCGCCAGATTGCGGGTTGGCGATGCGGATTGGTTTCTGGCAGGCTTCGTGGGCATTGAAATTCATCCGATCAATAATTTGCGCGATCAGCCTTCACCGGGGAAGGCCGCTGTGAGATGCTCGAGAGCGTCCCCTGCCGCCCGCTGACCTGTGATTTCCATAAGCGATAGGGCATTCCGTGGCCTTGATCCAAAGCAAATGCATCGAACGGCTCACCTCGCCGTAGGGTAGGTCTTGGGCCACACTTCAATATTGGGCGCAGTATCGGCGTGCCAGCGAGCAGCGCGAAGCGGGACTGCGGTCCAACCATCTCAACTGCGCGATGAGAGGTCCGCTAAGCCGTTCTATCCCGTTGTCGAATAGGTGGGAAGCCTGACAATTCTCGCAGTGTCTTAAGTGGATGTGCACGCGCGTGACTGATCCCGCGTCACCGCATAGTCAGCCTCCGCATCGATCTGAACCAATCCGAGGTTCTTGAATGCTAGCTGTGCCAAAATGGTTTGTCATCAGGGGTTTCGGTGAGTGAATGAGATGCGAACCTACCCAAGAAATCCGCCACTTTACGCTGGCATCCCGAGCAACGCGCCTACCGTGTGTTCCGTCTATGTTGCCGTCGATATCATTCGGAACGCGCGTTTGGGTTTTGGCGGTGTTCGCAGGCAGGCCATTGAAAAGTAATGCCAAAAGTGGACCGAACCGGAATGGACGAGGTTCGCCCAAACTGAGACTGAGGGCCATTCTGAGCCCAGCTTTGGCCAGGCGGCGCGTCTATGAGGTTCGGTCGGCTCCCGCAAACCCCTTTGATAACACGGAAAAATCCGTGCCCGTCAGGGCAGTGTCACTGGTTCGCGATGTGCAAGTGGCGGAGCCGATGGGATTCGAACCCACGAGACCCTTTCGGGTCTGCGCCCTTAGCAGGGGCGTGCCTTCGACCACTCGGCCACAGCTCCGCTGACCCGTTTAATTGCAGCGCGTCAGGGGAACAAGGGCCATTTTGGGACTTTTTCAAACTTTTGGTTTTACGGGATTTTCACAGGACATGCAGAACCCTCGGCCTGTCCGGGGCCGATCCTGACCGGTGCTGTCTCAGGTATTGAACAGGAAATGCAGCACATCGCCATCCTTGACGACATAGGTTTTGCCTTCGGCGCGCAGCTTGCCGGCGTCGCGTGCCTTCTGCTCGCCGCCCAGGGTGACGAAATCGTCATAGGCGATGGTTTCTGCCCGGATGAAGCCACGCTCGAAATCGCCGTGGATCACGCCGGCGGCCTGTGGCGCAAGCGTGCCGGCGGGGATCGTCCAGGCGCGCGCCTCCTTGGGGCCGATGGTGAAATAGGTCTGCAAATGCAACAGCGCATAGCCCGCGCGGATCAGCCGGTCGAGCCCCGCCTCCTCGAGCCCCATCTCGCCGAGAAACATCTGCGCCTCTTCCGCGTCGAGTTGGCTGATCTCTTCCTCGATCCGGGCCGAGATCACGACGTGAGCGTTCCCCTCGGCCGCAGCCATCGCCGCGACCTGCGCGCTCAGGCCATTGCCGGAAGCGGCGCTCGCCTCTTCGACATTGCAGACATAAAGGACCGGCTTGGCGGTCAGCAGTTGCAGCATCCGCCATTGCTTGGCGTCATCGGCATCGACCTTGACGGTGCGCGCCGGGCGCCCTTCGGCCAGCGCCGCCTGCGCGGCTTCGAGCAGCCGCACCTGGTCGGCGGCATCCTTGTCACCCCCGCGCAACTTGCGCCCGAGGTTCTGCAGCCGCCGCTCGACCGATTCGAGGTCGGCCAGCATCAGCTCTGTCTCGATGGTGGCGGCATCGGCCACCGGGTCCACGCGGCCTTCGACATGGGTGATGTCATCATCCTCGAAACAGCGCAGCACATGGGCGATGGCGTCGCATTCGCGGATATTGGCCAGAAACTGGTTGCCCAGCCCCTCACCCTTGGACGCGCCTTTGACGAGGCCTGCGATATCGACAAAGGTCATCCGCGTGGGAATGGTCTGGCGCGACCCCGCGATAGCGGCAAGCCTGTCGAGCCGCGCATCGGGCACCGCCACATCGCCCACATTGGGCTCGATCGTGCAGAAGGGAAAATTCGCCGCCTGCGCGGCAGCCGTGCGGGTGAGCGCGTTGAACAACGTCGATTTGCCCACGTTCGGCAGCCCGACAATCCCCATCTTGAAACCCATGCGCCCGATCCCTCTGCTGCGGTCGCGCGCTTCTAGGCCGGGCGGGCGCGCGAGGCAAGGCAGGGCTGCGCAAGGTGAGGCTGCGCAAGGCGGGGCTGCGCAAGGCGGGGCTGCGCAAGGCG
>Ga0100399_1000206_pt1 | contig 38804 bp, 27 predicted proteins | sample CryGeymeta201523_FD_81545 | JGI IMG/M metagenome (GOLD analysis project Ga0100399, IMG submission 81545) | Groundwater microbial communities from Crystal Geyser aquifers in Utah, USA - Crystal Geyser metaG 2015-23 | ecosystem: Environmental > Aquatic > Deep subsurface > Groundwater | place: USA...
CAGCCAGACCGACCCGCTGACCGGTTTGCGCAATCGACGTTTCCTCGAATTGCAGATGCCAGCCGACATCGGTTTTTATGATCGCGAGTTGCCGGCCCTGAACGGTCATCAGCAGGTGATGTTGTTTGCGCTGCTTGATCTGGATCATTTCAAGCGCATCAATGACCAACACGGCCACCTGGAAGGCGACCGCGTATTGCTGCAAGTGGCGCTGCAACTGCGTGGCTTGCTGCGGACCGGCGACTATGTGGTGCGTTGGGGCGGCGAGGAGTTTTTGCTGATCTTCCGGCCGATGCCGAACCAATCGCTGGCAGTGATGGGCGAGCGTCTGTGTCAAACCATCGCCAGCCACCCGTTTGCGCTCGCCAATGGGCGCACGCTGACGTTGACGGTATCGGTCGGGCTGGCCGAATACCCGTTGTTTCACGATGGCCACATCCGTCTGGGTTGGGAGGACATGATCGAACTGGCGGACAAGGCGCTGTATTGGGTAAAGCGCCATGGCCGCAACGGCTGGGCCGCATTTCGACCAACACCGCTGACCGATCTGGCCACCGTGATCGAACGCCTGCGCGTGGGCGCCGAGCCGCTGCTCGATGGCGGCGAACTGCAATTGCTGAGTGCCGCCTTCAATGACCCGGCGAGGGCGCCGAAGCCGCCGCTGCGCTGAGCCGGGCGGCCTGATGCCGTGCCCGCTGCTTGCCGTTTCGCGGCCCGCTCAGTCGCGGTAGGATGGCCGCATGCACAGGGGCTGGCCATCTTTGTTGCGCGCGCTGATGCTGGTCGGGTTATACCTTGCCGGCACGGCAGTGGCGTTGCGCCTGATCCATGCGCCCGGTGAGGTCGCCCTGTTCTGGCCGTCATCCGGGCTGGCGTTTGCGGTGGTGCTGCGCTACGGCCTGCGCTGGTGGTGGTACGTGCCGCTGGGCAATCTGCTGATGCACGGCTTGCTGGATCCGGTGGCATGGGATTTTTTGCCGTTTTCGGTGCTCTCCAACGCGCTGGGCGTGCTCGCTGGCGTGTGCTGGGTGCAGCGTCGTGATCCGCTGCCCAAACTCAGTGTTGCCTATGGCTTGAGCATCCTCGAAGGCGGCTTGCTGCTGGCGGCCATCAGTGGGGTCATCGGCGCGACCGGTTTGTATGTGGCGGGATTGAGCAATCTGGCACAGTTGCCGGTAAACGTGGTGCGTTGGGCGCTGGGCGATGTGCTGAGTGTGGCGGCGTTGACCCCGGTCGCCCTGCAGTTGCTGATGCGCAAGGCGGGCAAGGCTGGTGGTGAGGCTGGGGTCAGGTCTAGCCTTTTGCCTCGTGCAGGTGACTCATCCGGGTTGGGTGTTGCAGGTGTCGCACGAGGCAAAAGGCTAGACCTGACCCCAGCCTTGCGCAGCGACGATTACGGGGCGGTGCGCGAACGGGTGATCTGGGCGGTATTGCTGCTGACCGCACTGGTTGCCGTGATCAGCGGTGCGCACATCGATAGTCCGTTCGTTCTCGGGCTGACGGCGGTGCCACTGGCATTGTTGTTGTGGTCGGCGATGCGCTTCCCGCCGATCTGGACGGCGGCGGGCGTGTCGTTGATGGTCGTTGTGATGGCCACTGCCATCGCGCTGGGGGTGGGCGCTTTTGTGCCGCCGACCCGCTTGCTGGATGTCGTGATGCTGCTGGCTTTCCTCAGTTTGTTGGCAATTGCGCCGCTGCTGTTGTCGGTCGGCATTCACGAACGACGGCTGGCGCAGCGTTCGCTGCTGCGGCGGGCGATGAGCGACCCCCTGACCGGCCTGCCCAATCGCACGGCATTCGAGGATGCGCTGCGCGCGCAACTGGCATCGATGCAGCAGTCATCGCCTGACCACGCCGGGTCATGCGCACTGGCGTATTTTGATCTGGATCATTTCACGCTGGTCAACGATACCGCCAGCCACGAGGCCGGCGATGCCTTGATCAAGGGGGTGGCGTCTTTGATGCGGGCGCAACTGACGCCATCGGACACGGTGTTTCGGATGGGCGGCGATGAGTTTGTCGCCTTGCTGCACGACTGCGACGAGATCGGCGCGCGTACCCGCATACAGGCTGTGCTGGCAAGCATCGAGCGTTACCGCCTGGCGTGGCATGGGCTGGTGCTCAATACCAGCGCCAGTGCCGGCATTGTCGTGTTCAGCGCCCAGGCCGGCGGCTATTCCAGCGTGCTGGCGCAGGTTGATGCCGCCTGCTTCACCGCCAAGGAAATGGGCGGCAATCGCTTGTGCGTGGCGTCCACCGGCCCTGGCGAGATGCGCTCGCGCACCGAGGCAATGCGCTGGGCGGTACGCATCCGTACCGGTCTGGACGATGATCAATTCGAACTGTACTGCCAGGACATCGTGCCTGCCGTCGCGTTGGCGCAGGAAGGCCGCCATTTCGAGGTATTGCTGCGCCTGAACCCCGGTGGCCCGTTGCTGATGCCGGGCGACTTCATCCCGGCGGTTGAGCGGTTTCGTCTGGGTGTCCAGATCGATCGCCACGTGGTGGCGATGGTGTTGCGCTGGTTCGATGACCACCCCGATACGCTGGCCGACATCGACACCTGTGCGGTCAACCTCACCGCCGGCTCGTTGATGAATGAGGATTTCGCGCGCTTTGTCGCTGCGCAGTTGCGCGACTCGCGGATGACCCCGCAGCAGTTGTGCTTTGAAATCACTGAAACCAGCGCCGTGCATGATCTGGCGCGCGCCCGCGCTTTCATCCAGCAGATGCGCGCGCTGGGGTGTCGCTTCGCACTGGATGATTTTGGCACCGGCTTCAGTTCGTTCGCGTATCTGCGCTCGCTGGACGTGGATTACATCAAGATTGACGGCAGTTTTGTGCGTGATATCGAAGGCTCGCCGATGTCCGCCTCGGTGGTGCGCGCGATCACCGATATCGCGCATGTGTCGGACAAGCGCACCATTGCCGAACATGCCGAGACCGACGCGATTTGCGCGGCGCTGCGCATGGCGGGCGTGGATTACCTGCAGGGTCACGCGCTGCACATGCCCGAGCCGATCGCGCAATATTTTGCCTATGAGCCGCGCAGCGACCGGCGGCATGGCGTGCGCTGATATAATTCGCGGCCATCCCTTGTGAAACGTGGCCGCAGTGGCCGCGCTCGTGCATGTCCGAACACACCCGCGAAACCCGCCGCCGCCGCACGTTTGCGATCATTTCGCATCCGGATGCCGGCAAGACCACGTTGACCGAAAAGCTGCTGCTGTTCGGCGGTGCAATCCAGATGGCCGGCTCGGTCAAGGGCCGCAAAGCGGCGCGCCACGCCACGTCCGACTGGATGGCGCTGGAAAAGGAGCGTGGCATCTCGGTGACTTCCTCGGTGATGCAGTTCCCGTACGAGGGGCGGATCATCAACCTGCTCGATACCCCGGGCCATGCCGATTTCGGCGAGGACACCTATCGCGTGCTGACTGCGGTGGACTCGGCGCTGATGGTGATCGACGTGGCCAAGGGTGTCGAAGAGCGCACCATCAAGTTGATGGATGTGTGCCGGATGCGCGACACCCCGATCATGACCTTCATCAACAAGCTCGATCGTGAGGGCAAGCCGCCGATCGATCTGCTCGATGAAGTCGAATCGGTACTCGGCATCCAGTGTGCGCCGATCACTTGGCCAATTGGCATGGGCTCGCGTCTGCGCGGCGTGGTGCATCTGCAAACTGGCGAAGTGCATTTGTACGAGCCCGGCCGCAACTTCACCCGTCAGGATTCCACCATCTTTGCAGCGATCGATGCGCCGCAATTGCGCGAGCGCCTGGGCGAGGCGCAGTTCAACGAGTTGCGCGACGAGCTTGAGTTGGTGCAGGGCGCCTCACAGCCGTTCGACGAAACCGCTTATCTGGCCGGCAAGCAGACGCCGGTGTTTTTCGGCTCGGCGGTCAACAATTTCGGTGTGCAGTTGCTGCTGGATTTTTTCGTCCAGCACGCGCCGCCACCGCGCCGCCAGGCCACTGCCACGCGCGTGGTTGCTGCCGAGGAAGAACCATTCAGTGGCTTCGTGTTCAAGATCCAGGCCAACATGGACCCACAGCACCGCGACCGGGTGGCATTCCTGCGCATCTGTTCCGGGCACTACACGCCGGGCATGAAGGCGCTGCATGTGCGCTCGGGCAAGGAAGTGAAGCTGGCCAACGCGCTTACCTTCATGGCATCGGATCGTGAGATTGCCGGCGATGCCTGGCCCGGTGACGTGCTCGGCATCCACAATCACGGCACGGTCTCGATCGGCGATACCTTCAGTGAAGGCGAAGTGCTGGCGTTTACCGGCATTCCCAATTTCGCGCCGGAGTTGTTTCGTCGTGCCCGCCTGCGCGACCCGCTCAAGCTCAAGCAGCTGCAAAAGGGGCTGGCGCAGTTGTCCGAAGAAGGCGCGACCCAGTTCTTCCGGCCGTTGATGAGCAACGATTTGATTCTCGGCGCGGTCGGCACCCTGCAGTTCGACGTGGTGGCGTACCGGCTCAAGGATGAATACGGCGTGGATGCGGGCTTCGAGCCGGTCACCGTGGCGACCGCGCGTTGGGTGCATTGCGCCGATGCCAAAATGCTGGACGAGTTTCGCGAGAAAGCGGCGTCGCACCTGTCGCTCGATGCCGCCGGTCTGCTGGTCTACCTGGCACCGACCCGGGTCAACCTGCAACTGATGCAGGAGCGCTGGCCGAAGGTTCGCTTTGCGGCGACCCGCGAACATGCCAGTGCCGTCGCACTCGACTGAGCACAATCGATCGCGCTGGCAGCTGCCGCTGCTGGTGGCGTTGACCTTGCTCGCGTTCGCTGGCAACAGCGTGCTCGGCCGACTGGCGCTGGCGACCACCGCCATCGGGCCGGCGGCGTACACCCTGATTCGTCTGGCGTCGGGTGCGCTGACGCTGGCGGCATGGGTGCATTGGCGCCGTCGCTATGCCAACGGAGTGCGGCAGGCAGGCGACTGGTATGGCGCTGTCGCATTGTTTGTCTATGCCGCTGCGTTTTCATTTTCCTACGTCAGTGTGGCAACCGGCCTTGGTGCGCTGTTGCTGTTCGGCGCGGTACAGATCACCATGGTCGTGGCTGGCATATTGGCTGGCGAGCGGCCAGCCGCGTGGCACTGGCTGGGCTTGCTGGGTGCCTTTATTGGGCTGGTGGTGCTGACCCGGCCGGGGCTCGATGCACCGCCGCTGCTGGGCAGCGCCCTGATGCTCGCTGCCGGCATTGCCTGGGGCGTGTATTCGTTGCATGGGCGGCGCAGCCGCGATCCGCTGGCTGCAAGCGCCGGCAATTTCGCCCGCGCTGGCGTACTGGCGGCGCTGCTGGCGGTGCTGGTCTGGCCGATTACGCCGTTGCCGGCCGCTGGCGTCGGCTATGCGCTGCTCTCGGGCATAGTCACCTCGGGCTTGGGCTACGCGCTGTGGTATCGCGTGTTGCCGGCCTTGAGCGCCGTGCGCGCGGCCAGTTTGCAACTGCTGGTGCCGGTGTTGGCAGCGCTGGCCGGTGCGATGGTGCTGGCCGAGCCGATCACCTTGCGGGTGGTGGTGTCGGGGGCGCTGGTGCTGGGTGGCATTGCGCTCACCCTGCGGCGCGGGTGAGCGGTTTGCGCGGCGGTTGTCGATTTGCCGGAACACCCTTCGCATGCAGAGCCATCCTGACAGCCTGTCGGGCTTGACGCTGATCTACGGATTTACGGCGTTGCCTTCAAGGTGCGCTCGAACAGTTCCAGGATGCGCCGGTATTCGTCGTACCAGCTCTGGGGATGCACAAAGCCATGCCGTTCCAGCGGGTAACCGGCCAGCTCCCAGTTGGCTTTCTTCAGCTCGATCAGCCGCTGCGCAAAGCGCACTGAATCTTGATAAAACACGTTGTCATCGATCATGCCGTGCGCGATCAGCAGATGGCCCTTGAGGTTTTGCGCGTATTCGATTGGTGAGCTGGTGCGGTACGCCTCGGGGTCGAGGTCCGGGCTGTTGAGGATGTTGGATGTGTATTCGTGGTTGTACATCGACCAGTCGCTGACCGGGCGCAGGGCAGCGCCGGCGAGGAACGCGTCGGGTGCGCGCAGCAGCGCCATTAACGCCATGAAGCCGCCATAACTGCCACCGTAGATGCCGACCCGTGCCGGGTCGGCTTGCTGGGTTTGCGCGAGCCAGGTGATGCCATCGCGGTAATCGTCCAGCTCGGGATGCCCCATCTGCCGGTAGATCGCGGTGCGCCAGGCGCGGCCATAACCGGCCGATCCGCGGTAATCCATGTCCAGCACGATATAGCCGCGTTGCACCAACAAGTTGTTGAACATCTGTTCGCGGAAATAATTCGGATAGCGCGACCACACATTCTGCAGATAACCCGCGCCATGCACGAACATCACCACCGGGTAGCGCTTGCCGGGTTCCAGCGTGGCGGGGCCATACAGTTTTGCCGCAATGGGGCCGGCGCCGTGTTGCGAGGGGACCTGCACGAACTGTGGCGCGATCCAATGCTGCGCCTTGAACGCTTCGCTGCGGGTGTCGGTGAGCCGGCGCAGCGCGCTGCCATCACTGGCCATTACACTCAGTTGCGGCGGCAGGTAGCTGGCCGAATGGCGCACCAGGATGTGCTGCTGATCCGGCGACAGCGCGAAGTCTTCCACGCCATCGAGCGCGGTCAGCGCGCGCACCGCGGCGGTTTGCATGTCCAGCGCGCACAACTCGTAATCGCCGGGCGATTGCCGGTTGCAGATGAAGAAGAACTGCCGGCCATCGGCGCCGAGTGTTGGCGCGGAGACCTCCCATGCGCCGCTGGTCAGAGCGGTTGCCGCCTTGCCATCCGCCGCCAGATACAGGTGGGCATGGCCGGTTTGCTCGGACAGCAGCCACAGGCTGCGCTCGTCCGGCATCCAGCCAAGCTCGTTGAAGCTCCAGTTGATCCAGCCCGGGTCGCTGAGCCGGTGCCTTGCGCGCACGCCCTTGCTGGCCGGATCGAGGCTGACGATCCAGCGATCCTTGTTGTCAATCGCGCGCAGCATGATCGCGGCGCGATCGCCGCGGCGGTTCCAGAGCGGGGTGTCGATGGTTACCGCCCGCAGACCCTTGAGCGGGTCTTTGCCGGCGGCCTTGCGCAGGCCGGCGAGCGGGTCCTTGTCGATACCGGGCAGCGCTTTGAGTTCGACAACCGTGCTGCTGCCGTCGCGTAGATCGATCAGTTTCAGACTGTGCGGCAGCGGCGGTTTGCGGCCGACCCGGGTGCGCACGTCTTCTAACTCCTCGTAGCCCGATTCGGTGACGTACTTGGGCATCTTGCCGGATTTGCCCTTGTCGTCGCCCTTGACCGTGGTGACGACCAGCAACCAGCGGCCGTCGGGCGACAGGCTGCTCGCTTGGATGTCGATGTCGTCACCCAGATAGCTTGCCGCCGCCGCGCGCGACGGGTCGGCCGTGTGCAACGCTTGCGTGTGCTCCTGCGCCGCCTTTCGTTGCTCGCGGTCAGCGGCCAGGGTGCTGATCAAACGGAGTTGATCGCTGCGCAAATCATCCGCTGCGGGCTCTGCTTGTGGGTCTTTTTCGGCGCGCGGCAAGGCGACCGCCCGGGCCACCCCTTCGGCGAATGCCAGCCGGTACCAATCGTTGCCCACCCGCCACAGCACGGCCTGCTCATCGGCGCTGAACATCGGCGCGGCTTCGTCGTCGGCACTGGCGGTGATCTGGCGCAACGCGCCAGAACGCAGCTCGCGGACGAACACGTCGCCATTGCGCACGAATACGGCGCGTTGGCGCCGGCGATCGAATACCACATCGGCCGGATCCAGCGTGGCGTGCTGTGCCGCGGCCGCAACGGCGCTGGAGCCGTTGGCCAGATCGAGTACGACCCGATCACGGATGGCGCTGCCTTCGCGCTTTTGCTGGTAGGCCACATGCTGGCCATCCAGTTGCCACCAGGCGGCTTCGACCGGGTTGCCGATCCAGTCCGGATCCGCCATAACTTGCTCCAGACTCAGCGGTTGTGCGTAGCCCGGCAACACGAAGGCAAGCGTGATCAGCGCGACGGTGCGGCGCATGGCGATCTCCATGAATGGCGAATGGCGCAAAGCGCGAGATTAACCCGGATGCCACGTTGCTGACGAGATGGCACTGAGGCCACTGAGGGCGCTTGCCGCGAAGTCCGGCGCGCAAAACGTGTCCACGCACCGGCTTGTGCGGTTATCCTTGGCCAGTAACGGTGCCCCCGCGCCGGCATACAGAACCTTATGCCCTGTTCGCCACTGCTGTTTTTTCTCGATTGCTGCGCTGCCGCCATTGCGTTGGCGTGGGCACCGATAAGCGCACTCGCGATGGCGGTGATGACGCATGACTGAGCCGCAACACCAGCGTGCGCCGCGGGTTGCCGTGTTCGCCGGGCTGAGCGGCGTCGGGCTTGCCTTGTTGCCGCTCGTGGTTGTGCATCCGCTGGCACTGCTCGGTTTGTGGTTGGCGCAGGCGCCGCTGGCGCTGGCGGCAGGTAGTCTTTTGGGGTGGCGAGCGCACGGGGAGGGCTGGGCTCGGCGCGCCAGCGACATGTTGGCAGCGGCGCTGCTGTATGCCTTGCCCTATCTCGCTGTAGCGGTTGCCATGGCGTGGCCATTGCAGATGTTCATCGCCTATCCGGGCATCGAATCGTTGTTGGTGCTGTGCTCGGTTGCCGGCCTGCTGCTGTTCGCGTTGTGGAATACCTGGCCGAGCTTCGTGCGTGCGGCACAGATCGGTGGCGGCTTGCGCGCGCTCATCGCGGCCAGCCGCGAGGGCAACGAAATCAGCGAAGTCAGTGACGCGTTCGGGCTGATTGTGGCGGCCGCACTGTTGCTGTTGGTGGTGGCGGGCTTGCTGCTGGCCTGGCCGGAGCCCGTTTTTGCGACGCATCTGCGCGCGCCGCTGCTGCTGGCGCATGTCGTGCTGGCCACCGCGGTGCAGGTGGTGTTGGCGCGGTGCAATCGCACGTGGCGCGCGCCTGCGGCCATGGCACCGGTTGCCACGCGACGTGCCGAGCGGGTCGAGCCGGTACTGGATATCGCTGCCGACAGCGTATCGCCGCCCGCGGTGCAGGCCGAATCGACAGCGCAGGCGCTGTATCGTGCCGTTGCCGATGGCGACAGCAAACGCGCTTTGGAGCTGCTTGCCGCTGGCGCCGACGTACACGCGTTGCCGCCCGCTGACGCGCGCGACCAGCGCACGCTGGCGATGCTGGCGGTGCTGCTGCCGGACCTGCGTGTATTGCGAGCATTGCTGGAGCGCGGCATCGACATCAATCATCGCCATGCCGGCCTCAGCCCGCTGCTGGTGGCAACCCGCGATAGCTGGCAAGGGCGGCCCGATGCCGTCACCATGCTGCTCGCCAATGGTGCCGACCCCCGCGCCGCGGACGGCGAGGGCAATACGCCACTGCATCATGCCGCGCGCTCCAGCGATCCAGGGGTGGTGGCGGCACTGCTCGATGCCGGCGCCGTGCTCGACGCCGTGAATGGCGAAGGCTGGAGCGCATTGGCGGTGGCGTGCGCCACCGGTAACTGGCGGATCGCACGCATGCTGCTGGAACACGGCGCCAAGCCGGCCCCGGAAGCGGGACAGCCGGCGCTGCTGGCCGCCAGCGCCGGTGAGGACGATGCCGCAGGCGTGGAGCTTTTGCTGCGCCACAAGGCCAAGGTGGATGCCCGCGACGCACAACAACGCACGGCGTTGCTGCTGGCATGCCAAGCCGGTAATGCGGATGTCGTCGCGGCCTTGCTTGCGGCGGGTGCCGATTGCAATGCTGGTGATGCGTTCGCCATGACGCCGCTGTTGCAGGCTGCCAGCAGCGGCAACAGCAAGGTGTTGCAGCAGCTTGCCGAGCAGCCTGGGCTGGATGTGCAGGTGTGCGACGCGCAGGGCTGCAACGCCTTGGCGCTGGCCTGCCTGTCGCCGAGCAACTCGGCCGAAGTGATGACATTGCTGTTGGCGATCGGCGTTGATCGCGAGCATTGCGACCACCAGGGCAAACGGCCGATCGAGCATGCCATGGCCGCCGGCCGCTGGCGTTTGGTGGCGGTGCTTGAGCCGGAGCAGGCGTTGCCCGCCAGCATTCAGGACGATGACAGCGACCCTGCAGGCGAAGTGCGCACGCCTGCCGAACTGTTGCAACAGGCACTGGGCGAGGGCGATTTCGCGCAGGCGCAGGCGCTGTTTGAGCTCGCACCACCGCCCGCTGCTGCGCGCGACGCATTGTTACTTGGCTTCATCGATGACGACCGCCACGGCGTCGTGCGCTGGCTATTGGCGCACGGCGCACAGGCCGATCGCAGCCATGTCGGCCAGGACAGCGTGTTGTTCGCGCTGCTCGATCGTGGTGAGGCGGGGGCACACGGCCTGCGGCGCTTGCTGGAACAAGCCATCAGCCCGGCCGGCGCGGGAGTTGTGGCGCGCTACCTCAGCGCGTGCGTGGCGGGCGTCGATGATCCCGAGCGGGCCGAACAACTGGCTGTGGAATTGCTGGCGCGCGGTGCTGATCCGTTTGCGCCCGATCGCCAGGGCACCCCCAGCGTATGCCTCGCGGCGCGCCTGGACTGGCCGCTGTTGCTCGATCGGCTGCTGGCGATGGGCGTCGACAGTGGCCGTCGCGATGCGCGTGGATTCACCGCGCTGCATCTGGCCTGCACCGTCGGCAGCGATCTGTCGGTGCGCGTGCTGGTCCGGCATGGTGCCGCGGTTGCGGCGCGCGCGCCGGACGGCCAGACCGCGCAGGGCATTGCCTTGGCCAACGGCCATCACGACCTGGTACGCTGGCTGGAGTGGCCGTTGTGGCCACTGCCGTCACGTGCGCTGCGGCCGTCGGATGTGCCGGCGGCAGCAATGGCGGGTGACGTGCTGGCGATCGATCGCTTGCTCGCGTTGGGCATGCCGATCGACGCGCAGGATGCGCAAGGCTGTACGGCGTTGTTGCGCGCTGCCGGCGGTGGCCAACGCGCCATCGTCGAGCGTTTGCTGCGCGCCGGTGCCGACCCCTCGCTGGCCGCCCATACCGGCGCCACGCCATTGTCGGCGGCGGTCAGCATGCGCCAGGCAGAAATCGTGGAATGCCTGCTGGCCGGTGGTGCGCAGGTCGATCAGCCGTTGCCGGGCGGGGTAACGCCGCTGATGGTGGCCTGCGCGCTGGGTCTCACCGATCTGGTCAAGCGCTTGGCGTCGCGGCGGGCGCAGGTCAACACACTGGACGATCAAGGCCATGCGCCGCTGCACTACGCGGCGCAATTCCTGTTTCAGTGCCGCGATCGCCAGCAGGCGCTGGATTTGCTCGACTCGCTGTTGCTGGCGGGCGCCGATCCGGATCCGGTCAGCGACAGTGGCCACACGCCATTGCTGTTACTGCTCGGTGCGCGCGCTGATACCAGCGCGCAGTGCGACGAAGGCGTCATCCTGGCAACGCTGGAGCGGTTGCTCGCGGAGCGGGTGTCGTTGGGCAGCCGTGAAGGCCGTGGTTTTGCGCCGCTGCATCTGGCCGCCTTGCACGGACTGGCGAGCGTGGTGCGGCGATTGTTGCAGGCCGGCGCCAGCCCCGAGATACGCGATGGCCTCAATCGCAAAGCGCAGGAAGTTGCCGTACTGCGCGGTTTCGTCGACGTTGCCGCCGAGTTTGAGCCGGCGCGCGCCGGGGCATCGATGGCGCGGTTCTTGCGCAATCCCGATCCGGGTTGAGTTCTGGCAGGCGCCGATAGGTCGGACAACTGTAACGGTTTGTGCAACGACATTTGCGGTATACAAGCGAAGACACGCTGGGCAATCGCGGGTCTCGGCACAGCCAGCACGGAGCCGCGTCGATTATCTTCAACGCGTTCGCCATCGCGCACCGCGCATGCTGCAATGCAGCGTGACCGCTGGCTGAATTGCCGCTTAGGCTCGATCGGGTGGTGAGTTTTGTGAAGCTCATCACGCCAGCCTGGGGGTGCGCGCGCAAGCGATGTGTCGGGCTGGCTCGCACGGCGTGCCGGGGACTGGTGCGCAGCCAAGAATGCAGGGATGTCCGTCCGGCCGTTGCCACGGCCTTTTAGCTATTTTTCCTGGGGATAATTCCGTGATCCATCACTCAAGCCGATTCGTTCGGCCCGCTTTGCTGATGTCCATTGCTTGTGCGCTGTCGCTCGGTTCTGCGCAAGCCGCCAGCCGTATCGACCTGCACGGCCAGAACGTCGCGCAGCTCAACCAGCAGTACCAGACGGCGGCGTTGACCGTTGGTGTGCCGTCTGACCCTACCGTGCGCCATGCGGAAATGTTGGGGTTCGATGCCCAGTCCAGCCTGCACGTGCTCAATACCGTCAAGGAAAAAAATGGCATCAGCCATTACCGCTATCAGCAGATGTTCCGTGGCGTACCGGTATTTGGTGAGCACGTGGTCGTCAGTGAAGACAGCCGCGGCATGGTGCGCAATGTGTTTGGGCGTGCCGTGGGTGGCCTTGGCCTGGATTTGCGCGCCGGCGTCAACGCCGGGCTGAGTTCGGCGCAGGCGCTGACGATCGCCAAGGGGTTGGTGTTTGGCGATGACGCGGCGTTCAAGGCCAGCGGCATGAACATCGAGCGCGAAAACGTGCGCAAGATGATCTTCATCGATGACAACGACAATGCACACCTGAGCTATGTGGTGGAGCTGCTCGCCGATTCGACCAGCGGCGGCAACCCGACCCGTCCGTTCATCATCGTCGATGCCCAGAGCGGTGCCATCCTCAAGCAATGGGACGGCCTGAGCACCGCGCAGATCGGCACCGGCCCCGGCGGCAACAGCAAGACTGGTCAATACGAGTGGGGCTCGGGTGGCCGCTTCGGCTTCCTCGATGTCGCGCAGAGCGGCAGCACCTGCACCATGAACAACACCGATGTGAAGTCGGTCAATCTCAATGGCAGCACCGGCACCAGCACCACTGCCTTCTCTTACACCTGCCCGCGCAACACCACCAAGGCGATTAACGGCGCCTTCGCGCCGATCAACGACGCGCACTTCTTTGGTGGCGTGATCCAGAACATGTACCAGGCGTACACCGGCGGCAAGGCGCTGACCTTCCAGTTGATCATGCGCGTGCATTACGGCAGCAACTTCGAAAATGCGTTCTGGGATGGCAGCAAGATGAGCTTCGGCGATGGCGCCACCACGTTCTATCCGCTGGTGAGCATCGACGTGGCCGGCCATGAGGTATCGCATGGCTACACCGAGCAACATTCCAACCTCACCTACTCCGGCCAGTCCGGTGGCATGAACGAGGCGTTCTCGGACATGGGCGGCGAGGCAACCGAGTACTTCTGGAAGGGCAGCAACGACTTCCTGGTCGGCCCGGAAATCTTCAAGGGTAGCGGCTCGCTGCGCTACATGAGCAACCCGCCGCAGGATGGCAGTTCGATCGACAACGCCGCCAACTTCACCAGTTCGATGGACGTGCACTTCTCCTCGGGCGTGTACAACAAGGCGTTCTGGAAGCTGGCCACCACCACCGGCTGGAATACCCAGAAAGCGTTTCAGGTGATGGCGCGCGCCAACGCGCTGTACTGGACCCCGAGCAGCACCTTCAACAGCGGCGCCTGTGGCGTGGAAACCGCGGCCACCGACCTGGGCTTCAGCAAGGCCGACGTGACCGCCGCCTTCACTCTGGTCGGCGTGAGCTGCGCTGGCGGCGGTGGCAGCACCGGTGGCGCACTCAGCAATGGCGTGGCCAAGACCGGCATCGGCGCCGCGACCGGGCAGTACGTCAAGTACACCATGGTCGTTCCGTCCGGCGCGACCGGCCTGAAGTTTGCGATGTCCGGTGGCACCGGCGATGCCGACATGTACGTCAAGTTCGGCAGCCAGCCGACCGACACCGTGTACGACTGTCGCCCGTACGTCAACGGCAATACCGAGACCTGCACCATCGCCACCGCCCAGGCGGGAACCTACTACGTCAATCTGAAGGCGTTCAGCACGTTTTCCGGCGTCAGCCTGACCGGCAGCTACACCGCCGGCGGTGGTGGATCGACACAGACGTACAGCAACGGCACCAACGTCACGATTTCCGACAACAAGACCGTCAACAGCCCGATCACGGTGTCTGGCCGTAGTGGCAAGGGGCCGTCCAGCGCCTCGATTTCGGTCAACATCGTACACACCTACATCGGCGATCTGAAGGTCGATCTGGTGGCTCCGGATGGTTCGCTGTACAACATTCACAACCGCACCGGCGGCAGTGCCGACAATATCGTCAAGACGGTGACCAAGAATCTGACCTCGGAAACGCTGAACGGCACCTGGCAGTTGCGGGTGAACGACAATGCCGGCGGCGATGTCGGCTTCATCGACAGTTGGAGCGTCACGTTCTGATTGCATCGGCAGGTTCTGCCGATAGGTGGTAAGTCGAACCCCGGCCTGGTGCCGGGGTTCTTTTTTCGGCATCGACAGGCCAGACAGTGTGCCGCTCGGCGCTGTCGCCCGGAATCCCCCTTTCCCCTTGCATCGCCCCTTTTCGCGGTCGGCAAGAGCCTGCTATACTTCGCAGGCTCGGTAGCATGAATGTGCTGACCGACCCCTTTTTTTGTTGCAACCGGAACCGAACGTGCGCACATCCACCGTTGCGGGCCGGCAGGCGGCACTGCGGCTGATCGCAATTCAATCGATTGTCGTGGCTGTGCTTGCGCTGGCGTACTCGATGCTTGGCCTGCGCTCCGGGTTGGCGGTGCTGCTGGGGGGTGGCGCCGTGGTGCTCGGGGGTGCGTTGCTGGCGTGGCTGGCGTTGGGCGGTGGGGTTTCCGCGGCAGGGTTGGTGTTGGCGCGGTTGCTTGGCGGCATGGCCCTGAAGTGGTGTGTCATTGCGGCGGCGTTGTACTTTGCGCTCGGCCCCTGGACATTGCCCGCTGCGCCGGCCTTGTTCGGCGTGGTGGCGGCAAGCCTGGCGCAGGTGTTGTTTGGCAAGATCAACCAATTTCAAGGTGACGTGTGAGCGTTGAACCCGGCTCCGGCGGCGGACTGACCGAATATATCCAACACCATCTCACCCACAATGCGGTGCAGACCGGTTCGGGTGTGCTGCATCTGGATTCCTGGGCCACCGGGCTGGGCGTCGGGCTGATCTTCTGCCTGTGGTTCTGGTTGTTGGCGCGCAAGGCCACCGCCGGGGTGCCGAGCAAGGCGCAGGCGTTTGTCGAGATCGTGTTCGAGTTCGTCGACGGCCAGGTCAAGGATGTGTTCCATGGCGATCGCCGTTTCATTGCCCCATTCGCGCTGACCATCTTCATGTGGGTGTTCTTCATGAATGCCATGGATCTGCTGCCGCTGGATCTGGTCGGTTTTGGTGTTCACCACCTTGCCGGCGCGGAAGCGGCACACCACAGTTACTGGCGCATCGTGCCCACCGCCGACCTGAACACCACGCTGGCGATGTCCACGGTGGTATTCATGCTGACGATCTTCTATTCGATCAAGGCCAAGGGCGGCTGGGGTTTCACCAAGGAGCTGTTCACCGCGCCGTTTCATGCCGATGGCGCTGGCGCCAAGCTGGCATTGCTGCTGCCCAACTTCGTCCTGAATGTCGTCGAGTACCTGTCCAAGCCGGTGTCGCTGGCGATGCGACTGTTCGGCAACATGTACGGCGGCGAACTGGTGTTCATGCTGATCGCCGGACTGGCGGCAAGCTGGGTCACCTTCGTGCCGGGCGTGCTGTTCAACACCGCATGGGCGATCTTCCACATCCTCATCATCCTGTTGCAGGCGTTCATCTTCATGGTGTTGTCGGTCGTCTATCTGGCGATGGCACACGAGCATCACTGATTTTTTCGCAATCACCTTTCATTTCAGGAGAAGCAAAATGGTCGAGTTCATCGCACAAGTTCAGGCCTTTACCGCGATTGCGGCCGGCATCATCATCGGCCTGGGCGCGTTGGGTGCCTGTATCGGTATCGGCGTGATGGGTTCCAAGTTCCTTGAGTCGGCCGCGCGCCAGCCCGAGCTGGTGCCGATGTTGCAGGCGCGCATGTTCCTGCTCGCCGGCCTGATCGACGCCGCGTTCATCATCGGCCTCGCCATCGCCATGTTCTTCGCCATTGCCAACCCGCTGCTGTCGGCGGTGCTGGCGGCGGGCGCCTGATATCCGGGGGGATTGCCGGCTGCGCATGCGGCCCGCACGAACCGGTGATTGCCGTCGGTAACGGCGGCAGTCACTTTCCGATCATCGGGAGAGCACCATGAACCTGAATGCAACTTTTCTACTGCAAGCGTTCAGCTTTGCGCTACTCATCGGTTTCACGATGAAGTTCATCTGGCCGCCGCTGTTGGCGGCCATCGAAGAACGGCAACAGCGCATCGCCGAGGGCTTGGCATCCGCCGAGCGCAGCCAGCGCGATCTGGCGCAGGCGCAGGAACAGGTCAATGAGGTGATCAAGCAGGCCCGCGGCAAGGCCAACGAGATCATCGAGCAGGCCCATTCGCGCGGCAACCAGATCATCGATCAGGCCAAGCTCGAAGCGCTGGCGGAAGCCACGCGGCAGAAGGCGGCTGCGCTGGCCGAGATCGATGCGGCAGCGCATCGTGCCAAGGAAGAACTGCGCCACCAAGTGGCCGGTTTGGCCGTGGCCGGTGCCGGCAAGCTGATTGCACGCGAGATCGACCCGGCCACCCACAAAGCCCTGCTCGACGAACTGGCGGCCGAGATCTGACATGAGCAACGCATCGACTCTCGCTCGCCCCTACGCTCGCGCGGTGTTTTCGCTGGCCCGCGATCATGCCTGTCTGCCGGCCTGGTCGCAGGCGCTGGGTTTTGCCGCCGCTGCGGTAATCGATCCCCGCGTCAGCGCGGTGCTCGGCAATCCGCACTGGCAGGGCGCGGCGCTGGTCGATCTGGTGCGGCCGCCGCAGGCCGATGCCATGTTCGGCGAGTTTCTGGCCTTGCTCGCCAACAACCGTCGGCTGCAATTGTTGCCGGATATCGCGGCGCAGTTTGAAGCCTTGCGCGCAGACGAAGAGCGCGTGGTGAAGGCCACCGTCACCGCAGCGACGGCGATGGACGCCGCGCAGATCGAGCAGATACGGCAAGCACTGACGCGGCGTTTTGGCCGCAAGGTAGCCATTGAAACCGCCATTGATCCGGCGTTGATTGGCGGCGCGGTAATTGCCGCCGGCGATGTGGTCATCGATGGCTCGATTCGTACCAAGCTGGCGCGGCTCGGTGCCGCGTTGGCGCAGTAGGGCCGGGGCCGGGAATGACATGTGCTCGGGGTCGGAGATAGAAAATCATTGGGTCCGCAAAATACGCCAAGAGCGCAGTGAATCAGAAAGTCCTTTGCGTCCTTTGCGGGCCGCCGTTGGGCTTTTCGCGTCGCAGTCCCTGACCGGGGATTTGCGAAGTCAAACGCTTCAATTTTCAGTACCGCCCGAAAAATTTGCCAGCGACGCGACACCACACACGACAAGCACACCGCGCGCATGGCGCCGCAGACACCCGAATCAGGAAGCGAAGTAATGGCCACCAACCAGCTCAACCCATCCGAAATCAGCGAACTGATCAAGAACCGCATCGAGAAGGTGCAGCTAGCCGCCGAAGCACGCAATGAGGGCACGCTGACCAGCGTTTCCGACGGCATTGTGCGCGTGCACGGCCTGGCCGATGTGATGGCAGGTGAAATGATCGAACTGCCGAACAATACCTTCGCGCTGGCGCTCAACCTGGAGCGCGATTCGGTCGGCGCCGTGGTGCTGGGCGACTACGAGCATCTGCGCGAAGGCGATACCGCCAAGACCACTGGTCGCATTTTGCAGGTGCCGATTGGTGATCAGTTGCTGGGTCGCGTGGTCAATGCGCTGGGCGAGCCGATCGATGGCAAGGGCGCGATCAACGCCGAGCACAGTGCGCCGGTCGAGAAGGTCGCGCCGGGCGTGATCTGGCGCAAATCGGTGTCGCAGCCGGTGCAGACCGGTTACAAGTCGGTCGACTCGATGATCCCGATTGGCCGCGGTCAGCGCGAGCTGATCATCGGCGACCGGCAGACCGGCAAGACCGCGTTGGCGATCGATGCCATCATCAACCAGAAAGGCACCGGCGTTAAGTGCATCTACGTCGCTATCGGCCAGAAGTCGAGTTCGGTGGCGGGTGTGGTGCGCAAGCTGGAAGAAAATGGCGCGATGGCACACACCATCGTGGTGGCGGCAACCGCGTCGGAATCTGCAGCGATGCAGTTCATTGCGCCGTATTCCGGTTGCACCATGGGCGAGTACTTCCGCGATCGCGGTGAGGACGCGCTGATCGTGTACGACGATCTGTCCAAGCAGGCCGTGGCCTATCGCCAGATTTCGCTGTTGCTGCGCCGCCCGCCGGGCCGCGAAGCCTATCCCGGTGACGTGTTCTATCTGCATTCGCGCTTGCTTGAACGCGCTGCGCGCGTCAACGAGGAGTATGTCGAGAAAGCGACCAACGGCGCGGTCAAGGGCAAGACCGGCTCGCTCACCGCGTTGCCGATCATCGAAACCCAGGCAGGCGACGTGTCGGCATTCGTGCCGACCAACGTGATCTCGATCACCGACGGCCAGATCTTCCTGGAAACCGATCTGTTCAATGCCGGTATCCGTCCGGCGGTGAATGCCGGTATCTCGGTGTCGCGTGTCGGCGGCTCGGCACAGACCAAGATCATCAAGAAGCTGTCTGGCGGCATCCGCATCGCGTTGGCGCAGTACCGCGAGCTGGCGGCGTTCTCGCAGTTCGCCTCCGACCTCGACGAAGCCACCCGCAAACAGCTTGAGCGCGGTCAGCGCGTCACCGAATTGATGAAGCAGAAGCAATATGCGCCGATGACCATCGCGCAGATGGCGCTGTCGATCTACGCGGTAAACGAAGGCATGATCGATGACGTGCCGATGGCCAAGGTACTCGCCTTCGAGGAGGGCCTGCACGCGCATTTTGCCAACACCCAGGGCGAACTGATGGACAAGATCACCGCCAGCGGCGACTGGAGCGACGCGTTCGAAGCCACATTCAAGCAGGGCATCGCCGAGTTCAAGGCGTCCGGTAGCTGGTAATTATTCCCCGGGCACTTGGTGACAGCCCGTAGGATGGGTAGAGCGCAGCGAAACCCATCAACAACCCATCAATGTAAAGCGCAGCGAAACCCACCATTCACGAAGTACGAGAGCACACATGGCAGGCGGCCGCGAAATCAAAACCAAGATCAAGAGCGTGATGAGCACCCGCAAGGTGACTCGCGCGCTCGAAATGGTCTCGGCATCGAAGATCCGCAAGGCGCAGGAACGCATGAAGGCCTCGCGCCCGTATGCGCGCCTGATGCAGCAGATGATTGGCCATATTGCCCGCGCCAACGCCGAGTACAAGCATCCGTATCTGGTGGCACGCAGCAAAATCAACCGCGTCGGTTACATCGTGGTGTCCACCGATCGCGGCCTGTGCGGCGGCCTGAACTCCAACCTGTTTCGCAAGCTGCTCGGCGAGATTCGTCAGCACCAGCAAAACGGCATCGAAGTCGATTTGGTGTGCATCGGGCAGAAGGCGACGACGTTCTTCCGCCGGGTCAAGATCACCATGCGCGCGTCGGTCACCCATCTGGGTGAGAAGCCGCAAGTCGAAAAGCTGATTGGTGTGATCAAGGTGATGCTCGATGCCTACTGCGAGGCCAGCCTGGATCGCGTCAATCTGTGTTTCAACGATTTCGTCAACACCATGAGCCAGGTGGCGACGGTGCAGCAATTGCTGCCGTTGCCGCCATCGGATGCAGTGAGCTCCACGTATGACTGGGATTACATCTACGAGCCCGATGCAGCGCAGGTGCTCGATGACGTGCTGACCCGGTACATTGAATCGGTGGTGTACCAGTCGGTGCTGGAGAATCTGGCTTCCGAGCATGCGGCGCGCATGGTTGCGATGAAGGCCGCATCGGACAACGCCACCAAGCTGATCGACACCTTGAATCTGGTCTATAACAAGGCGCGGCAGGCGGCCATCACCCAGGAAATTTCGGAAATCGTCGGCGGCGCCGCGGCGGTGTAAACCAAAATAAGTGGGACTCGGTACTGGGGACTCGGGACTCGGAGGAGCGGCCTTCAACGCCTCCGGTCGCGTGCCTTCGATAACGAGTCCGGACAACATCACAGCGGGCAGGTCATCAGGGCGTCGGCGAGTGTTCTACCGAGTCCCGAGTCCCCAGTCCCGAGTCCCGACCATAGTTACTGCGGAGCAGCGAAAATGAGCCAAGGCAAGATCGTTCAAATCATTGGTGCCGTCATCGACGTCGAGTTCCCGCGCGCCGAGGTGCCAAGGATCTATGACGCGCTGAAAGTCACCGACACCGAGATCACGCTCGAAGTGCAGCAGCAGTTGGGCGACGGCGTGGTGCGCTGCATTGCGCTGGGTTCCACCGATGGCCTCAAGCGCAACCTGATCGCGGTCAATACCGGCAAGGGCATCTCGGTGCCGGTCGGCAAGGGCACTCTGGGACGCATCATGGACGTGCTTGGCCGCCCGATCGATGAAGCCGGTCCGATCGATGCCAGCGAAAGCTGGGAAATCCATCGCGCCGCGCCGAGCTACGAGGAACAGGCGGGCGGCAACGAACTGCTGGAAACCGGAATCAAGGTGATCGATCTGATGTGCCCGTTTGCCAAGGGCGGCAAGGTTGGCCTGTTCGGTGGCGCCGGCGTCGGCAAGACCGTCAACATGATGGAGCTGATCAACAACATCGCCAAGCAGCATGCCGGCCTGTCGGTGTTCGCGGGCGTTGGTGAGCGTACCCGTGAGGGCAACGATTTCTACCACGAAATGAAAGATTCCAACGTGCTCGACAAGGTGGCCATGGTGTACGGCCAGATGAACGAGCCGCCGGGCAACCGCCTGCGCGTGGCGCTGACCGGCCTGACCATGGCCGAGTTCTTCCGTGACGACAAGGATCCGGCCACCGGCAGGGGCCGCGACATCCTGTTCTTTGTCGACAATATTTACCGCTACACGCTGGCCGGTACCGAAGTATCGGCGCTGCTCGGCCGCATGCCGTCGGCGGTGGGTTATCAGCCAACCCTGGCCGAAGAAATGGGCGTGCTGCAAGAGCGCATCACGTCCACCAAGACCGGTTCGATTACCTCGATTCAGGCGGTGTACGTGCCGGCCGACGATCTTACCGACCCGTCGCCCGCCACCACCTTCGCGCATCTGGATGCCACCGTGGTGCTGAGCCGCAACATTGCCTCGCTGGGCATCTATCCGGCGGTCGATCCGCTCGATTCCACCTCGCGTCAGCTCGACCCGAACGTGATCGGCAACGAGCATTACGACACCGCGCGCAAGGTGCAATCCACCTTGCAGAAATACAAGGAGCTCAAGGACATCATCGCCATTCTCGGCATGGATGAGCTGTCCGAAGAAGACAAGCAGGCGGTGTCGCGCGCGCGCAAGATCGAGCGCTTTTTCTCGCAGCCGTTCCACGTCGCCGAAGTGTTTACCGGCTCACCGGGCAAGTACGTGACGCTCAAGGAAACCATCCGTGGCTTCAAGATGATCGTCGAAGGCGAGTGCGATCACCTGCCCGAGCAGGCGTTCTACATGGTGGGCGGCATCGACGAAGCCTTCGACAAGGCCAAGAAGATGAGTGCGGCGGCCTGAGAAGCCGGGACCACGGGGCCACGGGGCCGGCACGTTGCTGCGTTGTGCAAGCGCCGGGATTTTTGCTCGTTCGAATAAGCGCGCCCCGATGAGCACGTTGCTACTGCCATCCTGAAAACCGGTACACCTTCAAACTGGCCTTGATACGCTATTTCGGGTCCCGAGCAACGTACCACCGACCGGAGAAATCACACATGGCAAGCACAATCCGTTGCGATATCGTCAGCGCCGAGGAAGAGATTTTCCACGGCGTGGTGGCGATGGTGGTCGCCACCGGCGAAATGGGTGAGCTGGGTATTGCCCCGCGCCACGCGCCGCTGATCACTCGCCTCAAGCCCGGCCAGATACGGTTGCTGTTGGAAGACGGTGAAGAGCAGACCTTCTACGTGTCTGGCGGCATTCTCGAAGTGCAGCCGCAGGTGGTCACCGTACTGGCGGATACTGCCGTGCGCGCCAAGGATATCGACGAAGCCGCTGCCAAGGCGGCCAAGGATGATGCCGAGCGCGCCCTCGCCAATCGCACTGACGTCATCGAAGTGGCGCAGGCGCAAGCGCGTCTGGCCGAAGCCGTGGCGCAATTGCAGGCACTTGAACGCCTGCGCAAAAACCTCAAGCACTGACCGCACGCGCTGTTGTAGCCCGGGTTGAGGCCGCAGGCCGAAACCCGGGGGCGCACCGCGCCGCCACAGGCCGTAACCCGGGGCCGCCGGCTCGAGGACTGGCAAACGCATCGTTCCCGCACCGGCGCCTCACGCATAAATCCAGTGCCGCGACACGAAGAAAGCGATCACCGCCAGCACGAACTCGACCACCGGTTTGGCAACATACACCGACGACTCCCCGAATGACTGGTTGCAAGCCCACAACACCCCGGTGCTGATGGCGGTCATCAGCACCCACCAAGCGGCGTAGCGGCCCAGCCGTATGGCGTGCGGGCGTGGCGCGCCATGGCCGGCAAAACTGTAGCGGCCATTGAGATAAAAGCTGGCCAACGCTGCCACGATGCGCGCGATGCCGTTGGCCGGCAGCAACGCCAGACCCAGCCAGTGCAGCGCACTGAATACGCCGGTGTCGATGCCCATCAGCACCACGCCGACCAGCGTGAACCGGGCGGCCTGGCCGATCAATACACGCATTGCCTTCCCCCGCGCCCGTGCCGGGCGCGGCGAATATCGCGACCGCCAATCAGCGCAGCGTGACGCAAGCTCATGCGCGATACACCCACTGCCGCAACACGATAAAGCTGACGACCGCCAATACCGCTTCGATCATCGGTTTGCCCAGCCACGCCGCGTGCAGGCCAAGACGGTGCGTTGCGACGGAAACCGCGACGGTGCTGATGATGGTGAGGCTGAGCCAGGTGATGGCAAACCGCCAGAACCGCTTGGCACCCAGCCGCGGCCCGGTCGCATCGGCAAAGGTATGGCGACCATTGAGCCAGAAGCCCACGCCCGCCGCACTGGCACGCGCCAGCGGATTGGCGATCACCGGCGTCAACCCGGCGGCGGTAAGCAGTACGAACAACGCCGCATCGAGCGCGAGTTGCCCCAGCCCGACAACGACGTAACTTGCGCCTTGGCGCAGCAGCGGACTCACGCACTGCGCCTTATGCGCGCGGCGAGGCCGCTTGGCAACGTCAGCGACGTTGTACCGAGGGCACACGCGCGGCATAGAATAGCCAACAGAAAAACCGGAGCACTCATGGACGCCAGTTTACATGTGCTGATTCTCGCTGCGGGCGAGGGCAAGCGAATGCGCTCGGCGCTGCCCAAGGTACTGCAACCGATTGCCGGCCGACCGATGTTGCGGCACGTGCTCGACGCGGCGGGGGCGCTGTCGCCGGATGCGATCCATGTCGTGTACGGCCATGGTGGCGAGCAGGTGCGCGCGCGATTCAGTGACGCCGATTCGTTCAACTGGGTGGAGCAGACGCAGCGCCTTGGTACCGGCCACGCCGTGATGCAGGCGCTGCCGGCGATCCCCGATGATGCGCGGGTACTGGTGCTGTATGGCGATGTGCCGCTGGTTACCGTGCCGATGTTGCAGGAACTTGCGAAGGCGCCGGCCGCACTGGCGGTGCTGGTGGCGGAACTGGATGACCCGACCGGTTATGGCCGCGTACTGCTCGATGGCAATGGCCGTGTGCGCGCAGTCATCGAGCAGCGTGATGCCAGCGCCGAAGAACGCGTCGTGCGGCGGATCAACACCGGCCTGATCGCGGCGGATGCGCGGCGCCTGCGCGCCTGGCTGGCCATGGTGCGCAACGACAATGCGCAAGCCGAGTATTACCTGACTGACATCTTTGCGTTGGCCACCGCCGAAGGCGAACCGGCACTGTTGGTACCGCTCGCCGATGCCGGCGACTGCGCTGGTGCCAACGACTTGTGGGAGCTGGCGCAGCTTGAACGCCGTTATCAACGGCGGATGGCACGCGAGCTGTGCCTGGCCGGGGCGCGCCTGGCCGACCCGGCACGCGTGGAGGTGCGCGGCGAGGTATCGATAGCGCGCGATGTTCAGATCGATGTCGATGTGATTTTGGAAGGCCACGTGGTGCTCGGCGAGGGCGTGAGCATCGGGCCGTTCTGCCGCCTGCGCGATGTGTCGCTGGCCGCTGGCACGGTAGTACGCGCGCATTGCGACCTCGATGGCGTCATCACCGGCAGCGACTGCGTGATTGGCCCGTTTGCGCGGTTGCGCCCAGGCACCGATCTCGCCGATCGGGTCCACGTCGGCAATTTCGTGGAAACCAAGAAAACCCGGATCGGCAAGGGCAGCAAGGCGAATCACCTGAGCTATCTCGGCGACACCCAGGTTGGCGAGCGAGTGAATATCGGTGCCGGCACCATCACCTGCAATTACGACGGGGTGAACAAATCACGCACCGAGATCGGTGATGATGCCTTCATCGGCTCCAACACCGCACTGGTGGCGCCGGTCACCGTCGGCGCCGGCGCGACCATCGGTGCCGGCTCCGTGATCAGCAAGGACGCACCCGCAGGGCAGCTCACGGTGTCGCGTGCGCGGCAGGCCAGCCTGCCGGGGTGGCAGCGGCCGGCAAAGCGCTGACCGCACCGTGGCAGAACACTGTAACGGCGTCACTGTCGCAGCAGGTGCAATCTCCCCCCCGCAATCAATGCCACAGGCTCAATCTGTGCCGGATCAAGCAACAACACATCCGCATCCGCGCCGACACGCAACTGGCCCTTGCTGCGCAGACCCCATATCTCGGCAGGCGAACGCGTTACCGTAGTGATCGTATCGGCGAAGGCGCAATGCAATTCAATGACCGCACTGCGCACGGTCTCCAGCAGACTGCCGACCCGCGCTACCTCAAGATCAAGCAACTCACCTTCCGCATCAAAATGCGGCAGGCTGGCTTGGCCATCCGAGCTCATGCTGATTTGCGCAAGCGGCACACCATTTGCAAACAGCCAATGCAGCGCTTGAGCGGCGACAACATCGCCCGAGGCGGTGAGCGCCGCCGTGGTACTCGTGGTCAAGTCGATGCTGCCACCGCGTCGCGTCCAAGCAAGCGCTGCGGACAGCAAGCCCTGTGAACGATTGATGTGGGTCGGCTGCCATTGCCGGATCGGCACTTCGTGCGCATCGCACACGGCATGCAGCAAGCGCAGGTGTTCGTCACCATCGCCGACATGAATCAGCACCGTGCCGGCCTTCCCCGCCAACATGCCGCCGACCCGAGCCTCGGCGGCGATACGCGCCAACTCGTGTGCCTCGGGCTGAGAGCCACGATGGTCGGCAATCGCAAGCTCGCCGACGCCAATGATGTCTGGAATCAGCGTCAGATCGGCGCGAACGCTGCCGGTCAGCGTGGTGACGGGGACGTGATAGGAGCCGGTCAGCGCATAGCCAGTTATGCCAGACGCTTGCAGTGAGCGTGTCGCCGCCAGCAAGTCGGCGTGGCTGCGCGTGATATCGTCGGTACCCAGGGCGCCAATGATTGACGTGATGCCAGCAGCAATGGCATCGCCGGGGTTGAGTGCGGGTGTGCGCGAGGCGAACCCGCCCTCGCCGCCGCCACCGCTGACATGCACCAGACCATCGACCAATCCGGGACACGCCCACAGTCCAAGGCCGTCGATGATTTTCACCGGCAACGCCAGTGTCGCGATAGGCAAGTCCGGCTGGATGGCGAGAATTCGTCCACCCCCGAGCAGAATATCGGCAACACCGATCGGTGCAGGGCAAAAAACGGTGGCAGCGCGGATCAACATCAGGGGCGGCGATTCATGCATATCCAATCTCCGAAGCCACCGCGATACCGAGCGCTGCAATCAGCAACAGGAGCAGTGTGAGCTTCCAGGTGCAACGCAGCCAATGGGTCCACGATACCCCGGCTACTCCAAGCGCGCCCATCATTGCCGACGATGTAGGGACGAGCAGATTGCTGAACCCATCGCCAAACTGAAATGCGAGCACTGCTATTTGTCGCGATACGCCAAGCAGATCACCAAGGCCCGCCATCAGCGGCATGGTGATTGCGGCTTGCGCCGAGCCGGAGGTGACAAAAAAGTTGAACAGCGATTGGGTTGCCAACATGCCTTGCGCGGCGAGCATCGGCGGTAGACCTTGCAACAGGTGGGCCGCATGATAGAGCAGTGCGTTGAGCGACGATGGGCTGTGCACGTCACTGCCGCCAAATAACCACAGCATGCCTTTGGCTGCGGCGATAACCAGCACTGTGGGAGCCAGTTGCGCTGCCCCGGTAGCGAATGCATCGCTCGACGCACGCAAGCTCAAGCGCCCCGATAACCGTGCGACGAGGGCAACCGCTACAGCGAGGGTAAAAAACTGGCTGGCTATTTCACCGATATAAAAATGCCAACGAGTGACCCCAACCACGATCCAGGCGATGCAGCCGATGACAGCCGAGACAATCACGATATCGGTTACAGCGATGGCATGCTGGCGAGTGGGCACGGCGAGCGGCACGCTGACAACGGGTGCCCGCGTGCGCCGCGCCAGAGCAACCACCCACAGCATCGTGAAAACCGTTGCCGCAAGCCACACCAGCATGCGTAATTCAGAGCCGGAATAAAGTGGCAATCCGGCAATGGTCTGCGCAATCGCAACGCTGAACGGGTTCATCCATGAGGTGGCAAAGCCCACTTGGCTGGCGCCGTAGGTGCATAACACCGCAACCACTGGGGTAAGGCCGATGCGCTGAAATACCGGCAGCAGCAACGCGAGGAAGGCGATGGTTTCCTCGCCCATGCCGAGCACCGCACCGCCAGTGGAAAAAATGCCGATCAAGGTGATGATGAGCAGCGTTGGCCGGTCTTCGGTGTGTGTCACCAGCGCCTCGATCAGGCGTTCGAGTGCGCCACTGGCATGAATTACGCCGAATGTGCCGCCCACGATCAGCAAGAAGGCAACCACACCGACCGCGGCGCTGTTGCGTGAACCGCTGACCAGCCCCTCGAACAACACGTTCATCAGACCCTTGCCGCCGTCACCCGCGAAGAAAGACAGCGTCTCGGAATGCTCAACGGCACGGTAACTGGCCATCGACAGGGGTTGATCGGGCAAGAACATACCTTGTGGCAGCCATTGCGCCGCAACGCCGAGGACGAGCGCGAGCGACAGTACGATCAACAGCGCATTGCCGCCGGATTGCTGCCCGGCGGCAGCCGTGGTCTGGCTATCACGCATTGGGCTCAGAACCGATGGGTGTAGCTAAGCGTGAACCAGCGGCCGAGTGTGTTGTGGTTGAACAGGTCAACGTTGGTTGCCGAGCCGAGCGATAACGGGGGATCTTTGTCGAACAGGTTGCGGGTCGTGAGGTTGACGAATCCCGCCTTGCTGATGTCCCAGGTCAGGCTGAGGTTGAATACCGTCCATGATGCGACCTTGCGCCCTGCTGGAACGTCTTCGCGGGTGTCATCGTCGAAGTAGCTGTCGGTATAGTTGGCCCAGAATCGGGTCGAGATGGCATCGTGTGACCAATCGACGCCGATGCTGCCAACCCAATCCGGGAAACGGAATTCGCCGACACGCTCAACCAGCCGTGCGCCATCAATGCATTCGCCAATGCCGCGTCGGCCACTGCTGTCGGGGCCATCGCACGATTCCTGACGTTTGAACGAGTTCGTCCACGTCGCGTCGGCAAACAAGCGCAAGTCACCCAAGCGCTCGCTATCGATGCGATGTTCCAACGAAAAGTCGATGCCATCGGTCTTTTGCCTACCAATGTTGGTCAGTGCCAGATGCACTTCTTCAATTGGGCTGCCGATGCTGCCATCACGTGTTTCGATGCCAACCTCACCCGCACCGAGGCTCCCTTCGGGCACCACCAGTGTGGGGTCTTGCAAGGCCAGACGGAACAGTTCAAGTTCATCGATGTCGACCAGATTGCGTTGCACAAAGCGCCAATAATCGGCGGTGAACGAGGTATTGCGGCCAAGGTTGAAGGCCACGCCGACAAACCAGGTGTCAGCGGTTTCTGCACGCAAATCGGGATTGCCGTTAATCTCGGTCAGAAACGCATCATCGTCGGCAAATTGATCGCAGAAATTGTTGAAAAATTCACTGCCGGGCGAGCACGGCAATGATCCCGAGCCGAGGGTCAGGCCGGCGCCAGACTGCGCCAGCGAAGGGGCCCGAAATGATGAGTTCCAGCCGCCGCGCAGCAGCACCGAGTCGCTGGGTTGCCAGCGCACGCTGACCGCTGGATTGAAGTCGCTGCCAAAGTCGTCGTAATGATCGAGGCGGCCCGCCAAGCGCAGATCGAGGCTGGCGTGCAACGGGACCAACACCTCAGCGAACGCCGCGTATTGGGTGCGCTCGGCGCTGGCGGCAGTGGAGCCAAATCCGAACACTGGCACCTCGTTGGTGACCGGGTCGTTGGTAGCCAGTGGCGAGGGCGAATCGCTGATTTCTTCGCGGCGTACCTCGGTGCCAAAGGCCCAACTGATCGGGCGCGAGGCCAGTTCACCCCAGGTGCCGCTGATTTTGGCGTCCCAGAAGTACAGTTCGGACAGGCCATTGCGCGGCACCCGTTCATTGAGCAGGCTGATGACAGCGGGATCATTGGCCGCCTGGCCGTTGAACGGATCGAAATACAGACCATCGATACCGGGCGTGCAAGTGAGACGGCCATCAGCGCATAACTCGCCGCGCAGGCCCGCGCGGAACTTGGCGACGTTGACGATGCCGGCGACGCCGACTTGCGAGGACTCGCTGCGCGAGTAGCTGGCGGCCGTTTCCCAGTCCCATCCGGATATCGCGCCACGCAAGCCGCTCAGCCAGCGATAGGACTCGGTTTCATTGCTGATCGTGCGCGGGTCGGTGAAACGACCCCATGCGAAAATCGGAAAGTCGGGATCAACGCCCGCATCGAGCAGCCGGATGCGCAATTCCTCGGGCATGCCAGGGTGGTCGAATGGCACTTCTTCACTGCTGAAGGGTGCCGGTTCGCTGTTGGCGGTGGCATCGTTGTTCTGATAGGCGAACTCGTTGAACCACTCGATGCCGTTGTCAAACTCGAACGAAAATGTGCTGTATGCGCCAATGCGCTCGGTCGCCGGCACCGTCGCAGTGAAGGCATTACGGTTCAACTCGCAGAACGCACCGAAACGGCTGATCGGGAAGCCAGGGCGGCCATCAAAGCGCTGCGCATCGGGGCAGCCGGCCTCGACCAGATCGAACTCCTGCGCAAACAGGTCGTTGAAGCTGGGAAATATGCCCTGCTGCGAGGGCCGTGGCTCGACCGCGCTGATACCGCGATCACGGTCGAACAGCGCGTTGCGCTGGAAGTAATCGACGATAACCATCCCGCGCCAGTTGCTGCCGTTGCTGCCGGCCACGATATTGGCGTTGTAGCGCGCTTCGTCGGTGTCCGCTTCGCTGTCGGCATAGCTGACATCCACCCGCACGCCTTCGAAATCCCGCCGCAGGATGAAGTTGACGACGCCGGCCACCGCATCAGCGCCATATATTGCCGAAGCGCCTGTAGTCAGCACCTCGATACGATCGATGGCGGCAATCGGGATGGCGTTGACATCGACAAAGTTTTCGGAGCCTGAAGCGAATGAAGCGGCTGCGATACGTCGACCATTGACCAGCGTCAGCGTAGATGCCGTGCCAAGGCCGCGCAGCGATATGCCGGCAAAGCCGGCTGGGGTATCGCCCTGTTTGCTTCCTGAATTGGCTTCGGTGAAATTTCCGGTGCCGCCGCCGCGCTGGCTCAGCTCACGCAGCAGGTCGGTTACGGTGCGTGCTCCGTAACGCTCGATATCCTCGCGGCTGAATATCTTGATCGGCTGCGAGTCCTGGATATCGACACCGCTGATGTTGGAACCAGTTACCAGTACGTCATCCAGACGGGCAGCATCTTGCGGTTTTGCCGCGTCGTCCGAACGGTCTTCAGCGTTGGCTTGGGTATGTGCAGTGCAGGCAAGGGCGACCAACGCGGCAGCGCAGGCGCGCGACAGAGTCGTGTGACGATTCATGATTTTCCCCAGTGGCATCAGTGGCGGCACCTACCCCGTTGCGAGGCGCAGTGACACCAAGTTTCGACGAACAGCGTGTAAACAGCGCGCAGTGCCTGCGTGCGCTACTCGTCAAACCACTCGGAAAGGTAATAGCTCTCGTAGCGATATTCGCCGGGATCGTACTCGAACGGTAGCAGTGCGCGAGAGAGCATGGACGCTTTCTAGCGTACCTCTTGCCGCGCTGTCAAGTGCTGTGTAAGAGTTGCTGCTTGCAACCATTTGTCGCCATGCGGTAGCGTGAAGCGATGCAAACCCGCTCATTTCTCATCGTCTTGTTGGTCGCGCTCGCGTGGCAGCCGAAACCGTCGCAGGCTGCGCAAGCGCCACGTGACATGCTGCTGATCGGCGGCGGCATGCGTATCTGCGCGGCGGCATCGGTGCGCGATTGCGCTGAAACCTTTGCCGGTTTCTCGCCAGCACAAACGCCGCAAATACGCTTTCACTTTGACGAAACCGGGGTTGCAACGGCAACCGACCCGGCGTTGTGGTCGTCATCGCCAGCCGCTATTGCCGCGTTGGCCGGCCCTATCCTGCGCGCAGTGGCTAGCGAACAGGTAGCAACACTTGACGAAGACGATGCTATCGCTGCCATCACGAATGTTTGTTTGCCAGTTGCTGGTAGCGCCTGCAACGATGGAACCGCAGCACATGGCGCGCTGTGGTGGGACAAACTACTGGAGCGCGAACGACAAGGGGTTTTGGCTGCATTGCAAGTCCCGGATATCGATGGTGCTGGTGTGCGACGCCGTGAAGGAGTCAATGTGCATGCTTCGCGCAACCCAAACGCAGCCCAGATGCTGGAGCGCTTTGTCGCATTGGCCCGGCGCAATGGCACTGCTCGGCCGCGTATCGCGGTCGTTACCGCGGCATCAGCAGATCCGTTTGCGGTTGTCGATTTTTACCTTGAGGTGTTTCGCCAGCTTGGCGCGGAGCCGGTCTGGTGGCCGCTCGACGCAGCCCTGGCCGGCGTGATCGAACACGGCGAGTCATGCGATCGACTCGAAACGGTGCGAAGGGCCGAAATGGCATTGCCCGGGCGTGAGCGCGTCTATCCCGACCTCGCGGTGCAGCAGATGGAACAGTGCCTTGCGCGTGCCAACCTCGCGCAATGGCCGACACAGGTCGATGGCGTATTTTTTTCCGGTGGTGACCAAAGCCGTTTGCGCACCGTGTTTTTCACTCGCGACGGCAAACCCAACGGCATTCATCGTGCGCTCGCCACGTCGTTCGCCGCGGGTTCGTTGGTGATAGCTGGCACCAGCGCCGGATCGGCGGTGCAGTCATCGCGCGCCATGCTGAGCAATGGCGAGAGCCGATGGGCGCTGGCGCATCAAGCGATTTCCGGCAGGGCGCCGGAGCCCGGTTGTACCCGTGCCGGTCGTTGCGGGGTTGGTATCCCGGAATCAGCATTGACCTACGATGCTGCCGGCGGCCTGGGATTGGTGCCCGAGGCGATCATTTTTGACACCCATTTCTCCGAGCGTGGCAGGGAATTGCGCTTGCTCGCCATGCTGCATGACGCGGCTGTCAGCAACGGTATTGGCATTGATGAGAACAGCGCCGTGCACCTGCGCTGGCAGGCTGGCACCGATACACTTGTCGAAGCGCTTGGCGCATCGGGAGCCTGGTTGCTGCGACGAGCGTCGGCGGGCGGTGATGACGGTTACCTGTGGGTCGATGCGCACTACCTCGCTACCGGCAGCAGCGCGTATTTGGGCAGTCGCGGTTGGCGCTTGGATGGCGATCACAGACCAGTGCGCCGCGCGCGTCTAAGCGCCCCGGCTGATGTGCTGGACGCTGGTGCAATGCGGCGTTTCGCCTGGGATTTTGCCGCTCATGGTCGACGTCAATCGACTTTTTTCAACAGCGTTGCGTGTGGCCGAGCCACGATCAAGGTGATGCACAGCGAGCGAACTGCGGCATTCGCGCCGCTGCCGCCTGCAACCCATGGCAGTGTTGCCGGGGTGCGCATCGGGCTGAACCGTTCGCAGTGCGAATGAAACACAGTCCCGCGCTAGCCGAGGGCAAAGGAAACTCTGATCAAGTCAGAGTTTCCGCAGGCGATGGACGGCCTGTGCGCGGATCAATTACCCAAGCGTTTTATTTGCGGCTTTTGCGTCCTGTGCGGACTCGATGCGCTTTGGACGCTTGTGCGGATCATGCAGCAGGCAAAGCCAGCGCCACGCTGAGTCCACCATCCGCGCGATTGCGCAGGCTGATGCTGCCGCCGTGCGCTTCGGCGATCTCGCGCGCCAGCGCCAGGCCAAGGCCGGTGCCGCTGCGTTTGGTCGAGTAGAACGGCACCAGCGCGTTGGCCAGTACCGCATCGTTCATGCCGCTGCCGCGATCGAGCACTTCGATCCGCGTGCCGCGCGGTACCTCGCGCACGCGCAGTTGCACCTGCTGCGGGTCGGAACCGGACTCGTGCGCGTTCTTGATCAGATTCAGCAGCGCCTGCTCCAGTTGCGCGGCATCGGCGCGCAGCGGCGCTTGCGGCAGCTCGCCATCCAGCGCGAACTGGGCGTGCAGCTGCAGGCGCTCGATGAATGCTGGCCACTGCAACGGCTCCAGCCGCGGCGTGGGCAGTTTGGCGAAACGCGCATAGCCGTTGATGAAGCCTTCCAGATGGCGCGCACGTTCCTCGATGGTGGCGAAGATCGATTCGATGCGTTGCACCTGTTCGCGTCGGATCAACTCGGCACCGGAGTGCGCCAACGAGGCGATCGGTGCCAGCGAATTGTTGAGTTCATGCGAGATCACCCGAATCACCTTTTTCCAGGTCTGCACCTCCTGCCGGCGCAGCTCGCTGGTGAGCTGGCGCAGCAGCAATAGTTCGTGCGAGCGGCCGTTGAGGCTGAAGCGCTTGCGCGCGAGGTGATACACCTCCTCGTCATCGGCGTTATCGACGTGCTCCGGGCGAATCACGAACAGGCCGTCGCCGGGGCGCGCCACCGCCTCCGCCAGCGCCGCCGGTGCGCTGCGCAGCAGCGTATCGAGGCTGTGTCCTTCGAGCTTGCGGCCTTCATTGAGCAACCGGCGTGCGCCCAGATTGGCGAACACCACATGGCCGCCCGGCGCGATCAGCAGCATCGCCACCGGCGTGTTCTGCACCATGGTGTCGAGCAGCAACTCGCGCTGTACCAAGGTGAGGCGTTGTTCGCGCAAGGCGGCACCCAGCGCATTGTGCGCGGCGACCAGATCGCCGAGTTCGTCGTTGCCGTTCCAGACGATGCCGAAACTGAAATCGTTGTCGCGGTAGCTGCCCACCGTGCCGCTGAGCGCGCGGAACAACGACAGCACCGTGCGCAGCAGGCGCCGGCTGAACGCAAGCGTCGTGATCAGCGCCAACGCCGCGAGCGCCGGTGCCAGCACGGCGCCGAAATCCGGAAACGCCCGCAACAGCCACCATTGCAACGCCAGCCAAAACGCGGTCCACAATGCCAGCGCCAGCGCCAGCTTGCCGGCCAGCGAAAAGCGGCGACGCGGTGCGTTCATTGTCTCATCCGCGCGACAGCCCCAGCCGCTCCATGCGCCGGTACAGCGCCTGCCGGCTCAGCCCCAGTTCGGCGGCGGCCTGGCTGATGTTGCCTGCGGCACGACTCAGCGCGGCCTCGATGGCGGCGCGGTCGGGTTCGCTGTCGTTGCTGCTGGCAGCGACCGATGTCGCCGGCAGCCCCAGATCGCGCGCCTCGATGCTGGCCGCGGCAGCGAGCAGGCAGGCGCGCTGAATCGTGTTCTTCAGCTCGCGCACGTTGCCCGGCCACGGATAGCGTTGCAGTGCGCTCAATGCCGACGGCGTCAATTGCTTGCCGGGTTCGAGGAACGTGATCGCCAGCGGCACGATGTCGGCGGGGCGCTCGCACAACGGCGGCAACCACAGTTCGATCAGGTTGAGCCGGTAGTAAAGATCCTCGCGGAACTGGCCGGCGCGGATCATCGCAGCGATGTCGGCGTTGGTGGCGCTGATTACCCGCACCTGCACCCGGCGCTCGCGATTCGAGCCCAGCCGCTCGAAGCGGCCGGTTTCCAGCACGCGCAGCAGCTTCATCTGCCCGGCCAAGGGCAGGTTGCCAATCTCGTCGAGAAACAGGGTGCCGCGATCGGCGGCCTCGAACTTGCCTTCGCGTGCCTTGTTGGCGCCGGTGTAAGCACCGGCATCGGCACCGAACAGTTCAGCTTCGATCAATTCTGCCGGCAGAGCGCCGCAGTTGACGATGACGAACGGCCCGTCGCGCACGCTGGAATTGGCCTGCACGATGCGCGCGATGCATTCCTTGCCGCTGCCGTTTGCCCCGCGGATCAACACCGGCACCGCTGCCCGCGCCACCTGACACGCCATCGCCAGTACGCGCTCGGTGGCGGCGTCGGCGTACACCATGCCGCACAGGTCGTAGTGCTCGGCGAGCGCGCGTTGCTGGCGTCGTTCGCTGCTGCGGCGCTGGGTCAGGGCGCGCTGGGTCTGGCCCAGTTCCAGAAGATTGGCCACGGTGACCATCAGCTTGCGGTCATCCCATGGCTTGGCCAGATAATCGGCCGCACCGGCGCGCACCAGTTCCACCGCGCTCTCCAGATGTGTCCAGGCGGTGAGCAGGATCACCGGCAGGTCGGGCTGCTGTTCGCGGATGGCGCGGAACAAGGCCTCGCCTTCCGCACCGGAGGTGGTGTCGGCGCTGAAGTTCATGTCCTGAATCACCAGGTCGATGCCGCCTTGCGCGATGCGCGCCAGCCCCTCGGCAGGCGTGACCGCGCTCTGCGTGTCGATGTCGTGCAGCGACATCAGCACGTCGAGCGCGGACGCGACCGCTGGATTGTCGTCGATCACCAGTACCGTAGGCATGGGCGCAAGCCTACCTCAAGCACTGCGGGTAGCGGTGGCCGGCGCCACACTGGCGGCACGCCGGGCCGGGCCATAGACCGCTCCGATGCCCAATGCCCACAGCACGGCCATGCCCACCAGCAGATGCGGCAACGGCAATCGCGGCAGCTCAAACTGGCTCACCAGCAACTGGTTCAACGCCAACGCCAACAGCGTGCCTGCAGCAATGCCGAAGCTGGAGATCAGCGCGTTTTCGGTGACGAAATAGCGCAGGATGTCGGCGCGGCGTGCGCCCAAGGCGCGGCGCACGCCAATCTGCTTGCGCCGCTGATTCACCCACAGCGTTGCCATGCCGACGATGCCCGAGGCCGTCACCAACAGCAGCAACACCGTTACCGTGACCAGCATCCACACCATGGCATGGTCGGTTCGGTAGCGTTGCTGACGGATATCGGGCAAGGTGTTTTTTTCGATCAGCAGCCTGCCGCTGCCGGCGCCGGTCAGCGCGGCTTCGGCATCACGCATGACCCGCTCCACTTGGCCGGGCTCGGTGCGTACCACATAGTTGACGTAGGACTGGATCGGACGGATGGCGGTGATCAACGACAATTCACCGGCTTCGCCGTGCTGCGCCCACGGGCTTTGCAGGCGTTCCACCACGCCGACGATTTCGTATTCCGGGGCATCGGCACCGTTGCCGACGAACACATGCTTGCCGACGGCTGATTGCCCATCGGGAAACAGCTTCTTCGCCAATGCCTGGCTGACGATGGCGACATGACCGAGGCGGTGTTCATTCTCGCGCACATTGATGATGTCGACATCGGCCGCGGTGAAATCGCGCCCTTCGATCACCTTCAAGCCCAGCGTTTTCACCAATGGCCCCGGCGTGAAATAGAACGCCATGCTGGAACTGGAACTGGTCTGCGACTTGTCCAGGAACAGCACCATGTTCCAGCCGCTCTGGCCCAGCGGGATCTGATTGGCATTGGCCAGCGACTCGACCCCGGGTAGCGCGGCGAGGCGTTGCTCTTCCTGTTTTTGCAGAGCGATCGCATCACCCGGTTTGTCGATGGAATCGACCGCAATACGAAAAATGCGCGATTCATCGTCGATGCCGGATGGGCGCGAGGATACCGCCACGCGGTCGCGAATGATGTAGGCGGCATTGCTGACGATGGCCAGCGTCAGCGCGATCTGCGCCGCGATCAGCAGTGCGCCGGTCTTGTTGCGCAACAACGCCGAGACGATGGGACGGATTTCCATGGGTGCTCTCCTTACTGCGCTTTCAGTTGCAGGGCTGGGCGCACCTGACAGGCGCGCCAGGTGGGTAAAAAGCCGGCCAACACGCTGGCGCACAGCGACAACAGCAGCGTCGCGAGCAGCATGGCCCAGTCCATCTTTGCCACCGCCGCCATCGCGCCTGATTGCTGGCCGATCAGCCACAGTCCGGCGAAACTCAGCGCCAGACCCAGCGCGGCACCGACCAAGCCGATCACTGAGGCCTCGATCAGGTATTGCTGGAAAATCGCGCTCCGGGTGGCACCCAGCGCGCGGCGCACCCCAACCTCACCGGCGCGCGCCGAGAACTTTGCCAACAGCAATCCCACCGTGTTGACCAGACATACCAGCAGGAAGCCGAACGCCAGCCACACCTGAATCCGGCTGTCGCGACCGACCACCTCCAGGTGCTCCAGCCACTGCATGGTGTTGCGCAAGCGGGTATTGACCGGCCGCTTCAACCAGCCGAGACGGTGTTGCTCGCTGGCGTAATCATCCAGCCATGCCTTGATGCTGGCCTGCTCGCCGACACTGGCACCCTCGAACCAGAACTGGATCCAGGTGCAATCCGAGGCAATCCAGCCGGCATAGCCAGGCTCCGGGCCATCGCCATTGCAGTTGTTGTTGCCGCTATTACGTTTCTCGTGGCGGACGGCGGTGGAAAACGGAATGAAGAATTCGTCGCTACCGGCAAATGCGCCGCCATTGCCATTGATAATGCGGTAATAGCGCGGCAGCGGCTGCCAGTCTCCGAGCACGCCGACGATGCGGTAGCTGGTTTCGCCCATCGTGAGGTCTTTTCCGGTCGGATCGACGTCGCCGAACAACTTCTCGCTGGTCGCGCGCGACAGCACGATCACATCGGCCTTGCGCGCGTCGTCGTCAGCATGCCACGGGTTGCCGTAACGGAACGGCACCTCGAACATGGCGAAGAAATCGGCAGTGGTGGCGCCGCCGTTGGCCAGCAGTGGCGCCATGTCGGCGCGCTCTGGCGTGATCGCATCATTGATGCCGTAGATCGCAGTGCGGCGTATGCCCTGACCGCTGGCCAGCAAGCGCTGCGTGTCCGGGTAACTGAGTTGATCGTCCGGCTCCTCGCCAGCGGTGTAGCCGACCATACCGCCGGTATCGAGCTGCGGCACGAACAATCGATCGCTTTTGTGCGGGATCGGGTCGCCGCTCATCATGTGCAGCACCGTGTAGGTGGACATGCTGGCGGCCACGCCGACCGACAGCGTGATCACCATCAGGATGGTCAGCACCGGATTGCGGCGCAGGCTGCGAAAGCCCAGGTTCAAGTAGTAGCGGAACATGGCGATGCCCTCACAGGTTGGGTTGGATAGAGGCGCCAATCTGCTCGCCGCCGCGTAGCACCGGCTCGTGCAGCACGTCGGTGACCTGGCCATCGACGATATGCACATTGCGTTGTGCGCGAGCCGCCAGTTCCGGATCGTGCGTCACCATCACGATGGTGGTGCCGCTGCTGTTGATCTCCTCCAGCAACTCCAGCACGCTGCGCGCCATCTGGCTGTCGAGGTTGCCGGTGGGTTCGTCGGCAAGCAGGATGCGCGGCGAGCCGGCCAGCGCGCGCGCGATCGCGACGCGCTGCTGCTGACCGCCGGAGAGCTCGGCCGGGTAGTGCTGCTGGCGCGAGGCCAGCCCGACCTGGCCCAAAGCCTGTTCGATGCGCTGACGGCGTTCGGCCGCCGCGAAGCCGCGATAACGCAACGGCACATCGACGTTGTCGAACACGTTGAGGTCGGGGATCAGGTTGAAGCCCTGGAAGATGAAGCCGATCTTCTCGTTGCGCAGGCGCGAGCGCTGATCGTCGTTCATGCCATGCACGTTGACGCCATCGAGCAGGTACTCGCCGCCACTGAACTCCTCCAGCAAGCCGGCGATGTTGAGAAAGGTGGTCTTGCCCGAACCCGAAGGCCCGGTTACCGCGACAAATTCGCCGGCACGCACGCTGATGTCGAAGCCGCGCAGGGCATGGGTTTCGATCATCTGGGTGCGATAGATCTTGCTGAGGTTATTCATGACCAACATGGTGGGGCTCCGTGAGGTGAGTTGCGGCGCGAACGCCGGTTATGGGTTGATACGGACGCGCTCGGCGTCTTCGAAGGCGTCGGTACCAGCAATGACCACGCGCTCGCCGACGCTTAGACCATTGACGATCTCGACCGCCGAAACACTGGTGGCGCCCAGCGTGATCGGACGCCGCACGGCGGTACCACCATCCATTACATAGGCAAAGCGGCCGCCCTGCTGTTCGACGAACGGGCCGCGTGCCAGCAGCAACACGTCGGGGCGTTCGTCGATCAACACCCGCGCGCTGACGCGCTGGTTCTGGCGCAGGCCGGCTGGCTGATCGCCATCGAAGCGCACCCGCGCCAGCACCTGGTGATTCACCACCTCCGGCGACAGCGCCGACAAAATGCCGTTGGCGTGCACGCTGCCGATGGAGACTTCCGCCGACATGCCAATGCCAAGGTCGTCGGCATAGGTTTCCGGTACTTCCAGCTCCACTTCCAGCCGCGACAGATCCACCAGCGTCATCAGCACGGTGTTTGCGGGCACCACGGCGCGATCGGAAACGGCCAAGGTGCCCACC
>Ga0100399_1000225_pt1 | contig 37576 bp, 35 predicted proteins | sample CryGeymeta201523_FD_81545 | JGI IMG/M metagenome (GOLD analysis project Ga0100399, IMG submission 81545) | Groundwater microbial communities from Crystal Geyser aquifers in Utah, USA - Crystal Geyser metaG 2015-23 | ecosystem: Environmental > Aquatic > Deep subsurface > Groundwater | place: USA...
ACCTTCTCATGAAGAACATCCGCGTCTCCTGAATAAGAAAGATAAGTTGCCAGAGCGGCCAAAGGCCAGAAGACTATGTCTCCGTGAGAATCCCCCGCCCTTATATTGCGCTCCCTGTCAAAGAACATGAACCATTGAGGCCAGTCACCGTCAGGATTCTGAGCCTCAAAGACCTTCAAAAGGATCTCCCTAACCGTTTCAATTCTCCCGAGTCCCAGAAACAACTCTACAGTTCCCTGACATATATCTCTGGTTCCCCAGCCTCCGCCGGTATATTGCTCTGTTCCGCGGGGAGCGAGGTAATGAATAAGTGAATTATGGATAAACCATGGCATTATCAGACATAGTCTGGAAGCCTGGCGGAAACTCTCTGAAGTTTGCGGCAGATAAAGCCTGGGAGCTTTATATATGGAGGCGGTTCTTAATGTGGAAACCGCTCTTTTGGGGAGATCGGCATTTACAAGCCCTCCCTCTATAGTAATGGCAAGGGAAAGGGAAGGCTTTGTAAGCAGGCAAAGAAAAGGCTGATTCCTTGAGACCCCGTCGCTGAAGAGCATTTCATCTCCGCCCACTTTCTCGATCTTCGTCTCCTTTGAGGGCGTAAGCCGGAACCGGCCTTTCGGAAATCTGGAGCCTACCTCTGATCCGGGCCTGGGGAAGACAAGAACGTAATTCCGCTCATTCCGGTATGTCACGGCCCCGACAGAGCTGCCGTCATCTCCGTCAATAGCCACGTGATGGGATATAAGGAACGTAAGCGGTTCCCCGGAGAGGATTTTTAAAACCAAGCGCAGGGAGTGACGGTCAAAGGCCGCATCGCTTACGACCTCGATAATCCCCTTGTTGTGCCTATATATCCAGCGACATGAATTTGTACTCATCTCAAAGGCAGATGGAACACCCAGAAGGGTCCATCCTTCCGACAGCTTCACAAAGATCCTCTGGCCGTTTGACCTGAAAATGCCAAGATAACTATGGACCGTGGAAATGAATCGGTTTATGGCAACATGGCCCTGGGTAGTCATGGAGTTAAACACACCAGACATCCATGCAGTGCTTGTAAGGGCCTGCTCGTCAGGTACCATAAGCCCGCCGGTTCTCAAAATGTGGGCATGCGGCCGCAGCACGGAAAGCTCCTTTTCCCTCAGGACTACGTGCCTTCCCTCATGCGTAAAAAAGGAAAGGAGTCTTCCGTCTTTTCTTTCCTCCTCAAGCCTTTCTCCTGGAAACAGGATGCTGATATCTTCTGCAGCCAGATCAAGGGCTTCAAGCCCCGGCGCATGGGAAAAAAGGCTGGGGGAGGGATTCCTCCATTCAAATCCTTCACTGTCAAATTCCCTGGATTTATCTAAAGCTTCCACGCATTCGCCCACATGTCTGAGATCATCAATGCACGAGGCATCCGGGTGGTCGGGCAAAAAGAGGCCGAAAAAGCCTGCTTCCTCCTCCTTACCCTTCTCGATAGTGACAGGAGAGTCCTGGATCGCAACCAGAGAGTGCTCCTGTTGAAGCCTTAAAGAAGGGAGATCCTCTTTGAGAATAGGAGCAAACAAACCCTTCCTCCCATCAAGCCCATATATCTGAAGGGCATCCGTTGCATAGCCGGCAGCCTTTCTAAGGCTTCCGAGCATGGCCCATGGATGCCTCCCATCCATTGGAAGATTCTGCCTGGATGCAACCACAACCCCTTTCCTTTCATGATAAAGCGGCGTGTGGTCAATATAATGGCTGGTATAGAACTCATTTGTCCTTATGGCCCCGTAGTGGGCAAGTCCCAGATCCTGGGTGTAAACAAGTTCCAAGGTGAGCGGGGAAGATGCAATGTTCTTCAAAATTACCTTCCAGAACCAGGCGTTGACATGAGAAGGAAGGACAAGGCGAATGAAATATTCTATCCCATAGACTCTGCCTGAAACGCTGAATCCTCCTTCCAGAGAAAAGGAAGAGGGGCTCCTCGGCCCTAAGATTGGCACAGCACAACCTTCTTCTCCAAGAAGCCTAAGATAAATATTTGCAGGAGAACCCTCTAAAGCGCTTCCCAGAAAAAGATTGATCATTATATCCCTGTGGGATATCTTGAACACAGATCCGTTTGAATCAATATCAAAGGCAAGTTCCGATCCGCCTCTTACGTGGACTGGACTATCCGCCGAAGCCAAGCATCTCTGAACCATTACATGCCTCCGAAAAAGAGAGTTTCGTCAAACGCTCATGACAGAAATACAACGAAGGGGCTGACATGCGGGCAATCCTGGTGCACGGCGTAGGACCGGGAGACACCATTTAGATTTACAGTTATATTTACAGTTTTCGATTTTTAATTTTTCAGGTGAATAGACAAGCGTCAAGCGGCCCACGTCATATAAGCAACCCGCTTCCATAGAAGAGCCACTAAACATAAAGGCATCGCACCCTCGGAACTTCATGAAATTAATGCCTATCAATGGCTGGGACCTCTGAGGAAAGACAGCCGCCCCCTCAAGCTGCGCGAAATTCGCAGGTCTTAGAGGCCGTCACCACCTGCCAGTTTTATAGGTCCGTAGCAGGCACTAGCTTCTGCTCCCGTGTTGTCCGTATCCGTCATGATGGCTATCGCTCCAGCCTCAGGCGGCTCTGAACCGAAGTAGCGTCTAAAATCATCCAGGATGTTTCTGCGTTCTTCCATCCACTTTCCTGAGTGGTCGTTTCCGCTCTGAACCGCTATCATGATGGCATTTGCGGTGAAGGGGTTCGCTACTGCCTCACCCCTGGGGAGCCTGTTAGCCCAGATGTAGTTCAACGCCCTCGTCTTCCAGAAGAAAAGCGAGGGGAATACAACGTAAACCCTTGCGGCATAGTCGTCACCCTCCTTTTTTCTTGCATCCCCCGGGGATATAATCCCGTCTATTTTCCAGCCCCATCTGATGACAGGATATTCTCTGGGATCAAATTTCAGGCGATAATACAGGGCGGAGGCCGACGCCCTGCTCTGGGCTCTTATGCACCTTCTACCACCGTCCTCATTAATGCTGTAGAGGGTCATGCCCTTGAAGGACTTTGATTCCCAATGGGCTCCGATTCCCATCGAGTAGTCGTCAATTACAAGCTCCGCTCCTTTTGCCTCAACTGTCTGAAGTATAAGAAGAATCAACAGGATGAGAGATGGTAAATTCATGGCTTCATTCTACGCTCCTCTACGAAAATGGCGCATCAGGATGCCCGTCTGTTTCCAGGCATTAATTTTTTGATATCATGCTCTAGGAGAGATTAATATTTCAAGATGTTCTTTCAGGGGAGCTTCCAGCTGGACAACTGTTAAGCTGGAATAAAATGTGTTGACACGATTTATATCCGAAAGATAGACTAATTCGCTAATCGACTGCGGGGGCCCGTTATCGGGCATGGGCCGATGCAGGATATCACACCTATACTATAAGGAGGCATTTATGAAGAGGTTTTCAGTAATGATTATGGCATTGGTCTTTGCGTCTTGTCTGTTGTTCTCACCTTTATTTGCATCCGCTGCTGAAAAGATCAAATTCGGACACGTGGCCCCTCCATTTCATGGGCAGTCAAAGGGCGCTGATGCCTTTGCAGCCTACGTGAAGGAAAAGACAAACGGCCGCATTGACATAGCAACATTTCCCATGGGCCAACTGGGTGGGGAAAGGTCAATGGCTGAACAGGTTCAGGCAGGAACACTCCAGATAGCATCCATCACGACAGCGGTGATGCAGAACTTTGTCCCTCAGACGGGAATAATGGATCTCCCCTATCTGTTTCCCAACAGGGAGACCGCTTACGCCGTCATAGGCGATCCCAAGGTGCAGGAGAAACTCTTTTCCTATCTCCCTAAAAAGGGGTTCATAGGTATCGGATGGACTGAAAACGAATTGAGGGATTTCACAAACACCAAGAGGCCGATCAGAAAGCCTGAGGACATAAAGGGCCTCAAGATCAGAGTTATGGAGGCGGCCGTTTTCATGGACACCTTTAAGCAACTCGGGGCCTCTCCTGTCGGTATCCCCTTCCCTGAAATCTACAACGCGCTTCAGACCGGGGTTATTGATGCCCAGGAAAACCCGCTTCTCACCTCCATCCTTATGAAGTTCACCGAGGTGACAAAATTTGTGACCCTCACACAGCATACGATTACCGAATGCATTATTATAGTTAACCCCGACTACTGGGCATCCCTGTCAAAGGCAGATCAGAAGGTATTTAAGGACGCCGCAGCAGTAGCAATAAAGACCAATAGGCAGGTCAATGCGGAACTCCAGAACAAACTGCCCAAACTGGGGATATCCATTGACGAATACTGCAAGAAAAACGGCGTCGAGATTATCCGCCTCACAGACGCTGAAAAGGAGGAATTCCGTAAGGCCGTCCTTCCTGTCTATGACATATACAGGGAGAAGATAGGAAATGATCTCATGGACTTTTTCCTTGCAAAGGTAAAGGAGCACCGACGCTAGCCCAGGGTATCCTTGTAAGTATTTGAATAGATCGTCGCGGCCCGGGATCTTCCGTGGGTCACAGGGCCGCCACGGCTGATTTTTTTTTATACTTTAAGCGTGGAGCCAATGGTGGCAAGACTATCGCAGTTTATTGACCACGTTGAAAAGCAGGTTCTAGTCTGGACTATTCTAGGGCTTGCAATAATAGGCTTTGTGCAGGTGGTGTCCCGCTATATGTTTAATTACAGCTTCACATGGTATGAGGAGCTGAGCCGCTACATAGGAGTCTTCGTCGCATTCCTTGGGGCTGCCACCGGAGTTAAATACGGGATGCACTTTTCCATGGACGCCCTTTCCAGGAAGCTCAAAAAACCATGGAAAAACATCTTGGCTGTTTTTTCTAATGTCATCTGTGCCCTCTTCTTTGCCGTGGTGGTTTATTTTTCCTGGAAGGTGGTAGGGAAGAATTTTGCCTATGAAACTACATCCGCTGCAATGGGCATGCCGATGTACCTGGCTTACCTGCCGATACCCTTCTTCTCGCTGGTTATGGCATTCCGACATCTTAAGGTTGCCGTCGCGGAGGCAAGGGATCTAAGAAAATGACCCTTACCATAGCGATATGCTTCGTAGCTTTGCTCCTGGCGGGCGTCCCAATTGCCGCCTTACTCGGCATCACTACAATGGCCGCCCTTATAATCCATACCTCAACCCCTCTTCATATCATCGCTCAGCAGTTTTTTAATGCCCTTGATAAATTCGTTCTCCTGGCCATACCGTTTTTCATCCTGGCCGGCGCAATAATGACTCGGGGAGGGATTGCCAGGAGGCTCATCAATTTCGTTAACGCCCTTGTAGGATGGTTTCCGGGAGGTCTCTCCATCGCGGGAGTCGTGGTCTGTATCTTCTTTGCCGCTATTTCAGGCTCATCTCCGGCCACCGTGGTAGCCATAGGCTCTATTATGGTACCTGCCCTCCTAGAGGCGGGATACGGAAGACGTTTTTCTTTCGGCATAATTACAGTTTCAGGTTCTCTCGGTATAGTTATCCCCCCTTCCATACCTATGATCCTATACTGTCTGGTGATGAATACGTCGGTAGCGGAACTGTTTTTGGCAGGGATCCTGCCGGGCCTGATCATAGGTTTTTCCCTGATGGTTTACGCCTACCTTCAGGCGAGAAGAAAGGGATGGAAGACAAGGAAAAAGCCGTCTCTTAAAGAGCTTTTCGTTTCGGCCAAAGAAGGAATATGGGCGCTTTTGCTACCCGTTATAGTGCTTGGCGGTATTTATTCGGGCGTTTTCACCCCAACCGAGGCTGCCGCCGTAAGTGTGGTCTATGCCCTCTTTGTAGAAATGTTCATATATAGGGAATTCGGTTTAGGAGAACTTGGAGGTGTCTGTGAGCAGGCAGCCATCCTTTCAGCCTGTCTTCTTTTTATTCTTTCATGCGCCATGACGTTTGTATGGCTTCTTACCGCCGAACAGATCCCGGTGCAGTTGGCCGATTTCATAATGGAGCACATCCAAAGCCCCTGGATGTTTCTGCTTGCGATAAATCTGCTCTTTCTTGTAATGGGCTGTTTTATGGATGACGTGAGCGCCATGCTGGTACTGGCGCCTTTGTTTGTTGAGACTTTGAACCGCTTCGGTATTGACCTTGTTCACTTTGGAATAGTGATGGTGCTGAATATCCAGTTCGGTATGCTCACGCCTCCTTTCGGTCTTAATCTCTTTGTAGCGATGGGCATCACCAGGGCATCGCTCATGGATATCGCCCAGGGGGTATTTCCGCTTCTAATCATCCTTCTTGCGTGTCTATTCCTTGTGACCTATGTGCCCTCGATCTCCATGTTCCTTCCCAATTTATTACTGAAATAGGAGAAGTAACACCCCAAATTATCATGGAGGAAAATATGTTTAAAGAACTTCTTGCAAAACGAAGAAGCATAAGAAGATATGAAAACAGGGAAATAGAACCTGATAAGATAGCCGCTCTGGTGGAAGCCGCCTTAAGGGCGCCTTCCTCAATGGGCACAAACCCGTGGCGATTTATCCTGGTAAGCGACCGTGAGATGCTAAAGATGCTTTCACGCTCAAAAGAACACGGCTCATCATTCCTTGAAGGCGCTCCTTTAGGAATCGTGATATGCGCAGATCCGTCAAAAAGCACGGTCTGGATTGAGGATGCCTCCATTGCGTCCATCATCATTCAACTTCAGGCTGAAGACATCGGCCTTGCCAGTTGCTGGATACAGATCAGGGACCGCATGCACAGAAAGGATAAGACCTCAAACCAGTACATATCCGAGCTTCTCGATATTCCGGAAGACGTAAGAGTTGAAGCGATTCTCGCCGTGGGATATCCGGCGGAAAAGAAGGCTCCTCATCCAAAGGAATCCCTTGACTGCGAAAAGGTATTTTCCGGCAAATACAACAGGCCTTTCAAGATGGAATAGAGATTTTTGATGCGGCAGAGGAGCTGCGGCGTTTTGATAGAACCGGGTGACGCTAACGCTGTAATGAGATTTCTGGAAACCCGTTTGGGTGGGAAGAGATGGGTTGAAGGCTCACGAGTAATCATTTCATAACGAGCTTCAGCATTGACCTTGACAGGAAATTGCGGCTATGCTGTATAAGGCCTTAACAGAAAAATAACTTCAACCGGATAAGGAGGGAAAAGATGAGACAATTTCGTTTGTTAACTTTATTGGCAGGACTTCTGACCCTCGCGGCCGCTTTCACCATAAGCGGCTGCGCAACAGGATACACACCCAAAAACGCGCCGCCTTCCTTCGCCTGCGTGGCAGAGGCCAATCTTGAGAAGATTGTCTGCCCGGAGGCTGAGCTTACCGAGTTTAGCTGTTCGTTTAAAAGATATGAAGGAGTTGACACCCTTCATTTCAAGGTTGGCCTGAAAAACAAGAGCAACAAGGATCAACGCTACAGGGTACATATATTTCTCGATAACGGAAAGGCAGTAGGAGGCCTTATCCCTGACCTGATCAAGAAAGGACTTGTCAAACCAGGACAAACGGCCACCTTCGTATATCCTGTCATGGATATGCCGATGCAGCCCAAATCAGTCATTCTGCGCGTGAGCGCTTTGACGGACTAACATTTCGATCAACAGGAGGAAGTTTATGAAACGAACCGGTCTTTTTCTGGCATGTTGTTTGGTAATTGCTATGTCTGCCCCTGTCATGGGTAAGACAACCTTCATAAGCATCGGAACCGGCGGCACCGGAGGCATCTATTATCCCTACGGCGGAGGAGTAGCTGAAGTATGGTCAAAACACGTCCCCGACGTAAAGGCAGTGGCCGAGGTGACAGGCGCGAGTGTGGAAAACGTCAAGCTCGCACACAAGGGAGAGACAGTTGTGGGAGAGGTCATGGGTGATGTGGCCGTTGCCGGATATTCCGGAGAGGGAAAATTCAAGGGAAAGAAGCACGATATACTTTCCCTGGCCATCATGTATCCAAATCTCCTGCAGATAGTAACCCTTAAGAGTAGCGGAATAACAAACATAGAGCAGATCAAGGGAAGAAAAATAAGCTCGGGAAGCCCTGGAAGCGGAACCAACTTCATGGCGGAAGCAGTCTTTAAGGCCGTCGGAATACCTCTTGATTCCTATAAGGACAGCCGTCTCTCCTTTACCGAGACAGCCAATGCCCTCCGGGACGGCACCATTGACGTGGGAGTCTGGTCAGTGGGACCCGGCACAAGTTCCATCCTTGATCTAGCCACCACTCATGATGTCCACATAATCACTTTTACACCCGAGCAGATACAGAAGGTAGTAGGGGCCTACCCGACATACTCCTCCGTGGAACTGGCCGGAGGCGTTTATCGAGGCGTTGATAAGGCAGTGCCCACCATAGGTGTTTGGAATGTAATGATATGTCAGAAGTCGCTGGACGAGGCCCTGGTTTATAAGCTTGCAAAGGCCCTCTTTGAAAACAAGGGTTATCTCATGAAGATCCATCCTTCCGCCTCTTATACGACTGCGGAAAATACAGTAAAGTATTCTCCGATTCCTCTGCATCCGGGAACCATTAAGTACATCAAGGAAAAGGGCCTTGAAATACCAAAAAACCTGATGCCCTGAGGTTTTTTAATAATGCGGCCGGGCCTTAGGTATGCCTTTTTAGGAATCACCGGCCCGGTCATTTTAGGAATTCTGGCTCTGGGATTTTTGCCGGGCGGCCTTGAATTGAAAATTACCCGTGTAAAAGGGGAAGCTACCCTTTTTGAAGTGCTCCTCAAGCCTGGAGAGCTTTTCACGATAAGGTATAACCACTCTGTTGAGGATTCTCCTATCTGGGAGAGCCATTCAGCGGACAAAAAAGGGAATATCTTCATCGAGGAAGAGAAATACCTCAAGTTCGGAGCAGGAATGGGCAAGATGCCCGGCGTGGGGAGGATGGTCACACGAGGCCCGTTTGAGGTAATAGAAGGGATGCATCTGCCTGTTGGCGATTTTATCCTCAGAATAGGCAGCCCGGGTGTTGATCATACCCTTATATTTAGGGATACGGAGATCAACCTGAGCGCTTGCGCTCCCCACGAAGCAGTGCAGTTCAAGGCTACTCCCGTATCGCTTGCCTACAGCCTTTACAAGAAATTACTTCCCCTGATCAGGCCAGAGATGCATTCTCGGTAAGAAGAGGCGGTTATTGAAATGGCAGAAGCAGAAACCAAGGGCTCAAAACCGAATATCGCGGCAGTGACAGCAAGGATCGTGACTGTACTTGCCATCCTTTTAAGCCTTTATCAGCTCTATACGGCGGGCATCACCGCTCTCACGGCCCTTGTTCAAAGAAGTATCCACCTGGGCGCGATACTTTGCCTTGCCTTTTTCCTCACCGTCCCTTTCAAAAACGCCCGCAAGGATCGCTTGACGGTGTGGCTCATCCTCGACTGGTTAATGATTGCGGCATCCGTAGCATGTACCGTTTATATCTGCTACAACCTCGATGCGCTTTTTGAACGCCAGGGAGACTGGCTTTTCTCGGACACCCTGGTTAGTATCGTTGGAACCCTGCTCGTGATTGAGGCCTGCCGCCGAGTCATAGGACCAGCAATGGCCCTTATATGCTGTCTCGGCATACTATACGCCCTTTTCGGTCCCTATATGCCCGAATTGTTCGAACATAAAGGGTACACAATCGAAAGGATAGCCACCACCCTGTGGCTTACCACGGAAGGTGTATTCGGTTTACCCATAGGGGTTGCCGCGACCTTTGTATTCGTGTTCGTCCTTTTCGGCGCATTTCTTGAAGTGATGGGCGGAGGGGCATTTTTCATTGATCTTGCTTACGCACTGACAGGACGCTTCTCCGGAGGGCCTGCAAAGACTTCTGTACTCGCCTCTGGCTTTATGGGCTCGGTTTCAGGGTCAGCCGTGGGCAATGTTGTTGCTACCGGCTCATTTACCATTCCGATGATGAAGAAGGTGGGTTACAAACCTCACGTTGCCGGGGCCATTGAGGCGGCAGCCTCTACAGGCGGGCAGTTGATGCCGCCCATAATGGGAGCGGGCGCCTTTCTGATGGCCGAATTTACCAATATAAGCTATCTTACTATTATCAAGGTAGCTCTTATGCCCGCCATCATGTACTATTTGACGGTACTTCTTTTTGTTCATATCGAAGCTCAGAAGCTCGGTCTCAAGGGAGAGGCCAAGGAGAACCTTCCCAAAGCCTTTAAGGTCATCCGTGAAGGGCTTCCGTTTCTTGTACCTGTAGGAATTCTCATTTATGTTCTGGTCTCCAACTATTCACCCATGATGGCAGGCTTTGTCGCGGTAATAAGCACAGTGTTCGCAAGCCTTATCGCAAGAGTAATCAAGCTGCTTGTGCATTCTGACGGCGGGTTGCGAGAGTCTATTGCATCACCTTATTTCATAGTCAAACAGGCGCGCGATATCCTGGACGCCCTTGAAAGGGGCGCAAAGAATGCCATAATGGTTTCCGTAGCCTGTGCGGCAGCAGGCATAATCGTGGGGATGGTTACTCTCACAGGCATGGGGCTTAAATTCTCCAGTATGGTACTCGATCTAAGTCTAGGGATAGAACTACTGGCTCTTTTACTCATAGCCGTGGCATCCCTCGTACTGGGAATGGGGCTTCCGGTTACGGCGAGCTATATCGTGCTTGCAACCCTTACCGGACCGGCTCTCCTCGATATGGGCGTTCCTCTGATGGTCTCACACATGATCGTTTTCTGGTATTCGCAGGACTCAAACGTGACTCCTCCGGTAAGTCTTGCCAGCTTTGCCGCTGCCGGGGTTGCAGGCGCAAATCCCATGAAGACCGCCCTGACATCTTGGAAGCTGGCCAAGGGACTCTACATAATCCCCATAGTAATGGCCTACCGTCCCCTGCTGGGAGTCGGCGAAAACTTCGAGATCAACCATGTGGAGGTTTATCTGACTGCAGTTGCAACTACCCTCGGCCTCGTTGCCTTTGCGGCCGCCCTGGAGCGTTATTTTTTCAGGAAAGCTACATGGTTTGAAACCCTGCTCTTTGTTGCAGCGGCGCTGGGACTTTTCTGGCCTTCCTACTGGACCGACATTGCAGGAGCTATGTGCCTAGGAGCGGTACTTGTCCTTCAAAAGTTAAAATAATATTAAACTGTTGAGCGAATTGCAAAACTATGATTACTCGTCATTCCAGCGAAAGCCGGAATCCATAACGCATTGATTCAAGGATAGACTTGATTTCCCGTTCAAGTCGGATAATGAAGAAACTGTGAATTTTGCAATTGCCTCTTTCATAATTTTATTTTTTAATGCATTATCGACACACTCGTAAAAAGTCACCAGGAGCGCCACCCAGGCGAAAGCCGGGTTTAGAACTAGCTGATATCCCTAGCTTCAGGCTTTTGCCGGACTTACGACAATTGGCAATTTTAGACTTTTTACGAGACCATCATTATTGATAAGAAACCCATCTTAAAAGAAAGGACTGAGCAGACGTCTATGAAGCGCATCTTGATACCAATAATCATTTTCGCCATGTCTTTTCCAGCAGGTTCTTTCGCGTTTGATTACAAGTCCTGGGTTCCGTTTATTCCCTCCGAACTGGGCGGCCTCAAAAAAAACGGCAAACCGGAGGGTATGAACATGGAGATGAACAATGAGAAGTGGTCGAGCCTCACCCAGACTTACGGCGGTGAAGACTCAGACAAAGAGACCACCCTCACCATCGTATGCGGAACCAACGCGCCCCAGATGCAGCATTTCAAGGGCATTCCTAAGATGAAGATCGAAACGGAAGACCAGATAATGACCGACGTTACTATATCCGGACGCGGAGGTTTTCTCATCCTGGATAAAGAAGAGAAGAGCGGCTACCTGATGATCCTGCTCGATGACAGGCTTCTTGTAACCGTTGAGATGCAGGACTGCGACGATAAGGAGAAGCTTCTCTCGACAGCAAAACAGATACCCTTTGATAAATTCAAATGCTCGGACAAATAATCAGTTTTTTGCCTGACGACATTTTGTTTCTTTGCTGAACAGGATCAAAACGGTTGCCCCCAGGGAACAGGCTATCATTATGCCGAACCCCGCCCGGTATGCCTCCAGAGAATATATCCTGACTCCGTTGGCAACTTCACCAGCCCAGTTAAGGTCAAGCATCCACCCCAGGAGTGGCTGGAGGACCATCGGGCCAATCATGACACCCATGTTACATACCCCTGAAACCGTACCCGCAAGGGTCGGAGGGACAGACTCCTTTACAAAGGCAAAACCTATTATCATGACACTTGATGACAGACCTGTAGCAGCCATCAGGCAGAAAAGGACCCACACGGGCAATTCGTTGAAGAAAAGGGCTAAAAACCAAAAAAAACAAGAAAATCCCGCTCCCAGGGCATAGACAGGCTTTCTTACCCTTATCCTGTCCGATAACCAACCCGCCAGAGGTCCTCCAAGCGCCCAGGCAACAAGCAAGGTTGAGGTAACTACGGATGCTGCCGCAGGGGCCATGCCATGGTGGGTTGTCAGAAAAGGCACTCCCCAGAGGCCTGAAAAGGTCAATATGGGGCCCACAATGCCTGCCGGCGCAAGGGATATGATCCAGGTATTTCTGTAATGAAGGACTCGCGCAAGTCCCGAAAGAACTCCCCTGAGACCTGATCCGCCTTTTTCGTGTCCCATGGGGGAAAAGCTGCGGTAACCTTTTTCTGAGGGGTCATCTCTTACTACCGTCCACATAAGCGCCGCGAGCAGAAGCGCGAAGCCTGCGGTTGCGCCCATTACCTCACGCCAGCCGAAGATATCAACAAGGATCCTGAGGGGGGGACCGGCGGATACCGCCCCGGCAACACCGCACATCAAGAGCACTCCGCTAAGCGTAGCGAAACGCTCCAGCGAAAACCAGCAACTGGAGAGCTTGAGAAGGGCCACAAAGGCAACCGATGATCCCGCTCCGATCAAGAGTCTTCCTATCCCCCCTTCAAGAGGGCCGGGAGCGATAGCGAATAGAGCGGTCCCGACAGATACCGCTATCCCCCCACTTGCAAGGAGGCGCCTTGTGCCCCAATGATCGGCAAGGATGCCTGTAGGTATCTGCATTATGACATAGGAGTAGAAATAAAGGGCCGAAAGATTCCCCAGGCCTGCGGCGGTGATGCGCAAATCTCTCATCAGCTCTGTTGTCAGGACTGCCGGCGCAATCCTTAGATAAAATCCTATGAAATAGAAAAGGGCGCCAAGGCCCCACATCAAGGCCGCAAGACCGCCGGGTGGATAGTCCGCGTACTCTTTTTCAGTTTGACTTTTCATCCCGAACAAAGCTAAAGGCCTCAAGTATTTTTTCTTTAAGATAGACAATAAGCCTTTCGTCATACTCCGTAACGTGAAAACAATAGCCGTCTTCCCCCAGGAGGCCTTGAGGAATCTTCTCCCCCAAATCCATTGAATCTGTGATCATCTCCTCATAGAAACAAACGGAAAGCCATTTCCCTGATGCGTCCTCAACGATGTCAACAAAGGAAAAAAGCCTGAGGGGCTTATCCTTTTTGTCAAAAAGCGCTGCCCTGAGGGAATAGCTTATCCCGGCTCTGGGGTGAAAGCTCAGGACAGCTCCCTCAATCCCTTCGAGGGTATCTTTGAGGGAAATGAATGCATCCTTCGCCCCGCAGGTATCCTGAGTCCATGATTTAAGAAGCGCTTCAATAGCCATTGAATCCTGCTCATTCTCAAACATCGTGCCCTCTCCCGGGACCTTTGCCCTGTGGTTTCTCTCTATTTCTCATCAAGGCTTCTTTGAAGGGATTATTGAATCTGGTATCTTCTCTAACGGAACGTAAGGAAGGGGCTTTTGCCGGCGCGGCCGCCTTATTATTTTCGACTTCCTGAGTGCCGGATTTCATGGAAAGGGAGATACGGTGCCTCTCAATATCCACGGAAAGCACATGCACCATTACCCTCTGGCCCACCTTTACCACCTCTTTTGGATCTTTAACAAATCTATCTGCAAGCTCACTTATATGCACAAGCCCGTCCTGATGCACTCCTATGTCAACGAATGCCCCGAATGCGGTTATATTTGTAACCACACCGGGGAGCTTCATTCCCTGCGTCAAATCTTCTATCTTATTTATCCCATCGGCAAATTTGACGGCCTCGAAGGTCTTTCTTGGATCTCGACCAGGCTTGGCAAGCTCGCTTAAGATATCGTCAAGGGTTGGGATCCCGACGGTATCTGTGACATAACGCTCTTTATTGATAGATCGCCTGAGTTCATCACTCCGGATAAGCTCTCTCACGCTGCATCCGAGGTCCTTGGCCATTGCCTCGACTACCAAATAGCTCTCAGGATGGACGGCGCTTTCATCGAGGGGGTTATCCGCCCCTCTTATCCTTAGAAATCCCGCCGCCTGCTCAAATGCCTTGGGCCCAAGCCGGGAAACCGATTTGAGTTCCTTGCGTGAACTGAAGGGCCCGTTTTGATCTCTGTGAACAACAATGTTTTTAGCAAGCTGCGGCCCAAGGCCCGACACGTAAGAGAGGAGCTGCTTGCTTGCGGTATTTACCTCAACTCCAACTGCATTTACGCAGCTTATCACAACATCATCCAGGCCTCTTTTTAGTGCCTTCTGGTCAACATCGTGCTGATATTGGCCAACGCCTATGGACTTAGGCTCAATTTTGACAAGTTCGGCCAGAGGATCAATGAGCCTCCTTCCAATGGAGACAGCCCCCCTGACGGTAACGTCCTTGTCCGGAAATTCTTCTCTTGCTGCCTCTGAAGCGGAATATATTGATGCCCCGCTTTCATTGGCCATAACTATCAATACGTCGCTCCCAAGTGAAAGCTCTCTTAGAAAGGCATCGGTCTCCCTGCCGCCTGTTCCGTTTCCCACCGCTATCGCTTCTATTTTATAATTGTCGCAGAGTTCTCTGACACGCCTACCCGCCTCATCCCTTCCCTTGTCGGTAAGAAGAGGATAAATGGTCTCACTGTGGATGAGCTTCCCCTGAGGATCAAGGCATACCAACTTGCATCCGGTCCTGAAGCCGGGGTCTATCCCCATCAAACGCTTACTGCCGAGGGGCGGCGCAAGCAGGAGTTCCCTCAGATTATCTGAGAAGACATTGATGGCCTCCTGATCTGCCCTTTTTTTTGTCTCAGCCCTAATCTCCGTTTCCATTGAGCTTGCAAGCAGGCGCCTGTAGGCGTCGTGGACCGCCTCTCTAACCTGTTCTGCGGCAGGCAGTCCCTCTCTAACGAATAGCCCCTCCAGAAGGGAAATAGCCTTTTCTTCAGGAGGCGCAATCTTGAGCGAGAGGATACCTTCCTTTCCCCCCCTCCTTACGGCAAGGATACGATGTGACGGAGCGCTGATAACGTTCTCCTGCCACTCGAAATAATCCCTGTACTTTGCGCCTTCGACCTCCTTTCCCTCAAGCACCCGGCAAAGAAATACGCCCTCCTCCTGGAAGAGCCGTCTGAGACGCGATCTGGTCTCCTGATCTTCGCTCACCTTCTCAGCGATAATATCCCTCGCCCCGGAGAGGGCTTCCTCCACACTCAGCAACTCTTTCTCAGGATTTATGAAACCCTGAGCGGCCGCAAGCGGGTCTTCGCATTCATAGGAAAAGATACTTTCGGCAAATGGACCGAGGCCCTTTTCTTTTGCAATGGTAGCCCTGGTTCTTCTCTTAGGCCTGAAAGGAAGATATATATCCTCAAGAACCGACATTGTAGGGGCTTCAAGCACCTGTTTTTCAATATCGGCGTTAAGAAGCCCCTGATCCTTGATGGACTTGAGGGCAGCTTCGCGTCTCTTGTCAAGCTCCTCAAGCTGCTCAAGCCTGTCGCGGATCGCTGCCACGGCCACTTCATCAAGGCTCCCTGTGGCCTCCTTTCTGTAGCGTGAAATAAAGGGCACTGTAGCTCCATCTGATAACAGCATGGCTGTTGATTCAACGCCCCTGATACCGAGGGAAAGCTCAGAGGCTATTATCTCAAGGTGTTTCTGATTCATATTTGTCACCGGTATGATTTCAAAAGGATATTGTCAGAGGTAATAAGGAAGGAACTCTTTATTCGCTTGGGCAAATAGAAAGACTCAACCTGTCTTAGACAGACCGGCAGAGGTTTTTCACTGGGGAGCTCTGATTCACTAAAGCAGTTGTCTCCGGAGTAGGGCAGAGCATCTCCCCAGTTGGTATTGTAATTGGACCAGGCTACTTAACAGCGTCCCTGAGGGCCTTACCTGGGACAAACTTGGCAACCTTCTTTGCTTTTATCTTGATGGGTTGCCCGGTCTTGGGGTTTCTCCCGGTTCTTGCCTTTCTCTTGTCCACCTTAAAGGTGCCAAAACCAACGAGAGTAACCGATTCCTTCTTGAGTGCGCCCTTGATTGTGTCAATAACGCAATCAACCGCTGCCTGTGCAGCCTTCTTGGTCCCAACCAGTTTAGAAACTTCATTAACGAGATCACTTTTGTTCATAACCTACTCCTTTCTCCTATAAAATGGTTTTTGTTTATGAACATGAGCACCTAACACAGCTTTAGTTATTTTTCAACAAAAAATAGCATGAATTAAGGATTTTGTTTGATTATATTGTTCATCGCTTAAGGCCATGGAACCATCCGTGCCCATAAGAGGCTCTTTTTCGATGCTGTAGATACGTTCTGGTAGATCCCGCTGAATTACCATTCTCTTTGGCATTTCAGGCTCAATTCCTATTGCTGACTTCACGTCATCCGGGAATTTTCCGGGATCTGCTGTTTCATATATCACTGCAGGCCGCTCATGTCTTCCACCAAGAAATGTATCAAGTACCCTCCATCCAACCGCGCCATGAGGCTCAATCATCACTCCGAAACGCTCATATACCTCCCTCATGGCCCTATAGTGGTCATTGTTTGAAACCGAAAGGGAATAAAGGTCTTTTCTCATAGCTTCCAGGTCGGGCAGGACGTCTATTACTCCCTGCTCGATGACCTGCCCCTTGGAATCACGCCTGTCATAGACATGCCCACCATATAAATCCACAAGCCTTGCAAAATTGCTCGGGTTGGAAACTATCATGGCGGATGAGGGCGATTTTCTGGAGGGCTTTACCACATATCTGCCAATCCGCAAAAATTCGGGAAATTCATCATTTTCATTGACCCCGCAGATTACCTTTGAGACAGGAAGTCCCATCTCCCGTGCAATGACCGTCCCCATCATGTCGCCGAAGTTTCCTGAAGGAACGCTCGCAATCATGGGCTCACCGCAGAAGGCCATGCGGGAATAGGCAAAAAAAGGATAAACAGCCTGCGGCAGAAGCCTCGCCAGGCTTATGGAGTTTGCGGATGTAAAGCGGCTGGGATCCGCAAATATCTCTTCTGCGAAATTCCTGTCCCCCAGAAGCCGCTTGGCAAGGGCCTGGCATACGTCAAAATCGCCGTTTACCTCAAAGGCGTAAACATTTCCACCAAGGGTCGTCATCTGCCTCCTCTGTCTCTCTGTGATGGAGCCCCTCGGAAAAAATACAAGATTATCAACTGTCTCAAGTCCGTGAAGGGCATCAGCAACCGCCCCTCCAGTATCCCCGCTTGTGGCCACCGCCACAACGCGCCTCAGTCCCCTTTTCTCTAGAAAATAATTGAGCACCCGCGCAAAGAACCTTGCCGCGTAGTCCTTAAAGGAATATGTAGGTCCGGCCGTAAGCCACATGATATGGGTCTTGCCTGTAAGATGCTGGGTGCTCGTGGGGATATTTCTATCGTCGTATGCGTCATCAAGCATTTCCCTGAGATTCCCGGCAGGTATCTCTTCACCCAGGAACGGAAAGAGAACCTCATAGGCAATCTGCGCGTATGACATGGAACTCATCGCCTTGATGACAGTGTCCGATAGACGGGGTATATCATCCCTCGATAACATGTAGAGACCATAATTTGATGCGAGCCCTGCCATGAGTGCCGTCTCAAAGGATGCCCTCTCGGCCTTGTTGTTGGTACTGTAATATCTGATTTGTTTCATTTAGCTTTATCCTTCTTGCTCAACTGTCTACCGTATGAACTTTAGAATCTGGGGTAGGTGCGGCTTAAGCCGCACGGAAACCATGCGCCCTGCGCCGCACACCTACAAAACCTGATTGCTGGTATGCATGTCATGGTCTGCGCAAAGCCATCCCCCCAATTATTGAGCTGATACTGTCTTCCGACTATACGAAAGTTTTAACAACATGTTGAAAAACAGCTTTTTGCAGGCCGAGAGAAAATGCCAATATGCTAGTCTTGCCTGAAATGGTTCCACCCGGGCGGTGGGAGCGCCCTTCTCATTCCGTCTTCTTCCCTTACCTCAATTCCTTCCCTTGATTTCATCACCCCGATCGGGAATATCTGAGCGCCAAAGGCCTTTTCAAAATCAACGCTAAGTTGATCTGCCCTCTGAGGATCAACCGTAAACAGGAGCACATAGTCCTCTCCTCCCTGAAGGGCAAATTCCACAGGATCAAGGCCGCAAAGGCCGCAGTACTTCCTCAGGGCATCAGTAATGGGTATGTAAGAGCTATCAAGCAGCGCTCCCAAACCGCTGGCCTTAGTCATATGGCAAAGATCAGAGGTTATGCCGTCGCTAACATCCATTGCGGAAGTAACTCCGCCGTGATGGGCCAGAAAGCACCCTTCCCTCAGATGAGGCCGGGGCCGCATGTGGGCCAGCAGAAGGGACTCAAAGGCTTCGCTCCTGTCATGATCTCTGTCAAGGATTATATGGAGTCCTGCCCTGCTCTCCCCCAAGAATCCGGATACAAAGATGATATCCCCTTCCCTTGCCCCTCCTCTAAAAAGAACCTCATCCCGGGGCGCGGAACCAACTACCGCAATGTTTATAACAAGGTCTCTTTTGGAGGCGGTTGTGTCTCCTCCCAGTATGTTTACCGAAAATTCCCCGGCAAGTCCCTTCATACCGTCATAGATACCGTCAAGATATTCCAGGGAAACCGTTGGCGGGATTGCAAGGCTGATAAATGCCTCCCGGGCATTACCGCCCATGGCGGCTATATCGCTCAAGTTTGCGGCAATTGCCTTGTATCCCAGATCGAATCCGCATATCGAATCCCTGAGAAAATGGATGCCCTCAACGAGAAGATCTGTTGTGACGAGCGCTGCCTCTTTTTCCTCTAGGGTAAAAACGGCGGCGTCATCGCCGATTCCCTTTATAACTCCTTCGGCTCTCACGATGCAGCCCCGCGAGATTCTGCGGATAAAACCGAATTCACCCATCTCCTCAAGGTTCATAATGTTCTCTCTCCACCATATTCCCATGGCCTCATCCGGATCACCTGATTCACAGAGCTTCCACGGTTATCAATCTTCTCACATTTGCGCAGCCCACGCCCGGGCGTTGTAAATAGCAGTATCCCATTCAATACCAACTTTCACGCCGCTTCAAGACATCTTAACAGCGAGCGCACAGGAGCTCAAGAGTGACAATGACCTTCGAGGCAAACCCTGGTCTTGACTTATGACCTTAAATCCGTGCAATCTGATCCTGTTTAAAGGAACTGCTCCCAATAAGCTTTTCTACTAACCGTCATGCCCTGATAGGGCACAACGAAGGATGAAAATGCCGCATGTCATTCCGGACTTGATCCGGAATCCAGGTATAAAAGCCTGGATACCAGCCTCCGCCGGTATGACGATGTATTTTCATATAAACCCCCATGCCTTTTGGGGCACAACGAAGGATGAAAATAGCCATTTACTGATTGAGACCAGTTATATGGAAATCTCACTGTAACGAGTATGTAAAAAGCCGGGCGAAAATCTACCGCGCATTCTTCCATGTAAATCCCTACTATGCATATTGGTACGGATGGGCCATAATGGTTAAGGATCTGGGCGAGATAAAGGAACTTTCCGATACAATGAGAAAGACACACAAGAAGGAAAAGAAATCCAAATAACAAGAGGAGGATGATTGAATGAAGAGATTGCCAGCAGTAGCCGTATGTCTTGTTGTTTTGCTGTGCGCCGCTTTGGCGCCGGCGGCAGATGAAGTCGTGGTCGGTTCAATAACGCCGCTGAGCGGCAAACTTGCCGTTTATGGAGAGGGCTTTCAGCAGGCCATGCTCCTGGCCCTTGATGAGGTCAATGCCGCAGAAGGAATAAACGGCAAGCCCATGAGGATTCATTACGAGGACAATAACTCAACGGCCAAGGACTCTGTATCAGCCATCCAGAAACTCATCACGGTCAACAAGCTCCCGGTCATTTTCGGCCCTGCGGCAAGCTCCAATTTCCTTGCCGTGTGCCCCATCGCCCAGGAGAACAAGACCATCCTTATAGGGGCCGAAAGCGCGGCAGCAGATATAACCAAGTGCGGAGATTATGTCTTCAGACTTTTCCCCTCAGACGAGCTGCAGGGAAAGGGCGCGGCGGAACTGGCCGTTTCCCTGGGATACAAGGAGGTAGTCCTGACCTACATCAACAATGACTGGGGAGTAGGCCTCGGAAGGGTCTTTAAGGATAATTTCGTAAAGGCCGGGGGAAAGATCATTGATGAGTTCAGCCACGACGAAGGAAAAACCGACTACCGAACAGAGATACTCAGGATCAAGAAGCACTCGCCCAGGGCAGCCGTAAATCTCACCTATATAAAGGAAGGGGCAACCATGCTGAAGCAATCCTATGAGACGGGGCTTAAGACCCAGTGGCTCATGGGCTCCGCTTCCAAATCACCAAAGCTGGTTGAGCTCGCCGGTGAAGCCGCGGAGGGAGTTATTGGAACCTATCCCACCTTCTCCCAGGAAACCCCTCAGTACAAGCACTTCAAGGAAGTATGGGCCAAAAAGTATCCCGAAAAGAAAGTTCCCGTCTTCGGGGAATACAACTATGACATGGTGCATATTACCGCTAAGGCCCTCCGCGCGTCCAAATCATATACCTCACAGGACATCCGCGCCGCGCTCATAGAGGCGGCCAAGGGTTATATGGGTGTTACAGGAGACAAGACCTTTGATGAAAACGGCGATGTTGGAGCCGTTTACGGGAAATGGACGGTCAAGGCGGGTATTATAACAGACTACAGGCCATAGGATCGGCCTTGCGCGTGGAAAGAAAACCAAGCCTGTCATGCCCGGGTGAGGCTATCCCTTGAGCGGCTACTACCTGCAGCTCATGACCAACGGTATTATTGCCGGAGCGGTCTATGCGCTTTTTGCCGTGGGCCTCACCCTGGTTTACGGGGTTTTTCGCTTCATCAATTTCGCCCACGGAGAACTCATCGCCTGGGGCGCTTATCTTACGCTCGCCTTCTCCGCACTTATTCCATTTGGCGCTGCCATTTTTCCAGCCGTGGCCTTGACCGTCCTGATAGCACTCACCCAGGAACGCTATGTCTATGCGCCTTTAAGGAAGAAAACCGGAATAACGCTCCTTATCGCCTCCATAGGCCTTTCCTATTTTTTGAGAAACGGCCTCAGGCTCCTTTGGGGCTCAGACCTTCAGAGCTTCGGATTCGAGGCAGCGAGGGGGCTTGTTTTCTTTGGTATAACAGTAAGCCGGACCCAGATCGCCATGTTCTTAGCCGCTGTTATATTCCTCGGCTTTGTCTGGGGCCTCCTCAGGTTCACCATGCTCGGAAAAGGCCTAAGGGCTGCGGCGGACAGCCTTGAACTCGCCGAGATAGTGGGAATAGACATGAAGAAGATCAGAAGAGCGGTCTGGATCATCTCCGCGGTATTTGCCGCATCCGGAGGCATTCTTATAGCCATAGACACGAACCTTGAGCCCATGATGGGGATAGCAAACCTCCTGAAGGCATTTGCGGCCGTGCTACTCGGCGGAGCCGGAAATGTATGGGGGGCGCTTTTGGGCGGTCTTTTTATCGGCATAGCCGAAAACCTCGGGGTGGCCTTTTTCTCTCCCGGATACAAGGATGCTATATCATTTGCCCTTATCATAGCCATACTGCTTTTCAAGCCTACCGGGATTTTTGCAATCATGAAGGGGATGCGCTAGGAACATGGACTATTTATACCACATCCTGGTGATCGCCCTCATCTATGTCATCTTCGCCTCCTCGCTCAACCTGGAACTCGGATACGCAGGCCTCTACAATTTCGGGCATGTGGCGTTCTTCGCGATAGGAGCATACACATCGGCACTTTTGAGCCTGGCGGGCTTTTCTCCTGCGGCGAGCATGGCTATTGCGGTACTGTGCTCTGCCGCCTCAGGCGCCCTTCTCGCAGTGCCGGCGCTACGTCTGAGCGGCGACTATTTCGGCATTGCGACCCTGGCCTTCGGCGAGCTTGCAAGGCTTTTTGCCCTTAACGAGAGATGGCTGACAAAGGGGCCGATGGGTCTTCCCGGTATTCCAAGGCCGCTGGGGATAGAGGCCGGAATTTCAGGCATACCGGTCTATTTCTTCTTTACCGTAACCATCACGGCTGCGGTTTTGCTAATATTGCGAAAGACTACAATGTCGCCATTCGGCAGGGCACTCAAGGTGGTCAGAGAAGATGAGTTCGTTGCCAGGGCCTTCGGAAAGAACGTCTTTTCTCTCAAGGTGAGGGCCGTTGCCATGGGATCACTCTTTGCGGGCCTTGCCGGAGCCCTCTACGCCCACTTCGTGACATATATCAGTCCCTATGATTTCAGCCTGAACGAGACCATCCTGGTTCTTCTCTGCGTGGTGCTGGGCGGCAAGGGGACCCTTAGCGGTCCTGTGCTGGGGGCTTTTGTCATCATCCTCTTTCAGGAACTCTTGCGATTTCTTCCCATCCCGACAGACTGGGGAAGGTTTGTTTCACCTATACAGGGGATGATCTACGGCGCAGTCCTTGTGATCCTCATGCTTAAAAGACCAGAGGGAATCATACCGGAGCACAGGACCTGACAATGTTAACAATTGAAAACGTCACAAAGAGCTTCGGGGGACTTAGCGCCGTATGCGGAGTAAGCCTTCAATTGGGAAAGACGCCGATAACCGGCCTTGTAGGCCCGAACGGAAGCGGGAAGACGACTCTCTTCCACATGATCACGGGATTTTATTCCGTGGACAAGGGAAGGGTCTTTCTGGAGGACAGGGAGATAACGAATCTAAAGCCGCATCTCATAAGCAGGATGGGTCTTTTAAGGACATTCCAGCACACAAGGGTCTTGCCCTTTCTCTCCACCCTGGAAAACCTTATCGCCGCGGCACCCCTTCAGAGGGGAGAAAGCCTCGTGCAGTTATTCCTAAGACCCGGTGCAGTCAGAAAGGACGAGAGGAAAAACGCCCAAAAGGCTCGCGAGGTGCTTGATACAATTAAGCTGCAACCCCTGGCAGGAGAACTCGCTGGAAGGCTCAGCTACGGTCAGCAGAGGCTCCTTGAACTTGGAAGGATACTTATGGCAGATCCCAGGGTCATAATGCTGGATGAACCGACAGCAGGCATTAATCCATCTCTAGTCAGAGATCTCGTTCGGGTTATAAGAGGCCTTACAGGCGTGGGGATTCAGGTATTCTTGATAGAACACAACATGCCGCTGGTCATGGAACTCTGCGACAGGGTGCTTGTTATGGATGCGGGGGGGCTTATTTTTGAGGGATCTCCTCATGAGGCGGTAAAGGACAAAGCAGTCATAGAGGCCTATCTGGGAAAGGCAAGAGATGCTTCTAAGAGTTGAGGCTATAACCGCAGGATACGGCGGAACGGATATCCTTCAGGGCGTTGGCATGTCTCAGGAAGGCGGAACAGTTTCATGTGTCATAGGGCCGAACGGAGCCGGAAAGTCAACCCTACTTCGCGTAATAGTCGGTCAGATTTCCCCCTCCGGAGGCCGCGTCTTTTTTGATAGAAGAGATGTCACGGGCACATCCATGCTTGAGCGGGCAAGGATGGGTTTGGTATTTGTGCCGCAGGGGACCAACATCTTTCCAAACCTCACGGTTCTGGAGAATCTTGAGATAGGCTCCTCGCTCATGGAAAATACAGCAGAACGGGATAAAGGCATCAAGGAAGTCCTCGAAAGATTCCCCTTTATCAGGGTCAAGCGCAGCAGGCCTGCCGGGATACTCTCCGGCGGAGAAAGGCAGATCCTGGCCTTAAGCAGGATCATCGTTCTAAAGCCCCTTCTCGGCCTTCTGGATGAGCCTTCACTCGGTCTTTCCCCGATAATGGTGGAGATGATATTCGATGAGATCCTTACGATGAACCGATCCGGCACATCCATGCTCCTGGTAGAGCAAAACGCAAGAAAGGCCCTTTCCATATCGCACAGAGGTTATGTGCTCGAACTGGGGCGAAACAGGATAACAGGCACCGGAGCCGAACTCCTTTCAAACCCTGAGGTAAAAACGCTTTACCTGGGAGGATGATGCTATCTCTGAATGATTTTGATAGAGGTTCCCGCCGTTACCATGTCTTCCGGATGCTTACCATTCAACAGGGATATCTCACTGGCTCTGCCCTGGGGAACACCGAGGGAGGTTAACACCTGCTTTAAACTCCCTGAGGTTTTTGCTGAGACCACCCTGATCCTTTCAGGTCTCGCATCGAGCTTTTTTGGATCTGAAAGGCCCTTGAAGCCGCCAATGGATGATTCAAACAACGGCATATAACCCTTGAACCTTCCAGCGGCGGAGAAGCCTATCAATTCATAGACCCGTCCGTCCTTTTCTATGAAATAAGCCCTTATTCCGAGGACTCCCTTTTCCGCTCTTATGCTGCACGTAATGGCGAAGGCCGCCATTCCATTTACTCTCTCGGCACCGGAGGAATAGACCTCAGCGCCGGTTTTTTTCACGAAGATTTCCGCAGCCTCTCGAGAATCCTTCACAGATGAGATCCCCATAATCACTGCGGCGTCGTTTTGCGGGCTTGTGATCCTCAGAGAATCCTTCGTATTGGCGAGACGCCATTTCTCAGGCAAAGGGAACTGAAATCGAAGAACGGGATGATAGAATACCCCATCCTCCACATACCCTTCCCTGGGATCATCTCCGTATATCAGCCCATCAATCCGCTTGAGATATGTTTCCTCCCCGACAGTATATGGGGAATGGGTCAGGTTTTCCCTCCATTCGGCGGCCTTTCTCCGGACCGCGCCTATCCGGTCTTCTGGATTGGGATGCGTTGAAAACCAATCTGGAAGGCCGCCCTTTTCGCTATCAGGGTGCATCCTTTCAAGTGTCTCAAAAAAGGAGCCCATTCGGGCCGCATCATATCCCGCCCTGCTCGCGTATTCGACTCCCAGGTCATCCGCCTCCCGTTCATTGTCGCGGCTGAAGCGCAAAAAAAGCATCTGAACGCCAAGCTGCGCAACATCCCCGAGCCTAGCGAAGGTGGGCGATATGATCATCCCTGCGGCAAGGCCTATCTGGGCGAGCTGACCCCGGCTATATTGCTCGGCCGAGTGCCTTGCCGTGATATGTCCGATCTCGTGCCCCATTACGCAGGCAAGCTCCGCTTCGCTGTTGAGATAGGCAAGTATCCCGCGGGTCATGTAAACAAATCCCCCCGGAACCGCAAATGCGTTGACGGTCGAGGTATCCAGTATCTTGAATTCATAAGGAAGCTGAGGCCGGTGTGAGACTGCTCCCAGCCTATGCCCCATATCCGCAATGTATTGAGTCAAGACCCTGTCATCATATAGGCCGTATTCCTTCGTTATCTCCTGGTCTGTTTTTGTCCCGAGCTGTATCTCCTCATTTTCGCTCATGAGCATAAGACCGGTACGGCCAGTGACCGGATCAACGGCACAGTTAGAAAGAAAAGTTACCGCAGTTAGAAGTGTCGTTAGCATGACCAGATTTTTCCATGAGAGTGTAACGGATCGAAGAAGACCCGCGCGGAACCACCTGTGCTTGCAACTGTGATTGAATATGCTGTTGATATTCTGAACCACCATTCAATTCTCCTTTTTTGTGTGGTGCTTGATTATCCAATATAAATCCAAGAGGTTCAAGATCAGGAAAGTAGCGCTAAATCGTCACTGAGGTAAGCGTCTTCGCAGCCCTTCAGACACTATCGCCCACAGGCACGGAACTGCAATCCTTACGCCTTCAGGATGACGTTTCACCTCAGGCAATACAAACTCCAGATTATAAGCAGGCTATTAATAACTTGACTTGCCCTCGCTTCTATATTTCACTACCCCATCAAATATCAAAACCTGACGGAGATAAAAAAAGCTATGACGGATGAGATATACCGCAAACTTGCTAAGGTCCTTGATACCCTTCCAAACGGATTCCCGGCCACGGAAAGCGGCATCGAGATCAAGATATTGAAGAAAATCTTCAGGCCGGAGGATGCGGAGCTTTTCTGCGAACTCAGACTCACATTCGAGACGCCAGAACAGATATCCGAGCGCACCGGGAGGCCTCTTCCCGACATCAAAGACAGGCTTTTCGAGATGTGGAAGAGGGGGCAGATATTCGGCATATCCTACGGCGGAATGAAGCTCTTCAAGATGATGCCCTGGGCCTTCGGCATTTATGAATTCCAGCTTAATCACATGGACAGGGAGTTTGCCGAGATGTCCGAGGAGTTCATGGAGGCCTACGGCAGGCAGTTTTTTGATAAGAGCCCGCAGCTCATGCAGGTCGTTCCCATAGAAAGGCAGATCAAGGCATCCCACGAGTCAGTGACCTATGAGCGCGTTTCATCAATAATCGAGGAGGGGCAATCCTTTCTTGTTCAGGAGTGTATCTGCAAGAAGGAAAAAGGGCTTCTTGGAAGCCCATGCGGGAAGCCCACAGAGGTCTGTATGGCAATAGCCCCTGTCCCAGGAGTATTTGAGAAATACAAGGTCGGCAGAGTTCTTTCCAAAGACGAGGCTTATGCCCTTCTAAACAAATGCGAAGATGCAGGCCTTGTGCATCTTACCTTCAATGTGGAAAATGGCCACTTTTTCATCTGCAATTGCTGCGGCTGCTGCTGCGGGGTCTTAAGGAGCATAAACGACCTTGGGATTCCTGCATCAAAGGTCGTCAACTCTTACTACTTCGCTCAGATAGATCCCGAAAAATGCATATCATGCGGCCTTTGCGCAGAGGAGCGCTGCCAGGTAAAGGCGATTGAGGAGGGAGAGGATGCCTATAGAGTAATCAAGGACAGATGCATCGGATGCGGCCTGTGCATCGGGACATGCCCCTCAGAGGCTATAACGCTTGTAAGAAAGGCACCCGAAGAGATTGTAACCCCTCCCTCTGATGAGATGGCCTGGTTTGACGAGCGGGCAAGACAAAGGGGAGTTGACTACAGCGCGTTCAGATAATCGCTCTTAAATTTCGCGGTCTTTCAGCAAAGCCAAGTCCCTCAAGAAGGCATCAAGTCTGCCACAGGGCACCAACAGGCAATGCGGACATTGTCTTTCTCCCAGAGGAACCGCGAGTAATTTTTTTTCACAACCATCCCTTTAAGTCTTACTTCGGGCGTATCAGCTCAATAATTGGGGGATGGCTTTGCTCAGATCAGCACATGCTGGCCAGCAATCAGCTTCTGCACGTGCGTCTTCAGGCGCTGGGCGCAAGGTTCCCGTGAGGCTGAAGCCGCACCTACCCCGGATTTTTAAACTCATACCTTCGGGCATAAATAGACTACCGTAAAATAACTAGTGTCCATCCGGAAATGAGATAGTTTTGTCGAGTTCAAGGCGGGCGATAATTTTAACCACAGGAATACATTGACGTATTTCGAGGATTAAAATTTGAGCCCAACGCCGAAATCGGTGAAAATAGCCATTTCCGGATGGACACTAACTAACTTCCTACTACAGGGCGTTACAGGAATCCGAAGCAACAGGTTCGATTCTGGATAGTTCATCTACCATCCTCTGCTCAGCATACCATAAATCATAGGCTTGCTGCATGCGCAGCCACAAACCAGGACCATTGCCAGCAAATCTGCCAAGTCTGAGAGCCATTTCTGTTGTGATCGGATGGGTGCAGGCCAAAACACGGTGCAACTGCTGGCGAGAAACACCAAGCCGTCGGGCAGCCTCCGTGACCGAAAAGCCAAGGCTATTCAGGACATCTTCGCGCAAAATTTCTCCTGGATGAATCGGTGGCCTTTTCAGGGGACGCTTAACAAAATATTCTCTAATGGCTTTATCCTCTAATGAGATTGTTCAAGATCGACCCTAATAACCTCACCTTCTTCCCGCTCAAAGGTGATACACCACGGACCATTGACATGAATACTAAGGCGTTTTGGTGATCCTTGAAGTCGTTTCTGCTGACCTTTCTGGATGCCTTCACCTCAATGGCAGTTGTTTCTCCAATCAAGAAATCCACCTCATGGCCGTTTTTAGATCTCCAGTAACGCAAAGGCGGCTTCTTTCGTGTGTAACTCAGGTAGGCCCGCAATTCCATGGCAATGAACTGCTCAAAGCTCTTTTCGGTTCATATGCCGCTGGGATTGCCCGCGAAGGAAGCGACATAGATTTGATAGTTGTCTCAGATGATTGAGCCAGGTACAATAACCGCGAGAGGTTGGAGCTTCTGGGCATTGCCGCTGCGAGAATTATGGAGCCAGTCCAGGCACAGGGATTCACACCCGGCGAAACTAAATTAGGCCAGCTCTCTCCCTTCTGGAAGCATGTAATAAAAGAGCAGGCAATAGCAATTTGACACTTTTGCCGATTGTCCTTGACAATCCTTTTTATCTGCGGTTTAGTTTTTTCTAACCATTCTCACTGAGTTGTGTTTTCAGGAAGACCCAATACAAAAACCCCAACCTTGAGGGGAAATTCATGGTCTCATGTATTAGGAAGGCGGCAACCTTTTTAGCCTCCGGCGGATAGCATTATCCGTTCGGGGGCTTTTTTGTGTCAGGGAGGAAGATCCTATGACCACCGAAGACGTCAAAAGAAAGTTGAGTGCCATCTTCAGCGCAGATGTTCAAGGTTACAGCCGCCTCATGGGTGATGATGAACAGGCAACCGTAAAGACCATCACCGAGTATAGAAAGATCATGACCGACCTGATCCAGGTTCACCATGGCCGGGTGGTTGATGCCAAAGGTGACAACGTGCTTGCTGAGTTTTCAAGCGTGGTGGACGCCCTTCAGGCGGCAGTTGAGATCCAGAAGCAGGTCAAGGTGAGAAATGAAGACCTTCCTGAAAACCGCCGCATGCGCTTCAGAATCGGAGTGAACCTGGGAGATGTGATAGAGAAGGCAGACACCATCTACGGAGACGGGGTCAATATCGCGGCAAGGCTTGAATCACTGGCAGATGGTGGAGGCATCTGCGTATCCGGTACAGCCTTTGATCAGGTGGGAAAGAAGCTTCCCCTGGGCTACAGGTTCATGGGTGAGCAGAAGGTCAAAAACATAGAGAAGCCCGTAAGGGTTTACAAAGTGCTCTCTGAGCCTGAGGCCGCTGGAAAGGTGATCGGAGAAAGGCGCAGGATGAAGATGTGGCAGTGGACGGCGATATTTTCACTGGCCGTGCTGATTGCAGTAGCCGGGGCCTTGAGCGTGTGGGAATTTTACGTGCGGCCCGACATCGCGCCAGCGTCCGTTGAGAAGATGGCCTATCCCCTTCCGGACAAGCCCTCCATTGCAGTGCTTCCCTTTGACAACATGAGCAAGAACCCTGATGAGAACTATTTTGCCGACGGACTTACCGAGGAGATCATAACAGGGCTTGCCAAGGTGCCTGACGTATTTGTCATAGCAAGGAACTCCACCTTCACCTACAAGGGAAAGCCTGTGAAGATCCAGCAGGTGGCTGAAGAACTGGGGGTGCAGTATGTGCTTGAGGGAAGCGTCAGGAAGACAGAAGACCGCATAAGGATAACGGCCCAGCTCATTGACGCGATCAACGGCAAACACGTGTGGGCTGAGAAATACGACCGTTCCCTGAAAGACATCTTTGAAATTCAGGATGAGGTCACAATGAAGATCCTTGAGGCAATGCACGTGAATATAACCAAGGACGACCTTGCCAGGTCATGCCCCAGGGGGACAAACAACGTTGAAGCCTATCTGAAGTTAATTCAAGCGCGCGAGGGCGCTTACCATAGTAATATCGAAGGGATTACCATGGCTCGCAGGCTGTCTGAGGAAGCCGTTGCAATAGACCCGGAGTATTCGACGGCATACTCTTTGATAGCCTTTACCCATATATTGGACATAAATTACGGTAGTAGCAAGTCTCCACAGGAATCTTTGAAGAAGGCCTTTGAACTTGCCCAAAAATCCATCGCCATTGGCCCAGGATGTGCTTTCCCATACGCTACACTGTCTTTTTGTTATCTTTTTGCACGGCAGCACGACAAGGCCATCGCCGCATGTGAACAGGCCGTCACTTTTGATCCCAATGACGCGTATTCTTATGCGACGCAGGGTTTCGTTCTCACCTATTCCGGAAAGGCAGATGAGGCCATGACACCCATCGAAAAAGCTTTTCGCCTGAACCCCAAGCCACCAGGCCTTATGTTTCAATGGAAAGGCCTGGTTTATTTCCATAACGGTATGTTGCAGGAGGCTCTTGCCGCGTATGAGAAGTCGCTGGCTCTTGAGCCTGACTCCATACCTGCACGAATCCGTCTAGCAGCCTGTTACGGCTCGATGGACAAAGAAGATGAGGCCCGCGCCCAGGTCGCGGCTATACTCAAACTAAATCCCAACTTATCCCTTGGCTATCTCGCAAAGACATGGCCATACAAGAATCAAGCGGATCTGGACGTCTTGATTAGCGGCCTTCGAAAGGCCGGGCTGAAGTGAGGGACGCAGTCCCATTTCATCTTCAAAGAGGAAGCAGTTTGTTTTCCCTCTGAACCTAAACAAATACTATCCGTGAGGCAACGTCCGAAAAAAATTCACGGGACCAAATAGAGAGGGTTTCAGGCTGCCTGACAAAAGGCTCCACCTCTTTTCTGGCCCCAGCGATATCCAAGGTATTAATAGTTTCAAATAGAAATTCCAGAAGCTTTTCGGAGGTTAAGGCCTCATGGCTTTGCCAGTCCTCTGTCTGGCGCATGCGCTGCTCCAGATGGCTCAAATGCAGCCGTGGATGATTGGCGGCGTACCATACCAGATCATACCAGTCTCGCCCCTTTACCCTGCTTTTCCACCTTCGGCACAGAATAGCGTGCATCTTGCCGGCGAAGAGGTCCGGAAGGGAGAAGACTCTCACCGCAAAAGGAATCGGATGCAGCAAGTAGCGTACCTGCGTTTCAAAACCGCTCGGCGGATCAGTATCAACTTCCAACCTGATCTTTAGTATCTGTCCCTTTGGTACGGCTTTGACGATCTGATCGCTTGCTTCGATCACGATTAGTTGTCTGCGGGTGTTTGCCTTTAAGAAAGCCGACTGTATGTTTGATGCAAAGGTCTTTGCAACCTTTTCAAACTTCACGTCAAAGCCGAAGCCTTCGGTCTCTTTTTGAAGGAATGCAGCATAACGTTCGATATCAAAGGAATCGGACGGATTGAGTAAAGAAAAATCAAGGTCCTCGGAAAACCGATCCAACCCGTAAATGATCCGCAAGGCAGTCCCTCCATACAAGGCCGCCTTTTCAAAGAACTTTCCCCGCCATAGGCCAAGAAGGGCTATTTCCTGAAGTATTTCTCTAAGGGCGTTCGTGTAATCACCACGCCTTCGGCCTTCGTACCTGGAAAGCATTGCAGCAATGGCTTTATGCACTCGGAACTCCCTTCTCTTTTGTGCCCCGCATCCCTCTGACCAGGTCACTGAGCATCTTAATTCCACGAGATTGATAACGACGGGCAATTTCAGCCAGCTTTTCCGGGTTCAGCTTCTTCAGGGCATCCGGATCTATTCTGAGGTTTTCTCCAAGGTATGCATCAAGTTCCTTCCGCGAACGAATGCCGGAGCCCCTAATTTCATTCAGCTTATCGGCCAAGGCCTTTTCCGGTTCGGCAACCAGGAAGGCCATGCCATCTCCAATCTCAACCCTGTCCATTCCTATGCGAAAGGCCTCAAGAGGAATCCTGTGATAGGTGAAAAGGCCCACAGGCGTAAAGAACCTTCGGGATCGTCCTGTTGTGACGGAGGTCAGAGCTTCCACGCGTTCAGGTATAAGACCATAATGCTGAAGGGCAAAATCCAAAGAGATGTAGGACGGACCATAGATGAGGTTGGCAAGGATTTCCCTGGAATAGGGCCTTCGGCGGTATTCATCGCCGAAAACGTAAAGCCCCTTCTTGATCCTGACTATACAACCTTTCTCCAGAAGATCAGAGATCTTGTCCCTCGGACGGGCGTAATCACCCAGGCTGGCCACAAGGATCTGGTAGTCCAACTCTTCACGGTCAATCCTGTTTCGGATTGTCTCAATCATCTTCATAACAAGAATCTATACTGGGGCAGAATTGTAAAACGCATGTGGCTCAAAATATCACTTTTGAGCATAGTATGTCGAGGAAATTCCGACATACTGTGTATATTGTGACGTCAAGGGTATTAACCTTGTCCCATCACCAACCCAGAAGGCTTCCAATTTAATCGGACCTGCATCAGGCCAGAATAGAATGATGTCGGCTGTTGGGTGTCTGCTCTCAAGCTGCTTCAGACGGAAGAATACCCACCGTGCGGTCAGATGAACTTGTCTTTCCACAAATCCTTCAGGAACCTCTGCCAGGGCACTGCCAGGATTTCATCCTCACGGCTGCTTACCGGGTCCTGGCTGACCAGAATAAAATTCCGGAATACCCCTTCCTCCTTCAATTTGAATGTCCTTGTTCCGCTTCCCACCCCTTGCAGGCCAGGGCGATGTAACGCGGCACAGGGCGCTCGGACGTACCGTATGCACTTATTGTACGAGGCGTCACTCCAAGGGCGGCAGCGGCAGCCTTCAGGGAAAGACCGTGCCTGGCCCGCCATCTGGCAAAAATACGGGTGTTTTCATCAGTCGCGTTCTGGGCTTGAGCGTCCAGCCACAAAGTATCTGCGCCGATCTGAATATCTACGCCAGTCCATTCCACATTCCATCCTTCACCTGGGACAAGAGTCGCCTTCGAGAACTCAGCAGGATCTCTAAGCGGCGCAAGGCCGGGGGATTCGTTGAACAGTTCAATAAAATCAATAGAGTAAGTACTGTCGTCCATGAATGTACAGCGCAGCGTATGACTACCCAATACCTTGATCTTTTTAAGACGGGGCCTTTTCATTTGTGCCATTGCTCCCATTCCTCCATGAGCTTTTTGCGGTTCTGTTGAACCCATGCAAACACTTCCTGTTTTAAACCCCTGGGCCATTCACCTTCTGCTTCAAGAGTATCGAGATAGATCACCACGTCATATTCACCACCAACAAGATGCACGTGCGGGGGCGCGTGGTCATGCTCTCGGATTTGAAGCCGGTATTTATTATTGTGAAAGCGGCGTTTAGTTGTCACAATGACATATTATAGAAATATTTTCCATATATCAAGTTTAAAAGCCGATTTGGCCCTAGGAATTTACCCAAGCTCTCGGCTTTCTTAGTTTCCACCAGATGTCCTCGTCTAGCGGCCTGCTGAAGTTCCATGAGCCCAGAAGATGATGCCCGTGGCGAGATCGCTTCACTGCTCAAAATTAATCCCAACTGGTCTCTGGGTCGTTTCGCAAAGACGATGCCCTACAGAAATCAGGCGGATTCGAACGTATCAGCTCAAAATCCAGGGTAGATGCGGCTTCAGCCGCATGGGAACCGTGCGCCCTGCGCCTGAAGGCGCATCTACAGAAGCTGATTCCTGGTCTGCGCAAAGCCATCCCCCAATTATTGAGCTGATACATTCTAACTTTATCGTCGATGCCCTGCGCAAGGCCGGGCTGAAGTAAGAAATCAGGGCAGATTTCCAGGTAGTTTGCAGACGAACACAGGAATATCCGGCTATCGCCGAGATGTATGGCTATTGTTTCTCTTATCCAGACTTAGTATTGTGGGGGAATCTGCCTGATATTTGCGTTCAGGCAGTTAAAACGGCGTATTTCAAGGCTGCTTGAATGTCCTCTCTGGTCAACTCTGGATAACCTTCAATGAGTCTGTCCCAAGAACCATCTTCGGCTATTTGATCCAGAATAACGGAAACCGGAATCCTGGTACCCTTGATCACGGGGCGTCCATTACAAACTCTTGGATCAAGCTCAATTCTTTCCATCTGAGGCATAAAAAACCCCTCTCAGTAAAATTCAAAGGTTTCCCCTGTTAAATGAATAATAAATCCGGTACGTTTTCTTTCAATAAACCTACCTCCATTCAACCTGCCTGTCAATCCGGTCTGCCAATCGCCAAAGGTTCCAATTTTGTTATAGTCTCTTCGATCCCGTTAGGCGGATACGTTGTTCTGCCTGCGTTATTTCTCGAAAGTCAGCCTGTAGTGCACCACATATCTCCCTACCAGGTCTTTTACCTTTTTTGTGATAGTCTCCTCCGAGACGCCTGGGGCGGGCCTGATTGTTATTGTCACCAGAAGGCCGTGGATCTTGTCCTCGCCTACCTTCACATCAATACCTTGGGCAAGGTCTTTAAGGGCCGCAAGCTCATCCTCATATACCTTCTTTGTGGCCTCCCATCTCAAGGCCGGCTTGAAGATCTTGCCTACCGGCGTAAGGGGCATCCTGGGGATAACAAAGGCACGCCTGGGGACAGCGGCCCGCTCTCCAATTGTCTTTTTAAGATAAGAAATTATCTCCTCTTCTGTCAGGCTTTCTCCTTCTTTAAGCTCCACGTAGGCTACCGGCACCTCCCCGGCATAAGGATCCGGACTTCCCACAGCCGCGGCAACCTTGACCTCCTTCATCCGGTAAAGAGGTTCTTCGATAGAGGCGGGATCAATATTGTGACCGCCCCGGATGATCAACTCCTTCTTTCTTCCGGTAAGCCAGATATAGCCTTCCTTGTCCTGCCGCCCAAGGTCTCCGGTATTAAGCCAGCCGGGCATTGCCCAGAGCTTCTTGTTGTGCGCGGGATCAAGATAACCCTTGAATACATTAGGCCCTTTTATGCAGACGGACCCTATCTCGTCAGCTCCGGCCTCCCTCACAAAGATTCCCTCATCGTCCACTATAAAAACCTTCATGTCCTGGTACGGCAGTCTAAGTCCAATGGAGCCCACTCGCCGCTCCCCGTGGAAGGGATTGAGCGATGACACGCATGTCCCTTCGGTGAGCCCATAGCCCTCTATGATCCTCATGCCGGAGTGGGCCTCGAATCGCTTGAACAGTTCAACCGAAAGCGGAGCAGCCCCGCAGACCACATACCGAAGAGAAGATAAATCCGCTTCTCCCTTCGGGGTATCAAGAAGCACTGAAAGGATGGTGGGGACAGATGAGAAGGTCACTGCCCTGTAGCGCTCCACTATCTTGTAGAAATTCTTCATGACCGCCGGGTCCCTGTAGCCCCTCGCGGAGAGGAGCACCACATGCGCCCCCATTAGGAACGGGGTGGAGCCTGTAACCGTGGTTCCGTTCACATGAAAAAGAGGGAGGCCGCACATGGTCGTCTCTCCGGTATTGAGTTCCGTCGTAACGCCTGTAACGAAGGCCATGAAGGCCTCATTGAAGTGGGTGTGCGGAGCGAGCTTTGGTGTGCCGGTGGTCCCGCCCGTATGGTACATTGAGGCAACGTCCTCGGGATCTATGACGCGCCCGGAGTCCAGCCGATCGTCCCTGTAACGGGGGAGCATTTCTTCAAAGGAATATATTCCGTTTTTTTCATCACCAGGCCCCATAACCCTGACAACGGCCATAAGACCGGTAAGCTCTTGTCTCACGGCCTCCGCCTTCTGCCATATATCCCATCCCGGAGCATCCCCAAAGGCCACAAGGACCTTTGTTCCCGCGGCCCTGCAGATGTCTGCGATCGTTGCGGGCTCAAGGAGATAATTGATAGGATTTACGATTCCTGCCGCCTCCCCTCCCCAGAGAACGAAATGGGTCTGGGGAAGATTGGGCAGGAGATAGGAGATGACACCTGTCTTGCCGATACCCATGTCATTAAAGAGATTGGCAGTCCTGGTGATTCCTGCCATTAGATCCCTGTAGCTTGTGACCTGGGGGCTCGCCCAGTCTTCACCCGCAAAAAAGAAGCTCATGGCAGGGGCATCCGGATTTATCGCGGCCCCAAGCCTTATAACATCGTATGTGTTTAAGGCCTTGAGCCTTTTTTCCAGTGGTATCCTCTCATAAGCCTCGATGTCTGAAAGAGCCCTTATAGTTGCCTTTTCCAATTCCAACTCCTTCTATATAAATAGAAATTTGAATACCCTGTCAAAATGCCACTATCAAGTGTAGCATCTTGACGGAGGCTCTGAAAAGCCTCGTCGTAATTAAATGCAGGCGGATTCTTGCACGGCTGTCTACTCACCCTCATAGACCTCCCTAATCAATGCCCTGCCCGGCCTGTCAGCCAGGACAACCAATTCCAGGCAATCTCCCTCATCCTTCTCCAGGTCCCAGGACAGAAGCCAGTTGCTCCCCACAAACTCCTTTCCCTCATAGGAATACCTGAATTTAACCCTTGCGCTTGTCTGAAGGCCTCTTCTTCTTATCCTTTTCAACCGGATGATCTCTCCCTCAACAACTATTCCTTCTGCAAAAACCTTTCTTATTAACCTGACACGCCACAAGAACAACATCAAGCCTGGCAAACTTACGGCCAGAGCTATCCATAGCATTATAAAAGCATCTTCGGATTGAACCCCTTTGCCACCCACCCTCAAATCAGGTATATCCCACCCCATGAGCAGCACCAGATACATTATCCAAAGCACCACCGCGAACAAGACCGGAAGAAGCGCAATGTAATCGTTCAGGAGAATCCTTATGACAGGAACTTTTGATTTTTCCTTAGGCATGATATCTAACTCCCCAGGTCGAAGCTTACCTTGAAGGGCACGCTACTGGTCTTCTTAATTGCGAAGTTTATTATCACTCTCTCTCTAAATCATCCCCGTGCAAGGCAGTTGCGGCATGCCTCAAGACATCTCCAAGAAATAATCACGAGAGCACAGACTATCATTTCCGCCTTCAAGAACAGGAAAACCGATATGAGCCAAGAGTTCACCAATACGCATAGCACATAAAGGTTTCCTGTCAATGAATTTCATTGTCGTCTCTTCGATCTTTTTATACCGATTTGATGAGGTTTTACAGCAAATCTCAATGGATAATGATTGGGAGTGTAGCAGAGTTGCTTGTCAATATAATTGTCCGGTCAATATAATTGTCCGGTCAATATAATTGTCTGGTATGGTGTTTTCACATGAACTGGGTGCCGCTTTTTTCCCGGCAGTGCATTGAACATTGGTTTATAGAGGCTAATGCCTGCCTTTCAATGCTATTGGGTCTTGATTCCCCTCAGGAACTGATGGCCGCATTCACCGATATAGGCAGACAACATTATGTGAATCCACAATACCGCGTACTATTTAAGAAGATCCTTGACAGGGAAGGAAGCATAAGGAACTTCGAAACTCCGCTTTTCAAGAAGGACGGTCATGTTTTATGGATTGTCTCTGAACGCTAGGGCTGTGAGAGACAAAGAATGATGCCGCAACAAAGAAGAGCATGGTGAATCCTGATTGACCCGCTTGCGAATACATCACTTACGGGTTATAGGTAGTGTCCATCCGGAAATGGCTATTTTCACCGATTTCGGCGTTGGGCTCAAATTTTAATCCTCGAAATACGTCAATGTATTCCTGTGGTTAAAATTATCGCCCGCCTTGAACTCGA
>Ga0100399_1000260_pt1 | contig 35674 bp, 35 predicted proteins | sample CryGeymeta201523_FD_81545 | JGI IMG/M metagenome (GOLD analysis project Ga0100399, IMG submission 81545) | Groundwater microbial communities from Crystal Geyser aquifers in Utah, USA - Crystal Geyser metaG 2015-23 | ecosystem: Environmental > Aquatic > Deep subsurface > Groundwater | place: USA...
ACATCTGTTGGAAGATTAATTTTCAATGAAATTTTACCAGCGGACTTTCCCTATCAAAATAAGACCCAAAACTCAAAAACAATTCAGAAACTTATTTCAGATCTTATAGAAAAGTATGGCGAAACAAAGATAGTTCCGGTTTTAGATAAAATAAAAGACTTAGGATTTAAATACGCTACTTTATCAGCTAATACTTGGGGGATGGATGATTTGGCTGTTCCCAAAGAAAAAGGGACATTAATTAAAGAAGCAGAAAAGCAAGAAGAGCAGATTCAAAAGCAGTATCTTCAAGGATTTTTATCTGATACGGAAAGAAGAACGGAGATTATCGAAGTTTGGCAAGGAGTTAAGAATCACATTGCCAAATTGGTCCCAGCCAGTCTTCCTAAATTTGGTTCTGTTTTTTCAATCATTGACTCGGGTTCTCGAGGTTCTTGGTCTCAACCTGCTCAAATGGCAGGAATGAAAGGGTTAGTAGCTAGTCCATCTGGAGAGATTATTGAATTGCCGGTTAAACACAGCTATAAAGAAGGTCTCACTACCCTAGAGTACTTTATTTCTAGTCATGGCGCAAGGAAAGGAACAGCGGACACTGCCCTGAGAACTTCGAGGGCTGGTTATTTGACAAGAAAATTGGTGGATGTGGCTCATGAATTGATAATAAAAGAGAAAGATTGCCACGATAGAAAAGGGATTGTGATTTCCAGAAAAGAAGCCGAAGAGATTGACCAAGATTTTTCTCAAAAAATACTAGGAAGAGTTTTACTGGAAGATATAAAGATAGATGATAAAATTCTTCTCAAAAAGGGAGATATAATAGATAAAAAACTAGTAAGGTTAATTGAAAAATCAAATATTGAAAAAATAAGAGTAAGATCCCCCCTGACTTGTAAATGTCCTACAGGAATTTGTCAGATGTGTTATGGGCTGGACTTAACTACTCACAAATTGATTGAACTAGGAAGTCCGGTGGGAATAATTGCCGCTCAATCTATTGGGGAGCCGGGAACTCAATTAACAATGAGAACGTTTCATATGGGGGGAGTAGCAGGATTGGGGGATATAACATTGGGTCTTCCCCGAGTTGAAGAACTTTTCGAAGCCCGCCCTCCAAAGAATGAAGCGATGATTTTTGAAGAAAAAGGTAAAGTAGAAAAAATTATTGAGAAAAAGGATGGTATTTTAATAAGAATTAAGACAGAAAAAGGAGAGAAAAAAGAATATAGAGTTCCTCCTCTAAAGACCGGAATTTTGGTAAAACAAGGGGAAGTTGTTTTCCCGGGTCAGCCAATATTTGAAGGAGGAATAAACATCAAAAGATTATCTAAAGTAGCCGGTGCCGAAGAAACTCAAAGATATATTTTAAAAGAAGTCCAAAAAATATATACTGGGGAGGGAGTGGTTATCCATGATAAACATATCGAGACCATTTTACATCAGATGCTTTCACGAGCGAAGATTACTAGGGTAGGTGATTCTATTTTCTCACCGAGGCAAATTGTATCAAGGACAAAATTTGCTGAAGAGAATGAAAGGTTAAAAAAATCTGGGAAAAAAGAAACCAAAGCTAAGCCGATTTTACTAGGACTTACTAAAATTGCTCTTTCAACTGATAGCTTCCTTTCTGCCGCTTCGTTCCAGGAAACATCGAGGGTTTTAATAAAAGCAGCCTTAGAAGGACAAGAAGATAAATTAAGAGGTCTTAAAGAAAACGTTATTATTGGCAAACTCATTCCGGTTGGCACAGGATTCAAGAAAAAAGATTAAAAATTAAGAAACAAAAATCCTAAAATAACCGAGATTATAAAAATAAAACAAAAATTAACTCGGTTTTTTTAGTTCCTCTTTATTTTCTATTCAAATTTAGATAAAATATTAAGAATATATGAGTAAAAATAAGAAAAACAACCAGAAAAAAAGGCTAAAAATCCCTTCTTTAAATCTTTCACCCGATACTAGCAAGAGCATCTGGGGAATAGTTTTTATCTTTCTTGGCATATTTTTTATATTATCAATTTTCGGCTTTACTGGAAAAATAGGAGATGGCATGGCTAAAATCTTAGAGTTATTTTTTGGCAAGGGTGCTTGGGTAATCATAATTTTGTTTTTCTTAGTGGGCATTGTTTTTTTGTCATCAGAACGTCCTTCACCCTATCTTTCTACAATCTTGGGAGGGATTTTATGTTTGATTTCTATTTTTTCAATAATGGAATTATCTCAAGAAAACCTTGCGGGTTATTTAGGAAAAATTTTAATTTCCTTACCAAAAAGTCTTATTGGAACTTTAGGTAGTTGGATTTTTTTTATCTTTCTTTCTTTAATCTCAGTTTCTCTTTTATTTAATGCCCCAATTATAAAGATACGGAAGCCTAAAAAAGAAGTTATAAAAGAACAATTAAAATTTAAAGAAGGAGAAGTAGATTTAAAAGTGAGAGAAATTTCCCCAATCAAAGAGGTAAAAGAAAAAATTAAAATTGCCGCTCCCAAGATTATCAAAAAGACAAAAAAGGCTATTCAATATAAGTCTCTTCCCTTAGCGTTGCTTGAGGAAGAAGAAAATCATGCTATAGCGGGAAATTTAAGAATAAATGCCCAGATTATTAAAAAAACGCTAAAGACATTTGGGATTGAAGTAGAGATGGGAGAAATAAATATCGGTCCTACCGTCACGCAATATACATTAAAACCAGCCGAAGGAGTAAAGCTCTCAAAAATTTTAGCTTTGCAAAAAGATTTATCATTGGCCCTTGCTGCTCATCCTATTCGGATTGAAGCTCCTATTCCTGGTAGGTCGTTAGTAGGTATCGAAGTTCCTAACCAAAAAAGAGCAGAAGTCCGATTAAAAAGTCTCCTTTCTTCTCCGGAATTTCTTTCTTTACCACCCTTAGGTTTTCCGATAGGAAAGGATGTAAAGGGAAAACCTTACCTTACCAATCTTGGTTCGATGCCTCATCTCCTTGTCGCTGGTGCTACTGGTACTGGCAAGACAGTTTTTTTAAACTCTTTAATTTTATCTTTACTTTGGAAAAATTCCCCTCGAGATTTGCGCTTTATCTTAATCGATCCCAAAAGAGTAGAATTTACTTCTTATGCCCTGATTCCCCATCTTCTTTGTCCCCCGATAACCAGACATAGTAAAGTTATTCCTGTTTTAAAATGGTTAATTGAAGAAATGGAAAGAAGATTCGAACTATTACATCAAGCCAGAACTAAAGATATAGAAATTTATAATCAAGAGCAGAAAGAAAAATTAAAAGAAGAAGAAAAACAAAAGAAAAAAGTTTCTCAAGAGGAAGAAACAAATTATAAACCTTTGCCCTACATTATCTTTATTGTCGATGAGTCAGCCGATATTATGGCAGCCAAAGGGAAAGAATTTGAAGCAGGTATTGTAAGGTTAGCTCAAATGTCTCGAGCAGTGGGAATTCACCTTGTCCTTGCCACTCAAAGGCCATCGGTAGAAGTTTTAACTGGTCTTATTAAAGCCAACATTACCTCTCGAATTGCTTTTCAAGTAGCTTCCCAGGTGGATTCAAGGACAATTCTTGATACCGGAGGGGCAGAGCATCTTCTTGGGAGAGGAGACATGTTATTTTTGTCGGCGGAAGCAACCAAACCCAGACGTTTTCAAGCAGCTTTGGTTTTACCAAAAGAAATAAAAAGAGTAGTTGATTATATTCAAAAGACTGAAAAGAGATCTGAAGTAGAAACGGAAGAGAGTCTTCAGGAATCCTTAAAAGAGTCTCCCAAAGCTGAGACTGAATTTTTAGAATTTGGAGAGAGCGATGAAGAATTATATGCGGAAGCAAAAAGAGTGGTAATAAGAGCAAGGAAGGCCTCAGCCTCACTTTTACAGCGTCGTCTTAAAATTGGTTATGCCAGGGCGGCTAGGATTTTGGATATGCTGGAAGAAAGAGGGGTAATTGGTCCTGGTAAAGGTTCCAAGCCACGAGATGTCTATCTTTCTGAAGAAGGAGACGAAGAAGAACTAAATAATCTATGAAAGAAAAATCCAAAATAAAATTAATCAAAGCAAGGGAGATTCTTGATTCAAGGGGAAATCCTACAGTGAAAGTCTATCTTAAAACTTCTTCAGAAGAATCTAATTTTTCCGTTCCTTCTGGAGTATCCGAAGGAAAATATGAGGCCCTGGAAATAAGAGATAAAGAAAAAAGGTACTTTGGTAAAGGGGTAAAAAGAGCAGTAAATAATATTAATCAAATAATTGCCCCAAGGCTAAAAGGGGAGAGCGTTTTAAAGCAAGAAAGGATTGATCAAATGTTAATTGAAATAGACGGAACTGAGCAGAAGTCTTGCCTTGGAGCCAATGCAATACTAGGAGTTAGTATTGCCGTTTTAAAAGCCGGGGCCCAAGTCAAAAAGATACCCCTTTATAAATATATTGCCCAGATTTTTTATGGAAAACAAAAGACTCAAATCAAAAAATTACCTCAGCCTTCTCTTTTATTAATTGAAGGAGCCCTTCATGGGGGGAATAACCTCCAAATCCAGGAATTTATGATTATTCCCCAGATAAGACTTTTTAGAGAGCAATTAAGAATAGGTTCAGAAATCTACCAGACTCTTAAATTAATCCTGAATGAAAAATATGGTAAAGCTTCTACCAATGTCGGATATGAAGGAGGTTTTGCTCCTCTCTTAAACCGTGCCGAGAAAGCCCTAGATTTAATCTCCTTAGCAATAAAAAAAGCTGGCTATCTTTCAAAAATCAAAATCGCTCTTGATATTGCCGCCTCGACTTTTTATCAAAAAAATTCTTATAAATTCGAAGATAAAATCTTTACTGGCTCAGGACTTTTAAAATACTATCTTAATCTTTCCAAAACCTATCCTATAATCTCTTTAGAAGATCCTTATTTTGAGGAGGACTGGGAAAATTTTAGCTTAATTACCCAAAAACTTAAAAATAAAATTACTATTTTTGGTGATGACCTTTTAGCAACAAATCCTGAGAGAATAAAGACAGCAAGCAAAGTAGGGGCTTGCAATGGTTTACTGTTAAAACCGGATCAGATAGGGACATTTTCTGAAGCACTTACAGCAGCAAAGGAAGCAAGAAAACACCAATGGAAAATTATGGTTTCTCATCGAAGTGGTGATACTTGCGATACTTTTATTACCGATTTTGCGGTGGGAATTGGAGCAGACTCTATTAAAGCCGGAGCACCAAACCGTGGGGAGCGAGTTGCTAAATATAATCGACTTTTAGAAATAGAAGAAGAGTTATTTTCCTAAATTAAAAATATGACTGAGTATCTTTGGTTTTTATTTTCATACTTGGTCGGTTCCATACCTAATGGCTATTTAATTGTAAAATGGGTAGCGGGAAAAGATATCCGAAAAATTGGGAGAGAGAAATTAAGTGGTTCTAATATTATTCACAATATAGGTTTTCTACCCGGTGTAGTTTCCGGTTTTTTTGATATTTTTAAAGGAATATTGGCAGTTTGGGGGGCTTATAAATTAGGGTTCCCAGAAAATATCCAGGCGATAGCCGGTCTTTTTGCTCTCTGTGGGCAGATGTGGCCGATTTTTTTAAAATTCTGGGGCGGGAGAGGAGGATCAGTATGTATTGCGACTATATTAATCCTCTCTCCAAAGATTTTTTGGCCCTCTGCCTTATTATGGATTTTTTCTAAAATTTTCTCTAAAGGAATGGGCGCAGCTATCGGGATGAGTCTTTTTTGTATAACAAGTATAGTTTTAGGTTTTTATTTATCGGTAGAATCAGTTGTCATATTTGCTATTCCAGCATTTATTTTGGTCTTATTACAACGACTCTTGGGAAGGCCTGGGAGTTTAAGTAAAATAAAAGATAAAAAAATAATATTATGGAGATTGCTTTTGGATAGAGACACGAAAGAGAGATAGTTGATTAATAATGGTAAATAACTTAAATATTATAAATGTGAACCAAAAAATAGTTATAATAGCTAATTGGAAGTGTAATCCCTCAACAGAGAGAGAAGCGGAAAATTTATTGAGAGAAATTAAAAAAGGGATAAAAAAAATTCGAAATACTGAAGTTATAATTGTACCTCCATTTGTTTATCTACCAGTTGTCAGAGATAAAATTCTGTTGAAAAGTAAAGAAGGTATTTGGAAAGTCGGAGCCCAGAATTGCTTTTGGGAGAATTCCGGCGCTTTTACGGGCGAAATTTCTCCTTTAATGTTAAAAGAGTTAGGGGTTGAATATGTGATTTTGGGTCATAGTGAGCGGCGAATTTATTTTGGAGAAACTGACGAGGTAATAGCAAAAAAACTCAAGGCCATCCTCGAAAATAAACTCTCGCCAATTCTTTGTATTGGGGAGACAAAAGAAGGAAGAGAAGAAAAGAAAATTGAAAAAGTTTTAAAAAGGCAATTAAAAGAGATTCTTTCTCCCATTTCCCGTTTTTCATTACCGACTAGCGATTTGGTAATCGCTTATGAACCAATCTGGGCAATAGGGACGGGAGATTTCTGTTCGCCTGATGAGGCAAAGAAGGCCTTATTATTTATTAAAAAAGAGTTAATCGAAATTTTACCTCGGTACCTTAGTCAAAATATTAGGATTATTTACGGAGGAAGCGTTGATTCAGAAAATGCCAAAAATTATATTAACATTGGTTTTAAAGGACTCTTAATCGGAGGGGCCTCCTTAATTCCTCAGGAATTTATTAAAATAGTAAATTCTTGTAATTTGCAATAAAGGTCGAATAAAATTTAAATTTAAAATAATTTATGAGTGCGGAAGAGATTAAAAAAGAAATCACTCCTTTTGGAAGATTTGCTTTTCTAACTGGCTTGATAATAGCAGTGGTTTCGGGTTTTTCTGCTATACCTTATTTATCAATCATTTTGTTTGTCTTGGGACTTTTAGTGGGAGCAATTCATATTCGGGAAAGAGAGACCACTGCTTTTTTGACAGCGGTTATCGCTTTGGTAATTGTCGGAATAGCTGGCATTCAGTTTGGTGAATTGACAGAAATAATAAAGACGATATTTCAGAATTTCACTGCTTTTGCTTCGGCCGCCGCTTTACTTGTAGCTTTGCGCGAGATTTTTTCTGCTGCCAAACCCCAGTAAAAGTCGAGTTTTAGGGATAAAAAGTCGTTAGAGAAATTAATTTTTAATCATTGGAAGAAACTATTAGTTTCAAGATTTTGCTTTTATAATTATTTTAACCCTTATTTAACTTTAACAGTTTAGAGTATCTAAAATATTTTTATGGGAAAATGCTACAATCCTCAAAGGACTGAGAAGAAAATCTATTCTTTTTGGGAAAAAAATGGGTTCTTCAAACCAGAAAGACTTCTCAGACTTTCTAAAAAATCTTTGAAAAGAAAACCCTTTTCTATTTTAATGCCACCGCCCAATGCTAATGGTCCTTTGCATATTGGGCACGCCGTTTTTGTTACTATCGAGGATGTTTTGACACGTTTTTGGCGAATGCACCAACGGCCAACATTATGGTTACCAGGATTCGACCATGCCGGTTTTGAAACCCAGGTTGTTTTTGACAAAAGCCAATCAAAAAATGCAAAAAAGGCCACTCAAGAAGAACTTTTCCAAAGCATTTGGAAATTTACTCAAAAAAATAGAAAAATTTGTCGTCAGCAGTTAAAAATTCTTGGGGCTTCGGCTGACTGGTCAAGAGAAAAATTTACTTTAGATAAAGATATTATAAAAATTGTTTATGAAACTTTTAAAAAACTATACAAAGACAAACTTTTATATCGAGGAAAGAGAATTATAAATTGGTGTCCTTACCACAAAACTTCCCTTTCGGACCTTGAAGTAAAACATAAAAAAATTCAAGGGCAGATTTGGTATATAAAATATCCTATTAAAAAAAGTTCAAAATATATTGTGGTCGCGACAACTAGGCCCGAGACAATGCTGGGAGATACTGCCGTAGCTGTTCACCCTCAGGATAAAAGATATAAAGGTCTTATTGGTAAAATGGTGATTTTGCCTTTGGTGAATCGGGAAATTCCAATTATTGCCGACAAAACAGTCGATAGGAGATTTGGAACAGGCGCCGTGAAAGTTACCCCTGCTCACGATCCTGCTGATTTTGAAATTGCCAAGCGCCAAAATCTTTCGGCGATTGAAGTTATTGGAAAAGACGGAAAGATAAAATTTGATAATAAGTTTAGAGGATTAACAATTGAGGAAGCTAGAGAAAGCATCGTTGAGACTCTTAAAAAACAAAATCTTTTAGAGAAAGAGGAATCTTATCAGCACACTATTGATACTTGCTATAAATGTCAAACCCCAATTGAACACTTAATATCTTTTCAGTGGTTTATCAAAATTCAACCTCTGGCAAAAAAAGCAATTGAAGTGGTCAAAAAAGACAAAGTTAAATTCTATCCCAAAAGATATAAAAAAATCTTCTTAAATTGGATGAGAAATATTTATGACTGGAATATTTCTCGACAAATTGTCTGGGGAGTTAGAATCCCAGTCTATTATTGCCAAGGGTGCCAAAATGTTATTATCTCTGAAAAGAGCCCAAAAGAATGTCCCAAATGTAAAAGTAAAAAATTTATTCCCGAGAAAGATGTCTTTGATACTTGGTTTTCTTCAGGACAATGGTCATTTGCTGCCCTGGGTTTTCCCAGAAAAAGAGATTTTAAGATTTTTTATCCTACTTCAGTAATGGAAACAGGTTGGGATATTTTGTTTTTCTGGGTGGCAAGGATGATAATGTTGTCTTTATATCGAACCGGAGAAATTCCCTTTTATGATGTAGTTTTGCATGGATTGGTTCGAGATAAAGACCGCCAGAAAATGTCAAAATCAAAAGGTAATGTCATAGACCCCCTGGCAGTAGTTTCAGATTACGGAGCTGACGCCTTGCGAATGGCTCTTATTTTTGGTACTTCTACTGGTTCTGATATTATTATTTCAGAAGACAAAGTGAGAGGACAGAGAAATTTTACTAACAAAATCTGGAATGCTAGCCGTTTCATTTTTATGAACCTAGGAGAAAATTTTAATCCTCAAAAAATAAAGCGAAAGTTAACCCAAGAAGACAAATGGATTTTCAGCGAACTTAAAAAGACAGAAAAGGAAATTACTTATTCCATTAAAAGTTACAATTTTTATCGAGCAGCTGAAGATATTTATCATTTTTTCTGGCATAAATTCTGTGACAAGACTATTGAGAATTGTAAAAGGAGAATTCATAAAGCAAAATTAGAAAAAGAAAAAGAGACACCAAGGTGGGTTTTATGGCAAGTTTTATATCGGTCCTTAAAACTACTACATCCTTTTATGCCTTTTATTACCGAGGAGATTTACCAAAAATTACCCTCAAAACCAAAAGAAGCCTTAATTATAGAAGAATGGGAAGAGTAAAGTATATGATTTTCGGTCATCAAAAAAAATTAAAAATATTCTCCCGTTTAATAAATTACAATCGTTTTCCTCACGCCGTCCTTTTTGCCGGTCCTTCAAAAATAGGGAAAAAAACCGTTGCGATTGAAATTTCAAAATATTTATCTCAATCCCCAACTCCAAAAGAGACATTTTTGGATTTTTCTCAAAAAGAATGCTCTTCCCAAATCTGTGATTTAATTGACCAAGGTAATTTCCCCGGGATTTTAAAAGTAGAGAAAGAAGAAGATTTCTCTATTAAAAAAATTAGGGGAATCAGAGAAAAACTTTCCTTTTCTTCGCCGTATCCTTTTAAGATTGTTATTATAGATAATGCTGAAAATCTTTTATGGGAAGCTACCGGTGCTCTCTTAAAAGTTCTGGAAGAACCACGAGGTAAGACAATTTTCTTTTTAGTAGCTAGATTTCCCTATGTGCTTCCCAAGACAATTCTTTCTAGGTGCGAGATATTTAAATTCTATCCTTTGTCGCGAGAAGAAATAAAAATATTTATTAAAAAAGAGATTGAGAAAAAAGGGATAAAATTAACCGAGGAGAAGATAAATATAATTTTAGATTTTAGCGCCGGCAGAATTGGGGTAGCTAAGGATATCCTTCTTGACAAAAATAGATTATTTTATTATAATCTAAATTTGGGGAACCTCAAAAAGATAAAAAATATCTCTATTTTTGAAAGGATGTTGATGGCAGAAAAATTAGAAAAAGAAGAGAAAATAGACGACTTCCTTTTTATAGCTGAACATTGGTTTCGAGACCTTTTATTGATAAAAAATAAAAGTAAACAGATTTTTTTTAAATCAAAAGAAGAGGAAATCAAAAAAGAGTCGAATTTTTTTTCAGAAGAGGAATTAAAAGATATTCTTAAAAAAGTTCAAAAAACTAAAAAATCTCTTTTATTCTCTAATGTTTCTCGGCTCTTAGCAGTAGAGAATTTTATTTTAGGAATTTAATTTTAGTAATAAATTTTTATCTACCTGTCGGTAGACATATATGTTCAAAGAGATAGGATATATATTAATTTCTTTTCTCATAGCCTACCTTGCCTTTGAAGGACTCTTATTTTTATTAGAAAAAGATTATGGCATTAAATTACTTATCGGAGAGGAATTATTTTTGTCTTCTAATGGAGGAGAAAATTGGTTAGCCATAGAATCTCCTAGTGAAAACGTGATAAGCGGCAAAACTTTGTCGTTCGATCCTGAAAATCCTCAAAACCTTTATTTGGCTTCTCCCCGTGGTATTTTATATAGCACGAACAAAGGGAAAAAATTTAAAGTAAATGGAACGAAATTCGAAACAGAAACTGAACCAGTTTTCATTTCAGAAGTTATTTCTCCTTTAGAGAATCCTGACATTATTTACCTTATCTCGGAAGAGATAGGACGAAATAAAGTGTTAGTTTCTTATAATAAAGGAGAAACGTTTCGTCCAATTTTTATCTCTCAAAAAGACAACAAAGTTTCTGCCTTTGGAGCAGACCCCTTTTTTCCATATACTTTATATCTTGGAACTCAAAAGGGAAATTTTTTAAAAAGTGAAGATTTTGGCAGTTCCTGGGAAGAAAAAAAGAATTTTTCCCAAAAAATAGCTCAAATTGCTCCAAACCCCCATCAAAAAGGTGAAATTTATGTTCTACTCTCAGTTCAAGAACGAGATCCTTTTAATTACTGGTCGCAGAGAATTCCTGCAAAAATCATGATAAGTTATGATGCCGCCAATAGTTTCCGAGAATTTAAGACAAAGATGAATATTTCCCAGGCAAAAAAAATAGTTTTCGACCCTGTTATTAACCGCACTTATTTTGTTTCTGATTTTTCTCTTTTTAAAAAAGAAGGGTCCCGGATAGAAGCTCTTAAGATAATTTCTTCTCCAGGGCAAAGCGGAATTCATAGCTTTACAATTGATCCTAAAAATTCTAATATATTATATCTGGGAATGGGGGAATTGATTTATAAATCTGAAGATAGCGGAAAAAACTGGGGTATAATTGAAACTCCGATAAGAGGTATAGTTAAAGAAATAAAAATCAACCCTCAGGATTCCCAAACCATCCTTTTATCAATTGAAAAAACGTTATAATAATAAAAATGTCCTTGGCTAATATTGAAAATATCCTAAAGAGTATTAAAGAGGCATTTCAAAAAACCCTGGATTGGTTTTCTAAAGAAATCTTGGCATTCCGGGGTTCCAGACTCTCTCTCGATCTTATCGCTAATATTTCTGTCGAATATTACGACTCAAAACTCTCTCTAAAAGAGATTGCTTCCCTTGCCTTTTCTGATTCCAATAGCATTTCAATTGAGCCTTGGGACAAATCTTCAATCAAAAACATTGAAAAGGCTATTTTTAATTCAGGACTTGGCGGAAATATAAAAAGTGAGGAAGGACGAGTGTTATTCAGTTTTCCACCTTTTACTCAAGAAGACAGAGAGAAAATGGTAAAGCTCTTGAATCAAAAGACCGAGAAGGCGAGGAAAAGTTTAAGACAAATTCGGGAAAAAGCGTGGCATAATCTTCAGGAAATGGAGCGAAAAGGAGAAATCTCAGAAGACGAGAAATTTAGGGGGAAAGATGAACTTCAAAAATTGATTGATGAATTCCAGATAAAAGTTGATGAATTAAAAGAAAGAAAAATTAAAGAAATCATAAGTTAATTAGACTAATTTTTCTCTTTGCGTTTTATTTTTAACTTTCTTATCTTACAATTTTAAATAGCTTGGAATATAATCGAATGCTAAATTTAATATGCTATTTTTAACTATTTTCACTTTTATCTTAGTGATAAGTATATTAATAATTTCTCATGAATCTTTTCATTTTATTGTTGCCAAAAAAACCAATCTAGTGGTAGAGGAGTTTTGTATTGGCTACCCACCACGGATTTTTAAAAAGAAAAAAGGAGACACAACTTATTCTATCGGTCTTTTTCCTGGGGGAGGATTTGTTAAAATTCAGGGAATAGATGACCCTGAAAAAAAAGAGTCATATTCCTTTTATTCCAAAAGCTTGAAAGCACGATTTTTCATTGTTCTTGCGGGCGTGGTAGCTAATTTTCTTTTAGCTGTAATTTTATTTTCTATTGGTTTTTCTATTGGTTTACCTGAGGCGATAAAAGATGAAATTCCAGTAGGTGCCAGAGATGTAGGAATCTCCATTGTCGAAGTGGCAAAAAATTCTCCTGCCGAAATATCAGGAATAAAAATGGGCGATAAAGTTTTAAAAATCCGAGAGCCAGAATCAGGAGAAGAAAAAGAGATAAAAAAGGTTTGGGATGTTAAAGATTTTACTGAAAGATATCCGGGTCAAGAACTTGTCATAACTTTGCAACGAAGAAATCAGACCTTAGAAAAAAAGGTTATCGCTCGAGAAAATCCACCCCAAGACGAAGGACCAATTGGAATAGTAATGGTCAAAACCGCGAGGATCTCTTATCCTTGGTATAAAGCCATTTTAAAAGGAGTTGAGAATACTTTTTGGTTAACCAAGACCACGCTGGAATATATTTTTAAAGCTCTAAAAGGAGCAGTAGTTGGCAAACCACTTAAAGGAGTAGAATTGACAGGACCTATTGGTATTGGACTTTTGGTTTCTCAAATGGTAAATCTTGGTTGGATTTATGTTTTACAATTTACCGCTATTTTATCTTTAAATCTTGCTATTATAAATATTCTGCCCTTCCCAGCCCTTGATGGTGGGAGATTAATCTTTCTCTTTGTCGAAAGTATCAGAAAGCATCCTATAAATCCTAAGATTGAAAATCTGGTCAATAATATAGGTTTTGCCATTTTGTTAATTTTAATGCTTATAGTGAGCCTTCAAGACATAAAAAGATTATTAGGACTATTAGGATGAAAGAAGACTTGATAATTATTTTTGAATTTGCTAATATAATCTACAAATTACAAATCTTGTGGTGAAAAAAGTCAGATATTTTAAGGAAGGGGAGGTGATCGAAGCGTTACCAAATACTACTTTTAGAGTGAAACTTTCTAATGGAAAAGAGATTTTAGCTCATCTCTCTGGTAAGATGAGATTAAATTTTATTAGAATTTTACCAGGGGATCGAGTAAATGTAGAAGTTTCTCCTTACGATGGCACCAGAGGAAGGATAGTGTATCGAAAAAAATAATTCTACGAAATTACGAATTTTTTACCAATATACGAATAATTTATTCGTATCCGAAAGCGTAGACCCGCCCCGCACTTAATCTTTGCGAGTTTACGCTTCCGGTCATATTAATCATTAAAAGCAGATTCATTACAGAGATTTAATAATTAACAAGTATTAAGTGCGGGGTGAATAAATTCGTATATCGGTTTCGGTATGAAAATAAAATCATCGGTGAAAAAAATTTGTAAAGATTGCAAGATTATTAAAAGGAAAGGCAAGGTTTACGTTATTTGTAAAAAGAATCCAAAACACAAACAAAGACAAGGCTAACACTTCTCCAAATTTGCAGAGGCAAATTTGGAGACCACAAATAACATAAGTGTGGCCTCCAAATTGCAAAAGCAATTTGGAGATTTAATTATGGTAAGAATTGCTGGTGTTAATATTCCAGATAAAAAACAAATTTTAATATCCCTTACTTCTATTTATGGGGTAGGTTTATCTTTGGCAAAAAAAATTTTAAGTGAAGCAAAAATCAACTTTTCTAAAAGAACGGAAACCCTCTCTTCACAAGAGTTAGAAAAATTGAAAAATATTGTAGAGAAACAATATAAAATAGAAGGAGAATTACGTCGAGAAATAATGATGAATATTAGAAGATTAAAAGAAATTGGTTCGTGGCGAGGTATGAGGCATGTCAAAGGCCTACCAGTTCGGGGCCAGGCTACGCGTCATAACTCAAGAACAGTAAGGGGGAATGTGAGAAAAACTGTAAGTAGTGGACGGAGAAAGGCACCTACCCCAACATAGATCAAGGTCCAATTAATATGCCAATTTTTAAGAGGTTTATTCTATAAGATATTTTTATATAATATGGGGAAAAAACGTGTTATAAAACCGACCAAAGAAACCCTTTTAAAAGAGCGAGAAAAAATCGAAGAACGGATTACTAAAGAAATAAGTCCAAAAGTCAGAAAGAAAATTGAAAAGGGTAAAATTTATATTCAGTCTACTTATAATAATACGATGATGACCCTTACCGATGATAAAGGTCATGTCATTTTTTGGACAAGCGCTGGAAAGATAGGGTTTAAGGGAACAAAAAAGGGTACACCATTTGCTGCTACCAAAACAGCAGAATTCGCAGCTAATATGATAGATAAAACAGGTATCAAAGAGGTAGATGTTTTAATTAAAGGAATAGGACAAGGAAGAGAATCGGCCTTAAGAGCTTTAGCCACAAGGGGTGTTAATATTGTTTCGGTAAAAGATGTCACGCCCATTCCTCATAACGGTTGCCGGCCCCCAAAACCAAGGAGAGTCTAGCCGATTGCTAGATACGAATTTACGAATTGGGCAATCGGTTACGAATATTTACGAATTCTTTATTCGTATATTCGTACAAATTCGTAATTCGTAGGGTTAGTATATTGGTAAAAAATTCGTAATTTCGTAGGATATATGGAAAATTCGAAATGTAAAATTTGCCGAAGAGCTGGAGAAAAACTTTTTTTAAAGGGAGATAAATGTGTTTCCCAAAAGTGTCCCTTTCTGCGAAAACCCTATCCACCCGGTCTTCCTCCCAAACGTAGAAGGATAAGAATCTCTGAATACGGTAGTCAATTAAGAGAAGCTCAAAAATTAAAGAAGATTTACGGAATAGATGAACGCCATTTTAAAAAAATTATTAAAGAGATTCTCAAAAAAAGAGGGAGAGAAGATGTTTCAGAAATTCTACTAAAAAGAGTAGAAAAATCTCTTTTGAATATTATTTACAGAGTAGGGTTTGCAAAGTCGCGAGATAGTGCCAAGCAATTAATCTCCCACTCCCATTTTCTTTTAAATGGTAAAAAAGTTAATATTCCTACCCAGGAAGTAAAGATAGGCGACGAGATTAAATTAAAAGAAAAATCGAAAAATATTCCCTATTTTAAAAATATTATTTCTTTAATCAAACCGGAAAACATCCCTTCCTGGCTTTCTTTTGATAAAGATAAAGGTTTTATAAAGGTCGTTCGAGAACCAAAGTCCGAAGAGATAGGAGTAAAAATAAATATTCCCTTAGTTTTGGCATTTTATTCTTAATAATACTCTCAATCATTTTGGTTCTTATTTTTAACCACTTTTAAAATTTCTTTTACAAGTTTTGACCTATATTTATTATGATTACTTTACCCGATTCTATAAAAATTTTAGATAAAGATGCAAAAAAAATTCTTTTTGAGATAAGACCGCTTTACCCCGGTTATGGAATTACTATAGGGAACACCCTTCGTCGAGTTTTACTTTCTTCTATTGAAGGAGCAGCAATCACCCAAGTTAGAATTAAAGGTGTATCTAATGAATTTAGTACTATCCCCGGAATCAAAGAAGATGTTTTAAATATACTTTTAAATTTAAAACAAGTAAGGTTAAAACTTTTTGGAGAAGAACCTCAGAAGATTGAATTGAAAGCAAGTGGTAAAAAAGAGGTGAAAGCCGGAGATATCAAAACCCCTTCTCAGGTTGAGATTGTGAATAAATCTCAACACATTGCTTCTCTGACTTCTCCAAGAGCAAAGCTTGAGATGGAAATTCAAGTTCGCAAAGGCTTTGGTTATGTAATGGCAGAAGAACTTAAAGAAGAGGGCTCTCCAGTTGGAGTGATATATGTTGATGCTATATTCAGTCCTATTCGAAAAGTAGCTTTCTGGGTAGAAAATATAAGGTTTGAAAAAAGGACGGATTATAATAAATTAAAGATGGAAATAGAAACAGATGGGAGCATTGATCCTGAATGGGCTTTAAAAGAGACCTGCAGAATCTTAACTCAACATCTTGAGAAAATTGGTGAAGCACTCCTTACTGGGGGAAAACCCACGCTCCAAGCAGAAAAGAAAGGAGAAAAAGAGCCTACCTGGGAAGATTTGAAATTATCGACTAGGACTATAAATGCCCTTAAAGAGAATGACATTACAACCCTGAACAAACTTTTAAAAATAAAAGAAAAAGATCTTAGCAAGATGAAAGGACTAGGAGAAAAAGGGATAAAAGAGATAAAAAGAAGATTAAAAAAGAAGAGCTTGGAATTAAAGCAATAAGTTGTCCCCAATTATTTTAGACCTATACTGTTTTTTATTATATGAGGCATTTGAAAAAAGGAAGGAAATTCCATCGAGAGATAAATCAGCGCAAAGCCCTATTTAAAAGTCTGGGAAGCAATTTAATTTTAAAAGAACATATCATTATTACCGAACCTCGAGCAAAAGAATTGAAACGGTTTATTGAGAAGAAAATCACCATAGCAAAAAGAGGAAATATAGCAGCAATAAGGAATTTAAGAAAATATTTCTCAGAAAAAATAGTCCAAAAATTAGTTAAAGAAATTAGTCCTTCATTAAAAGAAAGAAAAGGTGGCTATACGAGACTTACCAAAATTGGGAGGAGAGCAACCGACAGAGCAAGAATGGTTAAGATAGAATTAGTAAAATAGTCCCAGTACAAATATTCAATTCGTATATTTGTAAAAAATTCGCCCATCCTTCACCCTCCGTCGCCTTGGCTAAGGAGGGCTACGGAGGATAAATAATTAGTAGTGATTTATGAAAATTAATGCTACAAATAAAATTTTAGGTAGACTTGCCAGCGAGATTGCCAAAATTCTTCAAGGGAAGGATAAGCCGAATTTCCGACCAGAAAAATCTGGTAAAGAGATAGTGGAAGTAGAAAATGTTGATAAAATTAAAGTTACTGGCAAAAAATTGAAAGAAAAAATTTATTATCATTACTCTGGCTATCCAGGGGGGTTAAAGACGATTACCCTTGAAGAACTTATCAAAAAAAATCCAGCAGAGGTTTTAAAAAGAGCAGTTTTGGGTATGCTTCCCAAAAATAGATTACAAAAGCAAAGAATCAAAAGATTAAAAATAAAATAATATTTAATCTGTCAAAACATGTCAAAGACTACTTCTCAAAAAAAGCTTAAGACAAAAAAAGTTGGCCGTAAAGAGAGGACAAAAAAAGAAAGAAAAAAAATAGAGGAGAAAGCTCCTTCAAGAGAACAAAAGAAAGAGGTTGAAAAATACATTGAGGCAATCGGCAGAAGAAAAACAGCTAGCGCCCGTGTCAGGATATTCCAAAATCCAAAGGAGAAAATTTTTTTAGTTAATAAAAAAGAAGCCCGGCTTTATTTTCCTGACTTTGAACTTCAAAACATTATTTTCTCGCCTTTGAAAAAAACTAATTCGGAAAATAAGTTTAAAATTGAAACTCAGGTCAGAGGAGGAGGAAAAAGAGGACAAGCTGAGGCAATAAGATTGGGAATTGCCCGAGTATTATTTCAAATAGACGAAAAATTAAAAGGAATCTTAAAATCAGCAGGATACTTAACCCGAGACCCTCGGGAAAAGGAAAGGAAAAAGTTTGGTTTAAAAGGAGCCAGACGCGCTCCTCAGTGGTCAAAGAGATAATTATAAAAAAGATTATTATAACTCAATTTATAGTTTGATCCCTTGTTTTTTCGGAGCGATATTTTTTTACTTTTGCCCTTATCTTGAACGCAATAATTCTTAAGAAAGTTAAGGACATAAAATAAATAGTAATACTAAAAGAACAAATTCTCTTTTTAATAATTTAAAAAGCCCCGATAAATTGTTGGGCTTTTTAAATTTAATTTTGTTATAATTTTAATAATATGTACGACCCGACAAAGCCTTATAAAAAAGAAATTCTAAAATTAATCCGACAGACTTAGAGCACTTCTTTTCTCTCCATTGAATTGGAACAAAAGGAGTTTATTACTGGCAGAAAAGAACCTTCAAAAACGCCGTCTTGGACGCCCTATCCATGAGCCTTAATGATTTAGCAATCGTCAGGGCCAGACCCTATAAACTTCAAAACCATATTGCCCTGCCCAAAGAGGATAAACGGCCGATTTTTGAAATTATAACAACCTTAGTCAAGGAATGTAAAAAAAGAAAAATTGCTATTACCAGAGAAGAGACTTCTGTACAAAATAATATTAACGGAATTGATATAAGTCTTACAGTGTCAGGCTTTATTAAAAAGCGAAAACCTAACTTAGCCAAAATAGGTGACAAAATAATTGGGATTCAAAGTAACGGCTTACATTCCAATGGTTTTACCAAGATAAGAGAGATTTTCAATGGAAAATTTAAATCCGATTTTATCCTTCCTACCAATATCTATTGGGACATAATTTATAAATTGAATCAGCGTTTTGATATTCATGGTATGATGCATATTACTGGCGGCGCCTTTACTAAATTAAAAGATTTTTTAAAAGGAGCTAGTGCCATAATAAGAAAAAATCACCAATTATATCCTCAAGAAATATTTAAAGAGATTTACAAAAAAGGGGTTCCTGATAAGGAAATGTACAAAACTTTTAATTGTAGCATTGGATTTGTAGTAACGGTTACTCCTCGAGATACCGCCAAGATTCTTTTGGCATTAAAAGATTTTAAAGCAGATATCATTGGAGAGATAATCCCGGGAAAGGGAATGATAGAAATAGAATCGATGTTTGGCAAGAAAATAATAAAATTATAAAAATTAACTCTCAAGGTCTTTATTTTTTATAAAAATTGAGATAGAATAGATTATAACTTTTTCTTTTTATGAAGGGATTTTTTCGAACAATTGTAGAGACAGTTGAAATATTTTTAATAGCCATAGCTATTGTTATTCCGATAAGATATTTTCTTTTTCAACCATTTTTTGTAAGCGGGGCCTCAATGGAGCCGAATTTTCAATCGGGTGAATATCTTTTAATTGATGAAATTTCTTACAGATTCCACGAGCCAGAGCGGGGAGAGGTAGTAGTTTTTCATTATCCAAAAGACCCCTCCAATTTTTTCATAAAAAGAATCATTGGCTTGCCTGGAGAAACCGTTGAAATAAAAGACGGATTGATAAAAATATATAATCTTAATTTTCCGGAAGGGAAAGTTTTGAAAGAACCTTATATTGAGGAAATAACTCCTGGAAATATTAAGATATCTTTAAAGAAAAACGAATTTTTTGTTTTGGGGGATAATCGAGATCATTCCTCAGATTCACGAAGTTGGGGAGCAGTGTCAAGGGAATATATTACTGGACGTGTCTGGTTATCAATTTCTTCTGTTAAGGGTATTCAGTTTTTAGCCTCGCCAAACTATCAATATTAAAAGATTCTTCAAAATTGCTCTGCCTTTTTTGGAGATTGTCTATGAATATAAAGAAGATTTTTAAAACCGCTCAAGCAAAACACCTTCCCATTTTTCAATTCAATTTTTCGGACCTTTCCCAATTAAAAGGCATAATTAATGGAGCTAAAAAGTTTAAAAAACCTTTTATCTTGGGAACCTCGGAAGGAGAGAGTAATTTTTTAGGATTAAATTTCGCAGTAGCGATAAAAAAAGAGGTAGAGAAAGAATTGGGATTCCCAGTAATTTTAAATTTAGACCATGGTAAATCTTTTGACCATTTAAAAAAAGCGATAGATGCCGGATATGAGATGGTTCACTTTGATGGTTCTTCTTTACCAATTAGAGAAAATATTAAAATCACGAAAAAAGTAGCAAGCTATGCTAAAAAAAGAGGGGTATTAGTAGAGGGGGAATTGGGATTTTTGAGAGGGACATCAGAGATTCATCGAGAAATGGCAAAAATCAAGGTAAAAGATATGACCTTACCCCGAGAAGCCCAGCTATTTGTGAAAGAGACAGGTGTTGATGCCTTAGCTCCAGTCTTTGGGAATATTCATGGGATATATAAAAAAATGCCCTCGCTTGACCTTAAACGACTTTCTATGATAAAAAGTAGGGTAGGTAAGTGGGTTTTTTTAGTTTTACACGGTGGTTCTGGCATACCTTCTTCTCAAATAAAAGGAGCGGTTAAAAAGGGAATAGTAAAAATTAACCTCAATACCGAAATCAGGCTTGCCTGGAGGAAAGTATTAGAGAAAAGTTTAAAAGATAATCCCCAAGAGGTCGCTCCTTATAAATTAGCACCTCAGGTTATCAAAGCGATAGAAAAAGTAATCGTAAAAAAAATGAAATTATTTTATAAAATTTAAGATAAACTCTTTTTAATTTATTATGCTAACTTTAAATGCCAAATTCCGTGAAGAGAGAGGAGAAAAATCGAATATTTTAAGAAAGAATGATTATCTTCCTGGTATAGTTTATGGAAAAGAGATAGGAAGTTTACCAATAAAAGTAAATTATAAAGATTTTGAAAGAACTTGGCAGAAAACAGGGGAAGGAACGGTTATAAATTTTAAATTAGAAAAAAAAGAAAAAACTTCAGAATATCCTGTTTTAATTCGAGCCATTCAAAAAGACCCTCTTTCTGAGAAATTTCTCCATGTAGATTTCTATCAACTTCCTATGGATAGGGAAGTGGAGGTGACCGTGCCTTTAATTTTTGAGGGAGAAGCACCAGCCCAAAGAGACTTGGGAGGGGTATTGATTAAAAACCTTCATGAAATCAAAATTAAAGCACTTCCCAAAAATCTTATTGCCCACATTAAAGTTAATGTTTCTTCGCTTACCAAATTGTATGACTCGACAAAGATTAAAGATTTATCATTTCCCAAAGATATTAAAATCTTAGCCGATACTGAGGATATTGTAGTTCTGGTCGGAAAGGCAGAGGAAGAAAAAATAGAAGCAGTACCCGAAGAGATAAAGCCTGAAGAAATCGGCGTTGTCGGAAAAGAAAAGAAAGAAGAGGAAGAAGAAAAAAAATAATCCTTTTTTAGTTGATTTCAAAAATTTTTTAAATTTATGCCAAAAGGAAATTACCTTTTTGCTCTGGATATCGGCTCTTGTAATATAAGATCAGTAGCCGGAGAAATATTATCCAATTTACCACTTCAAATTATCGCTACCCATGTGTCCGACGCTCAAGGCATAAGAAGAGGGCAAATTTTCGATATAGAAGATGCGGCAAATTCCATTCGAGAAAATATTGAAGAAATTGAAAAAAAGATTGGGGAGAAGATTCCAGAACTTATCTGTAGTATTGGCGGAAGTCATATTCAATCTACTACTTCCCGGGGTGTAGTAGCTGTTTCTCGGGCTGATGGAGAGGTTTCCCAAGAAGATGTTGATAGAGTGATAAAAGCAGCAGAAGCTATCTCTCTACCTAAAAATAAAGAAATTTTACATGTTTTACCAAGAAAATTCATTCTTGATAAAGAAGAGGGTATTAAGGATCCCCGTGGCATGCACGGAGTCAGATTAGAGGTAGAGGCAGAAATAATCTTTGGATTCACTCCTTATATTAGCAATCTTGTTAAAGCAATCGAAGAAAATGGAATAACCGTTAGAGATCTTGTTTTTTCTACCTTAGCTGGCTCAGAAGCGGTTCTCTCAAAACGACAAAAAGAATTAGGATGTCTTGTCTTAAATCTTGGGGGAGGTTCTACAGGCCTTTGCGTTTTCGAAGATGGCGATTTGCTCTCAGCATCTACTTTACCAATTGGTGCTTCCCATATTACCAACGATGTTGCTATTGCTTTCCAGTTACCGATTGATAGCGCTGAAAAATTGAAATTAAAATATGGCTTTGCCAATGTAAATGGTGTTCAAAAGCAAGAAGAAATAAACTTAAAAGAGCTGGGAGGAGAAGAGAAATTTATTTTAAGAAGAAAATTAGCTGATGTAATTGAAGCCAGAAATATTGAAATTTTAGAATTGGTTAATAAAGAATTGAAAAAAATAGGAAGAGAAAGGCTATTACCGGCAGGGGTGGTGGTTATTGGCGGTGGAGCTAAAATGCCAGGAATAGAAGATTTGATAAAAAGAGAATTACATTTGCCATGTCAAATTGGTTTTCCCAAAGATGTGGAAGGTATTGTTGATAAAATTGATGATCCCTCCTTTGCTACCGCAGTAGGACTTTTATTATGGGAGCTCAAAGAAGAAAAACCCCACAAGAAAATGAAAGTTGGGGAAACTTTTTCGAGGATTAGAAAATGGATCGAAGGATTACTTCCTTAAATAGATACTAAAAGTAAAAGACTTGTCGAGGTTGTTTTTTTATGCTAAAATGTTTTCTAAATTTTCGTTAAATTATTTTTTATGCCTCAAGTAAAACCCGACATTGAATCATTTGCTAGAATTAAATTAGTTGGCGTTGGTGGCAGTGGTTGTAATGCTGTTTCTCGGATGGTTGCCAAGAAAATTAAAGGCGTAGAATTTATTGGAATTAATACTGACGCCCAAGCTCTTCATTATTGTGGTGCTCCAGAAAAAATTTTAATTGGGAAAAATACCACTCGTGGTCTTGGAGCAGGAATGAATGTTGAATTAGGAAGAGAAGCAATTGAAGAGTCTCGAGAGGAAGTCGAAGAAGCTCTAAAAGGAGCCGACATGGTTTTTGTTACTTGTGGCCTGGGAGGAGGAACGGGAACACCAGGCGCACCTGTGGTAGCAGAAATCGCCCGCAGCCTAGGAGCTTTGACAATTGCTATTATCACCAAACCTTTTTCGTTTGAAGGACAAAAGAGGGCAGAGGTTGCCGAAAGGGGCCTTACTGATCTTAAAGACAAAATTGATAGTTTAATTGTTATACCCAACGACAAAGTCCTAGGGATTATTGACGAGAAAACAACTTTACTTAATGCTTTTTCTATTATTGACGACGTTTTGGCTCAGGGCGTCCAGGCAATTTCTGATATCATTGTAAAACCAGGTATTATTAATGTAGATTTTGCCGATGTAAAAACCATAATGAAAGGTTCGGGATGGGCTCTAATGGGTATTGGCAAGGCGAAAGGCGAAAAAAGAATGGAAAACGCCGCCAAAGAAGCAGTAAATTCTCCACTACTTGAAGTCTCTATAGATGGAGCAAAAGGGATATTATTTACTATCTCTGGCAGCGAGGACCTTGCAATGAAAGAAGTGGATGAGGGAGCAAGGCTTATTACCAAAGCCGCCGATCCAGAGGCCCAGATAATTTTTGGAGCAGTCATAGATGAAAATCTTAAAAAGGGAGAAGTTAAAGCAACGGTTATTGCCACCGGCCTTAGTAACATTCCCGAAATTAAACCAAAAAATTATATTCAGCCGCCAAAAGTTGAAGAAAAAGAGCAAAAAGAGGATGAATGGGAGATTCCCGCTTTTCTAAGAAAAAGAAGAACTAAAAGAGAAAAATGAACTCTTCCCCGCAGCAAGCTGCGGGGTATCCCGTTACGAACGGGACAAATTCTTTCGGCTGTTATCCGCCCGACCGCCCAAAGCGACAGGGTATTCTCGCCGCCGAAATAAAATTATAATAGAAATATTTTCAAATTATTATGCCGTCCAAAATTACCCAAGTTAAAAAAAGAGATGGGAGTATTGTCGATTTTAATCTAAAGAAGATTGGACATGCTATCCTAAAGGCGCTGGAAGCTACGGAACAAGGTAACGGCAAATTAGCAAAAAAACTTTCTCAAAAGGTAATAGACCTCCTCGAAAAGAGATTTAAAGGAAAGATTCCTTCAGTTGAACAAATCCAGGATATAGTAGAGGAGGTTTTAATTTTGGAGGGATACACCAAAACTGCTAAAGCTTATATTTTATATCGAGAACAACACCGAAGAATTAGAGAAGCCAAAAAAGCCACTGAGGAAGCGGTTGGTATGGTGGACCAGTACTTGGGAGAGCTTGACTGGGAGGTCCATGAGAATAGCAATATGGCTTATTCTCTGCAGGGTTTAAATAATTATGTTTCCTCCGCTATTATAAAGAAATATTGGTTAAATAAAATCTATCCCCCGGAAATAAGAAAATCAGCCCAGGAGGGCGATATTCATATTCACAATCTCCAGACCTTGGGAGCTTATTGTTGCGGTTGGGATTTATACGATTTACTTTTAAAAGGTTTTCGAGGAGTCTTTGGAAAAGTGGAATCAAAACCACCAAAACACTTCAGGACCGCCCTTGGGCAATTAGTTAATTTCTTTTACACTCTGCAGGGGGAGTCCGCCGGAGCTCAGGCAATCAGTTCCTTTGACACTCTTCTTGCCCCCTTTATTAGATATGACAATTTGAATTATCAGCAAGTAAAACAGGCAATTCAAGAGTTTCTTTTTAACTGTGCCATTCCTACTCGAGTTGGTTTTCAGACCCCCTTCACTAATGTAACCATTGACATTAATCCTCCTTCAACCTTGGCCAATCAGCCGGTAATTATTGGCGGACAGCCTCAAAAGGAAATCTATGGCGATTTTCAGGAAGAAATGAATATGTTCAATCGAGCTTTTTACGAGGGGTTAATCGAAGGAGACGCTAGGGGAAGACCTTTTACTTTCCCGATTCCTACGGTGAATATTACCCAAGACTTTAATTGGGATAATAGTGTCTTGGAACCTTTGTGGGAAGCTACCGCAAAATACGGAGTAAATTACTTTTCCAATTTTATTAATTCGGACATGAAACCTGAAGATGTAAGATCGATGTGTTGCCGATTAAGATTAGATAATCGAGAATTATATCACCGGGGAGGGGGATTATTTGGTTCCAATCCTTTGACAGGAAGTATTGGTGTCGTAACAATAAATATGCCTCGCATTGGCTACCTTACAAAGACCAAAAAAGAATTTTTTGAAAAACTAAATCATCTAATGAGTTTAGCCAAAGAGAGTCTTGAAATAAAACGAAAAGCAATTGAAAGACTTACTGAAAAAGGACTCTATCCTTACTCTCGCTATTATCTTGAAGGCGTGAAAAAGATGAGGGGAGAATATTGGGCAAATCATTTTTCCACTATTGGACTCATCGGAATGAATGAAGCACTTTTAAATTTTAGACAGGTAAAACAAGATATTGGAACTAAAAAAGGAGGAGGATTTGCTGAAGAAGTTCTTACCTTTATGAGAGAAAGAATGATTGAATATCAGACCGAAGATGGAAATATGTATAACTTGGAAGCAACTCCTGCCGAAGGAACCTCTTATCGTCTTGCCAAGATTGATAAAGAAAAATATCCTGATATTATAACAGCAGGAGATAAAGTCCCTTATTATACAAATTCAAGTCAACTACCGGTAAATTATACCGATGATATTTTTGAAGCTTTAGAGTTACAAGATAAACTTCAAACAAAATATACAGGCGGAACAGTTTTACATCTTTTCTTGGGAGAAAGAATTAACGATCCCAAGATACTAAAAAAACTTTTAAAAAGAATTTTTGAAAAATATCATTTACCCTATATAACTTTTACTCCAACTTTCTCTGTTTGTCCGGTGCACGGTTATATTTCAGGCGAACACTTTACCTGTCCAAAATGTGTTGTACCTCAGACTTGTGAAGTTTATTCACGAATAGTAGGCTACTTGCGGCCGGTCCAGCAGTGGAATAAAGGAAAACAAGAGGAATTTCGAGGAAGAGAGACTTTCAAGGTAAGGGTTTAAAGAACTGAAGGTTTAAAGAACTTCCCAACCTATTTTTAGGTTTTTTTATATTTCTAATTATATTTATTTCTAATTATATTTTCAAAATGGAAATTGGCGGCCTTCAAAAAACAACCCTGATTGACTATCCTGGCAAGATTGCCACTACTGTATTTTTGATGGGCTGTAATTTTCGTTGTCCATTTTGTTACTCAACTGAACTTGTTTTACCAGCAAAGATGAAAAATCAGCCAAAAATATCTCAAGCTGATTTTTTTAATTTTCTAAAAAGAAAAAAAGATCTTCTTGACGGCGTAGTGGTCTGTGGAGGCGAACCAACAATTCATCAAGATTTACCAGAATTTGTTAAGGAAATTAAAAAATTGGGATTTTTGGTAAAACTTGATACCAATGGTTCTAACCCAGAAATGTTAGAAAAACTTATAAGGAGGAAGTTGTTAGATTATATAGCTATGGACATTAAAGCACCAAAAGAAAAATACGATTTTCTTAGTGGTGCAAAGGATAGTGTTGCTAAAATTGAAAGAAGTATTAACCTTTTAAAAAAAGAAAAAATAGAGTATGAATTTAGGACAACGGTAGCCCCCGGACTTTTAAAAGAAGATATTTTAAAGATAGTTAAATGGATAAGCCCAGCCAGAAGATATTTTTTACAGGAAGTAAAATTGGATAAAGAGATAATTAATCCCAAGATAAAAACTTTACCTCTCCTTCCAAGGAGTGACATTGAAAGAATAGTTCGGGAAATAAAGCCAGAGTTTAAATCCTGCAAGGTAAGATAACCTTAAAGTTTTTATGGATAATCTAAAATCTACGGTAGTAAAATTCAATAATCTTATTTTTGGGAGAGTTATTCAGAAAATTGGGCTTCATGGTCTTTTTTCAAAGATTTCTCTACCCAGAAATTCTTCTTTTTTGGAAATTGGTTGCAATGATGGATATAGTCTAAGAATTATTAAAGAGTTTTTTGTACCAGAAATATTAGTTGGTGTTGACATTGATGAATTAGCAATCGAAAAAGCAAAAAGAGAAATTATAAAGAGTAATCTAGATGATGTTAAAGTAAAGGTGGCTGATGCCCGCAGTCTCCCTTTTAAAAATAAAAAATTTGATGGTGTGTTTATGTTTGCCACCTTGCACCATATCTCTGGCTGGCAGAAAGTGATAAAAGAGGCGGCCAGGGTTTTAAAGAAAGGCGGCTATTTTATTTTTAAGGAACCATTGGCAAAATTTTATAATCTTCCTTTGGCGAGATATTTTGATCAGCCATCTTCACTTTTTAGCGAAGGCGAGCTTAAAAAAGAACTAAAAAGAAATAATCTTGAAATTTCTCATTGGAATTTAAGAGGTTTTTATAAATTTTTTTTAAAGGCTTCAATTGAAGGAGTTTGTAAAAAGATGTAAGATATTAATGATATATGCAAATAGTGGATTTAATTTCAGTTGGGATTAGCTATCTTTTGGGCTCTTTCCCCTCGGCTTATCTGATCGCTAAAATTAAAGGGGTAGATATTATCAAGAAAGTCAGAAATGGTCACCTTGGTACCGCTTCGACAATTAGAGAAGTAGGAAAGTTTCCTGGCCTTCTTGTTGCCCTGACGGACTTTTCCAAAGGAGCAATCTCTATAATGCTCGCCGAAACATTATCAGGCAAAGGATGGGTAATGGTTCTCTCTGGTATTGCGGCTATCGTAGGTCACAACTGGTCAATTTTCCTTGGTTTTAGCGGTGGAAAAGGGGCGGCAACTACCTTTGGTGACATTTTTTACCTTTTACCCTTTCAATTCTTTTGGGCAGCTGGAATACTCATTCCTCTTAGTTTATTTTTAAGAAAAAAAGAGTTTTTTGCCTTACCGGTTAAAAAGAGGAGTATTAAGACAAGTAATTTTTTGACTCTTACCCTTTTTATTCTCATTTCTTTTTTCGCCTTGATTTCGGGGTTTTCCAAACTCTATATCCTTTCTCCATTTTTGTTCTCTCCACCTATTCTGCTGAAAAAAAACAGATAACATTTTAATAAAAATTTTTCTAAATTATGAAAATTATTCTTTTAAAAGATGTAAAAAAACTTGGTAAAAAATTTGACTTGAAAAATGTGAAGCCCGGTTACGCTCGGAATTTTTTAATTCCCGGAAAATTAGCAATCCTTGCTAAAAAGGCTAACATGGTTTGGCGAGAAAAACAGGTAGAAATTATAAAAAAAGAAAAAGAGAAAATTATAGAAGAAAAAAAGAAATTAAGAGAAAAGGTAAAAGATTTTAGTCTTGAAATAAAAGTAAAAACCGGAATCAAAGGAGAATTATTCGAAAAGATAAATCAGGAAAAAATTGTTAAAGCCTTAAAGGCAGAAGGATTTAGTCTTTCTAAAAATGAGATTTTGTTGAAAGAATCAATTGATAAAATTGGCGAATTCCCAGTAAAGATTAATCTTGGAGATAATATTGAAACGAAAATAAAAGTTAATATTTTAAAAGAATCAAAAAAGAAAGAGAAAAAAATAGCAGCAAAATAAATTTTATGAAAAAGACGGCAAGATATGTTTTTGTTTGTGGAGGAGTAATGTCCGGCATAGGAAAAGGCATTGCTATAGCTTCTATCGGAACTATTATTCAGTCTCGAGGATTTGAAGTGACTGCTATAAAAATTGACCCTTATATCAATGTTGATGCAGGGACAATGAATCCTACTGAACACGGCGAAGTTTTTGTGACAGATAATGGCACAGAATGCGACCAGGATATCGGAAATTATGAAAGATTTTTGAATAGAAATATTTATGACGATAACTACATTACCACCGGTAGGGTTTATGAAGCAGTAATTAAAAAAGAAAGAAATTTAGAATATAATGGTCGTTGTGTTGAAGTTGTTCCAGACATTCCTAACGAAGTAATCCGACGGATAAAAAAAGTAGGAAGAAAAACTGGGGCCGATTTTGTCCTAATCGAAATTGGGGGCACAGTCGGGGAGTACCAAAACGCTTTATTTCTTGAAGCAGCCAGGATGATGAGATTGTCATATCTTGGTAGAGTTCTTTTTATCCTCGTCAGTTATTTACCGGTACCAAAAAGTGTTGGCGAGATGAAAACAAAACCTACTCAAAATGCCGTCAGAACACTAAACTCTGCTGGTATTCAGCCAGATATTATTATTGCTCGTTCTGAATATCCAGTTGACGAGAAAAGGAAAGAGAAAATTTCTACTTTTTGCAATATTAAAAAAGAAGATGTTGTCTCAGCTCCTGATATTAAGTCGATTTACGAAGTACCTCTAAGCTTTGAAAAAGAGAGGTTATCTCAAAAAATTTTAAATAAGTTTCAGTTGAGGCCTAAAAAGAAAGATTTAACAAGATGGGAAAAAATGGTAAGAGCAATTAAAGCACCTCAAAGAAAAGTTAAGATTGGTATTGCTGGAAAATATTTTAGGTCGGGCAAATTTACTCTGATGGATTCTTACATTTCAGTCATCGAAGCAGTAAAACATGCCAGTTATTATTTTGAGGCAGAACCAGAAATTACCTGGCTTGACACCGAGGATTATGAGAAAAGACCAAAATTATTATCTGAACTTAGAAAATTTGATGGAATTATTGTGCCAGGAGGATTCGGCCAAAGAGGAACCGAAGGTAAAATTCAGGTTATCAAGACCTGCCGAACTCAAAAAATTCCTTATCTGGGACTTTGCTTTGGAATGCAACTGGCCGTAGTAGAATTTACCAGGCATGTTTGCGGCTTAAAAGGCGCTAACTCCACCGAGATTAATCCTAAAACTAAATATCCGGTCATTGATTTGATGGAGGAGCAAAAAAAGCTTTTATCCAAAAAAGAATATGGCGGAACAATGAGACTGGGAGCATATTCTTGTAAAATCGCACCAAAGACAATAAGCTTAAGAGCCTACAAAAACCGTTTAATCTCTGAACGACATAGACATCGTTATGAACTAAATAATACCTACAAAGAAAAATTAGAGCAGAAAGGTCTGGTTATAGCCGGGATAAACCCCGAAACAAACCTGGTAGAGATAATAGAACTTCCTACTTCAAATTCGCCTCGCAAATTTAGAGACCGCAAAAGAGGTATGTATCATCCTTTCTTTGTAGCTACCCAATTTCATCCCGAGTTTAAATCCCGACCACTAACTCCTCATCCTTTATTCAGAGGATTTATTAAGGCCTGCTTAAAAAGAGTATGAAATACGATGTAATTATTATTGGTAGTGGACCAGGAGGACTTTTTACCGCCTATCATTTAGCCAAAACTAAATTAAAAGTAGCTCTTTTTGAGAAAGGAAAGGATATCCAAGAAAGGATTTGCCCCAATAATCTTAACCAAACTTATTGCCTTAAATGTAATCCTTGTAATATTACCTGTGGAGTAGGAGGAGCCGGAGGCCTATCGGATGGTAAATTGAATTTTATCAATCCAGATTATCCTTCCACTTTTGAGGTCGGTGGGAATTTTTTAGACATAATGACTCCAGAAAAATTAGCCAAAGAGATGGCAAAAGTAGAGAAGATTTTTTTAAAACATGGTGCCTCGAAAAAAATATATGGCACTAATGTTGATAAGATAAAAGAATTTCAGAAGAAAGCAAATTCTGCCGCTATAGAATTGGTTCCTTTAAAGCAAAGGCATATTGGGACATCAAAACTTCCCAAAGTTATAAAAAGTATAGAAAATTATTTAATAAAAAACGGTATTAAGATTTATCCAAAGAGCGAAGTCGAGGCTATTGAAGTTCAAGGAAAGAAAATAAAAACCCGAGGAGGAAAAGAGTTTTACTACCGCTACTTGGTACTGGGGGTGGGCCGTGAAGGAGCAAAATGGTTAGAGAAAATAGTCCAGAAATCTCATATAAAACTTAAGGACCACCAAGGCGAAGGAGGAATAGATGTTGGAGTGCGAGTTGAAGTTCCCTCTTCGATAATGGAGGAGATTACCTCGGTCTTATATGACCCAAAACTTAAAATAATGACGAAAAAGCACGATGATTATTTGCGAACATTTTGTACCTGTCCTCAGGGAGAAGTAATGCGAGAAAATTATGACGATTTTTGTTTAGTTAATGGTCATACTAATCCCAAACGAAAAACCAGAAATACTAATTTTGCACTCCTCGGACATTATACCTTCACTGAACCATTTAAAAAACCAAATGAGTGGGGAAGAAGTTTGGCCAAGATTACCACTGCCTTGGGAGGAAATAATCCTATTTTACAAAGGTTGAAAGATCTAAAATGGGGCAGAAGAAGTACTCTAAAGAGGATTAAAAATAATGTGGTTTTACAACCAACTCTTAAAACCGCTGTTCCGGGAGATATAACTTTAGCCTATCCCGGCAGGATTGTTGACAATATAGTGGATGCCCTTGAGCAAATTGATAAAATAATCCCCGGAGTAGCCGGAGATTCAACGCTCCTATATGCGCCAGAGATTAAATTTTATTCTTTAAAAGTTGATGTAGATAATGAGATGCGGACAAATTTTTCTAATGTCTATACGATAGGAGACGGTGCTGGCATAAGTAGGGGAATCGTAGGAGCGGCAGTAACCGGATTAATTGCGGCTGAGAGTATCCAAAATCGGAGCAAATAGAAAAAAGATAATTAAAATTTATTTTTTACTCGGATTTTTCGGCTGGGAAAGAATATCTACTACTTTTATTGTTTTTCTCCTACTGTTAAAACTAATTTTTCTAATAGTTCTAAATTTTATTTTTCCTTCTTTCACTGCATATAAGCTATCATCTTTGGCCCGTCTTACATTTTTTCCTGGCAGAAATTTAGTTCCTCTTTGGCGGACAATAATATTGCCAGTCTTGGCAACCTGCCCATCAAAAAGTTTAATTCCCAATCTTTTAGAAATAGAATCTCTCCCTAGTTGTGTTGACCCCTTTGATTTAGTTTTTGCCATATTACTACGAATTTGGAAATCTTTAGGAATATACGAATAAACTCATTATATGATATCAAACTTTATCCAATTTTTCAACCCCGTTAGATAATTATTATTAAAACTCTCTTATATTATTTGTTCCATTTTTAAAAAAATAAATTAAATTTATGAGGAACTTACTCTCAAAAATATCTAACGGGGTCAAGCGGAATGAATCTGATATTGTTTTAGTGATAGGAGTTATTTTAATCTCCTTGATAAGTTTTGGTGGGGGATGGTTATTGGGAAATTCTTCAAAATTAACTACCCAAGAAACAATGAAAATTGAAGAAATTCCTTTAGAAGAACTTCGAGCCTCACCCACCCAAGGGACAACTAATCAGCAGCAAGAAAAAAATGTAAAGGAACAGGAAAAACAACCATCATCTTCTAAAGAAACACAACAGCAATTTGTCGGTAGTAAAAACGGAACTGTTTATCATTTTCCTTGGTGCCCCGGAGCCCAACAAATTAAAGAAGAAAATAAAATCTACTTTAATTCAAGGGAAGAAGCGGAAAAAGCGGGTTATCGACCAGCCAAAAACTGTCCGGGATTGTAGAAAGCCTCAAGTCTTGACAAATTTTTAAATAAGGAATATACTAGAAGCAGAGCAACTTAACATGCTCTTGGGAGGAAGGTTTACTTCCTCTTGGAGAAAGAAGGTGAAGTTACTGGTATAGGGTGTATACGGAAATACTCAGCCCAAAACTTGATCCTAATGAGGTCATCAAAGGTGGAAAACCTGCCATCATTGCTGTTCTAAGAACTTGTTAGGGCCCAGACTAATCTATGCCGGCTTACGAATCTCACTGATTCGCTCATCCCTTCCGAATACGGTAGGACCTTATGACCAACTTGTCTTGCGGATAGAGTATATTCCCGGTTAACCCCCTGTACACTTTCGACATTACTAATGCTACAACTTCGCCTACTCTAGAGAGAGGTAAGATTATAAAACCTTTCCTCCCATTCTTTTTTTTCCGAGGAAGCTCGGTTTTTATTTTTTAAAAAGAGTCCATTCGAGATAAAAAATTAGCGGGAACTATTTCCCGCTAATTTAATTTAGAATCTTGACCTAATATCAATAGTGTGGTATTTTTATTTTGGAGGTCAAAAAAGAGGAGGTGATATAAGATGGTGATAGCCTTTGTGACTGTTCAGACCGAAGGCGGTGGCAAAGAGAAAGAGGTTCTTGAAGAAATCAGAAAAACTAAAGGAGTCCAAGAAGCTTTCATAGTTTACGGCGCTTATGACATTATCGCCAAAGTTGTGGCAGAGAGCGAGGACGAACTAAGAATAATTGTTTCCAAAGACATCAGAAAAATTAAAGCCGTCAATTCCACCGGTACTATGATAGTCGTGGGAAGCTAATGAAGCTAACCTCAATTTCTCTGGCGAAACCCCTGCATCCCAATGGTTTCGCCTTTATTATTTTAGACAAAAATATTACCATTTTTTAGAAACAATCCATCGAGATTTTCTCGGTGGGGTGTTTTAATAGGTTTATAATTGACAGAATAACGGTAAGATTGTATAATATAGGCAGCACAAAATAAGGGGTGATTTGGAACGGCCATATTAATCATACATGGATACTCAAGTCAAAAAGGAACTCAAAGGTTGGCAAAATTAAACTATCGAATAGTCGGAGAATTGAAGGAAATCGGGATTGTTCCTGATTACCTAGAAAGATATGGGCCAAGTCTTCTAGTGGGAGTAGTTTTCGGGAGGAAAACATTGAAAGAATACACCAAAGGTATCCTACGAGTCATTGAAACTTTGGACGGAAAAATTGAGCCGATAACTATAGTTATCGGATACAGCATGGGAGGGTTGATTGCTAGGGCCATCACACCAAAGTTAAATCATGTCAAAAAACTAATCCTCATTGGAACGCCAAATCAAGGAATCGATGAAAGATACTTAAAACCCTGGACAAAAATGTTTTTGTGGCGAATAAAATGCGTCAAAGATGCTTTTCCAAACAGCGATTTTTTGAAGAGAATCAATAGTGACCCTCCCTTAAAATGCGAAGTTTTCCTTATCGCTGGCAAGAAAGACAGATTCGTTCCTCTTAAATCAGCATTAGGAATTCCTTATGTTCCTAAGCGCCACAGATTCGTTTTCCCACTAGGCCACTCAGAACTAATTCCACAGCAAGAAAGTAGCGAAGAAGGAGCAATTGAACTAATAGTTCAACTCTCTAAAAACCCCTAAAATTCCCACCCGAGAGGCAACAGAAAATTCAAAAGTTTTCTTCTTCCTCTCGTTTTTTATTTTAGAGAAATAACTTGTAAAAATAGCCCTTTTCATTTATAAAGAAAATAAAGTTTATGAAAATTAAAGAAATAAAAGCTAAGTCAATTATTACCAAATCTGGATTACCAGATTCGGATTTTGTGATAAATCCTTATGTGGGCTGCCAGCATGGTTGTATTTATTGCCTAGATGGAGAAACCTTGATTCTTATGGCTGATGGCACTACTAAATTGCTAAGAGATCTTAAAGTTGGTGACAAAATATACGGAGTTAGAAAAGACGAAAATACTGGATACTATTATTACGAGGTAACAGAGGTATTAGCACATTGGCGGACTAGGAAACCAGCCATTAAGATTATTATGGATGGAGGAATTGAAATAGTATGCTCTTCAGATCATAGGTGGTTTTCTACGAGAGGATGGAAATATACTCTTGGTAGAATGTCTGGGCGATTAAGGCGGCCTTATTTAACTAAGAACAATGCTGTCCACGGGATCGGCAAGTTAATAACGACTCCGCAAGAAAGTGATTTATATATGAAAGGCTATCTATCAGGAATAATTAGAGGAGACGGACTTTTAAAAAGTTACGATTACAGTGGCAGAAGAAGAAACAAAGATATTCAGTATCAGTTCAGGTTAGCACTAATTGATAAGGATGCTGTTATTAGAGCACATAATTATTTAAATAAGTTTGGAATTAAAACAAATTGGTTTAAGTTTAAGATTTCTGACGGTGCCCGAGTCGATGGAATAAGAATCAATAGTAAGAGTAGCTATCGAAGAATCAAAAAGTTAATAGAATTTACTTCGGAATCAGAATATTTAAGAGGATTTGCCGCAGGGATATTTGATGCTGAGGGAACCGGCGGTAGCGATAGCTCAACTATTCGAATTCTCAATACCAATGCCCAGCTTTTAGAATTTACAAAAAAATCTTTAAGAAATTTTGGGTTTCACATTGTAGATGATAAACCTAATAAGAGTACGAATTGTAAGACGATAAGAATTCGTGGGGGCTTGGGAGAATATATTAGATTTTTTCAAATAACGAATCCTGCAATTAAACGAAAAATGGTGTTAAAGGGCAAGCAAGTGAAAAACAGTTTTAAGGTTAAGGAAATTATTAACCTTCGTGAACTTCGTGAGATGTATGATATCACCACTGGCACAGGAACATTTATTGCTAATGGTTTAGTATCGCATAATTGCTACGCTCGCTTTATGAAACGCTTTACTGACCATCACGAGCCTTGGGGTGAATTTTTAGACGTTAAAATCAATGCAGCCGACTTAATACCCAAAAAACAAAAAGAAATTGAAAAATATAAAGGTAAATCTATTACGATTTCTTCGGTGACCGATCCTTATCAACCTGCGGAGAAAAAATACCAGCTTATGCGAGGAATATTGAAAAACTTAATTCCCCTTGAGCCAAATTTATGTATTCTTACCAAATCTGACCTGGTCTTAAGAGACATTGATTTGTTTAAGAGTTTTAAAAAACTGGTAGCTGGCGTTTCTCTTTCTCTATTAGACGATAATCTTAGAAAAGAAGTAGAACCATTC
>Ga0100399_1000321_pt1 | contig 32811 bp, 31 predicted proteins | sample CryGeymeta201523_FD_81545 | JGI IMG/M metagenome (GOLD analysis project Ga0100399, IMG submission 81545) | Groundwater microbial communities from Crystal Geyser aquifers in Utah, USA - Crystal Geyser metaG 2015-23 | ecosystem: Environmental > Aquatic > Deep subsurface > Groundwater | place: USA...
GCAACTCAGTCCTTAAACTCATATTTTGCCGCCATGTCGTGCTATAAGGGCCTGCCCCCGCATTCTTCCCCCGCCCCGGTTGACTGCCGAGCCTGGCAAAAAATGGCGCAACGCAAATCCCTCCTTCTTGAACTGATGTGAAGCTTTAACTAACATTCTTACGTTTGGAGAGTTTAGATTGATCCACTTGCATCTCAATAATGAGAATCGGGAACTCCTTATGCGTACAGTTAAGTAAAAAAGGGAGAAAGGATATGATCCGGTCAGAAGGCAGAGCACTCTCGTCAGGCACTCAACTTGAGAAGTCTCAAACGGGAATAAAGGGTCTGGACGAGGTCACAAGGGGAGGACTACCCAAAGGCCGGCCGACACTGATTTGTGGAGGTCCCGGGTCCGGCAAGACACTGCTGGCTTCGGAGTTTTTAGTGAGAGGAGCCCTAAAATTCGGCGAGCCGGGCGTCTTTATGTCCTTTGAAGAGACGAGCGATGATTTGACAAAAAACGTCGCTTCCCTTGGATTTAAGTTGGATGATCTTGTAGCTGAAAAGATGATTTTCCTCGACTACGTTCTAATTTCCCGCAGCGAAATCGAAGAGACCGGAGAGTATGACCTGGAGGGGTTATTTATACGCCTTGAATATGCTATCGCCTCAGTCGGAGCAAAGCGAGTGGTACTTGACAGCATCGAGACGCTCTTTGCCGGAATACCTAACCCCGCGCTTGTACGGGCGGAGATTAAGCGGCTGTTTCAATGGCTGAAGAACAAAGGCATGACAACTATCATCACAGGCGAGCAAGGGGAAAAAACATTCACGCGTCACGGGCTGGAGGAATACGTTTCCGACTGCGTAATTTTTCTTGACCACCGGATATCCGACCAGGTCTCGACCCGCCGAATCCGCATAGTCAAATACCGCGGCTCCGCACACGACACCAACGAGTTCCCCTTCCTTATAAACGAGAATGGGATTACCGTGATGCCCATCACCTCGCTTGGATTGAGGCACATTGTCACCAACGAAAGGATTTCAACAGGTATCCCGAGGTTGGATGCGATGCTGGGAGAAAAAGGATATTATCGCGCAAGTTCAGTCCTTATCTCCGGTTCAGCCGGAACCGGCAAGACGAGCTTTGCCTCACATTTCGCAGATGCTGCCTGCCGAAGAGGCGAGAAGTGCCTTTTTTTTGCTTTTGAGGAGTCCGAATCTCAGGTGATTCGCAATATGCGTTCAATCGGCATAGATCTTGAGCAATGGGTTAAGAATGGACTTCTGATATACCACGCGGACCGCCCCACGATTTACGGACTGGAGACCCACCTGTCGGTTATGCAAGAAATGATCAACGAATTCAACCCGAGGGCGGTGATAGTGGATCCGGTCTCAAATCTTAACGCAGTTGCCAATAACATTAATGTTAAAATGATGCTGACCCGCCTTCTGGATCAGTTGAAATTGAATTCGATAACAACGGTTCTCACGATATTGACGCAGGGGTCTCAAGCTTCTGAATCAACTGATGTGGATATCTCATCGTTAGCCGATACGTGGATACGGCTTAGAGACACTGAATCCGGTGGCGAGCGAACCCGTGGAATGTACATTCTCAAATCCCGCGGGATGCCTCACTCCAACCAGGTCCGCGAGTTCCTTCTGACCGACAAGGGAGTTGACATCATGGACGTCTATGTCGGGCCTGAAGGCTTTCTTACAGGCTCTGCAAGGGTTTTCGGGGAGGCTCAGGAAAAAGCTAAGGATGCGGCCCTAGAGCAGGATGCGCAGATGAAAGAGCGTATTCTGGAAAGAAAGCGCAAGGAGATGAAAGCGCGTATTACAGAAATCCGCGCCGAGTTCAAAACGCAGGAAGCCGCGATCAAGGAATCTATAAGACAAGAGAAATTGCGACAAAATAAGGCTTCAGAGAATCGAGACGCGATGGCCCATATCCGCAAAGCGAACTGATCCTGTCGCATGTCGGGGAGACCGGAAGATGAGGAACAGCGCCCGTTAGTGCAGTAAACCTAGGAAAGATGGGAGACAAAGTGGCGACAAAGACAGGAATAGTCAAAAAGAATCAAGCAAACTCTAAGTCCGCAATTAAGGCCTGGGAATTGCGGCTCTATGTGGCGGGCCAGACGCCGAGATCTATGGCCGCATTGTCCAATCTGAAAAAACTATGCGAAGAACATCTGCATGGAGAATACCGCATCGAAGTTATTGATCTTCTTGAGACTCCGGCGCTGGCCAAGGGGGACCAGATCTTCGCCATACCGACTCTGGTGCGTAAACTCCCAGAGCCGATAAAGAAAATCATCGGGGATCTGTCAAACGAAGAACGCGTTCTTATAGGTCTCAACCTGAAACCCATCGTCTGAGAGCCTCGAAGCCGTCCTTCGTTCCCGCTGCGCGTTCCCGGGGCAACCTGAATTTAGGTCGCTAATGGTGGCGGTAGGGAAGACCTGAGAAGAGAGGAAAATTCTCATGGAACCGAAAAAAGTGAAAGATTTAACCAAGGAGTTTGAAAAGGCCCATACGCTGAATGGCGATAGAAAGTACGTTTTGCGGCTCTACGTAACAGGGACAACACCCAGGTCCATGAGGGCCATCAAGAACATCAGGAAGATCTGCGACGAGCAATTGAAAGGCGCTTACGAGCTTGAGGTGATAGACATCTACCAACAGCCTATGCTGGCCAAGGGGGATCAGATTATCGCTGCCCCTACCCTGCTGAAGAAACTTCCTCTACCCTTGAGAAGGTTTATCGGCGACATGTCCGACACACAACGAATTGTTCTCGGGCTGGATTTACGGACAAATGGGAAATAAATGAGCAAGCAGGAGCACAACGTAAAAGACCTTCTCGCTAAAAATGAAGACCTCCGATTACGTCTGCAAGAAGCCCTCGACACCCTTCATGCGATACGGAGCGGAGAGGTAGATGCCCTGGTCGTTTCCACAACCGGAGGCGATCGGATCTATTCCATAGAGGGTGCCGAACGCACCTCCAGGTTAACCCTCGAAAAGTTGAACGAAGGGGTTTTGAATATCTCAGAGGATGGAACGATTCTATATTTCAACATCCGTTTTGCTGAAATGCTCAAATTGCCTCTTCAGAATGTAGTCGGCTCCTCATTACGCGCGCTAGTCTTTCCAGCAGACATAACTTCCTTCGATACACTTTTTGAGCAAAGCAAAATTGAACAATGCAAAGGAGAGGTCTCTCTTGCCTCAGGAGATGAAGCTCTTATACCGATGCAGTTTTCCTTCAGTACTTTGAAATTAGATGATATTTCGCTCACTTGTATCGTGGCGGTGGATTTGACCCAGCAAAAGCAAAGAGAGAAGTCACTTGAGACCGCTCTCTCCGAGGTCAAAAGGCTTAAGGATCAACTAGAGGACGAGAATGTTTTTTTCCGCCATGACATTCAGATGAAGCATCAACTCGAAAATATTGTCGGGCAGAGTGATGTTCTCAAGCATGTTCTGTACCGAGTGGAGCAAGTTGCTCCTTCCGACACTACGGTGCTGATTCTTGGGGAGACGGGCACGGGAAAGGAGTTGATAGCTTCCGCCATCCACCTCCTGAGCGCTCGCAAGAACCGACCGATGATCACCGTAAACTGTGCCGCCCTGCCGGCCAATTTAATTGAGAGCGAGTTGTTCGGTCGCGAAAAGGGGGCCTTTACAGGGGCTGATACCCGGCAGGTGGGCCGATTTGAAATCGCCAACGGTTCCACCCTCTGCCTTGACGAGATTGGGGAACTGCCGCTTGATTTGCAGGCAAAGCTGCTCCGGGTTATCCAGCATAATGAGTTTGAACATCTTGGCTCGTCGCATACCGTCAAAGTGGATGTTCGGATCATAGCAACTACCAATCGAGAGCTGGAGGAGGAGGTCCGCAATGGCCTGTTTCGCAAGGACCTTTACTATCGCCTTAACGTCTTTCCCATCACAGTGCCCCCCCTGCGGCAGCGCAAGGATGACATCCCACTTTTGGTACGTGCCTTTGTAGAGCGATATGGCAGGAAGTTGCGGAAACAGATCACCTCTATTCCCAAGGAGGCGATGAGATCTTTGCAGGATTACCCGTGGCCCGGGAATGTCAGGGAGCTTGAAAGCGTAATTGAACGGTCCGTGATCATGTGTGCCGGACCAATCCTGAAGTTGGCGGATAAACTTGAGCTTTTCTCGCTCCCTCTTTCATCCGGCACGAGAACTTTGCAGGAGACGGAGCGAAACCAGATCCTTAAGATCCTTTCGGAAACAAAATGGCGCATAGATGGGAAGGGAGGGGCTGCCGAGATCCTGGGCCTCCACCCGAGCACCCTGAGAGCCAGGATGCATAAGCTCGGGATAGTCCGCCCGAAGACAAGAGAGATTGATTAGGTCGTCCAGTTCCTTCAGAAGCACCCCCTCAATATATTGAGGTTCCACCAAATATTGAGGCCAAACAAGTCGCTTCACTCTTCTCCAATCTTCTCCCCCGTTAATTTAATCCTACGTTATCTATAGATTATTACATTCTCCTCCCCTTCCCCGGTTGCTGGCAGGACAGTTGCAGATAGTGATTTCATGATCCTGCTCATCATAAGAATGAAGGTTCTTGCTGAGAAGCGAAAGGAGCTGTCGCAGACCATCGCTTCCCTGAGCGTCTCTATACGGACAGAAAAGGGATGCAGGCGCTGCGACTTCTGCCAAAATATGGAGGATGAAAATGAACTCCATATTCTTGAAGAATGGGATACCCGCAGGGACCTTGATAGCCACCTGAAATCAGAGCGCGCTACGGTACTTCGCGGGGTGATAAACCTTCTCCAGGAGCCATACGAAATGAAATTATACACAGTAGCAGCAGAAAAATGAAGACGGAAGAACGGTCCCAGGCAGCATCTCACTGACCGGGATGACTGGGGCCGAAGTGAGATTACTCGAACCAAATTACGAAAGGAGGAATACCATGAAATCAGGCACGAGGGACGAAGCAGAGGGCAAGTGGCATCAGGTTAAAGGTAAGGTCAAAGAGGTCACCGGGAAAGTCATCACGAGTCCCGACCTGGAAGCCGAAGGCAAAGAGGAAAGCAAGATGGGCAAAGTTCAAGAAAAGGTCGGCGAGATCAAACGGATCGTCGGCAAATAGGGCGGCATGTCATACGCCGGGTACTCGAGCAATGTCCTCAATGCAAGTATGAAATGAAGGATATCGCATCCACGATGTGGCGGCATGGGCACCCCGCGCCGAAGATGACCCAGTCAACAAGCCTGTAAATGACATAAGCGGCGTGGAGAGCGTAACTATCCGGATGTTCATGGATGGAATAGTCCGAATGTAAATTAAGGGTTAGGTTTATCAATCCTAGAAAGGAGTCGAACATGCTGTGGACCATCTTTGTAATTCTCCTGGTCTTATGGGCGCTGGGATTAATTACCGGTTACACGATGGGGGGAGTCATTCATGTCCTGCTGGTCATCGCCATCATAGTGGTGCTGGTCCAGGTTATCCAGGGACGAAGACGATTATAACCATTTAACTCTTGCCTGAAAAGGCGAGGTATTTAGAGAGAGGAGTAACTGCGATGAAAAAGAGAAATCTGTTTATACACGCTTTATTGATTCTTATGCTGGTAGCAACCTTTATGGCATGTGCCTCAACATCCAAACAGTCAGGCACAGGTGAATACGTGGACGATTCAGTAATAACAAGCAAGGTAAAAGCCATGCTAGCCAGTGATGATTTTCTCAAGTCATTCGAGATCACTGTAGAGACTTACAAGGGCAGTGTTCAACTGAGCGGCTTCGTTGATTCCCAAAAGGCAGTAGATAAAGCCGGTGAAATCACTCGCGGCGTCGCGGGGGTTACTTCCGTGAAGAATAATCTGAACGTGAAGAAGTAAAAAACGGCCCGGTTTGACGGAAAGAGCCTGGCAGCCGCTGTCGCACGGAATCATGGATTTTTGATAAAACAGCGGCAGCCAGGTTCCAATGGAAATGGCTTGCGGGCCTGGGACGCTCTGTTAGGAGGAGACAAATCATGTATCTATCGCTGATCATAATAACTTTGCTTCTACTGGGAATTGTAATCCCCAGCATACAGAACAGCGTGCCTTTAAGCCTGAAATTTATAGCATGGGATCATCAGATGTCTTTGGCAGCACTAATCTTTTATTCTTCCCTGATAGGCGGGATTATTGTGGCTGTTCTGGCCCTGCCCAAGCTGGTGAAGAAATCCTTTTATGTCAGAAGGCTGAACAAGGAGATATATAATTTACAAGGAAAAATTCTGGAACTGGAGAAAAAGCATGCCTGCGGTGTTCAGACAGAATAACCATCCCTTGAAAGTTATGGGCCATTGTAAGGACAAGAATTTTCTTTAACTGCGGTTCCAAGAATGGAGGTTCTAAATGGGGGAAAGCACATTAACAGCGGTCGGCAGAGTCACCAAAAAGGCGGTTTTAGGTGCCATCAAGGGCACAGGCGAAACGACAAAAGCCATTGTTGAGACGACTGCCGATCTTGTGAGAGCGACCATTGCCGAAGTGGCTGATTTAACTGCAGCAATTGAGAAGAGAGCGGCAGAGATCACGTCAGGAGCGGTCGAGGCCTCAACCGAAGCCAGTGGAGACCTATTCACGACCATAAAATATACTGTCTATGGAATTGTGAAGGCCGGCGCAGAGTTGGGGGCAGATGTTGCTAAGACTGCTGTTGCAGCCACTGAGGGAGCCATCAAGGCTGCGGCCAAGGCCGGCTCTGACGTCAGCTCGGCAACCAAAGAAGCTGTCACTGGGGCTATTGAAGCCGGCGACACAATCGGTACAAAGGCATCCAAGAGCGTGAGGGATGCCCTTACAGCTTCAATCAAAGGCGCCAAGGATTTTATCAAGGCACCTCGTAAATAGATAAGGCAGGAACCCATATCACTATTTTTAATTCGACCCTGCTTATTAATTTCTGCTGATCAACCAAGAATGACTTATCATGAGGCGTAACTACTCAGGTTCAAAATTCAAGGGTTCACGGTTCAAGGTTAGAGGGCCATAAAGAACGAAAGCCAACTAACCCTCATGCCGGGGCACAACGAAGCATGAAAATGCCGCATGTCATTGCCGACTCGATCCGGAATCCAGGTCGTCATTCCGGTGAAAGCCGGAACAAGGACTGGATAGTGCCCTACGCCGCTATGACCATCTATTTTCATATAAACCGTGAACTGTGAACCTGACAAACTAAGTAGTTATCATGAGGCGTTTAAAATGAGCAAAGTCATCTATATAAAAGGATTATGTGCAATAACACTTATAATGGCAGTTTGGAGCTTGCCGGGTTGTGGTGAGAAGCAACAGGCCCAGCGTACGCCTGCAACAGTGACCAAAGGCGATGTAAAGAAAGGAACCAAGGAAGCTTATAGTAGAACAGTCAACACCTATACGAAAAATCAGATGGAGACATATAGGGAGCTGGCGCAAGACACCCCATCTGATTACGGAAAGGATATTAGCTACGAGCTTACTTATTAACCTAAAGTTGTACATCTAATAATTTGTTAATATTAACTATTTAGAATTGGAGGAGTCATGTATAAACTGGGATTATGGGCAATGATGTTTATGGCTGCGATTTGGGTCTTTTCCGGTTGCGGTGAGAAGGAACAGGACCAGAGCAAACCCGCAACAGTTACCAAAGAAGAAGTCAAACAAGAAGTCAAAGAAGCCTATAAAGCAGCCGCTACCTATACCAAGGAGCAGATGCAGGCATATAAGGACCAGGCGGAATCCAAACTGGCTGGTTACGCAAAGGACATTGATCAACTGAAGGTAAAGGCGGAAAAACTGGAAGGAGATGCGAAGGTAAAGGCCGAGCAACAGATAACGGCATTGCGCCAAAAACGGGATGCAGTGTCTGAAAAATTAAAGGAGCTGAGTTCTTCCAGCGGAAGTGCGTGGGAGCAGTTAAAATCAGGATTGGATGCGGCTATGGATGATTTGATTGACGCCTACAAGAAGGTAGTTGCCGAGTTCAGCAATTCCTGACAACAGTTATCTTATAAGCCACCAGGAGCCCGTTGGGAAACACAAGGGAGGGAGGAGCCAAGTTATGTCATTTAAGGATAACCTCAAAACCAGAATTAAGGCCGACGGGCTTTTTGGGCAACTTGCATCTACAATTAAAGAGCCGCCTGGAAAGCGTTGGATGGACAAGGCCCTCACACATGAACTTCTCGCTATGACCGATTTTGAATACAAGAAGGTAAGCGGCCTCGACCTCTACACACGGCCATTTGAGGGAGGCACCTTGGAGGTTCTGGTCTTAGACAACGAATTGCCCATCTATCACACCACCATATCCGACGTTGTCCTGCGCAAGGCTCCTTATTGGCAACAGATGTTCAGCATCAGGAATATCAAGAAAATCATGAATCATCATGATGTTCTTGTCACCACGGGAAAGGAGTCACTTAACAGAATACACGAAAATGCGCTTGCACTAATTGATCTAACCTACACCAGGAATGATCTGGCATCCCTGCTGGAGGAGGCGCGCCAGGGTATTGACAAGAAATCCATCACGCAGATCCGAGAATCATTGGACCTCTTTTTTACTATACTCGATTTCCAGCCAGTCTCTGTCGGAGTGCAGGAGAAGGATTTAAAGCTCTTTGTCCGGGCAAGAGCCGGCGGCGGCGCTATGCCTGTTTTCAAACATCTGGTTCTCTTCGACGAGGAAACCATGCAGTTGGGCCTGAAGAAAGGTACCTTTTCTCCCCAAAGCGACATGGACCTTGCCTGGGTCATTCAATATATCAAGGGCGAGAAAAAAGCCGATCTCCAGGGCCCGGATGTCTTCGCCTTCCTGTACGAATTGGCGCTGGAAAAGGCTGAAGCACATCAGCACGGTGTTGATCAGGAAACTCCATAATCCTTAATGCCATGCTTGATCGTGCATCATAGATACGAGTCTGCGAACCAGAAAATATCTTATACAGATGCTTTCTTCTTAGGAAGTTTCCCCTGATACCAGTTGGCGGCCTGCGGGGCCTTTTGAAACAGATATATGCCCAGAAAGGCTGAGGCAAGGATGTAAACCCCTCCTAAAACCCTGAGTTGCGGAGGAGCGAGGCTCGCTATTACGGCTGAAAACTCTCCCCTGGGAACAAGTGAAAGCCCTGCCCTCAATGAAACTTTCGGCTTTAGGCCGTAAAGCCTTCCTCCTACATAGCCCACGATTACCTTTCCCATCACCGCCCATATCAGCACCACGACGATCAGCAATACGAACGGGACACCCTCTCCGAGGGAAATAGTGGTCCCGAACCAAAAGAAAAAGAAGGGCAGAGTGACATCTTTCACCGGCAGAATAAGGTGTTCAAGTTCAGAAGATCTTCCTGTCTCTGAGAGCATAACACCTGAAAGAAACGCTCCAAGTATCTCCGAAAGCCCAAGGGCCATGGCTACACCCGCGTAAAGGATGGCTGCTCCCACGGTGAGAAGTACCATAAACTCCTTTTGCAGGTGGTTGGAGACAAATTTATCAAGTTTGCTGAACCCATAGTGGCCGAGAACAACAGCCCCAATAAATAACATGGCGATCTTCAGGATTAAAGCTATGCCGGATAAAGGGGTCATTTGCTCACCCGCGGCAGTTTCAGCGAGAAAAGACACCAGCAAAGGGGAGACAAGGTCTTCAAAGATGAGAAGTCCAAGGATGAACTCAGTCTCAGGGTTTGCGAGTCTTTTCTTCTCTTCGAGCATCTTGGCCAGGATTGAGGAACTGGTCGCGTAGCAGACCGCGCCGATTGTAAAAGCGGCAAGTGGACTCAATCCGAACAAAAGCGAAATCCACATCGCTCCGCCAAGGTTTAAAACCACATCCATAAGCCCGGCAGGCGCTATACGCCTTGATATTTCAATCATCCTTTTGAGCGGGAACTCGAGACCCAGAATAAAGAAAAGAAGAACGATGCCTATCTCACCGGCTATGTGTATCCCTTCGTTACCCTTAAAGAGCTGGGTTGTCAGCGCCCCCAGGACCAGGTAGGCAAGAACTGATGGAATACGGAATCTCTGGGAAGTGAAGCTGATCCAGAAAAAGGCGAAGAGGATAATTCCTATAAGAAGAAGGAACGGGATATTGGCCATATGAGACTATTCTTCCCTATAGATAGTTCGAATTCAAAGCTGACAGAGTTTTTCCAGAGACTTTGTTTGCTCCCTTGTCCCTATTGTCATGAGTGTGTCTCCCGGCCTGATAACCTCGTTGGCGTCAGGGCTTCCGATTATCTTTTCACCCCTCTGGATGGCGACAACGGTTGCGCCAGTGCGTGTCCTTATCTGGCTTTCGATTATCTTTTTCCCGGCGATGCAACTATCCGCTTGAACCTTGATCCAGTCCATGCGCACACTTTTAAGGAGAAGTTCTATCTTATCATCGCTGACAGGCTGATAATCCACCCCAAGGAGGATACTTGCTACCTGTCTTGCCTCTTCATCAGTCATATTTATAGTGAAATCAGGTTCGTCTTCATCTATGTCATTAAAATGATATATCTCCCTGTGTCCCTCGTGGTGAAGAATAAGGACGAGATGTCCTCCTTCAGCCATTGTAAAGGAATAGCGCTTTCCTATGCCCGGCAGCTCACTGGTTTTTATCTCCATCTTGCATCTCCCCCAAAAACTGGACAGCATTCGATTTCCGACACACTTGCTTCGACTGATTCTAAGTTACAAATCTTGGAGGTTCAAGCATTTTCAGATACGCCTTGCAAACCGGAGAATTCATGGGTACCACGCACCCATTTGGGGAGAGGAACACAAAGAGAAAATCTACACGAACGGTCTCGTGCCTTTTTCGGGGCGATTGCGGGGAGGCCTGGAGCCAAAGAAGCTCCCGGGAGGCATGTGCATGTTCTAAAAAGAGAAACTTTATTTCTCAGAAAGTTCATGCTATGTCTCTTAACTCAAGCTTACGGAGCATTTCATTTCATTCGAATACCTCATTGTTTTCTGATCCTTTTGGGATAGGTTCCCTTGGAGGTTTGAAGCGATAAATGCATCACCACAAGGATAATTCTTTTATAGTCGCTATTATTTTCGGAGCTGCTGTTCTAGCCTCCGTCACCTCATTTTTTGTCCAAAATCGGCACTACATTGAATCTGCTATTGAGGAACAGGTAACCCAGGGGATACAAACAGCAAGAACAATCAGCTTGCAGGTCATAGAGCCCATACGTAGTGCAGCATGGGCCGTTGCCGGGTCTCTGTTCGTCTTTGAAACGGCTACGGGCAAGAGGCCGGTTGATGACCACGAGACCATGCTGATGCTCGAGACGACCAAAAGCAATTTCAATGCCTCCCTAGTATATGTGATGGATCTGAAAGGAGTGGTGGTCGCCTGCACTCCCTATGGCGAGGGAAAGACCCTTACTGGCAAAAGTTATTCCTTTAGGCCGTATTTCACAGAGGCCATGAAAGGTCAAGCAGCCCTTTATCCTGCCCTGGGGGTAACAACCTATGAAAGAGGCATTTATGTAAGTGCCCCTATATACGGAAGAGGCCCGGACCCGCAAGGGGTTCTTGTTGTCAAATGCGGGCTCGATATTGTTGAGGAAATACTCCTGCAATTTAAGGAACCAATGGCCCTTGCATCTCCTGAAGGGATTATTTTTGCGGCAAATCGGCCACACTGGCTCTACTGTCTGTCCCGACCCTCCATAAACGCAGAGGTTATAGAACGGGTAAGGCAAAGTCAGCAGTTTGCTGACAAGCCCCTTGATCCGCTAGCCGGCGCTCTCGACCTCAGCTCTGATATTGTGAAATTAATGGACAAGAAATATTCGATCTTCAGAACTCCCGTGGGCATCGTCGAATCAGGCGGGAAATCTTGGGAACTCATAACACTGATGGAGTTTGAGAGCGCCTATAAGAAAGCGTCGGTTTACGCTGTCTCTGCCGGGGTGGGGGTAATAATTTTGCTGATGGGTCTTTATCTGGCTGACCGGCGAATTAAGATTGCCCTCCGCAAAGAGGCGGCAGCCGGAAGCGAATACCTGGCTACAACACTTGACTCCATCGCAGAGGCGGTTCTCGCCTTTGACGTATCCGGCCGGCTTAAGCATCTAAACCCAGCCGCCGAGAAGCTCTTAGGCCGGATCATGCCGGAAATCCGGGGGATGCCGGCAAAAGAGGTTTTTAGACCACAGCACGAGGCCGGCTTGATCGAAATACAGGAATCTATAGTGGCCGCGCTCAGGGGAGGAGATTCAGAAGTTACAAGGGCTCAATACTTCCGCCTCGAAAATCAGGCAGGGATTCACGATGTAATATTCAGCGTATCTGCCATAAAAAACGAAGATGGCCGGATAGACGGGGCGGTAATGGTGCTTTCTGATATCACCCTCCTGAAGGAAGCCGAGGACGCGCTGCGGCGTGAAAGGGAAAGGCTTTCCATTCTCCTTGACGGGAACCCCATCCCCACGTTTGTTATTGATTGCGAACACAAGGTGGTACTGTGGAACAGGGCGTGTGAGAGCATAAGCGGCTTTGCAAAGCCGGATGTCCTGGGCCGAGTTCTGGACTCCACAATATTCTATCCCCCTCCTCGGAGACCTGTCCTCGCAGATCTGGTGCTTGATATGAACGAGACCGGTATCGCGGATCTTTATCGGGAAAAAGGAATCGCTGCAAGCACCCTCATGGCAGAGGCCTATGAGGCATCAGATAAGCTTAAAATAGCAGGGGTGGAAAGAGATTTCTACTTTTTAGCAGCGAGGTGCAGGGACTCAAAAGGAGAAATCATAGGAGCTATCGAGACTCTTCAGGACATCACCGAGAGAAAAAGGATAGAGAATGAAAGGCTTGAACTTGAAAGAAGGCTCTTTCACGCACAGAAGGCCGAAAGTCTTGGCCGTATGGCCGGAGCGGTAGCCCATCACTTTAATAATATGCTGGCTGCCGTAATAGGTAATCTTGAACTTTCTATGCTTGAGTTGAGTAATAATGAAGATGCCACAAGATCTCTCAATGAGGCTTTCAAGGCCACCCGGAAGGCTGCAGATATGGGGCGTCTGATGCTTATCTACCTTGGTCAGGGCATTACCGAAAGAAAACCTCTTGACCTTTCAGCGCTTTGCAGAGAGGCTTCACCCCTTATTGAGGCCGCATTCGCTCAAAGCATAATTTTTGCCAGGGAATTGCCCGAGCACGGACCAATAATAATAGCTGATGAGGCAGATATCAGACGTCTGATCATCAATCTTACGACCAACGCGGCTGAGGCCCTATCCGGAAAAGAAGGAACCGTTAAAATAGCAATAAGCACAGCATGCCCCTCGAATGAAAAAGAGACGCAGCATTTTCCGGTGGAATGGATACCGAAAGACTCCCGCTACGCCTGCATAGTGGTTTCTGACGACGGTGAAGGAATGGATAATGAGACGTTGGATAAGATCTTCGATCCGTTCTTCTCAACAAAATTTACAGGAAGAGGCCTCGGCCTTGCCGTAACCCTTGGAATTGTGAAGGCTATGGAGGGCGCAATAGAGGTGGAAAGCTCTCCTGGGAAAGGCTCTCTCTTCAGGGTATTCCTGCCTATGGAGCAGGGGGGATATGACCAGTCCAACGGATGGGGATTTTCCGCCGTCTTGACAAGGAAGCCACAGCAAGTATATAAAACAAAAATTCATAATTCTGTAACGGCCTAATACCTCGCTTGGATTCCTGGCACAAAAATTCTCCTCAAGAGGAGCCGGACTCGTCAAACTTATAAAAACAGATATGGTGGGCCACGCAGGCACCAGAGGAAAGGATTTTTTATGATGCATGGAAAAATAGTCGGAACGGGTTCTTTTCTCCCGGAGAAGATATTGTCAAATGATGAGCTTAAACTCATAGTTGACACAAGTGATGAATGGATAACCAGAAGAACAGGCATAAAGGAAAGGCGAATCGCATCCAAGGATAGAGAAGAGAGCACTACGGATCTTGCTGTGGGCGCTTCCCTTAAGGCACTTGAGATGGCAGACATGAGCGCCTCTCAACTTGACATGCTTATCGTGGGGACTGTTACTCCGGACAGCCAGTTCCCTTCCGCAGGCTGCATGATACAGTCAAGAATAGGAGCTACAAATGCGGCTGCCTTTGACCTCTCTGCCGGATGCTCAGGCTTCCTTTACGCGCTTACAATGGCTGACAACGCCATAAGGGCTGGAAATGCGGAAAATATTTTAGTGCTTGGTGTAGAAAGGCTCTCAGGCATAGTAAACTGGCAGGACAGAAGTACCTGTGTCCTCCTCGGAGATGGAGCGGGCGCGGTAATGATATCATCCTCAAATAATGGCAGAGGCATCATGTCAACCCATCTCCAGTCGGACGGAACATTAGGGAACCTGCTTTATTCTTCATACGAAAGCTCCCTTCTTCCTGAATCCCTGGATTGCATAGAACTAAAGCCTTTTCAGCTCAAGATGGACGGAAACAAACTTTTTAAGAAAGCGGTGGGCTGTCTTACCGATATTGCATCCCGGGCTTTGAAGAAAAACAATCTGTCAAGCAGCGACATATCAGTTGTCATCCCGCATCAGGCAAATCTCCGAATCATTATGGCGATGGCTGAAAACCTTGGGATACCGATGGATAAGGTCTTTACCAATCTTGCCCGTTACGGCAATACCTCCTCCGCATCCATACCCATTGCCCTGGACGAGGCCAACCATGCCGGGGTTCTCAAAGATGGCGATCTGGTTCTTATGGCAAGCTTCGGCGCCGGCCTGACCTGGGGCGCCGCTGTCATCGAGTGGGGAAGCTAGGAAAGAACTTAACCAACCGATTCATAAAATCGCCTCTGCCGGTAAAAAGAATCACATTCAAACCTTCCTCTTCCGCCCTGTCGATGTTTCCGGGATGGTCATCTACAAATACAGTTTCATGGGGCAGCGAATTCATCTTTTTCAGTACCAGCGGGAAGATGTCCCTGCTTCTTTTTGTTTTTCCGAGTCTGAAGCTGTTGAATACGTAATCAAAGTATTTGAGGAAACCTTGGTTTTTATCGAGTTCGTAAAGCCAGTCCGTCTGGTCTGTGAGGAGGGAAAGCTTTGTGCCGCGGTTCCTTAGATCTGATAGGATATCGAGCATCCATTTTCTTATGACGAATCTTGAAAGGATCTCGCCCCGAAGCTCCTGATCTGGCATATCAATGCCGGTGCGAAGCCTGAAAGCCTTCCAGAAATCCTTCTCAGTGGCCTTGCCTGCGACGTATCCGCTTTCGTGCACGGCATCAAAACCGATGGAGATAATCCGATCTTCTGGCTGCCCGGCCTTTGCCGCAATAGCCTTAAGGCCCTCGCGAAAGCCTTCCTCAGCTACTACCCCTCCGAAATCCACCATGAGGAATCTGATAGCTCCATTAATCTTATTCATTCTTAGAAATCCCTTCTAACCCCCATGCCCTGATGGGGCACAACGAATGATGAAAATCACCCCCGCCCCTCCCTCCCCCATCGAGGGGGAGGAGGAAAGGGAAGGGGCATTTCCCTTGTTAACTCCCCTGAAAAACTCCATATCGCACTTAGCCACACGATAATGTCCATTCGAGGCGCGCGGATGCGCAATAGAGCAGATGATGCCTATAGTGTCAAGAAGATATCTTCATGCGACTCCCTTATTGTTTTTTCCACAAAGGCACACTAAGATAACATCCATGATTGACTTTGGATAACAGTTCAAAGCACGCCTTGGAATTACTATCCTATCGAGGAGAATAAAGAATAATGGACAGAATTATAACTGTGGAAGGTGTCAAGAAAACGATTTTCGGATCCGGTTCCATAAAGCGGCTTGGCGAAGAGTGCAAGGCACTGGGAGCAAAACGCGCGATAATTATTGCCGACAAGGCGCTCGCAGGCACTACTATCGTTACGGATTCACTTGAGGCACTGAAGAGCGCCTCCATTGAGGTTATACCTTACTTCGAGGTGTTGCCTGAGCCAGCTCCTTCTCTTGCTGATGCGGCTGCGGCTATTGCCTCGAAGGAGGCGGCCGATTGCGTGGTTGGTATAGGCGGGGGGAGCACCATGGATGTCGCCAAAGCAGCCGCGGTACTGACAAAAAATCCCGGCAGCGCTACAGATTATATCGGGCTTGGGCTTGTGAAAAATTGCGGGCTTCCGTCCGTGATGGTTCCCACTACAGCAGGAACCGGTAGCGAGGTTACATTTACGGCGGTCTTTACAATGCGTGAGAGCAAAAGCAAAGGCGGGATCAACAGCCCTTATCTTTACCCGAGCCTTGCTATCCTTGACCCTGAGCTGACCCTATCTCTTCCGCCTTATCCTACCGCCTACACAGGCATGGACGCTCTGACCCATGCCATAGAATCATATACGTCCCTTCAGGCGCATTTTCTCAGTGAGACCCAGTCACTTTCGGCGATAGAACTCATTTCAGGTAATCTGAGGGGTGCCGTCTATGATGGCTCCAACATGATATACAGAGAAGGGATGCTTAAAGGAAGTTACCAGGCAGGTCTCGGGCTTGCGATGGCGGGGGTGGGAGCCGTACATGCTCTGGCTTATCCGCTTGGGGCGCTTTTCAATATCCCCCACGGCATCGCAAACGCCACGCTCCTTCCCTTTGTGATGGCCTATAATTATCCGGGCAACACGGAAAAGTTCGCAATGATAGCCCAAGCCCTGGGTGAGGGAATTGATGGTCTGTCCATGCGCGAGGCTGCTTCCAAGGCGGCTTCGGCGGTAGCGCAGCTCTCAAAGGACATAGGCATCCCGGCCAGTCTTAAGGAGCTTCAGATACCGGTTGAAGCCATACCGGAGATGGCTCAGGGCGCCATGAAGGTTGCCAGGCCGCTTGCAAATAATCCCAGACCGGTCACGGTTGATTCCGCCGCTGAGATATACCGACTTGCCTTTAAAGGATAATGTTTGCTTGATTATCAATAATAAAAGGTATCATCTCAATAATTGGGGGGATGGTTTTGCGCAGATCAGGACACGCAGATCAGAAATCAGCTTCTGTAGGTGCGGCTGAAGCCGCACCTACCCCGGATTTTTGAGATCATACAATAAAAGAATAAAGGAGAGATAGATGCCAGGATTTGAAGTCTTAGGAGAAGAGGAAAAAAAGGAAATAATGGAGGTCCTTTCAAGCAAGGTCCTTTTCCGTTACGAGTTCCATGCCCAGAGAAACGGTGTATATAAGGTGGCTGAATTTGAAAAGGCATTCGCCTCATACTGCGGAGCGGGCCATGCGCTTGCCGTCTCATCCGGTACTGCTGCCCTGCGGGTGGCCCTTGCCGCCCTTGGCGTTGGCCCGGGAGATGAGGTCATAACTCAGGGCTTCACCTTTGTGGCCACATGGGAGGCCATACTGGAGACAGGGGCTGTTCCGGTATTTGCAGAAGTGGATGAAACCCTCTGCATGGATCCTGGAGATATACGCAAGAGGCTTTCTGCGCGAACAAAGGCCATCGTACCTGTCCACATGTGCGGAGCGCATGCAAAAATCTCCGACATTATTACCGTATCCTCTGAACTGGGTATACCGGTCATAGAAGATACCGCCCAGTCATGCGGCGGCTCATACCGCGACAAAAAGCTTGGTACCTTCGGAAAGATGGGGTGTTTTTCCTTTGATTCGGTAAAGACAATAACCACCGGCGAGGGAGGAATGGTCATAACAGATGACAAAGAACTCCATACCAGGGCATCCGAATACCATGACCACGGTCACGATCATGACGTAAGGGTGGGAAGGGGCTTGGAGAAGCGCAATTTCATGGGGTTCAACTACCGGATGATGGAACTTCAGGGCGCCCTGGGGCTTGCGCAGCTAAAGAAACTCGATCCTGTAATAATCAAGAGACAGAGAGAAAACAAGAAGGCTCTCAAAGATGCCTTGGAGACAATTAAAGGCATATCCTTCAGGTCTATCCCTGATCCGAGCGGAGATATTGCCTCTTTTCTTATTTTTTTCCTCCCAACCCCTGAAAAGGCCCTGGCCTTCTCAAAGGTTATGGCCCGGGAGGGAAGCCCGGTCGTTTACTGGCATGACAATACCTGGCATTATTATGAGAGATGGGAGCACCTTCTGGAAGGAAAAAGCGTGCTGCCTTCGGGATATCCTTTTAAGAATCCGGATGGAAAGGCACGGGTATCTTGCAGCCCCGGATCGCTTCCAGCGACTTCCGAGCTTCTCTCAAGAGCGCTGACAATACCAATAAACATTGACATGGAAAAGGACCTGCCCGTTAAGCTCAAGGCGATTGAAAATGCCGCCAAATCCCTTGGAGATATATGAGGATAGTCTTCGCAACCGATATACACCACGCCTTTAAGGCGGTGGGTTATCTGCTTGATAACACGAACGCTGATCTCTATCTTATTTGCGGAGACTTGGTTTCAAGATCCTTTTCTACCTACAAGAAGGCTTGGTCTTTCACCGAGGCGGCGGAAGCGCTTTCAAGGGAAAGAGAAAAATCCTGTGCCCTGCCGCAACTTCAAGATGGGCTCATCAGAAAGGCTGAGCGCATTCTCGAAAGCGAAACAGACACAGACATCAGAAGATCGGCTGAGTGCTACCTTGACTTTTCTAAAAAAGCCGAATCCTACCTGATCAATTCCTATTCAAGGCTCGAAAGCATAATATCGGCTCGACCCGGTAAAAAGGTGTACGTGCTCCCGGGAAATTACGATATGGATCTTCAAAAGACCGCCTTGAAAAATAGGGACCTTCATAAAAAGTCATTTGAAATCGAAGATATAAGGATATCCGGCTACGGAAGTGCAGCCGTTATGACCCCCGGCCTTCCCGAGCACTTGAAAGTCCATTACGATGAAGACGATCTTGTCGGTTTTCTCCAAAGCTCTCAACCTCGCATCATTGTCCTTCACCAGCCGGCATACGGTTTTCTTGACTCCATTGCCTGCTACGGATGCACGGGAAGCAATGCCCTGAGGAGATATCTGGACGACACAAGGGGTATTATTGTCCTTTCGGGCCATAACCATGAGAGCTGGGGAATTATAAACGCCCAGGGCTCTTGCTTTATTAATCCATCCAATTTTGGAAACGCGGCAGATTCCGGGCGCCTTAGGCCTGGCGGCTACTTTCTCGATCTATGTCTTACAGGGGCTGAGGTGCACCGGGCAACCATAAAAAGGCTTGAGAGGGGAAGACCATACTCCATTTATGAAGCCCGGAAGGAGGGCGACGGCTTTTCAAACCTGGTCCTGGATGAAAAGAGATATGCAGGGGCCGGAGGAAAGATTCCTGAGATCAGGCATATCCCTCCCATAAAAGAGCTTTTGCGTATAAAGGAGTTCTTCCTTACACACCAGAGCGCTGATACAGATAAACTTGTCGGGAAGCTACGGGAGATATACCGCGACATAGAGAAAGACGGGATGGAGGTGGCTTTTGATCTTCTGGGCTCCGTGAGTTTCGGGATGGCTGAGGCCCATTCCGACCTTGATCTCGTTGTATATATGAGGAGCAGGGACTGCGTCCTCGATGAGGAAGACACCTGCGGCGTCCCAAGGCCGCTCAGGGCCGTGTTTGAAGCGTTCAGGCAAAAAGGTATAGAGACGGAGGTTTGTGACAGTATTGACATAGAGCGCGTAATGGAAGCTATCATGAGGGAAGATTCAGAAGATGGGCAGTTGCAGCGCTTTATCTTTTACAGAAGCGTATGCAGACCGGTTAACCTGAGACTGATAAAAAAAGCGGAGAATCTCCTCCTCTCGAGGGAAGCCTTTCGGCGTGAGGTGGAAGAATCCCTCAAGGATTACCTGGAGATACTGGTATCGTCTGTAAGACATGTCCAGTCCTTTGACAAATACCGCTCACGTCTGACGGAAAGGGGCATAGAGATTCCTGCTGATATCGAGGGAGCTATCAGGAACTACCTGAGGAGAAGCCCTTTATAAGACACTAACCGCCATGCCCTGAAAGGAGCACAACGAAGCATGAAAAATCACCCCCACCCCTCCCTCCCCCGTCTAGGGGGAGGGATTAAAGTAAGGGGCATTTTCATATAAACCATTATCGAAAGGAGGTCTGCTCTCAAGATGAAGAACACATTTTTCATTACAGGTCTATTGTTGATGTTTCTTTTCACCGGATGCGCATCAATAACGTCAGGCCCCGTCCTGGAAGAAAAGATATCTGTCTATAAGAAGGGATATAAGGTCGGCGTCATTGCGACCAAGGCGGGAAATTTTGAAACCCCGCCCTATATCTCTACAAAGATAAAATATGAGCTTACTGAGATACTGAGGTCCGAAGGCATGCTTTCGGAAGGGGCCGGAAGCGGAAAGACCTTGTCGGTTTTTATCGAAACCTCAGCCAGGTACATTGGCGGCGCATCAGGTACCGACAGATATTCCGAACTGCAATCCCGTGTGATACTCAAAGATGTCAACGATCCATGCTACACGGCAAGCACCTCTATTAGCGCCTACAACGGATTCGGTGCAGTGCTCAGCGATTTTGTGGAGAGAAACCACGCAAAAGACATTTTTGACTTTATAAAGAGGGCCTCCGCAGGTGATTAAGGCGCGCATCCCCGCAGAGAAACCTGCTTCTAAATACGGCACCTATGCCGGTGCCGTAAAAGGATTTACCTGGAACGGGTTAAGAGAAGAGTTCACCTGGCCGATAGACGACAAGGTAAATATCGTACACCAGGCCATTGACCGCTGGGGCAAAGAAAGCAGCACAAGGGATCGTAAAGCCCTCATATTTGAAAAAGGAGACAGGAACGTCTCCTTCACCTACAGGGAATTGATGGAGGCCTCATCCAGGTGGGCCGGCATGATCAGAAGCCTGGGATTTGGAACAGGGGACAGACTTCTTGTTTTTCTCCAGTCGTCTCCGGAGTTTTTCTGCGCCCTGCTCGGCTGCGCCAGGATTGGAGTAATATTCTGCCCCATCTTTACCACCATTGGAATCGAGGAATTGGAAGAGCGCATCGCCAACGCCGAGCCGAGAGGGATTCTTACCCATCTCGACCTTGCAGAAAGGCTTCCGCTTGACTATGCCTCCTCCGGGTATTCCGTTATCTATACCGAAGGAACCGCCCCGGGGCTTTTTCACAATGAGTTCATAGCCCCTGATCTGCTCAAGGAAATGCCCGAGTGGATTGAACCCGAATGGCTTGAAGAAGAAAGCCCCCTCTACCTCATCTATACATCCGGTTCCACAGGCCCTCCCAAAGGAATCCTGCACGCCCACGGCGACATGTTAGGGCACCTGGCTACCGGAAGATATGTACTGAATTTGGGGCCTGATTCCGTTTTGTGGACGGACGGAGATCCGGCCTGGATCACGGGCACGATTTACAGCACCTTTGTGCCGTGGCTTTGCGGTGCGGCAAGCGTTGCCCAGGGAGCGGTTTTCTCAGCTTCCACGTGGTATAGAACCATAGAAAAATACGGGGTTACTGCCTGGTACACGACCCCTATGACAATCAGGAGGCTTATGGAGGCGGGTGACGACCTTCCCACAAGATATGACTTCTCGCGTCTCAGGCATGTCTGCGCGGTGGGCGAAGCACTGCTCCCTGAGCTTTTCTATTGGTTCAAAGACAGATTTGGTCTATCGCCCCATGACACGTGGTGGATGAGTGAAACGGGAATAATTTGCATCGCCAATTTTCCGTTCCTCGATATCAAGCCTGGTTCGATGGGAAAGCCTCTTCCCGGCATGGAAGCGGCCATCATGGATGAGACGGGTGAGGCGCTTCCTCTCCTCAGCATGGGAGAACTCGCACTAAAAGTTCCCTGGCCCGGCCTCATGAGCGGAATATGGAAGGACAAGGCCCGCTATGACCTTTACTTCAGGCACAAGGGCTGGTTTCTTACCGGGGACATGGCCCTGAAGGACGAGGAGGGGTACTTCTATCATCAAGGCAGAGTAGATGATCTCATGAAGATAGGGGAAAAGATGGTAGGCCCCTATGACATAGAGCAGATACTGTCCAGGCACCCTGCGGTCTGTGAAGCCGCCGTCATAAGCAAGGCTGGAAAGGGAGGGCAGCCTTATCTAAAGGCCTTCATAACGCTCAGCAGTGCCTTTGCCCCTTCAAACCGTCTTAATCAGGAGATACGGTTGTTTGTAAAGGCAAATCTATCGCCTGATGCGCCTTTAAAAGAGATCGAGTTCATGGAAGCTCTTCCCAGGACAAAGGCAGGTAAACTATTAAGGCGGGTCTTGAGAGCCAGAGAACTGGGATTGCCGAGCGGGAACCCGACCAATATGCATGAATAGAAAGGAGGAGTTGGCACCAATGAAGGACAATACACCCAAGTGGTACGACGCCCACATTAAACATTATCGAGAAGTAGCTTTCATTAAGGGTAGGGACGAGTATGAAAAGATATATGCCCGTTCCCTGAACGACCCTGAAGGCTTTTGGGGCGAGCAGGCAGATAAATATGTTTCATGGTATCACCGCTGGGATAAGGTCCTCAGCTATGATTTCAATGAGGCAAGGGTAGAATGGTTTCAAGGGGCATCATTAAATGCATCCTATAACTGTCTCGACCGCCATCTTGATTCCATAGGTGACAAGATCGCCTACTACTGGGAAGGAGACAATCCGGAAGACAGAAAGAAGCTTTCTTACAAGGAGCTTTATCATAAGGTAGTAAAGGCGGCTGCGGCCCTTAAGAAGCAGGGCGTAAAAAGAGGCGACAGGATTATAATCTACCTTCCAATGATCCTTGAGCTGCCTGTAGCCATGCTTGCCTGCGCAAGAATCGGAGCCGTACACAGCGTCGTATTCGGCGGCTTTAGCGCTGAATCTCTTGCAAACAGGATACAGGACTGTGGTGCCAGGGTTATCATAACCGCAGACGGGTCATTTAGGGCCGGGAAAGCAGTCTCGCTCAAGGAAAATGTGGATAGGGCCGTGGAAAACTCCCCTGATGTGGAGCGAGTTATTGTCGTCAAAAGGACCGGCATGGATGTCGGTATGAAAGAGGGCCTGGATGTCTGGTGGCATGAACTGACTGAAGACCCGACTCTTCCTCCAGAAGTTCCGCCGGAGGAAATGGGAGCAGAAGATCCTCTCTTCATTCTATACACAAGCGGAAGCACCGGCAAACCGAAAGGCGTGGTTCATACTCACGGCGGCTATCTTCTATATGTTGCCATAACCACCAGGATCGTTTTTGACCTGAAGGATGATGAGGTATTCTGGTGCACGGCGGACATAGGATGGGTAACGGGGCACTCCTACGGAGTTTACGGACCGCTAACAAACGGACTTACAAGCGTAATCTTTGAGGGAGTGCCTTCCTATCCTGGATTTGACCGATACTGGCAGATAGTTGCCAGATACAAGGTCAACAAGTTTTATACCGCCCCTACGGTCATCAGGTCTCTTGCAAAGGAGGGAGATGAGCATGTAAAAAAACACGACATAACATCCCTCAGGCTCCTGGGCTCTGTAGGCGAACCTATCAATCCCGAGGCCTGGAGGTGGTATTATCATAATGTGGGCAGGGACTGGTGTCCCATTATGGATACCTGGTGGCAAACGGAAACCGGAGGCCACATGCTCACGCCACTTCCCGGCGTGGCGCCCATCAAGCCCGGCTCCTGCGCCTTTCCTTTCTTTGGGGTTGATCCGGTCATACTGGATGAGACGGGTGAAGAGGTGCGCTATCCAAACCAGGAGGGGGTCCTTTGCATCAGAAAGCCCTGGCCGGGTATGGCTCGAACTATTTACGGCAACCATGACCGTTTCAGGGATACCTATTTTTCCATAGCGCCCGGGACGTATTTTACAGGAGATGGCGCTAAGAAGGATGAGGATGGCTATTACTGGATAATAGGCCGAATTGATGACGTCATAAATGTTTCCGGCCATCGCCTTGGAACGGCTGAGGTCGAATCCGCGCTGGTTCTGCATAGAAATGTGGCCGAGGCCGCGGTGGTTGGCTACCCTCATCCCCTCAAAGGGCAGGGGATCTATGCCTTTGTCACCCTTAATACGGGGGTAGAAAAATCAGAAGTGCTCAAAAAAGATCTTATTGCTCTTGTCCGTAAGGAGATAGGGCCTATTGCAACCATTGACATGCTTCAGTGGGCAGACGCTCTTCCAAAAACGAGGAGCGGAAAGATAATGCGCCGCATACTGCAGAAGATAGCGGCCGGTGCGGGCTCTGAACTCGGGGATACCTCCACCATGGCGGATCCGGCTGTCATAGAGACCCTGATCAGGGACGCCATGGCACTAAAAGGAAAATAGTAAATGCAAGAGCAATCAAGCAGAGCCGCCCTGGTTTTGAGCGAGGATTATCTCGAACACAAACCGGGTCATACGCATCCTGAGCATCCAAACAGGCTGGTATCCATTCACAGGATGATAGACTCTTGCTTTAAAGAAGTCTTTCCGGTCATCACGCCCGCCCTTGCAACCCTTGAGCAGCTTGAGCTGGTTCATACGCCGACCTATATCAAGAAGGTTATGAAGACCGCCGAGCAGCCTTCCACCTCGCTCGCTCCGGACACGCCCGCGAGCAGTAGGACATATCACTGCGCTTGGCTTGCAGTCGGAGGATGCATCAAGGCGCTTGACTGCCTCCTCTCAGGAGAGTTTGACTCATGCTTCGCGCTTGTAAGGCCTCCGGGGCATCATGCGCAGAGAGACAGGGCCGGCGGATTTTGTGTCTTTAACAATCTTGCCGTAGCGGCCCGCTACGCCGTAGAAAGGCGGGGGATAGAGCGCGTTCTAATAATTGATTGGGATATCCATCATGGAAACGGAATTCAGGATTTTTTCTATGGCGATAGAAGTGTTTTTTATTTCTCGACTCATGATCCCCTGCTCTACCCCTATACCGGCACCTTTGAGGAAACAGGAGAAGACGACGGGGCCGGGTATAACCTGAATATCCAAATTCCAAGGGACCTTTCAGACGGAGAATTTCTTTTTATCTATGGCGAGGTATTGAGGCCCCTGCTCCTGCGCTATCAACCGCAACTTATTCTTGCCGCCGCAGGCTTCGATGCTCACAAAGAAGATCCGATTGGAAGATCAAGGCTCAGCGCCGGGGTCTTCGGCGCCCTGACAGGAATGCTGCTTAGCCTGATTAAGGAGTGCGGAAATCCACCCATCCTTTTTTCCCTGGAGGGAGGCTATAATCCACAGGCCCTTGCGGATTCTGTCAAGGAGTCACTCAAGACCATGACCGGAGTTTATCAAAGAGATGAAGTGAAGATTGAGGCTACCGACAGGGTAATGGATATTGCTGCCAGGGCAAGGGACTGTCATAAAAAATTCGGTATATGGACCGATTGATTGCCTGTTTTCGGTGATTGCCGTTTATATGAAAATATATCGTCATTCCGGCGTAGGCCGGTATGCAGTCTTTTTTTCGGCCTGCGCCGGAATGACGGCCTGGATTCCGAATCGGGTCCGGAATGACGTACGGCATTTTCATCTTTCGTTGTGCCCCAAAAGGGCATGGCCGATAGATCAATTTTGATGGTCTCGTAAAAAGTCCAAAATTGCCTATTTTCGTTATGCCGGCCAATCCTGTCCCTAACACAGATATTGGAGCCGGAAGCCAGTAATTTCAACTATTTCTGGACTCGGCTTTCGCCGTGGTAACGCTCCTGGCCACTTTTTCGAGTGTGTTAATTTTGAAACATAGAAAAGCGTCCGGCAACCTGTGCTTGTTGACATAGCTTGCTAGCAATACTTATTATGAACTACCGTGAAAATGGCCCGGTTTTTCCGGAGTCGGTACGAGATCGGGGTCGCAATCGAAAAGCGCTTACATAGGCTTCCTCTTGCAATACGATACCGATTCCGATAGAGATACCGACCCCGATGGATTTTCGTGGATGGGGGCGGCAAATAATGTCAGGCATGAAATTTTGGGACCAGGATCACGCAAGAGGAACCTTTTTTTGAATCGGCAGGCAGGCGACTTACAGGCATTGCCGTCGAATCAACAGGGACGGGAGTAAAAAAATTATGGAAGACAGCAAAAGAGAGAAGAAATGGGGCATTTTTCCTGTTATCCTTGCCCTGCTGATAATCTTCATTTTAGTTGTAATGATTTTGAGTTCAAAAAAACCTGGTACTCTTGCTCTTGGTGAACTTCCCAAGGACGTAAACGGTGCTGCCTTTTTAAAGACAAATAGAATGCTGTTAGACCAGATGCTCCGGAACTGGATGCCCAATGATATTTTCTGGCCTACCGCCCTTTTGGATAACATACCAAATTTCCAGATAGGTGAACTGGAGGTGGTCAGGTACAATGTAAGAGTGATAAGAGATAACCTCTCGCGGATGAGAACCACTGATACCTTGGATTCCATGGCAGAGGCCGCCTTCACGGCCCTTTCAAACGATCCTTACAGATGGTGGTTCCCTTCTGCTGAAAGCAAATGGAAGGAGGCAGCGTCCCGCCTTGACGATCTTATGAAGAATGCCGCCAGCGGAAGATCTTTTTTTTATCCCAGGGCCGACAACCTGGTGGAGCTGCTTCAGCAGTATGCATCGCTAATGGGTGGAGTGAATACGAGGCTCATCAATGCCCCGCCGGACAGGAAAGAGGCGGTTGCGCTGGATGAGACGGAGACGGGAAAGGACCAGTCCGCAAAGACTGTGGGAATAGATATCCCGTGGCGAAAGATTGACGACAACTTCTATTATGCGCAAGGGGTTGCCTACGCTCTCTTCAATTCCTTTCACGCAATAAGGAAGGACTTCTTTACAGTGCTTAGAGACAAAAACTCGGTCAAACTGGTTGACAAGATCATCGAGAGCCTGGGAAGATGCGACTTTGAACCGCTCCTGGTCTTGAACGGTTCCCCCGCCAGCATATTCGCCAACCATTCCCTGAACCTGTCAGGTGTCTTCAATGACGCCAGACAGAAGGTTGACTCCCTTATAGTCGCCTTGACCCAGGGCTGAAGTAGAATTAAAGAACCACCAAGAAAGGCTCGGCCCGTTTATGCATGAGATGTCAATCGCTCAAAGCCTTATTGATATTATACGCGATGAAATGGCAAAGCACCATGTATCCGTTCTTCGTTCCGTAAAGGTAAAGATTGGAAAGCTTTCTGCTATTGTTCCAGATTCACTATCATTTTGCTTTGACATCATGGTTCAGGGGAGCGATCTGGACGGAGCAAGGCTTTTGATTGAGGTAGTTCCGCTTGAAGGAAGATGCAAGGACTGCGGGCATGCTTTTGAGGTAAAGGAATATGTCTTTGTTTGTCCCTCATGCGGCGGAGGCAATATAGAAACCCTGAGGGGACAGGACCTCTCCATCGTTGAGATGGAGGTCGAATAACCAGAGAGGAGCAATCTTGATGAAGGTTACCGTAGTAAAGAACATACTTGAAGCAAACGAGAGGATAGCCGCTGAAAACCGCAAGCTTTTTGATCAAAAGGGGCTGACCGTAATAAACCTTATGAGTTCCCCGGGGGCGGGAAAGACAAGCCTCCTTGAAAGGACAATAGAGATATTACGGGAAGAAGTTCGTATCGGGGTGATAGAAGGTGATATCCAGTCCTCCAAGGATGCCGATAGAATAGCCAAAAAAAATGTCCCCGTGGTGCAGATTAACACGGATGGAGCATGCCATCTTGACGGCAACATGATCCGGGCGACATTTGATGATATCAACCTTGATGAATTGGACCTCCTGGTTGTTGAAAACGTAGGCAATCTGGTTTGTCCCGCCGAATTCAAGGTAGGGGAGGACTTCAAGGCCATGATCCTCAGCGTTACAGAGGGAGAGGACAAGCCTGCAAAGTATCCCCTAATGTTCAGAGAGTCCAGTGTCCTTCTGATCAATAAGGTGGACCTCCTTCCCTACCTTGACATCAAGCTTGAAAGCATCCGGGAGGAGGCACTTAAGGTGAATCCCAACCTCATCATTTTTGCGGTTTCCTGCAAGACCGGAGATGGAATGCGTGAGTGGTGCTCGTGGCTTAAGGATCAAGTCAAGGGGTCGGCATCTTGATAAGAAGCAGGGCAAAGGCCCTGGTCAGGGGAATTGTCCAGGGAGTGGGTTTCAGGCCTTTCATATACAACCTCGCCTCGCGCTACAGTCTGGCGGGATATGTGGTAAACACGTCTCAGGGTGTTGATCTGGAGGTGGAAGGAGAAGAGGAGTCTCTGACATCATTTTTCAAGGCCATAACCGCTTTTCCTCCGCCGCTGGCATATATATCAGATCTGAGCTGGACCTACGTAGAGCCTAAAAACGAAAAGGGATTTTTGATAAAGCCCAGTGAATCTGCATCTGAAAGATCCGTCATCATCTCGCCGGATATGTGCGTATGCGAAGAGTGTCTTAAAGAGATGAGAAATCCGGCGGATAGGAGATACCGGTATCCTTTCATCAATTGCACTGATTGCGGGCCGCGTTATACCATAATTAAGGATATTCCCTACGACCGTGACCTGACGACCATGAGGCAATTCCAAATGTGTCCCTCATGTCTTGAAGAATATCATAACCCCCTGGACAGGCGCTTTCACACCCAGCCCAATGCATGCTGGGACTGCGGGCCAAGGGTATCTCTACATGACGCAAAAGGCCTAAAGATAGAGACCTAAGACCCTATTCTAGAAGCGGCAGGGCTCCTTTCGGAAGGTAAGATTCTTGCCTTAAAAGGCCTGGGAGGCTTTCATCTTGCGGTTGACGCAGGAAATGACAGGTCTGTGCGTCAGCTCAGGAAAAGGAAAAACCGGGAGGAAAAGCCCTTCGCGATCATGACAAAAGACCTGGAAACCGCAAGGGCTATAGGCAAAATAGATGATGAGGAGGCACGGATACTCCTTTCCCCGCAAAGGCCGATAGTGCTGGTCAGAAAGCAGCGGAGCCACGGGCTTTCCCCCGCGGTAGCCCCACGGAATTCATATTTCGGGATCATGCTGCCCTACACACCCCTTCACCATCTCCTTATGGACGGTTCCTATCGCGCCCTGGTCATGACAAGCGGAAACAGGAGTGAAGAGCCGATCACCATAGCAAACGACTCCGCCATTAATGATCTTTACGGGATAGCGGATTTCTTTCTGCTCCACAATAGAGACATACACCTGAGAAGCGATGATTCAGTGGTGAGGGTGTTTATGGGAAAACCGCAACATTTGAGGAGGAGCCGGGGTTATGTACCTGTTCCAATCTTTCTCCCGCCTGATGCAAGCCGCCTCCCCTGCACAATAGGACTGGGAGCTGAACTAAAGAGCACCGTCTGCGTTCAAAAAGATGGCCAAGCGTTTTTGAGTCAGCATATAGGGGATATGGAAAACCTCGAAACATTAGAGTTTTTTAAGCTCACAATCGCTCATCTCCGCAATATCCTGGAGGCGAAGCCACAAATAGCCGTCCATGACCTTCATCCAGACTATCTCTCAACCCGATACGCAGGGACACTTGAGGATATCGAGACCCTTCCGATTCAGCATCATCACGCGCACATAATAAGCTGCATGGCCGAAAACGGATATATGGAGCCTGTTATAGGCGTAGCCCTGGACGGGACCGGCTATGGAACGGATAAGACCGTATGGGGTGGGGAGATACTTATTGCCGATGTCACATCCTTTCAGAGGATGGCGCACATCGAGCAGATTCCGCTTCCGGGAGGGGATGCCGCAGCCCGCAACCCCTGGCGCATGGCGGTTGTATATCTGAACAGGGCCTTCGGTGAAGGCTTCATGGACCTTGATATCCCACTCATAAGGAAAATAGATCCCGCATCAGTTAAGAACATCCTGAGGATGGCGGAGCGTGGAGTCAATTCACCCCTTACTTCGAGCTGCGGCAGGCTCTTTGACGCGGTCTCCGCTATTATAGGCTTAAGGGGCACAAATGCCTACGAAGGGCAGGCTGCGATAGAGCTTGAAATGTCCCGAAGCCCTGTTTCCTGCAACCCTTATCCCTGGATAATTAGAAAAGGCAAGGATGGATATGTAATGGAGGCTGCCCCTATGATAAAGGGCATAGTAGAGGACATCATTTCGGGTGCAGCCAGAGGTATTGTAAGCGCAAGGTTCCATGCGGCAGTCATAGGTATGGTAAGTGATGCGGTAACAAAGATCAGGAGCGAGACCGCCCTCTCAACGGTCGCCCTAAGCGGAGGCTGTTTTCAGAACCTCGCAATTGTTCGAGGTCTTACCGATAATTTACGGAAAAAAGGTTTCAGGGTCCTCTTTCATAGCAAAGTCCCTACCAACGACGGCGGCATATCACTCGGACAGGCGGTTTTTGGTGCCTTCAAAGCCGCAGGTCACAGGGGAGGCTTCTCAGACCAGAATCCGGAGAGCAACAGATCATGAAATACCTGGATGAATACAGAGATAGAGAAATCTCACAGATGATCGTGGAAAAAATAAGGAAGACCTCTCGAAGGCCCGCCCGTCTTATGGAGATATGCGGCACCCATACGATGGCCATCTTCAGGCACGGGATAAGAAGCCTTCTTCCTGCCGGGATAGAGCTTCTATCAGGACCGGGCTGTCCCGTGTGCGTTACATCAATGGAGGACATAGACCGCTGCGTAGCTCTGGCCGACATACCCGGGATAATAATCACCACCTTCGGAGATATGATTAGAGTTCCGGGAAGTGTTTCTTCTCTCGGCGAAAAGCGCTCAAGGGGAGCGGATGTCCGCATGGTCTATTCCACCTTCGACGCACTTGATATCGCAAGACAGAATCCTGATAAAGATGTAGTCTTTCTCGGGGTAGGCTTTGAGACCACAGCGCCTACCGTCGCGGCTGCGATAAAAACCGCCTTCGCACAGTCTTTGAAAAACTTCTCCGTTCTCTCCGCACACAAACTCCTCCCTCCGGCCATGGATGCGCTGCTCACGGGGGGTGATCTGGAAATAGAAGGATTTATCTGTCCCGGTCATGTCACGACCGTCATAGGCACATCACCCTATGAGAGGATCGCGGAGCAGTACCATGTCCCTTGCGTGGTAATCGGTTTTGAGCCGGTTGACATACTGCAGGGAATCTTGATGCTTATCGAACAGATCGAAAACGGCAGAAGCCAAGTGGAAATCCAGTATGCAAGAGGAGCGAACCCCCAGGGCAATAAAAACGCCATGGCCCTCCTTGATGAGATATTTGTTCCACGAGATTCTAAATGGCGGGGTCTGGGGCTTATTGCCGACAGCGGTCTCCGCATCAGGGAAAAATTCGCCGTCTTTGACGCTGAGAGACGTTTTTCACTTTCCGTCCCCGAGGCTCATGAGCCCAAAGGATGCAGGTGCGCAGAAGTTCTTAAGGGAGCAGCCAAGCCTGTGCAATGCGGATTATTTAGAAAGCTCTGCACGCCGAGGACACCTGTAGGCCCCTGCATGGTTTCAAGCGAAGGAACCTGTGCCGCCTACTTTAAATACCACATTGATCAGACAGCCTAGAGCCTTGCAGGCAAAAGTTCTAAGGCTCCCATCGGGCACCAGACCTGCACTGTATTTGCTTGAGAATCCTCATGGAAAAGTTGTAGTGAAGGACTACCGGACTAATGGACCCCTCTTTAGAAACATCGTAGGCCGGGTCCTGGTGTTGAGGGAAAAATATGCGTATCAAAGGCTGGGCGGCATTGCCGGGGTTCCCGCTTTTTATGGCAAGATAGATTCATTTACTCTGTGCATTGCATACGTCCCAGGATCAAACCTTGAAGAGATCGAAAAAAACGGTGGCCCGCCCAGAGGATTCTTTCCTTCCCTTGAAAATCTGATAGAGGAAATCCATGGAAAGGGCCTTGTGCATTGCGATATCAAGAAAGCGGCCAATGTGATGGCGGATAAAGAAGGAAGACCCTGGCTCATTGACTGGGCGGCAAGCCTTTCAAAAAGCGAGTGCCGTATCTTCCCTCTTAACCATCTCTACCGCCGGCTTCTTGTCGATGACAAAAAGGCACTGATAAAGTTCATGCTTAGATCTGTACCGGAGGCTGTCTCATCCGGTGAAATGGAAAAATATCTCAAAAGAGACCCCGTAGAGGTCTTTGTTCGAGCTGCCAGAGATATCTTCAGGACGTTTCTTAAGAGGTCGTGTCTGAAGCCCCGCAAACCGTCTTTTCCCTTGAGACCATGACCTTCTGGGCGATACCCCTTCCAAGCGCAAGTCTTGACCCCTTTCTGGCTATTATCACCTGACCGGAGCCGCTGTTGTTTATCACCTCAAGTCTTTCTCCAATTCTGAGCCCCATGGCCGCAAGCCTTGTTTTAGCGATGGCTCCGCCTAACATCTTTCTCACAATCAGGTTTTCTCCCTCCCTTGCCATGTAAAGGGGAATCAGTGCCCTGCGCGGCGGAAGACACTCATCGCATATTCCATATATCTCCATCCTGTGCTGCAGCATATAGAAGCAATTATCAGAGGCTATCTTTTCTTGAAGCGCTTCCAGCTCAGGGTTGTGAAACTCACGAATTCTGCCGCATTTTGTGCAGATAAGGTGGTCATGATGGATTCCTAGATGCCTGTGCTCATACCTGACGGGTTGCCCCTCAAACTCCTTTTTGTGCGCAAAGCCCAGTTGAACAATCATCTCCATGCACTGGCGGAGGAATTCAGGTTCATAGTCATATCCCTTTTGCTTCAACAGAACGAAAAGTTCCTCCAGGGTCAGATGTCCTTCGGTCCCCATAAACACATCAATAATATTAAGCCTTTCCTGAAGTCTGTCATCCCCCTCCGATTCAATAAGCGCTCTGAAATTGGCCTTTTCGGCATGGTTTATACTCCTCATCTCTAGACCTTTTTCCCGGTTTTCATATTCCGTTCTAATGTATGAGTTCAAAAATCGGGGGTAGGTGC
>Ga0100399_1000354_pt1 | contig 31683 bp, 36 predicted proteins | sample CryGeymeta201523_FD_81545 | JGI IMG/M metagenome (GOLD analysis project Ga0100399, IMG submission 81545) | Groundwater microbial communities from Crystal Geyser aquifers in Utah, USA - Crystal Geyser metaG 2015-23 | ecosystem: Environmental > Aquatic > Deep subsurface > Groundwater | place: USA...
ATCCACCATTCGGCAGTTACATGGCCGCCTCGCGCCGCGACGCGGTGCGCCTCCACCGCACCTCCGGCACCACCGGGCAGGCGATGAATCTGGCGCTCTCGGCGCGTGATTGCGCGGTGACAGAGGCGGTGGGCGGGCGCTGTCAATCCGCCGCCGGCCTCACGCCCGAGGATACCGTCGTGCATTGCCTGAACTATCAGATGTGGATGGGTGGCCTGACCGATCACATGACCTTGCAGGCCACGGGGGCGCTGGTGGTGCCCTTCGGCGTGGGATCGAGCGAGCTGCTCGTTCGCACCATTCAGGAGGTGGGGATCACCGCGATTTCCTGCACGCCGTCATATCCGACGGTGCTGGAGCGGGTCATTGCCGAGAGGTTTCCGGGGCTCAGGCCGCGTGATCTGGGCCTGCGTCTGGGCCTCTTTGGCGGTGAGGCAGGGCTCGATGATCCGGCGTTCCGTGCGCGTCTGCGCGAGGTCTGGGGGATGGAGCCGCGCAATGCCAATTACGGCGTCTCGGACGTGTTTAGCAATTTCGCGGCGCAATGCGAGGCGGATACGCGGCTGCATTTCATGGCGGCCGACGTGCTCTGGCCGGAACTGATCGTTCCCGAGACCGGCGCATCCTTGCCGCTGGCGGCGGGACAGACCGGGGAATTGGTGCTGACGCATCTGCTGCGCGACTGTCAGCCGCTGGTGCGGTTTCGCAGCGGCGATATCATCTCCGTGGATGAAACCGCACCCTGTTCCTGCGGGCGCACCGGCTTTCGGTTCCGGGTGGTGGGGCGCGCGGATGACATGGTGGTGGTGCGTGGGCTCAATCTCTTTCCGACGATGGTGGCGGCGGTGATCAATGAATTCGGTTTATTATCAGGCGATTACCGGATCACGCTGGACAGCCTGCCACCCTATGACACCTTGCCTCTCGCGGTGGAGCTGGCGCGGGGGCAGATCGCGCCGGAGGGGCTGGCCGAGGCGGTGGCGGGCGCAATCAAGGCCAGGCTGGGCGCGACGGCGCGGGTCAAGGTGGTGCCGCATGGCACGTTCCCGCTGACCGAAGGCAAGACGAAACGGGTGGTGAGGGCCAATCCATGACCGATTTTACCTATGAAACCGTGCTGAGCGAGATCGTGGACGAGGGCGTGCGCTGCATCACCCTGAACCGTCCCGGCAGTCTGAACGCGATGAACCGTCAGTTGATCGACGATGTGGCGCGCGCCTTTGAGGAGGCCAATGCCGATCCTGCCACCCGCGCGATCATCCTCACCGGGGCAGGCAAGGCGTTTTGTGCGGGCGATGACCGGCGCGCACATGTGCATCCCACCTGCGAGGAAGAGGCACGCGATCTGGTGCGGGCGATCCAACGCGCCACCCATGCCATTGCTTTTAATGAAAAACCAGTGGTGGGGGCGATCAATGGCTGGGCTGTGGGAGGAGGGTTTGAATGGGCGATCAACTGCGATTTCCCGATCTGGGCCGAGTCGGCGCGCGGCTTTTTCCCCGAGGTGTCGCTCAACCTCTTTGTCACCGGCGGGGTCACGAGCGTCTTGCCTGCCTTGGTGGGGCTCAACAGGGCGCGCGAGATGCTGTTTCTGGGCGACCGCTATGATGCGACGCAATTGCAGGAGATGGGGGTGGCCTGGAAAACAGTTTCCGATCAGAACCTTATGACAACCGCGCAGGAAACGGCCCGCCGTCTGGCCGATCTGCCGCCGCTTGCCGTGCGGGCGATGAAGCGCGTGCTGAACTCAACCGCGTTCTGCTCTCTCCATCACGCCATGGATCTCGAGACGGAGGCGACCATCGCCGGGTTCATGGACCCTGAAACAACCCGGAAATTGCTTGACTTCTGAGCATCAAGGGCGCTTTCCCTTCCCGTTCTGACAGGATAGAAACTTTTCATGACGTGGACGCTGCCCAATATCCTGACCACGCTCCGCTTACTGGCTGCTCCGGCTGTGGCGGTAATGTTCTTATATTTTACAAGACCTTATGCAGACTGGTTTGCCCTGATCCTGTTTGTCAGTGCGGCTGTCACCGACTGGATCGACGGCCATCTCGCGCGCAACTGGAAACAGGTGACACGGATTGGCACGATGCTCGATCCGATTGCGGACAAGGCGATGGTGGTGATCGCGCTGATGGTGATCGTGGGCTATTCGAGCATGTCGCCCTGGCTGGTGCTGCCTGCGACGGTGATTCTGTTTCGCGAGGTCTTTGTGTCCGGCCTGCGGGAGTATCTTGGGGATACGGCCGGCACGCTGCGCGTGACGAAGCTGGCGAAGTGGAAAACGACGGCTCAAATGATTGCAATCGCGGTTCTTTTTGCCCAAGGCGTGTTCGAGCACTATTTTGGAATGTCGGTCTTTGGTATGGACAATCACATGGTGATTTCCATTATCGAGGGGCGCGAGGATGACGTTCACGGTCTTTTGTGGAAATATAACGGAATGGTCTGGACCGGTCATGTCGGTATCTGGCTGCTGTGGATCGCGGCCGGGCTTACGCTGGTCACGGGGATTGATTATCTCACGAAATCAATCCCATATCTGAAGGATGAGCGGTGATGGACGTGCTGTATTTCGCCTGGGTTCGGGAGAGGATCGGACAGCCGAAGGAGCGGATCGCGTCCAATCCCGCGACCGTCATGGATCTGGTTAACCAATTGCGCGCGAAGGAAGAACGCTATGCCGTCGCCTTTGCCGATCTCAGCGCGCTGCGCGTGGCGGTGGATCAGGAGCTGAGCGATTTCGACGCCTCTCTGGCCAATGCCCGCGAAGTGGCATTTTTCCCTCCGATGACAGGAGGTTAGGCCATGGATATCCGGGTGCAGGAGGCGGCGTTCGATCTGGGGGCAGAGGCCAATGCCTTTGCCGGTAAACAAACCGGCATGGGGGCGGTCGTCACCTTTACCGGGATCGTGCGCGATCTTGACGAGACCCGGATGACCGCGATGCAGATCGAGCATTATCCCGGAATGACAGAAAAGGCCCTTGAAAAAATCGCCACAGAAGCGTCAAGCCGTTGGAATCTTGGCGATATTCTGATCATTCATCGCTATGGACGCCTGCATCCCGACGACCGGATCATGATGGTGGCGACCGCCGCGCGCCATCGCGCCGATGCATTTCAAGCCGCTGAATTCCTTATGGATTTCCTGAAATCCCGCGCCCCGTTCTGGAAGAAGGAACTGACCGGCGCGGGCGACGGCTGGGTTGCCGCGCGGGACGAGGACGAGGCTGCGTTGACGCGCTGGTAAGGATGCACAGGCTGTGCAGCGTGGACGCGGGAGATGTACACATCCGCTCGTGACGCCGGGTTTCGCTTGCGCGGCGCGCGGAGGCGGTGATGATCCGGGCAGAGCAGAGGCGACGGAAGGCCAGACCATGACCGGGATCATCGAACAGTATGTCACCACCCTCACCCCCAAGGTGCGCGGCCGGATCAAGGGTCTTGCGCGGCTCGATATCAATGACCATGGCAGCGTGCTGCTGAGCGCGGAGGGCGCACGGGCGGGCGACGAGACCGCGGACGTGGTGCTGAGCGCCAGTGACGCGGTATTCCGCGCCATCCTCGCGGGCGAGCAGAATCCGGTGATGGCCTATATGTCGGGCAAGCTCAAGGTCGAGGGCAACGTGCAGCGCGCGCTCAAGGTGAGCAGCATCCTGACAGACGGCTAGGCGCAGCAGTCCTGCCCTCTCTGAACCGGTGGACAGGCGGACGAGCCATAGGAACAGAACACGCAGCAATCACCGGGTTTCGGTCTGAGCCCCGTCGCGCAGGCGGTGCAGGTGTGGAACCACTGGCAGCTGTCGGTGGGCATGTCGAACGTCTCGGCATGGCCGCACTGCGGGCAGGTCAGGATGGAGGTGAGGGTCAGTTTCGGTTTCTGCGTCGCCATAATGCAAATCCTGTCAGCAAGAGAAATCCGGCCAGTGTCGGAAAGAGCAGGGCATCGGCATAGACATAGCCGATGAGGCCCGAGAACCCCAGAGCGCCAAGCAGCCAGGGCAGGAGCGGGGTGAAGCAGCATACTGCCGCAACGGTGCTGCCGCCCAGACCAAATGCCAGCAATTTTTCTCTCATCTTGCCCCCTTTGGTCTTGTGGTTTATCGAGATGTGCATCCTGTAGGGGCTACAGAAGCAAGCAGAGAGGCGATCACATGATTGCGATTGGCGAGGCGGCGCGGCAAAGCGGGGTCGCGATCGAAACCATTCGCTATTACGAGCGCGCAGGCATCGTGCCGAAGCCCGGACGCGGCGCCAACGGGCGGCGGGCCTATACGCCCGAGGATGTTGCGCGGCTGCGCTTTGTGCGGCGCTGCCGCGATCTGGGGTTCAGCATGGCCGAGGCGCGGGCGCTGCTGCGGCTGGAGGAGGGCGACTGCGAAAGCGTCTGCGTTCTCACCGAGATGCATCTCGACAAGGTGCGCCGCAAGATCGCCGCGTTGCAGGCGCTGGAGGCGGAGTTGATCACGCTGACAGAACGGTGCACGCTGGGCGCGACGCGTTGTCCGATGCTGGACGAGCTGACGGACGCCGCCGCGCCGCGCCTCAGATCCGCAGGAACGGCTGAGCGAGGCGGGGCATGAGCGCGCGAAAGCGCAAGGGCGCATCGGTGGCGGCAAGGCAGATGCAATCGGCACCGATATCGGCCACCGGCGTGTGGTTGAGATCCTCGTTGACGATCTCGATGTCGCCGGGGCCGAAGCGGGAGACCTGATCGACAAAGGCACCTTGCAGCACCAGCGTCAACTCGGTGCCGCGATGCCCGTGATCGGGCACGGCGGCGCCTGCGGGAATATAGAGCAGGCGCGCGGTGGCCGCTTTCGAGGTGGGCAGGATCGCCTGCCGCACGCCCATGCCGACGGGCCGCCAGCGCACCGCGTCGAGATCGCCGCCGATATAGTCCTGCAAGGGGGCGGGCAAAAGGCCAGCGCGGCGCGGCGCGGGTTTCACCTCGGGGCGGGCGGCGCGGATCCGCGCCATGGTTGCAGCGAAGCTGTCGCGCGTCATCGCAACCTCATCGGTCCCCTCAAGCAGCGCGCCGCCGACCGTATCGAAAGCCCCGAGCCGCGCGCGGCATTCGTCGCACATCGAGATATGGGTGGCCACAGTCAGGCTGAAGGCCTCGGGCAGAGAGCCAGCAGAATAGGCCATCATGAGGGCGTCGGTAAGGTGGTGTTGGATCATATTGGTCATGGCATTCACTTCATTGCGTGGCGCAAACGATCGAGCGCCAGTCTGATGCGGGATTTGATCGTGCCGAGCGGCAGGCCAGTCTGTTCGGCGATCTCGGAATGACTGAGATCGCTGAAATAGGCCTTTTCGATCAGGACCCGCTGTTTCTCGGGCAGGGCGGCGATGGCCGCGCTCAGTTGGTCACTTTCCTGTTGCAGGGCCAGCACATCGGCCTGGTCCGGTTCCGGCGCGATGCCCCATGTCAGGTCCTCGGGCTCGGGTCGTTTCTGTTTGCGCAGCGCGTCGATCCGTCGGTTGCGCGCAATGGTAAAGATCCAGGTGGCGGCGGAGGCGCGGGTCGGATCGAACAGATGCGCCTTTTGCCAGAGCGTCGCCATCACCTCTTGTGCGCATTCCTCGGCCAGCGTGGCATCGGCGCCTGAGCGCATCAGAAAGGCCTTGATCCGTGGGGCAAAATGGCCAAAAAGCCGGGCAAAGGCGGCCTCGTCCCGAGCGTCGCGGATGGCCGCGATGCACGATACCCACTCCGTATTTTCCATATCCTTCGCTGTCGTCACCTGACCCGGTCCTGACCGTTTGCCTGCGCCATGCGTCCGAATAGCACGCGGCGGCGGCAGCGGCGAGGGGGCGGGAGCATCCATCAGGGCGAGGGCGTCATACATGAGACCGTTACGCAGCAGTTGCGGATTTGGATCACTGAAGGGTGAGAGCGGGGAATCTAATCCGTTCCGGCGGTTCCTGCGTAAGAGAAGAATTGCAAATAGAGAACGGATCGACATCTCCATGCCATTTGAAGCAAGCGCCGCGGCGCGCAAGAAGATTGCCGTGATCGGCGCGGGAATTTCAGGGATGGGCGCGGCGGAGCGGCTGTCGGGTCGGCATGACGTTGTGTTGATGGAGGCCGAGCCGCGGCTGGGCGGACACGCGCGCACCGTGCTGGCAGGCAAGCGCGGCGACCGACCGGTCGATACCGGCTTCATCGTGTTCAACTACGCCACCTATCCGCATCTGACGGATCTGTTCGCGCGGCTTGATGTGCCGGTGGTCAAGAGCACGATGAGTTTTGGCGCCTCCTTCCGCGGCGGAGCGCTGGAATATGGGCTGGAGGGCGCGGGCGCGTTCTTTGGTCAGCGGCGCAACCTGATCAATCCGCTGTTCTGGGGGATGCTGCGCGATATCTTTCGGTTCAACGCGGGCGCGCTCGAGGCCGCGGCGGAGCCGGGGCTGACGATCGGTGGTCTGGTTGAGAAGATGCGGCTCGGGCGGCATTTCCGTGACTATTATCTGCGGCCATTTTCCGGCGCGATCTGGTCCACGCCGGTGGAAAAGATCCTTGATTTCCCGGCACATGCGCTGGTCACGTTTTTCAAGAACCACGGGCTCTTGGCTTATGACGAGCAGCATCAGTGGTACACGGTCGAGGGCGGATCGGTGGCCTACGTCACGCGGCTTGAGCGTGCGCTGCGAGACAAGGGCGTCGAGATCCGGTTGGGCGCGCCTGTAGCTGGCGCGCGGCGTCAGCTCTCGGGGGTCGAAATCCGCGCCCGGGGCGGCGATTGGGAGTTCTTTGACGAGGTGGTGTTCGCCACCCATTCCGACGACGCGCTGCGGCTCTTGTCGGATCCCGATGCCGAGGAGCGCGGCACATTGGGGGCGGTAGCCTATCAGCCCAACGATATTACGCTACATGCCGATGCCAGCCTGATGCCGAAGCGGCGCGCGGTCTGGTCATCGTGGAACTATACCGAGGCGCGCGTCAAGCGGGAGGGCCAGATCGATCTGACCTACTGGATGAACAGCCTGCAACCGATCCCCGAGGACGACCCGCATTTCGTCACGCTCAACACCACACGCACCATCCGCGAAGATCTGATCTATGATCAGGTGACGCTGCGCCATCCGGTCTATGATCTGGCGGCGCTGGACGCGCAGGGACGGGTGCGGGCCGGCAATGGCCGTCGGAACACATGGTTTTGCGGGGCCTGGATGCGGCACGGGTTTCACGAGGACGGGCTGGCGAGCGGACTCGAGGTGGCCGAGGCGATCCTTGGCCGCGATGCGGTGGCGGCGGCGGCATGAGGACGGTCGATCATATCGCGGGCCATACCTGGCACGGGCGCAAGGGCGCGGTCGAGAACGCCTTTCGCTATGGGATCGACTATGTGCTGCTGGATGCCGAGGCGGTGCTTGACGCGCCGCGTCTCTTTGGCCGCAATCGGGCGGGTCTGGCTTCGGTCTGGGACAGCGATCATGGCGGATCCCCCAAGGCCGGGCGCGGGGCGGTCTGGGTGCGCGAGGTGCTGGCGGCGCAGGGCCTGCCGGCGCCGGAGCGGATCGAACTGCTGGCGCAGCCGCGTATTCTGGGCCATGTATTCAACCCGGTCGCCTTCTGGATCTGCCGCGACGGGCAGGATGAGGTGCGGGTAATCATCGCCGAAGTGACCAATACCTATGGCGACCGCCATTCCTATCTGTGCCATTGCGACGATCTGGAGCCGATCACGGCGCAGGACCGGATCCGGGCGCAGAAGGTGTTTCATGTCTCGCCCTTCCAGCGCATCGAGGGAAGTTACGAATTCCGCTTTGACCTGCGCCCCGACCGGATCGGCATCTGGATTGATTTCACCGGCGGCAATGGCGGGGTGATCGCGACGCTGGTTGGCCCGCGCAGGCCGCTGAGCAATCTTGGCCTCATGCGGGCCCTGCTGCGCCGCCCCTTTGGCTCGCGCCGGGTGCTGGGTCTCATTCACTGGCAGGCGCTCAAGCTGTGGGGGAAGGGAGCGAAGTTTCACTCCCGACCCGTTCCGCCCGCCGAAGAGGTGAGCCGGTGAGAGAGGCAACGATGCCAATATCCGTGGTCCATGCGCCGCGCCTGCCGGGATTTGCGGTCTTTGCCGGGCTTCTGGCGGCGGCGGGGCTGCCGATCTATATCCATGCGCCGAAATATTACGTCGATGTCCATGGCGTGTCGCTGGCGGCCCTGGGCGCGGTGCTGTTCGGGTTGCGCCTGCTGGACGTGGTGCAGGATCCGCTCTTGGGGCGGCTTGCCGCGCGCTTGCGCATGTATCGGGCGGCAAGCGTGTGGGTGGCCGTGCTGGTGATGACGGGGGCGATGGCCGGGCTCTTTGCAATCACCCCGCCCGTCGCACCGCTCTGGTGGTTTGCAATCATGTTGAGCCTGGTCTTTTCGGGGTTCAGCTACCTGACCATCTGTTTTTACGCGCAAGGCGTCGCGACCGCAGCGCATCTGCCGGGGCAGGGCCATTTGCGGCTGGCGCGGTGGCGCGAGACCGGCGCGCTCATCGGCATCTGCGCGGCGGCGGTGGCGCCGCTGGTGCTGGGCGGGTATGCGGAATTCTCGTTGGGTTTTGCGGTGCTGGCGCTGGTGGCGGTGCTGGCCATGGCGGGGCAATGGCAGGCGGCGGAGGTGCCGGGCGCGGGCGGCTTTGCTCCGGTGCTGCGTGATCCGGTCGCGCGCAAGCTGCTGGCGGTTGCGCTGTTCAACGCCGCCCCGGTGGCAGTCAGCTCAACGCTATTCCTGTTTTTTGTCGAGAGTCGGTTGCAGGCGCCGGGCTGGGAAGGGCCGTTTTTGCTGCTGTTCTTCCTGTCGGCGGCGGTGGCGGCGCCGTTCTGGGGCGCACTGGCAGAGGCCTATGGCGCCAAGCACGTGCTGTTGGCGGGCATGGTCCTGTCGATTGCGGCCTTTGCCGGTGCGGTGCTGCTCGGGGCGGGCGATCTCTGGGCGTTCGGGCTGATCTGCGTGGTCTCCGGTGCGGCGCTGGGGGCGGACATGACGCTGTTGCCGGCGCTTTTTGCCGGACGCATGGCGCAGGTCGCGCCGGGTGCGGCAGAAGGCTTTGGCCTGTGGTCCTTTGTGTCGAAATTCACGCTGGCGCTGGCGGCGGTGGCGCTCTTGCCGCTGTTGCAGGCGGGCGGTTTCGCGGCAGGCCAGAGCAATGACCCCGAAGCGTTGCGCCTGTTGAGCCTGCTCTATGGCGGGCTGCCCTGTGTGCTGAAACTTCTTGCGATCGCGATCCTGGTTCGGATCCAGATCGCGGAAAGGAGCTGATCCGATGGTTGGTTTGGGATATGTCCTGTTGGGCGCGGCGCTCATGCTGGCGCTCGTCGTGATCAGGGAACGCTGGGCGGGCTTTGCCGCCCAACGGCCGGAGGATTACGCCAAAGGCACGCAGCAGTTCGACCTGCGCGAGCATCTGAGCGGGGCGATCAGATGCGAAGGCGTGATCTATGGTCCGCTGGGGCGGGTGGCGTCGCGCTTTAGCGGGGATTTCGTGGCAAGCTGGCAGGGCAACCGGGGGATCATGCGCGAACATTTCGACTATGACAGCGGCAACTCTCAGGATCGCGAATGGCGGCTCGATCTGGGCAATGACGGGTCGATCCGGGCCGAGGCCGACGATCTGGTGGGGCCGGGAGAGGGGCAGCAGATGGGGTCGGCCGCGCGGCTGAGTTATCGCATCCGGTTGCCGAAGGAGGCGGGTGGCCACGTGCTGAGCGTGACCGACTGGATGTATCTCGCGCCGGGGGGCGTGGTGGTCAATCGCAGCCAGTTCCGCAAGTTCGGGATCACCGTCGCCGAACTGGTGGCGGTGATGCGGCGGGTGGAGGCATGAGGGACTGGCGCGGCAAACGCTACTGGCTGGTTGGCGCGAGTGAGGGGCTTGGCGCGGCGCTGGCGCAGAAGATCAGCGCGGCGGGGGCCGAGGTGATCGTGTCGGCGCGCAACGAGGTGCGGCTGGGCGAGGTGGTGGCGGGCCTGCCGGGGCGCGCCCGCGCGCTGCCGGTGGATGTGAGCGACGATGCGAGCGTGGCCCGCGCCGCCGAGGCGGTGGGCGAGATCGACGGGCTTGTCTGGCTGGCGGGCGTCTATTGGCCGATGTCCGCGACCGAATGGAAGGCGCAAGACGCCACCGCGATGGCGGACATCAATTTCACCGGCGCGGTGCGGGTGATCGGCGCGGTGCTGCCGCAGATGGTGGCGCGCGATGCGGGCCATGTCGTGCTGACCGGCTCGCTCTCGGGGTTTCGCGGCCTGCCCGGCGCCATCGGCTATGCCGCCTCCAAGGCCGGGGTGATGGCCTTGGCTGAGTCGATGCAGGCTGATCTATGGCGGACGGGTGTGCAGGTGCAACTGGCCAATCCGGGGTTCATCAAGACGCGGCTGACCGAGAAGAACGACTTTAAGATGCCGTTCCTGATGACGCCGCAAGAGGCGGCGCAGGAGATGTTCGAACTGATGTGCGACGAGGGCAGATTCGTCCGGCATTTTCCGCTGCTGTTCAGCTATGTCTTTCGGTTGAGTCGTTTTTTACCGGATTGGATCTACTATCGTTTGTTTGCGTAGGATCAAAGACCTGTAAGGACGCGCGCGGCATTGCTATGCTAGGATGGCGCAACAGGAGGGCAAAACATGCTGAACATCACCGTGCACAAGATCGCGCAGATCGTTCTGATGGCGCGCGAACTCGATCGGGCAGAGGGTGAATTCCGGGCCTTTGTCGATCGGTTGAGCGAAGAAGAACAGGCGAGCCTTGTGGCTGTGATGTGGATCGGACGCGGCAGTTTCGAGCCCGAGGAACTGCAAGAGGCCATCAGCACGGCCTTTGAGGAAGCCACGACGCCCTGCGCGGATTACCTGATCGGCACGCCGCATCTGTCGGATCATCTGGAAAACGGGCTGGAGGCGCTGGGCCTGTCGGCGGCGGAGGACGAGGACGAGCTGATCCGTGGTGGTTGACGTGCTGACGCTGGCGCAGGCCCAAGGGATCGTCGCGGCGGCCTTGGCCGGGGCGCGGTCCGGGCCGGAGCGGTTCATCGCGGTCTGCGTGGTGGATGCCGGCGGGCATCCGCTGGCAATGCTGCGCGAGGAGCGCGCGCCGCCGCTTTTGTCGCATATCGCCGAGGCCAAGGCGCGGACCTGCGTGCTCTATGGTCGGCCGACGCGGCTGATGCGGGACTGGGCGGAAGCCACGCCCAACTGGTTTCACGGGGTGCGCGAGGTCGCCCTGGCGCGCGCCGGGTTGCCGCTGATCGCGAGCCTTGGCGGGGTCATCATCCGGGCGCCGGGCGGCGCGCTGATGGGGGCCTGCGGCATCGCCGGTGAGGCGGGCGAACAGGACGAGGCGTTGGGCGTGCAGGGCATCAGGGCGGCGGGGCTGGTGGCAGAGGCGGGGTGAAGATGGGCCGAGCCCGGCCCGCTCACAGATGATCCACCAGTTGCAGATGCTGCGCCAGCCGTTCTACCTCGGCGAGGTAGCGCGCGAGCAGTTTCGGATCATGCGGGGCCGGGGTGACGCCGACCGGAATTTCGCGGCTCAGCACCGATTCGACCGCCCAGGACACCGGCATGGACACCAGACGCGCCATCGCCGTGCCGCGCGCATCGCCGGAGGCGTCCATCACCCAGGTCTTGTGCCAGACGGGTCTGCCGTCGCGCTCGGCCTTGAGATCGACGCAGAGCACGACGCGGTCGGGTTCGCCCTCTGCATAGGCGTTGTCCTGCCAGAACTGATCGGACATTTCCTTGAGCCGCGCGTCGCCCGCAGGCCCGGTCAGCGTCTCGATCTCGGCAAAGACATCCTTCCACGCCTCGGCCCAGCCATTGAGGCGCAAGGTGCCGCGCACGAAGTCGCGCACCCGCCAGTCGGGATCGAAGTGATAATCGGCGATGAAAGGGATCGAATCGCGGTTGGGATAGACCTCGAAGGTTTCGGGCGTGGGCAGGGGGGCGGCATAGCTCGAAATCGCGTCCCAGGGCCGTGCGACCTTGAGTTCCGAGAAGGCGCGGATCGAGCGCGAGGGTGAGCGCAGCGCCTTGAGCACGCCCAAAGGCGACCAGCTGAACTTGTAGCGGAAGGGGTTGGGGTGCTTGGGCACTCCGCCGCAATAGGACTGGAAGGACAGGTCATTGGCCGCGTCACAAACCCCGGAGGCGCGATAGTCGGCCACCAGATGATGCGCCATCAGATGATCGATGCCGGGATCGAGGCCGATCTCGTTGACGAAACAGAGGCCCTTGTCGCGCGCCGCCGCATCGAGCGCGCGCATCTCGGGCGCGATGTAGGAGGAGGAGACGAAATGCGCCTGTTTCTCTAGGCAGAGGTCCGCCAGCAGCACATGCCAGTCGCCGGGCAGCATCGAGACGACGACATCGCCGGGGTGGAGCACTTGGGCTAATGCGCCCTTGTCAAAGGCGTTGATCCTGTCGGTCAGATCGCCGACCGTCGCGCGCGCCTTGTCGGTCGAGCGGTTCCAGACGATCACCTCATGGCCCGCCGCGATCAGGCGGCGCAGGCCGGGAATCGCCGACAGGCCGGTGCCGCACCAGTGGATTGTCATGTTTCAGATCTCCGTCATATGGGCTTTGTAGGTGGTGTCCGCCCGCGCCCAGACCCCTTGGTCGAGCCGTTCGAGCGTCATCAGCGAAGGCAGCAGTTGCGCCGCATAGTCCTGTGAGGATTCGACCGGCAGGAGCGAGGGCAGGTTGTCGATGGCCATGACATCGAGCGGCGGCGTATCCTGCACCCGCGTCACCGGCACGGCCCAGGTGGTTGCCGCATCATAGAGCGGCACCGGGTTGTAATCGCTGTCGGGATCACAGGCGACATCGCCGATCACGCTCAGGCGGCGGGGCTGCCCGAGCGCCGTGCGTGGCACGAAAACCGGCGTGCCGGGGCGGGCAAAGATGCAGTTGAGAAAGAGGTCATGCGCGAGGATCTCGGGGAACGGTCCGCCGGATGCGGTCTCGGCCATGTCCCAGCGGGTGACGGGCACCGCCATGGCCGTGCACAGATCCGCCGCGCCGGTGCCGACACGTCCGAGCGCCCCGATGACGATGGCGGTGGGGCGCGCGGCAGCGGTGGCGTCGAGGCGCGCGGAAAGATCCGCGAGCAGCGCATCGCGGCTGGGATAGGTCGCGACCGGCGGGCAGAGCGTGCCCTGGCGTTGCGCCGCCCAGGCCATGAGCGAGACCGCTGCCCCGGCATAGCCGGCCCAATAGCCAAAGGCGGCGACGCGGCGGCCGGTCTCATCGACCAGATATTCGAGATCGTAAAGCGTGCCGCCCCCGGCCCTGAACCGCGCGAGCAGCCGCCGCCCGGCATGTTGCCCCTTGAAGGCATGGCCGAACATGATGTGGCGATGCGGCAGGGGCGTGCCGTCCTCGGGCAGTTCCTTGAGCCCGAAGATGATGGCGTCAGAGGGCGCTGTGGGCCATGAATTTTCCGCCGCGATGGCGCAGCCCGCGGCGCGGTAGCCTTGAATCGGAATGGCGCGGTTGGGGCTCTCTTCCACCGTGACTTGGATGCCCTTCGCGATGAGGGCTGCCGCCCCCTCGGGCATGAGCCCGACGCGCTCCTCGTTCGGCCGCTGTTCGGCGCGGATCCAGAGATGGGTCATGCGCGGTCCTCAGATCATGTCGTCGGCGATGACGCGCGCCACCGAGGCGCGGGCGCGCATCGCCTCGGCAAAGGCCATGAAGCGGGGAAAATCGGCAACCTTGACGCCATCGCCCGCAAGCCAGGTCGAGGCCACGAAGAGATAGGGATCCGCGAGCGAGAGACTGTCCCCCAGAACGTAGGGGCCGGTCAGGATATGCTGTTCGATATAAGCGGCGCTTTCGGTCATGGTCTGCACCGTCTTGGCCTTCATGTCGGCAAAGGAGCTTTCCTCATTCGCCCAGCGGTGGCCGCGCGCCCGGTGGGCGTGGTTCACATGCATGGTGGAGGCGAGGTAATACATCGCCTCGCGCATCTTGGCCGCCCGAAACGGATCGGAGGGGCGCAGCCCGGCCTCTGGAGCGAGATCGGCGATATAGTCGAGGATCGCGCCAGTTTCGGTGAGGATGCCCTGCGCCGTGACGAGGGCCGGCACCCGGCCCTTGGGATTGATCGCATGATAATCGGGCCGGGTCTGATCGCCTGCCTTGAAATCGAGGCGCACCGGCTCGAAGGGCAATCCCGCCTCGTGCAGGGAGATGGCGACGGCGATGGCGATCGTGCCCTTGGCGTAATAGAGTTTCATGGCGTGGTCTCTCCTCGTCAGATGAAGGTGCGGGCATGGGCCCGCTCGGGGGTGTCGAGATGCGGGGTGGCGTTGAAGGTGCCCAGCATGAGCATGTCATGGACATGTTCGAGCCGGTGCAGCGAGGAATTCATCACCTGGAGCATGACCTTGGAAAGGCCCGGAATGTCGAGCCCGAGCGCGTGGCGCAGGGCCATGCCGATCACGCCCCCCGAGGTGACGATCAGGATGCGGCCGGGCAGGTGGCTGGCCTCGTCGATCAGGCTGGTGATGCGGGTGGTGAACTGCTCGAAGGTTTCGGGCACGTTCTGGAGGTCGCCCTCTGCCCAATGCGCGATCACCTGCGGCAGGTAGCGGGCGAACTGGGTGGCGTCGGCGGGCGCGGGGAGGCCGTGCTCTGCCTCGATCGCGCGGGCGAGGGCGAAATAGCTCAGCTCGTCAAGGCGCGGGTCCTGATCGCTGATCGCATAGCCCATGGCCTGCGCGGTGCCGGTCTGGCGCCGGAGCGTGCCGGTGAGGACATGGTCGAAATGCGGGTTGGTCTGCGCGAAATGCGCACCGAGCCATTCCGCCTGCTGCACCCCAAGGGGCGACAGGCGGTCATAGCCCGCCTCGTCGGTCGCATGGCTCATCGCCTGCCCGTGTCGCACCAGAATGAGCTCTGCCAAAGTCCTGCCTCCCCGCCCCGGCGCGACGTTAGCGCCGGTTGCGGCGGGGCGAAAGGTGGGGCGGGGAAAATATTCCGCCCGCCGCGGGGGAGAGGGCCGGGCAGGGGGCGCTGCCCCCGTCGCGCGATGCGCGACTCCCCCGGGGTATTTGGGCCAAGAAGAAACCGCAGGGCAGGACGTCAGGAGCAAGGCGGGGGCGTGGCGCAAAAATGTGGTGAGGTGTCGGGATTGGGGGACTGTGCGCTGCGGCGGCATGGTCTAAGATGAAAAGAGGCAAGGAGGCGCGCGCATGTCCGGGACGATCAAACTCACGCTCGATGGCAGGGAAATCGAGGCCGAGGCCGGGTTGACGCTCTGGGAGGTGGCCCATGGCCGCGGTCTCAGGATTCCGCATCTCTGCCACAAGCCCGCGCCGGGATACCGACCCGACGGCAATTGCCGTGCCTGCATGGTTGAGGTCGAGGGCGAGCGCACGCTGGTGGCGTCCTGCATCCGCGAGGCGAAGGACGGCATGGTGGTGCGCACCGATTCGGCACGCGCGACACGCGCGCGGAACATGGTGGTCGAGATGCTGCTGGCCGATCAGCCCGAGCGCGACGCGGCGCATGACCGCTCCAGCCATCTGTGGGACATGGCCGACGCGAATGGCGTGAGCCACAGCCGCTTGCCTCGATTGGAGCGCGACCGTATCCCGCTCTTGGATGACAGCCATGTCGCGATGCGGGTCAATCTCGATGCCTGCATCCAATGCGGCCTTTGCGTGCGGGCCTGTCGCGAGGTGCAGGTCAATGACGTGATCGGCATGGCCGGGCGCGGCCATGACGCCTGGCCGGTCTTTGATTTCGCCGACCCGATGGGGCAGAGCACCTGTGTCGCCTGCGGCGAATGCGTGCAGGCCTGCCCGACCGGCGCGCTGATGCCCGCCACGGTGCTGGACGAGCAGCAGCAGGGCGACAGCGCCGATTACGACACGGAGGTCAAGAGCATCTGCCCGTTCTGCGGTGTGGGATGTCAGGTCAGCCTCAAGGTCAAGGAGGGCCGCGTCAGATCTGTCGAGGGTCTCAACGGGCCCGCCAATGAGGGGCGGCTTTGTGTCAAGGGGCGGTTTGGCTTTGATTATATCCATCATCCCCACCGCCTGACCAAGCCGCTGATCCGGCGCGCGGATGCGCCCGCGAAGGGGCTGAATGTGGATCCTGGCAACTGGCAGGAGGTGTTCCGCGAGGCGACATGGAAGGAGGCGCTCGATTTCGCCGCAGCGGGTCTCAAGCGGCTCAAGGACGACCATGGGGGCCGCGCGGTTGCGGGCTTTGGCAGCGCCAAATGCACCAATGAAGAAGCCTATCTGTTTCAGAAGCTCATCCGGCAGGGATTTGGCCACAACAATGTCGATCACTGCACGCGGCTGTGTCATGCGTCCTCGGTCGCGGCGCTGATCGAGAATGTCGGCTCTGGCGCGGTCACGGCCACCTTCAACGAGATCGAGAATGCCGATGTGGCGATCATCATCGGCGCCAACCCGGTGGAGAACCATCCCGTTGCGGCCACCTATTTCAAGCAGTTCGCCAAGCGCGGCGGCCAGCTCATCGTGATGGATCCGCGCGGGCAGGGGATGAAGCGCTTTGCCACCCATATGCTGCAATTCCGCCCCGGCGCGGATGTCGCGATGCTCAACGCGATCATGAACGTGATCGTCGAGGAAGAGCTCTACGACCGGCAGTATATCGCCGCCTTCACCGAGAACTGGGAGGCGGAGAAGGCGCATCTGGCGCAGTTTCCACCCGAGAAGATGGCGGCGATCTGCGGCATTCCCGCCGAGACGCTGCGCAGCGTGGCACGCACCTTTGCCACCGCCAAGGCGGGGATGATCTTCTGGGGGATGGGCATTTCCCAGCATATCCACGGCACCGACAATTCCCGCTGTCTGATTTCGCTGGCGCTCATGTGCGGGCATGTGGGCCGGCCCGGCACCGGGCTGCATCCGCTGCGCGGGCAGAACAACGTGCAGGGCGCCTCTGACGCGGGGCTCATTCCGATGTTCCTGCCGGATTACCAGACGGTGACGAGTGATGCCGTGCGGAACGCCTTTACCCACGTCTGGGGATCGGAGGATTTCAGCGCCGAAAAGGGCCTGACCGTGACCGAGATCATGGACGCGGTGCATGAGGACAAGATCAGGGGTATGTATATTCTGGGAGAGAACCCGGCGATGTCGGACCCCGATGTCGAACATGCGCGCGATGCGCTGGCCAAGCTCGAGCATCTGGTGGTGCAGGATATCTTTATCACCGAGACGGCGAATTACGCCGATGTGATCCTGCCTGCGAGCGCGTTCTTCGAGAAATCCGGCACCGTCACCAATACCAACCGGCAGGTGCAGATGGGCCGTGCCGCCGTCACCCCGCCCGGTGAGGCACGCGAGGATTGGCGCATCACGGTCGACCTGGCGAACCGTCTCGGTCTGGGATGGGCCTATGACGGCCCGGCGGATGTGTTCGCCGAGATGAAGATGAATATGCGTTCGCTCGACAACATCACCTGGGATCGGCTCATGCGGGAGAATGCCGTGACCTATCCCTGCAAGACGCCCGATGGTCCGGGCGAGGCGGTGGTCTTTGGCGACGGTTTTCCGAGGCCCGAGGGGCGGGCGCGGTTCACGCCGGCGTCGATCATTCCGCCCGATGATGTGCCCGATGCCGAATATCCGATGATCCTGACCACGGGGCGGCAGCTGGAGCATTGGCATACCGGGTCGATGACGCGGCGGAGCAAGGTGCTGGATGCGGTGGAGCCGGAGGCGAACTGTTCCCTGCATCCCGCGACGTTGCGCAAGATGGGGGTCGCGCCGGGCGGGATGGTGCGGCTCACGACCAAGCGCGGCTCGATCCGGATCATGGCGCGGGCTGATCGGGCGGTGGCGCCGGACATGGTCTTCCTGCCCTTTGCCTATGTCGAGGCGGCGGCGAACATCCTGACCAACCCGGCGGTCGATCCCTATGGCAAGATCCCCGAATTCAAGTTCTCGGCGGTGCGGGTCGAAGCGGCGGAGATGGTGGCGGAGTAGGGCGCGACCTGCGGCCTGTCGTGCTCCGGATGCTTGACGCACGGGCGCAAAGGCCTAGGGTGCGCGCATCCCTTGCCATCTTCTTGAGATGGTTCATCGTCATCTCGACGAAAGGCCCGGCGCGCGCCGGAGTCTTGCGTCTTGGTTGATCCACTAACCCGAGGAATGCCCCATGAGCCAACGTCTGCATCTGGTGTTTGGCGGCGAGTTGACGGACCCGTCGCGCAATGTGTTCAAGGATGTGAGCGCGCTGCATGTCGTCGGGATCTTTCCCGACTACGCGAGCGCCTACAACGCCTGGAAGGCCGAGGCGCATCGCACGGTGGACAATGCGCATATGCGCTATTTCATCGCCCATCTGCACAGGCTGCGCGATGAGGCAGAGGCGGCCTCGTCGACCGAAGAGCTGGGCTGAAACCCCATGAGCCGCTCGCTCAGTCTGGCGGCCTATCTCGCCTATGCGCGGCGCGCAGGCCGGGCGGGGCCTGCGCCCGATACGCCACGGCCCGAGGGCAGGGTGATCTGGGCGCACGCGGTGGACGCGGCGCGGGCCGATACGCTGGTGCATCTGGCGGGACGGTTGGCGCAGCAGCGCCCCGGCCTGCATATGGTCCTGACCTCATCGGTTCCAACGTCAGAGCGACGGCACTCTGGCAAGACGGTGATCTGGCAACCCCTGCCCGAGGATCAGGTGGCGGCGGCCGAGTCCTTTCTGGGGCATTGGCGGCCCGATATCTGCCTGTGGACCGGCGGCGATCTCAAGCCTGCGCTGCTGATCACGGCGGCGAAGCGTGCTGTTCCGCTCTATCTGGTGGATGCCGATGAAGACCATCTCGAGCGCGCGGCCTGGCGCTGGTTTCCCGATATGCCGCGCGCCGTGCTTGGCTCCTTTTTCGAGATCCTGACCCGCAGCGAGGCGGCCGCGCGAATGGTGCGGCGCTTTGGGGCGCCGAGCGAGATCGTGTCTGTCACCGGTCCCTTTCAGGAAGGGGCGATGACCCTGCCTTACAAGCAATCTGATCGCGCGGAACTGGCGGTGCTGCTGCGCGGTCGGCCGATCTGGCTTGCGGCAATGATTCAGGTGTCGGAACTGGAGGTCGTGCTGGACTCTCACCGGGAGGTGAGTCGTCTGGCGCATCGCAGCTTGTTGATTCTGGTCCCCGATGACCTGTCCGACAGCAATTCGATACGCAACCGGCTGGACGCGCAGGGCTGGCGCTATGTCACATGGTCAAAGGGCGAACTGCCGAGCGAGACAACCCAGATCCTTCTTGCCGACACACGCGGAGAAATGGGGCTGTGGTATCGGCTGGCGCCCATTACCTTCATGGGGTCTTCGCTGTTTTCGGGGTCGCTGGGGAGCGATCCGAACGAGCCTGCGGCGCATGGATCAGCGATTCTCTATGGTCCCAATGTCGGCCGCTATCTGCGGCGCTATTCGCGTTTTGCCGACGTCGGGGCCGCACGCAACGTGCGCGCCACCGAGACGCTCTCAGGGGCGGTGCAACGGCTGATTGCACCGGATCAGGCGGCAGCGATGGCACATGCAGCCTGGGATGTGGCCTCGAAAGGGGCCGCGGTTACGGACCGGATTCTTGACATGGTGCTGGATCGGCTGGATCGGCTGGACGCGGCGCGATGAAGGCCCCGGCCTTCTGGTTCACGCCGCCACATCGGCCCGATTTGCGCGCCCGGCTGCTCGCGCCACTCGCCGCGCTGCGTGCGCGCGCGCTCGCACGGCGGCGGGCGGCGTGTGTGCGGTGGACAGCGCCGGTGCCGGTGATCTGTGTGGGCTCTCTCACCACGGCGGGCAGCGGCAAGGCGCAGGCGGTGCTGGCTGTGGTCGGGCATTTGCAGGCCATGGGGCACAAACCCGCGATCCTGTGTCGCGGAACGGGGGGGCGGTCTAGCCGTCCGGTGACGGTTGATGTGCAAAAACATACGCAAGCGGATGTGAGTGATCGGGCGCTTTTGACGGCGGCGTTTGCACCGACCTGGATCTCTCGTGACCGGCGGCAGGGCGCCGAGGCGCTGCTGGCCGTGACGCCAACAGGGGGGGGCCAGACAGATTGCATCGTGATCGATGACGGTCTTCAGGAATTGCACGTTTTCAACGATATATCGGTGATCGTCGTCGATGCGGCCCTTGGCTTTGGCAATGGCCGCTCTTTCCCCGCGGGTCCGCTGCACGAACCGTTGGCGAGTGGTCTGAACCGCGCTGATCTGGTGCTCTCGATCGGTTCGGACGCCGCACAGAGTGTCTTTGAGCGCACCTGGGGGGCGGGGGTCACTTGCCCGCGCATACGGGGGCGTCTTGAACTATTGGAGACCGGCATGGACTGGCGGGGCGCGCGGCTTGTGGCCTTTGCCGGGATCGGGGACTCGGAGATCTTCTTTGCGGCGCTGCGCGGACTGGGGGCCGATCTTGTGCATTGCGCGGCCCTGGAGGAGCGTCACCCGCCGGGCGCGGCACTCATTGCCCGGCTGGAGCGTGAGGCGGCGTCACGCGGCGCGCAACTGGTGACGACCGAGTTGGACGCTGTGCGCCTTGCGCCAGAAATCCGGCGCAAGGTGCTGACCCTACCGCTGCGATTGCAGGTCGCGGAATGGGAGCCGTTTGATGCGGCGCTTGCGCGGATCGGTCTGACAGCGGGCTGCGCCGTGACCGCAGTCACTCCGCCAGTTTTTCCTCGATGATCGCCTTGAGGTCGTCATAGGGCATGTTGTTGTATTTCTGATCGTTGATGATCAGCGTGGGCGTCGATTCGACGCCATCGGCCTCGGCATTGGCCTGATACCAGGCGACGAGCGCCTTGGCGTTTTCGTTATCATTGAGGCAAGCCTCGAGCGCGTCGGGCGCGATCCCCGCGACCTTGCCGATACGGCGCAGGTTGTCGGCGATCTGGGCCGGTTCGCCTTGGGTCCATTCGCGCTGTTGCTCGTAGAGCATGTCGGCAATGCCGAAGAATTTTTCCGGCCCGGCGCAGCGCGCCACCATCGCGGCCCAGAGGCCGAAACGGTCGAAATAGACATCGCGATAGGTGAAATGCACCTTGTCGGTGTCGATGTAATCGGCCTTGAGCTGTTTCAGCGGCCCCTTGTGGAAATTGGCGCAATGCGGGCAGGTGAAGGATGCATATTCGACGATCGTCACCTTGGCCTCTTCGGCGCCCATCGTCATCTCGACGATCCCCGATGTGTCAATGGTGGCCTCTTGCGCCTGCCCCGCGCCGGTCATCAGGGCAAGGGCCAGCGCCCCGGTTGCGATCAGTTGTTTCATCGGTGCACCCTTTTTCAGTCAGTGTTGAGATCTGGTCAATACGTTGCGCGCGAGCGATTCAAGCGCGGCGCGCAGGCTGTCGTCATGGACCGGGGCCACAAGCGTGGCGGCGGGCTGTGCGGTTTCGGGAGCGGGCGATCTGGGGGCGGCGGTCTTGGGCCGGTGGATGAAATCCGCCTGACCTTCGGCAAAACCCACCGGCGCCGTCTGGGTGATTCGAATCCGCGAGATGGCGTTATAGCCATAGACGGCGTTGACGCGCGCGCGCAGCTTTTCCCTTTGCATCTCAAGCATCGGGGCCTGCGCCCCGGTGGTCAGAAGCGTCAGTGTCGCGCCCATGCCTTGTCGGCCATAGGTCACATCGACCGGGCGCGAAATCGCGGCGATCTCTTCGCCCGCGACTTCGGGCCAGTGGGTCAGCAACCGGGATTGTGCAAAGCCACGGGATTCGGACGCGCGGCGGATGCTGGGTTGCAGCAGCGCCGAGGTGCGTTTGAAGCCATGCGTCGTTGGCTTGCGGCTGGCCATGCTTGGCGATCTCCTTGCTGGCATTAATTTATGGCATGTGGCAGGGGATACCAGACCTGATCGGCCGATGAGGGAAAAAACTATGCGTGAAACCGCTGATCCGCTGGCGTTGCTCGATTGGTATGATGACCACGCCCGCGATCTGCCCTGGCGTGTTGGCCCCGCCGCGCGGGCGGCAGGGCTGCGGGCCGATCCCTATCGCGTCTGGCTGAGCGAAGTGATGCTGCAACAGACCACGGTCGCGGCGGTGCGGGGCTATTTCGAGCGGTTCACGGCGCGCTGGCCGACGGTGGGCGCTCTCGCGGCGGCGGCGGATGCCGAGGTCATGGGGGAGTGGGCGGGTCTTGGTTACTATGCGCGCGCGCGAAACCTCTTGAAATGCGCGCGTGTGGTGGTGGCCGACCATGGCGGGCGGTTTCCCGAGACGCGCGCGGCGCTCTTGAGCCTGCCGGGCATCGGTCCCTATACGGCGGCGGCGATCGCGGCGATCGCGCATGATGCGCCCGAGGTGGTGGTGGATGGCAATGTCGAGCGGGTGATGGCGCGGCTCCATGACATCCACACGCCGCTGCCGCTGGCCAAGGGAGAGCTCACGGCGGCGGCGGCGCGGCTGACACCGGCGCGGCGCGCCGGGGATTATGCCCAGGCGGTGATGGATCTCGGCGCCACGATCTGCACGCCGAAATCGCCCGCTTGCGGGATTTGCCCCTGGCGCGCGCCCTGCGCGGCGCGGCGCGCCGGCACGGCGGCTGACCTGCCCCGGAAAATGCCCAAGGCGGGCAAGCCGGTGCGTCTGGGCCATGTCTATGTGGCGCGACGCGCGGATGGCGCGTTTCTGCTCGAGCGACGGGCGGAGCGGGGTCTGCTGGGCGGGATGCTGGGCTGGCCGGGGAGTGACTGGGCTGCCGCGCCGGAGCCTGCGCCGCCGCTGGAAGCCGACTGGCGTCTGCTCGACGCCGAAGTGCTGCATACGTTCACGCATTTCCATCTGCGGTTGAAGATCCTCGTGGCGAAGGTGGACAGCGATGCAATGCCCGAGCGAGGCCTGTTTTTGTCTGCCCAGAGCTTTAGCCCGGCCGAGTTACCCAGCGTCATGCGAAAGGTGTTTGACCTCGCGCGGGGGGCGTTGGAAACTTGCGGCTAAGTGGTCGGTCCGGCCACAAAGGAGAACGTCATGATTCCCGCATCAAAGATGGCGCAGGCGCAGCGCGCGTTGCCGTTCTGGATGTCGCTGCTCTTGGTGCCGGTGGCGGTGCTGGGGGCGATGCAGGGCGGCTGGACGGTGATTCTCTTGCCGCTGGTGACATGGGTCTTGTTTTCGCTGCTCGATGCGGTTGTCGGACTTTATACCGAGAACGCCGATCTGGAGACGCGCGAGGATCAGCTGGGCTGGTATCGCGCGATCACGCTGATCTGGGCGCCGGTGCAGTTCGCTCTGCTCTACTGGCTCATCTGGTATGTCACCGGGCCGGGCGACGGGCATCTGTCGGCGCCAGAGACCATCGCGCTCTTTTTCGGCATGGGCGTGATCAGCGGCACGGTGGGGATCAATTACAGCCATGAGCTGATGCATCAGAAGGACCGGGGCGAGCGGTTTCTGGCGGATGTGCTGCTGGCGATGGTGCTCTATTCGCATTTCCGGTCCGAGCATCTCCTGGTGCATCATCGCCATGTCGCGACGCCACGCGATCCGGTGACGGCGCGGTATAACGAGGGATTTCACCGGTTCTTTCCGCGCGTGCTGCGGCAATGCTGGCTGTCGGCGTTCCGGGCCGAGCGCGACATGCTGGCGCGGCGCGATCTGCCCTGGCACGATGCGAAGAATCCGTTCTTCAGATACTGGGCGTTGCAGGGATTCATGCTGCTGCTGGCCGTGCTGATCGGCGGCTGGACTGGCCTTGCGCTGTTTCTCTGGCAGGCGCTGGTCGCGGTCTGGCAGTTGGAACTGGTGAATTACATCGAGCATTACGGGCTGACCCGCAAGCATCTGGGCGGCGGTAAATATGAACATGTCCAGCCGCATCACAGCTGGAATGCGGCGCACCGGGCGTCAAACTGGCTGTTGATCAACCTGCAACGGCACTCGGATCACCATACCAAGCCCGACCGGCGCTTTCCTCTGTTGCAGAACCACGCCGCGGCAAGCGCGCCGCAACTGCCGCATGGCTATCCGTTGATGACCATGGTGGCGCTGGTGCCGCCGCTGTGGCGACGGATGATGAATCCTCGGGTGCGGCGCTGGCGCGAGATGTATTATCCCGAGATCACCGACTGGCGGCCCTATACCAAGGCCGCCCATCCGCTGCCGCGCTGACATGGCAGGCGTTGGTGCGCGCGGCGCGGGCGGAATTGCGGGTATTTGAACCAAGAAGAAACCGGAGCGTGGCACGTTACTCTTGCCCGAACGCAAAGCCCCCGCCGGTGAGGGCGGGGGCAAGATGGGATGCAATGCGATCAGGCGTCAGTCCTTGCGGTGCTTGATCGGAGCCCAGATCCGCTTGTTGGTGAGATAGAGCAGGACCGACAGCGCGGTGAGGAAGATCACGCCCGTCAGGCCAGCATGTTTGCGCGCCATCATCTTGGGCTCTGCTGCCCACATCAGGAAGGCTGCGACATCTTCGGCCTCTTGTTCGAGCGTCGCCGTGGTGCCATCGTCGAATTCCACGTCATCGCCCCAGAGCGGCTGTCCCATGGCGATCCAGCTTCCGGGCACGGTGTGATGGCCGTTTTCATCCTTGCAGGCATCGGGAAAGCCGCCGGCGGTGAAGGCCGCGTTGTAGTTTCCCACGAAATCCTCGGGCGCACATTCGGGCACTTCGTGATAGCCGGTCATCAGCGAATAGATGTATTCCGGCCCCCCCATGCCACGAAAGAGCTGGTTCAGGCCGGTGCCGACCGGGCCATGAAAGCCGGCGCGTTTTTTCGCCATCAGGCTGAGATCGGGGGCACCTGCCGATGTCACCTTGGGAAAACGATCCGTCGGAATCCCCGGACGGAAATCCTCGATCTCGGGATCATAGATCTCTAGCTGTGCGGCATAGGCGCGGACCTGATCCTCGGGCAGCCGGGGGCCGCCCTCATCGCCCAGTGTGCGGATTGGCACATACTGCATCCCGTGGCACGCCGAGCAGACCTGGGTATAGATCTTCAACCCGCGCTGAAGCTGGTTCTGGTCGAACTTGCCGAACGGCCCCTCGAAGGAAAAGGCCACGTCCGTGATATGGCCTTCGGCGCCAGCGGCCCATGCCCCTCCTGCCGAGAGCGACAGGGCCACAAAGGCCGCAATGCCTGTTTTTCTGAACATTTTGCGTGCGTCCTTTCTCATTCGGCGGGCATTTCGGCCTTGCCGTAATGCGTATCGAAATCATCTTCGATGGTAACAGGCTCGGCCTTGGGTTTCTCGATCACGCCCAGAAGCGGCAGGATCACCAGGAAATAGGCGAACCAGTAGGCCGATCCGATCAGCGAGATCGTCGAATAGGGCGGTTCTGCCGGCATCGCTCCGGCCCACATCAGGACCATGAAGTCGAGTGCCAGAAGCCAGAACCACCATTTGAACATCGGCCGGTAGCGGCCCGAGCGCACCGACGACGTATCGAGCCAGGGCGCCAGCGCCATCACCGCGATCGAGCCGAACATCGCCAGCACGCCAAAGAACTTGGCGTCAACGATCCCGCCCGTGATCCAGCTTGCCGCCATCACCACCCAGACATCGCTCGTGAAGGCGCGCAGGATCGCGTAGAAGGGCAGGAAATACCATTCCGGCACGATATGCACGGGCGTCGCGAGCGGATTTGCCTCGACGTAGTTGTCGGGGTGGCCCAGATAGTTGGGCATGAAGCCGACAATGGCGAAGAACACCACGAGGATCACCGCCAGGGCAAAGAGATCCTTGATCACGAAATAGGGCCAGAAGGACACCGTATCGCGTTCGACCTCGGCCTTGGACGTGCGGCGCACGTCAACCCCGGTCGGGTTGTTGTTGCCAGTGGTGTGGAACGCCCAGATATGCAGCGCAACCAGTGCGGCAATCACGAAGGGCAGGAGGTAATGCAGCGAGAAGAAGCGGTTTAGCGTCGGGTTGCCCACCGCAGGCCCGCCCAGAAGCCAGGTCTGGATCGGCTCGCCGATGAAGGGGATCGCGCCGAAAAGCCCGGTGATCACCGTCGCCCCCCAGAACGACATCTGCCCCCAGGGCAGCACATAGCCCATGAAGGCGGTGCCCATCATGGCAAGATAGATCAACATGCCGATGATCCAGGTGATCTCGCGCGGGGCCTTGTAGGAGCCATAATAGAGGCCGCGGAAGATGTGCAGATAAACCGCGGCAAAGAACAGCGAGGCGCCATTCATGTGCAGGTAGCGCAGGAAATGCCCGCCATTCACGTTGCGCATGATATGCTCGATGGAGGCAAAGGCCTGATCGACATGCGGCGTGTAATGCATCGCCAGAACGATGCCGGTGACGATTTGCAGCGCCAGACAGAAGGTCAGCACAATGCCCCAGATCCACATCCAGTTCAGGTTCTTGGGCGTGGGGATCATGATGGTGTCATACAGGAGACCAACGATGGGCAGGCGCGAATGCAGCCATTTCTCGCCGTTTGTCTTGGGCTCGTAGTGATCGTGCGGAATACCGGACATATGCGCGTTTCCTTATCCCAGTTTGATCGTCGTATCATCGACGAATTCGGCGACGGGCACCCAGAGATTCTGGGGTGCGGGGCCCTTGCGGATACGGCCGGCCGTATCGTAGTGCGAGCCGTGACAGGGGCAGAACCAGCCACCGAAATCGCCCGAGCCGTCCCCGATGGGCACACAGCCCAGATGGGTGCACACGCCGATCATCACCAGCCATTCCCCGGCCTCGTCGAGCGTGCGGTTCTGATCCGAGGCATCGAGCGCCATATCGTTGCGGTTTTGCGCGCTCTGATCCACCAGGTCCGTGAGAGCCACGGCACGGGCGGACTCGATCTCGTCGGGGGTGCGGCGGCGGATGAAGACCGGCTTGCCCAGCCACTTCACCGTCAATTGCGTGCCGGGCTCGACCCCTGAAACATCGACACGGATCGACGAGAGCGCCTGCACATCGGCGGAAGGGTTCATCTGGTTGACAAGGGGCCACACCGCCGCTCCGGTTGCTACGGCTCCGGCACCAGCCGTGGCGTAGTAGAGGAAATCTCTCCGGGTGCCTTCGTGGTCTTCTGCATGGGACACGAGGTTTACTCCATTATATCAGCGCCGCTCGGCGGCCTCATACGGGGGGGCTGGCCACCGCGATCGCGCAACCATCCTGCGCGGTATTTAGCGGGGCAGAGGCGTGGCGTCCAGTGCGCAATGTTCGGTCAGTCAATCATAGCGCGCATCTGTCGCGGTGGGGCGACGCGATCGCGACCCTTACACGAACGCGAAACCTTTTGACAGCGCCCTTGCGTCCGGCGACCGGGCTCATTGCGGTGCGGTGGCAACCATGCTCTCGCGCGTGCAGAACGTCGCATACCAGTCTGCCAGAGCCGTATTGCCCTGCCGCCAGCCGCGGTCATCATGGCGAAAATCGATATAGCCCAAAGCGCAACCCATCGCGATGTGGCCCATGTCGAGTGGCCCGGCGAGGTGGCTCATCCAGCGGTCATTGACCGCCGTCAGGGCGCGCGCCGCCTTGGCCCATTGGCCCTCGACCCATGGGGCATAACGCAAGTTCTCGGGGCGGATGCGCGCCTCGTAGGTCATCGCCAGCGCCGCCTCGATGATGCCTTCGGCGGTCGCTTCGAGCGTCAGCACCTCCCAGAGCCGCGCCGCAGGGTAATAGCGCCCGCCGGCGCGGGAATCGAGATAGCGGGTGATCACCCGGCTGTCATAGAGCGCGGGGCCATCGTCGCGGATCAGCGCCGGGATCTTGCCCAGCGGATTGGCGGCGGCGACGCTCGGATCGGTGTCGAGCGGGGTTGTGGTGACATTCAGCACCTCGACCTGATCGGCGAGACCGCTCTCGATCAGCAGCACGCGGACCTTGCGGACAAAGGGCGAGAGGGGGGAGGAGATGAGTTTCATAGGGGCGCGCTCCTGTTGGCGTTCGGTGGAGACGGTAGGCGCGCGGGCGAGGCGTGTAAAGCGGATCAGGCGGGGGGATCGCGCATGAGCGCGGCGAGCACGCGCGTTTTCTGTCCCTGTGCCGCCGGTTCGAGATGGTCGGCGGCGCGCAGGCGCACCGCGTCAGGCTTGTTCTGACCCAGCTTCCAGGTGCCCGCGATCTCTTCTACCCGCAGCGCGCAGGGGACGATCTGCCGCATCATCCGCTCCAGCACCTCGGGGGTCATCTTGGTGCTCCGCCAGGATGGCTTGGGGTGCAGGCGATCCTCGAAATGCGCCGATTGCCGGTCGAGAAGATCGCGCATCCCCTGTTGCGGGCGCAAGCTGATCTCGCCCACCAGATGCACGGCGACATAGTTCCATGTCGGCACCTGATCGCTCACCTCATACCAGTCGGGCGAGACATAGGAATGTGGTCCCTGCACCGCGAGGCGCGCGCGCAGAGGCGCATCAAGGAGCCGCACGATGGGGTTGGAGCGCACGAGGTGGAACTCGGCCAGTGTCCCATCCTCAGAGAGAAGAAAGGGGATGTGGCTGATCAGCGGCGCGGCCTCGGTCGCCACGGCGAGGATGCCAAAGCCCTGATCGCGGGCAAAGGTGATGTTGCGGGCGGTGTCGGCCTTGCGAAAGGCGGGGTTGGGATGCATCGGGGTCTCGCTGTCAGGCCGCCACAAGCTGCGTTCCGGTTTGCCCCGTCACGGTGGCGTGCACGATCTGCCCCTCGGGGCGGTCGCTGTCGAAGAGGACTTCGGTGAATTGCTCGGTGCGGCCCATGCGCGGGCTCTCCATCAGCACGGCATGGCGGCGGCCCTGCTGTTCGGCCAGATGCAGCGCCACCCGCGCCGCACCAGCGGCGCGCAGTCGTGCTGCGCGCGCCTTGATCGCGGTGCCATGGACCTGCGGCATCCTTGATGCGGGGGTGCCGGGGCGCGGCGAGTAGGGAAAGACGTGCAGCCAGGTGAGGTGGCAGTCCTCCACCAGCCGCAGGGAATTCTCAAAATGCTGCTCGGTCTCGGTCGGGAAACCTGCGATGATGTCGGCGCCAAAGGTCATGTCGGGGCGCAATTTGCGCGCCGCCTCGGCAAAGCGGATGGCGTCGTCGCGCAAATGCCGCCGCTTCATCCGCTTGAGGATCAGGTCGTCGCCATGTTGCAGGCTCAGATGCAGATGCGGCATCAGGCGCGGCTCGGTGGCGATGGCCTGCATCAGGTTGTCATCCACCTCGATCGAATCGATCGAGGAAATCCGCAGCCGAGGCAGATCGGGCACCAGCCGCAGGATGCGCAGCACCAGATCGCCAAGGCGGGGCTGCGCGGGCAGATCCGCGCCCCAGCTTGTCAGATCGACGCCGGTCAGCACGACCTCGTTATAGCCCCTGTCCACCAGTCGCTTGATCTGGTCCACCACCACCCCCGCCGGGACCGAGCGCGAATTGCCCCGCCCAAAGGGAATGATGCAGAAGGTGCAGCGGTGATCGCAGCCGTTTTGAACCTGCACATAGGCGCGCGCACGGGTGCCGAAGCCGTCGATCAGATGGCCCGCGGTCTCGCGCAGCGACATGATGTCATCGACCATGACACGCTCGGTCTGCCCGATGAAATCCGCAGCAAGGCGGGCCCATGTGGCGCCTTGCATCTTTTCGGTATTGCCGATGACGGCATCGACCTCTGGCATGGCGGCGAAGGTCTCGGGCTCGGTCTGTGCGGCGCAGCCGGTGACGATGAGCCGCGCGGTCGGGTTCTCGCGGCGGAGCCGCCGGATCTCCTGACGGGCCTTGCGCACCGCCTCTGACGTGACAGCGCAGGTGTTGATGACCATGGCGTTGCCAAGCCCCGCCGCTGCGGCAAGATCCTTCATCGCCTCGGTCTCGTAGGCATTGAGCCGACAGCCAAGGGTGGTGAAGAGGGGGGCCCCGGTCATCCGTGGGCTGCCAGAAAGTCCGGCGTGAGCGTGCCGCTGGCGACATGGCAGGTCTCGCCGGTCATCCAGACGCCATCGGCGCGCCAGTCCACATCGAGCGTGCCGCCGTCGAGGTCGATGCGCACCGTGCGCCCGGTCAACCCCCGCCGCGCGGCGGCCACCGCCACGGCACAGGAGGACGAGCCCGAGGCCAGCGTCACCCCCACGCCCCGCTCCCACACCCGCATGCGGATATGATCGGGGCCGATGACGCTCGCCACCTGCACATTGGTGCGCTCAGGGTAGAGCGGGTGATGCTCGTAGCGCGGCCCGAACTGTTCGAGCGGGATCGCCTCTGCCTCCTCGACAAAGAAGGTGCAATGCGGATTGCCCATGCCGGTGGCCACCGGCCCGCCCTCGATCGGCAGCTCAAGCGTATCCATCGCCTCGGCCAGCGGGATCTCGGCCCAGTCAAGCTGCGGCTGGCCCATGTTGACCGAGGTCAGCCCGCCGCCGGCATCGACCGCCCTCAGATCGCCGCGCGCGGTGGTCAGCGTCAGGCTGGTCCGGCCCGTCTCCTGCATCAGATGGCGCGCGATGCAGCGGGTGGCATTGCCGCAGGCGGCAGAGACCGAACCATCGGCATTGTAGAAGGTCAGATGGGCATCGCCCGCGCCGGTCTCGATCACCGCAAGCTGGTCAAAGCCCAGGCCGCGGTGACGATCCGCAATCGCGGTGATGAGCGAAGGCGACAGCGCCAGCGGTCGTGCACGCGCATCGAGCACGACAAAATCGTTTCCCAGCCCATGCATTTTCATGAAGGGCAGCCCGGTATGGAGCGCATCATCCATGTCGCGGCATATAGACCTGCGCAGGGCATGAATCCAGCATGTCGCAAGATAAACCTGCACTTTCGGGGTTGACCCCCCGCTTGCGTCTTTCTAGGTAGCGCGGATGTGGGCCGTTAGCTCAGTTGGCAGAGCAGCTGACTCTTAATCAGCGGGTCGCAGGTTCGAACCCTGCACGGCTCACCACTCTCGATGACTTTTCGACAAAGCGGGCTGTCAGGCTCGGAGGGCAGACGCTATTTTGGTCTTGACGCTAGAGGTGAGTTTCCCTAGCACCCGTCAAGCGTGGGCCGGTAGCTCAGTTGGTAGAGCAACTGACTTTTAATCAGTAGGTCTCGGGTTCGGATCCCGACCGGCTCACCACTGAAATCAAGTACTTAGATACTTTTACGGGCGACTTCATTTCTTTCGTGTCCGCACTATGTCCACAATCTATGGAGTTTTTCTGTCGCGCGTCGCCGTGGGCAAAGGGCTTTCTGCCTGATGCTGCCATTGAGTTAGCCGTTCTTACTGGTTTTGTCAGTTGCTTCTTCGCCTGATGCCCTGATTGGCATCGATCTCGGCAGTGGCGCCATCACCCCCGTGTCAAGCCGACGAGTCCACTCCGCGGGCGCGAGATATTCAGTTACAAGGTGACCTCAAGTTGATGGTCACCGACAAATCCAGGATGATTCACGCCGTCGGGAATCGTCTTATCAGACGTGACGTTGAAGTTCACGCGTCGTGTGGATAGGAGAAGCGCGCCTTCAGCAGATCAGAAGGGTTGCTGGGGCCGGACGCAGGCATGAATAGTAGAGCCAACCGCCCGGGGTAGGGGTCTACCGCGAGCGTTCGTGGGCGTTGTTGCGGGGGTTGCAGGGGTGCCACAAGGAGAAACGATTCGAATAGTTGACTCCGAGACTCTTCAACCACTCACGCAGCGTGATGCGAAGGCTTGACGCGAGAGTGTCTGATCTTCTGTGTAACTGGGATTTGGTCCATGCTTCCTGAGAGGAGCAAGGACGATGACAATATCCAAGGAACTGCTGGACGAACTTCTGAAGGGCTGCGAGCGGCCTGAGGA
>Ga0100399_1000383_pt1 | contig 30499 bp, 27 predicted proteins | sample CryGeymeta201523_FD_81545 | JGI IMG/M metagenome (GOLD analysis project Ga0100399, IMG submission 81545) | Groundwater microbial communities from Crystal Geyser aquifers in Utah, USA - Crystal Geyser metaG 2015-23 | ecosystem: Environmental > Aquatic > Deep subsurface > Groundwater | place: USA...
AAGTCCTTCCACTGTGCTTCAGGAAGATCAAAGTCAGCGCCCAGATTTAATACGCTTCGCTGTCGTGGTCCTCTCTCCGTGCGGAAGGATTCGACGAGCTTGAAGGTCTTATACTCTCTCCGATTTTTCTTTTTCTGAATGGATGCCCGAATAAACATGGGGCCATCCTACCACAAAAAAAGCCACTGTCAATACAAATTTATTACTTTCTGGCACTACAAATGACATTTTAGCCTATATGTAGTCTTAACCCATTGCAATTACACATGTCATAGTTTTTGGCAAACCCGATTTAGGCCATTTTCTGGGGAAAAGTCATGAATTTGGGTTAAGGGAAGGCAGAAAGGTGCAGGCCATTGATCTACGGCCAGGTGATTCCCTTGCATCTGTCTACCGCACTCGGGCCAACCAAAAAGGATACCTGCGTCTTACCAACGGTAAGGATACACCGCTTGAGCACCATTTGGTCATATCCTGGAACTTGGGCCGACGACCCAACTATCCTTTTGAACACGTTCATCACCTTAACGGCCAAAAGGATAACAATTTGCCGGAAAATCTGAAGATAATGACCGCTGAAGCTCACAACGCAAGTAAAATGCTAGGGATTCTTAATTCTATGTATAAAGTATGGGACGAGCGCAATCCGCTGTACGGACTTGATTTTTCCGGACCCAACAATGGCCGTTATCGAAAAGACCTTGACGACCAGGAGATTCGACAACTACGCAACCAAGGGTTGCCCTACAGAACGATAGCAGACAAGTTGGAATGCAGCAAATATACAGTGATGAAAAGGCTTGGCTGGCATCGTCCTGACAATCGCGAAGCAGTGGTCAACCACAAGGTAGCTAAAGTCGAGATGTTGACTGAGCGGGAAGATGTCTATAACGGCACTGTGGACGACACTCACAGATATTTTATTTGCTGTGGCAATGATGACGCTATCCTTAGTGCCAACTGCGGTGAATTGCCCCTTGTCCCTTACGGGTCCTGCACACTGGCGTCCATAAATGTCAGCAAGTTCGTCACCAACCCATGGACGGACAAAGCTGATGTAAACTGGGGCCAGTTGGCCCACGTAACGAGGCATCTCATGCGTTTTCTGGACAACATAATAGACCTCAACCACTGTCCGTTGCCGGAGATCAAGGAGACTGCTTTGAGAACCAGGCAAATAGGCATCGGCGTAATGGGTTTTGCAGACCTGCTACTGAAGCTGGGCCTTCGATACGGAAGCCCTGAGTCAGCTACCATGGCAGGCCAGATCATGGCATACATCTATGGCGATGCAAATCAAGCAAGTATTGAGCTTGGCCGACAGAAGGGCTTTGCTCCGACTTATGAAGCTGCGCCTGAAGACGTTCAGAAGCGCCGGAACGGAGCACTTGTTACGTGCGCCCCGACCGGAACTTTAAGTCTGCTTGCAGGTAGCTCATCGGGGATCGAGCCTCACTTCGCCTTCGAGTACAGAAAAAGGCTCATGGATGGCGAAATAACTGTGAAGGCTCCGATAGTCGAAGAATACCAGGCTGTAAGCGGCAATGCTGAACTGCCGGACTACTTTGTAACAGCCCACGAGGTGAGTCCTGATGAGCATCTCGCTGTCCAGGCCGCCTTTCAGCAATATGTGGACGCCGCGGTATCCAAGACAATCAACCTGCCCAACAACGCAACTAAAGAGGACATCTGGAATCTGATCCTAAAGGCACACGAGCTGGGACTCAAAGGCCTGACCGTCTATCGTGACGGGTCCAGAAAGTTTCAGGCTCTCAGTAAAAAGTCCAAACAGGACAACTTACCAGTGCCTAAGTCCAAACAGGAAAACGGACTCTCAAGAGGCTCAATCTAACCCAGACCCAGGATCACGCAGGCAGGCGTTATAAGACAACAGACAGTCTGCGGAAAGCTTTACTGCGAAGTTGCCTTTGACAAGGAAGGTCCTCTGGAAGTTTTTCTGCGGACAGTTGGAGGCGGCTGCGAGGCAAATGCTCAGGCAGTAGGTGTCCTGACTAGCCTTTGTCTGAGGGCAGGGGTTAAGGCCGAAGAAGCGGCCAGGAGACTCCAGCAGATTGACTGCCGTGCCTGCACGCGAGCCTTTGCCAAAGGTAATGGTGTCGAGGTCAGGTCCTGCGCGGCTGGAGTAGGTAAATCTATCTCTGTCCTGCTTGGACAAAGAGATACTTACCAGGCTATGGCTGTATCGCTGTCGAATTTGGACGAGCAATTTCCAAGTCCAAATAAGACCGGCAACAACATACTACCCGAATCAGCAGGAGGAGGCATCTCATGCCCTGACTCCGGATCGGCAATGTATGCTGCCGAAGGGCTGTATCACCTGTCCTACCTGTGGCTGGACCAAGTGCTGACAAGGCCATCCAGGGAGCTGCTTTTGCGGTTTCCTGGATCAAACCAACAACAATTACCATCTAGAGGGGCAATATGATTACATTTGAAATGTGCAAACATCGAGGCAAATGGGGATTCTGGATTCCAATCCCAATTAAACCAACAATAAATAACGTCGTCGTCAAAATTTCCAAGGGAATATGTGTAAGAATGCCAAAAAATTCCAACGCATTCTGGGAGTGGAGTAGAGCCGAACTAACCAAAGTCACAAAAAATTTGACGATGACAGTAGTATTGATTGGACAAAAATATTATGAGACACATTACAGCGACAAATATAGCTATTTGCGTCTGCCATTATCTATGCAGGCCACACTTATTTCAATTGCTGAAGTTCTCAAGGTTCCGCGATGGCTGATAATTTCCTATTTACTTAGCACATGGACTCTCCATGAAAATAACGCTAAATCGATTTGGGGACAGTTTGACCGATCAAGGGCAAACAGTTGGACATCAACGGGGCAATACAAGCTGTCTAGAAATACAAGAAGACAGAAATTATCTTCAGGAAAGTGTCTCTACGATTTGCTTAAGAATAAAGTCCCAGAGACAAAGGTGTGGAAAACACGTAAAGAGCTATAAAAGGAGATAATTATGACAACATGGAAAAAGATAGATGACAAAAAAATCAGGCACGTCTGGAGATGCCCGGAATGCGGCAAGACAGCGATCATAGGCCCTGATTTTTATGGGGACAACGGAACTCCGGTCTGTATGGAGTGTTCAGACGATATGGAGTACTGTCGGACAGAAACACTCCAAGCAGCAATTGTGAGGAGGCCGCTAAGAGCAAAAAATGCGTATTGAATATCACAGTAAAAGTGACGACAAAAGCCGGTGTCACTTCACATTATTCTGGATGGCTGGCTATCACCCCGGTCATCCGGACGGAGAATTTGGTCTAAGGGAACGTGGGCAGGTTTTTTTTGGTGATCCCCAAAAAAGGGGATTTCCACGGCCCGAAGAGAAAGATTTGCAAGAAACATAATTATACAAACCCCCGGCCCGCGAATGCCTCTGGCAGACGCAGGTTGGGGGCTTTTTTGTTTTATGCCCATACCTGGCCGAAGCCAAGTTTAGCCGTCGTCCGATTAGGACAACGTATCGGCAAGAAGGATATCTTCTCTGCGGCCTTTTGGCAATTTCCCTTGCAATTAAAATATTTTTTGTGCTAAAAATTCATATGATTCTGAGCAGTTTGTTAAGCGCGGTCTCAGCAAAATTTAATGACGGTATTTTTGACGGTATCTAGAGTTTTGTAACTAATAATTGTCTGTATATCTAATTAGTTATTATTAAATGTGGGGGCTACTCCCGCCAGCACGGTCACCACCCAGTTACTTTATTTAGCTTTATATGTGTAATTAGTGCACATCCGCAAACGAGATAGTTTTGTCGAGTTCAGGGCGGGCGATAATTTTAACCACAGGAATAAATTGGGGTATTTCGAGGATTAAAATTTGAGTCCAACGCCTAAATTGGTGAAAATAGCCATTTACGGACGGACACTAGATGGTCATAGCGACGTAGGCCGTTATGCAGTCCTTGTTCCGGCCTTCGCCGGAATGAGTGCGCGTGGATTCCGGATCAAGCCGGCTTTTGACATGCAGCATTTTCATGCTTCGTTGTGCCTTACCCGGGCATAGCTGCTAGTTTAAGGCGACATGATCCTAGTATCAGAGTAGATACGGTAATTCTGACGGTATCTGATGAGGTGATATCTCTTGGGAGCCTTGCTGATGGCATTAAATATGCTACGCTGCATCGTCTCAATAAATCGGGGGATGACTTTGCGCAGATAAGGCCAGGCAGGTCAGAAATCCGCTCCTGTAGGCGCGCCTTCAGGCACACTGCCCACGGTACTACTCCGGATTTTTGAGATCATACGTTACGCCTTAACGAAGCTTAATATCAAAATGTCCCAGTGCTACATCATTAAAGTGACATCATAACCAAATCTGAAATTAGAGGGGAGGGGGTTCAGGCTCTATGGACCGAGAGGCAAAAATCACGAGGGTTACAAGGGAGACGGAGATAGCTCTTCGCTTCAATTTGGACGGTGATGGCAGATCGGATATTTCCACGGGGCTACCTTTCATGGATCATATGCTGAACCTTTTTTCAGCTCATGGTCTCTTTGATCTTGAAATCAGATGTAAGGGGGATATCAGTGTTGACTTTCATCATACAGTGGAAGACTTAGGGATTTGCCTGGGATCAGCGCTCAGGGATTGCCTGGGAGAGCGAAAGGGCATTGTTCGATACGGCGAGGCCACTATCCCCATGGATGAGGCCCTGGCAAGGGTAATAATTGATCTTTCGAACAGGCCCTATCTTGCCTATAGGGTTGGGCTTTCAAGATCAATGGCCGGCACATTCGATGTCGCTCTCATGAAGGAGTTCTTCAGGGCCGTCGCGACAAAAGGCGGAATTACAATGCATGCTGACCTCCTATTCGGCGACGATCCACATCACGCATCAGAAGCGGTTTTCAAGGCCTTTGCCAGGGCACTTGACAAGGCATCCATGAGGGAGCCGCGCCTGGGAGAAAAGGTTCCCTCTACCAAAGGAGTTATATGAAAAGCCGTTTACTCGCCGTTACCGCGCTGCGGAACATGTTATCTCCGGCGCTTGCCGTGCTTATCTTTTCCCTGGCAGGGTGCCTGGGTATGTCGGGAAAGGATATGGACAGGCAGTCGGAGACTTTGGTTCTTCCAAAAAGTATCGCAGTAGTGGGTTTCAGCTCGGCAATAGGCCTAGGCGATGATTCAAGAACAATGAGGAGTCCTCTGACAGGTTTTGTTTTCGAAGCAGAGCCGGTTGTAAGAGAAGTCACTGATCTAATGAGCGGAATGCTCTTTGAGCGGCTGGTTTCAATGGAGCGTTTTAATCTTTATTCCCCGGAGCAGACTAATGGGGTTCTTGCAGGGCTGCTGCAAACGGCTGCCGGCCTTTCCATGCCTCAGGACAAGCTTTTTATTGGGATTGGAAAGAGACTTGAGGCTGAGGCCGTGCTGACAGGCCTGGTCTTCAGATGGCAGGAGAGAGAAGGCAAGCAATACGGGGTAAACCGCGCAGCCTCCGTTGCATTTGACCTTCAGCTCATTTCTACTGCGGATGGATCGGTTATCTGGAGAGATAAATTTGATAAGACCCAGAGATCTCTGAGTGAGGACCTCTTTGATTTAGGAACCTTCTTGAAGGCCAGGGGTAAATGGATGAGCGCCCGGGAGCTTGCCGATATCGGACTGGAGAGGATACTCAAGGGGCTGAGTAGCTATGCCGGGGACGAACCGTCACTTATGGATGAGATAGACCGGAACCTATGATACTTATACCCGCGATTGATCTTAAAGGAGGCCGCTGCGTAAGGCTTAGACAGGGCCGCATGGATGAAGAAACAGTCTTTTCCAACCAGCCGGAAGCCATTGCGGAAAGGTGGTACGGAGAGGGCGCTGAAAGACTTCACGTCGTTGATCTTGACGGTGCCGTAAAGGGCGCTCCTATAAACGGCAAGGTAATAAGAAAAATAGTGGAGGCTGTTCCGATTCCCGTTGAACTTGGTGGCGGGGTGCGAGATATGTCGGTTTTGAAGGCCTATCTGGACCTCGGTGTGGCATTTGTGATCATCGGCACGGCGGCTTACAAAGACCCTTCCTTTGTGGAAAGGGCATGTTCGCTCTTTCCCGGCAAGATAATACTGGGCGTTGACGCCAGAGGGGGAAAAGTGTCTGTGGAGGGATGGACCGAGGATGTGTCTGTCTCCCCGGTAGAGCTTGTGGGAAGGTTCTCGGGCCTTCCAGTGGCCGCCGTGGTTTATACGGATATCTCGCGTGACGGTATGAGAAGCGGTCCCAACATAGAGTCAACTGCTGCCTTTGCTGAAGAGGTTTGCCTGCCGGTCATCGCATCCGGAGGCATATCAAATCTGAAAGACGTCCTTGCACTCCGCGCTGTATCAGGCTCCGGTATTGTCGGCGCAATAACGGGTCGGGCACTATATGACGGGTCTCTTGATTTTAAATCTGCCTCGGAGGAATTGAGAACTCGCGAAAAGGAAAAGCCGCCTTCGGATTGACAGAGCCAACGCTCAATAACTGTTTTTCCGTCAACTCCTGGCATTTAAATCCGCCTCTCAATCCTCATGCAGCGTTTGAGGCTCGAAGCTTTTCTTTTAACAAAAAAACTATTGACAGGGGGTTAGTATTTTATATATATTAAAAGTTTGTTTTTGATGGTAAGAGCCCACCCAATCCTTTTATATGTGAAGGGTCCATAAAATGATGCCGTTAGAAATCAATAAGTCATCACATATAGTTGCAGCGCATGCGGAGCCTGATTCCGAATGCGGTGCGAACCTGATCAAGAAATTAAGGCTTGAGGTTTTATCTATCCATTTCAGTTACTTGACGACGCACCCTATATCCTTTTGAAGAATGAACTGATATTCCGGGCTGCGGTCAGGACGGTTCACCACTTTCCCGTTGTCTGAAAGATTATTTCTAATCGCTTGATATCGTCCCGGAGATTAATATTTTAGTAGGTATGCCCTAAAGGCATGCTCCCTTAGGTGTATATTTATGGCATCCTTTCAGGAAACAAAGGAGGAGATTCAGAGAAGGGCTGATCTTGTCGGCCTTGTTGGTAAATTTGTTAAGCTAAAGAAAAGTGGAAGAAATTATACCGGATTGTGCCCTTTTCATAGCGAAAAGTCCCCCTCCTTTAATGTGAGCCCTGAGAGACAGTTTTTTCACTGTTTCGGTTGTAAAAAGGGAGGCAATGTATTTGATTTCTGGATGGAATATCATGGAGTTTCTTTCCAGGAGGCCTTCAGGGAGCTTGCAAGAATATACGGCGTTGACCTCCCTGAGCGCCCCTTCTCGGAGGCGGATAGAAAAAAAAGAGATCTGAGAGCAAAGCTTTTGTCTGTAGAAGAGGCTGCATCAGCCTATTTTTCGTCTAACTTGAGAAATGGATTAGAAGGATCGGTTGCAAGGGCATATCTGGAAGGAAGAGGCCTGGATCCTGCAACGATGGCCGAATTCAGATTGGGCTATGCCGTTAACAGGTGGGACGGGCTTCTCTCCCATCTGCAAGACAAGGGTATAGACCCTGGTCTGGCCGAGCAGACCGGTCTCCTGATATCCAAGGCCAACGGTTATTACGACAGATTCAGGGGAAGGGTGATTTTCCCTATCTTCGATCTTACCGGGCAGGTAGTGGGTTTCGGCGGCAGGTGTATGGATGACAGCCTTCCCAAGTATCTGAACTCTCCTGAAACACTGCTGTTCCACAAGGGCGAGTTGCTTTATGGATTGCATGAAGCAGTCAGTGCCGTGCGCGAGACAGGGAGAGTGATCATTGTTGAGGGTTATATGGATTGCCTGGCACTTCGCAGCCATGGCATTAGGGAAGTGGTAGCGGTGCTGGGCACTGCTCTTACGCCCGGGCATGTAAGACGCCTCAAGGGATTTGCCGCTGAGGCATACGTAGTATTTGATTCTGATGAAGCAGGCAGGGCAGCGGCAGTTAAGAGCCTTCCCCTTTTTTTAAATGAAGGAATGAGTGCCAGGGCTATCGCCCTGCCTGAGGGCGAAGACCCTGATAGCTTTGTAAAGGCATTGGGTCGAACGAAGTTTTTGGAGTTGGTCTCAGAGGCTCCGGCGCTTTTTGATTTTATACTCGATCTCAAGAGTAAAATGATATCGGGGCTTCCCGAGGAGAAAGCCCTGCTTTTGAATGAAATAGCCTTCATGCTGAAGAGCGTTTCGGATGAAACCATATCCGCTCTCTACGTAAGGCGGATTGCACAGAGGCTTGATATACCGGAGACGCTTATATGGAGGAGGCTGAGGGAGCAGACACCTGGTGCACTGGGGGAGGATAAGTTCGGGCCGGGTGATTCGCTTGAGTGGATGCGCTCAGCCGATGACTATGGATCTGATCTTCAGATATTAAATCTGATGGTGCATCATCCCGGCTCATTCCTGCAACTGAAGGGATGCAACTGGGGACTTATGACCTCGGCTTCTGTGACAGTGGAGTTGATTGAGGCTTTTTTTCGATCTTATGAAACAGATGGAAGTGTAATACCGGAAGGGCTTGGGGAGTATCTGATAACGGATGAGGCTCGCAGAAGACTAAGGGAGATACTGCTCCATCCCAGCATTTACACGGAAGAAGGGCTCGAACAGGCAGTGTCGGAGTTTCGGGAGAGACACAGACAGACGGAGCTGAAAGAGCTTATCAGACAGGCCAAGGAAAAAGGAGATATCTCCGAACTCAACGCACTCCTTAAACTTAAGGGGCGCTCCAATAAGAAATAGATTTGTTTGTTCCAGGAGGTAAAGGCATGGGCAAGAGACCCGACGTTGGGAACCTCAAGAGACTTATAAACATAGGTAAGGATAAAGGTTACATCACATACGAAGAGCTGAATGACGATCTTCCTGACGACTTTGCGTCATCGGAGGGTGAGCTTGACGACCTTTTGATGATGTTTGAAGAATTGGACATCATGGTCGTTGACGAGGCCGGCAAAGAGGATGCGGAGAAAGCAAAGAGCCTCAAGAAAGATGACGATGCTTTCGAGGACAGGGAGGACTATGCCGTTGATGTGAGCGATGGATCATACCGAGCTACTGATCCGGTAAAGATGTATCTGAAAGAGATGGGATGCGTGTCTCTGCTGACAAGGGAAGGTGAAGTAAAGATCGCCAAGAGGATAGAGGCGGGAGAAAAGGATGCGTTATCGGCATTGCTTAACTGCTCGCTCGGAATCGAACATGTACTCGAGCTGGGAAGGGATCTTAGGGAAGGAAGGAGCAAGCTTAAGGACCTCACAAATGATATTGACGAAGAGGATAACCCGGTAGCCGTTGCCGAGAAGAGAGATGGCCTGCTCAAGATTATTGAGGAGATACAGGGGCTCTACGATGAGTTCTGCCTAAAAAGGAAACAGATTGCGGACGGGGCCATCCCAGAGGATCGGAAAAAGACATTGACAGGCGAGATGCGGGGCGATCAGGCCAAGATAATGGAACTGGTTAACTCCGTTAAGCTTGAAAAAAGCCAGCTCGACGCGATGCTCAAGAAGCTTAGGTCATTCATAACGGATGTGGAAGAGGCCGAAAGGCAGCTTACCGAGTGTATGCTTCAGGCAGGAGGAAAGCCCATCTCTTACCTGAGAAAATGCTTCTGCCGAATACCCGAGGCCTGCTCTGACGATGAAATCATACAGCCTATCGCTATGCGCAAAAGCGAACTTATCGAACTCAAGACCCGGGTTGAACGGGCCACTATGATGATAGACTCCGCCAGGCAGCGCACCAACAGGACACCGAAACAGCTTAAGGCGAAGCTCAAGAAGGTCGAGGACGCCCTGGTGAAGGCAAAAAGGGCAAAGAGTGAACTGATTGAGGCAAACCTCAGGCTGGTCGTAAGTATAGCCAAGAAATATACGAACAGAGGGCTGCAATTTCTTGATCTCATTCAGGAAGGCAATATAGGCTTAATGAAGGCCGTTGATAAGTTTGAATATCAAAGAGGATATAAGTTCAGCACCTATGCCACCTGGTGGATAAGACAGGCCATCACGAGGGCTATAGCAGACCAGGCGAGGACTATCCGTATCCCGGTGCACATGATAGAGACGATCAATAAGCTCATACGAACATCACGCTACCTGGTGCAGGAGCACGGCAGGGAGCCGACTCCGGAGGAGATAGCGGAGAAGATGGAATTTCCGCTTGAAAAAATCAGGAAGGTGTTAAAAATCGCTAAAGAGCCTATCAGCCTGGAAACACCCATCGGAGAGGAAGAGGACAGCCATCTGGGAGACTTCATAGAAGACAAGCGTATAATCTCCCCAGGGGACGCGGTTATCAACTACAGCCTTGGCGAACAGACCCGTAAGGTTCTTAACACCCTCACGCCAAGAGAAGAGAAGGTACTCCGGATGAGGTTCGGCATAGGAGAAAAGGCGGACCATACCCTTGAGGAGGTCGGCAAGGGTTTCAATGTCACCAGAGAACGAATAAGGCAGATCGAGGCAAAGGCCTTAAGGAAGCTCAGACACCCCAGCAGGAGCAAGCAGTTAAGGAGCTTTGCCGAGTTCTAACGGATGATTAATGTTTTTCCTTGACAAATTGTGTTTTTATGGCATTTTTATAAGATTGATTCAAGGCGGGCCCATAGCTCAGCTGGAAGAGCCACCGGCTCATAACCGGTCGGTCCCTGGTTCGAATCCAGGTGGGCCCACCAACACAGTGGCCTTTCTAAGGCCGAAAAGAATATTGTGAATAAATACAACTATAAAGACTTCAGGCAGGATATAGTTAAAGAGGGCGCACAGATAATGGGTGCGCCCTCTCGCATTTTTCTCGCCTGCTTTCGATGGAGATGACCGTAAGAGTTAAAGACATCTTATCTCTGCTGGAGGAAGTAGCCCCTAGGCGTCTCGCTGAGAAGTGGGACAATAGCGGTTTGCAGGTTGGAAGCCTCAAGGGAGAGGTAACAAAGATAATGTTCTCACTTGACCCCTGCATCGAGGCCGTTAATCAGGCCTCCGGGGCCGGGGCAGAAGTCCTTATAACTCATCATCCCCTCATCTTTTCTCCTCTAAAGAGCGTTAGTGTTGACTCTTTTCCAGGCGAGGTGGTGTCCTTCGCCCTTGAAAAGGGTATTTCTTTGATTTCCGCGCATACCAATCTAGATCGCGCCAGGTATGGTATCAACGACGCGCTCGCTGAGATCCTGGAGCTGCGGGATCCCGTTGTATTGGAAGAATATGAGGGAGGAGAGAGAGAGGGTATCGGAAGGGTAGGGACGCTCGAAAAGACCCTAACCCTTGCTGATTTTGCGAGATATGTCGGGCAAAGACTTGCCTGTAAATCGTTAAGTATTATCGGATCGGCGGATGCCTCAATCAATAGGGTTGCGGTAGTGGGTGGATCGGGAGGCAGCTTTGTCGGAAGGGCCCGTTCGGTGGATGCGGATTGCCTTGTGACTGGAGATGTAGGTTATCATCACGCCCTTGCGGCGTGGAGAGACGGCATTTGCGTCATTGATGCCGGGCATTTCCATACGGAAAAGGCAGCCTTGAGGGTGGTAGCCTGGCGATTCCAGGCAATGTTGGAATCAAGAGAGTGGGATATAAGTGTGGTTTTTTTTGACGCACAGATATCTCCCGTATTCAATCTTTCTGCTTGACGGAAGAAGCGCTCGGACTGTGGGCGCTGTTTTCCTTACATATAAGGGCTACTGCCCGTGGGAGGATGAGTGTGCCGGAAAAAGACTTTATCAGTGTAATAAGTTGCCTTATAGAACTTCAGAAATGCGACTCGGAAATCAGAGACCTTGAGAGGAAGATGGAGATGGGACCTTCAAAAATCAATGGTCTTGAGGAGGATCTTGAGGTTGTAGAACATGAACTGGACGAGGAACTTGGCGAGATAGATTCCTGTCTTAAAGAGAAAAAGCTTTTTGAGCAAGAGATAGCCGATCTCGATAGGCAAATTGAAAAAAGTAATGATAAACTAAGCCAAATCAAATCTAATAAAGAATATAAGGCTGCGCTTAAGGAAATTGATGATGTTAAATTTAATAAAGGTCAGCGTGAAGAGAAGCTGCTGGTGACACTTGAAAGACTTGAGCAGGTGCTGCCAAAAAAGGAGATCAATAATGATAGGAAGAAAGAGCTGAAGGCCTCCTTTGAAAAGGAACGTAGGGAGGTAATGGCGGATATTGAAACGATAAAGGCAGAGCTTTCAGAGCTTGCGGCAAAGAGGGTGCAGTTTACCGCTGTGATTGAAAAGGACATCCTCGGTCACTATAATCTTTTATTATCCAGAAAGGCGGGAATAGCTGTAAGCCCCGTCGTAAAAGGCGTCTGCCAGAGTTGTCATATGGCAATCCCGCCTCAGCGGTTTAATGAGCTTATCAGGGGTGAGAAACTGATGGACTGCCCCAGTTGCAGGAGGATCATATACTGGGGTGATGACGGCAGGCTTAAAAAAGAGGAAGAAATTCCGGATTCAGGCGTGTCGGAGTAGGACGGACGGCCGCTGCCCTGCCTTGAACGACAGGGGGGAGGAAAGTCCGGGCTCCGCAGGACAGGATGCTGGGTAACGCCCAGTCCCGGCGACGGGAAGGAAAGTGCCACAGAAAGTAAACCGCCTGCCAAAGCAGGTAAGGGTGAAAAGGCGAGGTAAGAGCTCACCAGTCCCGCCGGTGACGGCGGGAGCTAGGTAAACCCCATCCGGAGCAAGACCGAATAGGGAGGCGTTAAGGATGGTCCGTCCGTGCCTCCGGGTAGGTTGCTTGATCCAGCCGGTAACGGTTGGACTAGAGGAATGGTCGTCATCCGTTCGGGGGTAACCCCGATTGGAGACAGAACCCGGCTTACGGCCTTCTCCGACACGAATTTATTTTGTAACTACTCAGATTCAAAGTTCAGGGGTTCAGGTTTTAAGGTTAGAGAGCGATGAAGATTGAGCGGTTTGAGGATATTGATGCCTGGCAGCCGGCACATATATTGCCCCGGAAAGTGTACAGTTTAACAAAAAAAGCCTGGATTTACAAAGGGCTACGGGCTGAAGAGACTACCACAAGATGCACCCGGATCATCAATGCACGATATTTTAGAGGGAATCGATTTTGAGACGAATGCGGAGTTCATCCGGTTTTTGATATCCGCAAAGCGATCTTGCAGTTAAATCCAAAGCGAACCCAATGTTTGCTTGGATGAAGAAAACATATCGCTCGATAAATTCAAATAGGTTTACGAACAGGCCGGGCGAACATGTGCCGGCATCCGTGGATTCATCTACTATCTCAAGGGATTTGAAGAACGGAAGCCAACTAACGGTCATGCCCTGTTGGGGCACAACGAAAAATGAAAATCACCCCCACCCATCCCTCCCCCGTCGAGGGGGAGGAAATATGCCGCCGCATCCCGACGTTTCGACGGTAAAGGAAGAGGGATAGGGGAGGAATAAAGGGAAGGGGCATTTTCATATAAACCGCCATGCACGAATGGGGCACAACGAAAGATGAAAATGCCGCATGTCATTACGGACTCGATCCTGAATCCAGGCCGTCAGTGCGGGGAAGGCCGGAACAAGAAGCGGATAGCGGCGTAGGCCGCTATGGCCTTCTATTTTAACATAAATTGCTCCTCATTTCAGTTAAGGCCGGAATCTGGGTCAGGTCTGCGTCTTGGCCCTGTTTTTCCGTGACCCCAAAAACAGCTCTGGCGTAACGAATCACCTGATTATTGGGAGGTGATAAGATAGACTCCATCGGGAACATTCTTGAAAGAGTGTCGCAGGAAAATGCAGTCCTTGTTATAGGGGCTGGGCACTTCGGTCTCAGGGCCGCGCGTATACTGCGGGCGGGCGGAAAAGAAGTCCTGATGATTGACATGGATTCTGCCTCTCTTGCTGAGGGGATATTGACCGGGGCTGAGGTATTCCGATCCGGGGCTGTAGAGTTTCTCTCCGAGCATTTTTCAAGGCTTCCCCCCGGGTTGACAATAGTCCCTGCGGTTCCTGTGCATCTGGCGTTCGAATGGCTCAAGAATAATCTCTCGGAATCTTTTGTTCTTAATAAAATAGCAGTCCCTGAATGTGTATCTGATAATATGGCTCATTGGTGGAATGCCTCTGAGGGGTCCCTTCTTGTGAGCTATGCCGATTTCATGTGCCCCGACAACTGCCCGGAGCCCGAATATTGCACGGTAACAGGGGAGAAACGGGAACTTCCACTTTATGGGCTTCTGGGGAGGCTTGATGTGGAAGGTTTCGGTGTCCTGGTATTGAGAAGCAGACAACTTGCTCCCGGGCTTGGCGGCTACAGCGCCGGCGACCTGAGAGCGCTCGCCGACTCCGTAGCCGAAGGCGCTGAAGAGAAGCTTCTTATCTGCACTTCATGCAGTTGTCACGGCATCATAACCGCCTGCGAGGTAATCCCTACTGGAACCGGGCGGCCCCGTTTGATATGATAAGAGCTATGAGCCTGTGGATAGCGCACTAGGGATTGACCGAACAGCCTTGCGGGGGTGATTGTGAATACACATATTAAATGATGAAGGCCCGGTGTCGCGAGACCGACAAAGCTGCTGTTAGGGCCAGTGACAGTCTTTTTAAAAGCAATATACCATCTTGTCCCTTTTAAGACCGGGGGGGCAGGAGACGGACAAAAAGGATGAACCATGTTTCTATTTTCCAATTTTATTGCTGCACTCGCAAGGGTTGTGGACATAGCCCTTACACTCTACATGTGGATTATTATAGCAAGGGCTGTAATATCCTGGGTGAGCCCCGATCCTTATAATCCCATAGTGAGATTTCTCATAAGGGCGACCGAGCCGGTACTGGGAAGGATAAGGAGGCTCATCCCCATCAACCTTGGAGGAATGGATTTCTCCCCCATAATTGCGCTCCTCGCGATAATTTTTTTGCAGTCATTTCTGGTAAAGAGCCTGGCGGAATTTGCTATGAGGCTTGGTTGAGCGCTCGTGAAAAGGCTCAAACCCTCGGAGGGGACGGTGATATCCGTAAGGGTGGTGCCTCGCTCTTCGCTTGAGGAAATAACCAGGGATGCCGAAGGGGTTTGGAAGGTAAAATTGACCGCCCCTGCCCTGGAAGGAAGGGCGAACGAGGCACTTATATCCATGCTGTCAAAAAGACTCGGCATAAGGAAGAGTGCGGTTCAGATAATTTCGGGAGAAAAGGCTAGGCTTAAAAGGGTCAAGATTGCGGGCCTGGACGGAGGCAGGATTGAAGAGCTTCTAACCTCTGGCAGGCAGGCCCGGAAAAAGGGATAAGTGAGGTTGAAGCGGCAAGGATATTTACCCTGAAAAGCTATTTTCAAAGTAACTTTAAGGATGTCTGGGCCCTACTCTGCGATTAGGGAGACAAGATACCGGTAGATGAGCGGATTTGAGGCAATAATGTCTGCTGAATAGGGGCTGTGGCGGGAGCCGTCAAAGCACGAGATAATCCCACCAGCCTCGGTTACTATGAGGGCTCCGGCAGCCGTGTCCCACGGCTTGAGTCCTTCCTCCCAGAAACCGTCAAGTCTGCCGGCCGCCACATAACACAGGTCCAGAGCCGCAGAGCCCGGTCTTCTCACCCCCTGGGCATTGTAAACCATCTTTTCAAATCTCTTCATTACAGGCTGAAATTTCTCGCGGATGGAGTAAGGAAAGCCGGTAGCAAGAAGTGCTTCCTGAAGGCCGGCCGTGGAGGTTACTCTTATCGGCCCTTTGTTGAGAAATGCCCCCTCTCCCTTCACCGCCTCGAAAAATTCATTCGAGAAAGGATCATATACCACTCCTACGACGGTCTCATCCCCTTCCCTCAGGGCTATGCTTACGGCGTAAAACGGAAATCCATGCACGTAGTTTACGGTTCCGTCAAGAGGATCAACCATCCATATTCTGCTTGCCTTCGGTCCTGAAAGCCCGGCTTCCTCCGTCAGTACTTCGTCTTGTGGAAACGACTCCCGCAAAAATCCGAGTATGATTCTCTCGGATTCAATATCTGCCTCGGAGACAAGATCAATCCTGCCCTTCTTATCAACTCTTATAAGCTTTCCGAAGGTTCCTCTGAGAAATGCGCCTGCCTCTTTTGCGGCCCGGCTCGCGATATCCAGCTCCTTTTCCCACATCAGCAGAAAAAACCTTTCGGGACAACTACTATACCCCTCTGGGTCACGGTGAAACGCTCCCTGTCCTTTGAGGGATTACACCCTATTTCAGTGCCGGGAGGAATGATGTTATTCTTATCAATGATGGCCTTTTTGATGGTGCAGTGCCTTCCTACCACCACCCTGTCAAGGATGACCGATTCGTCAACCGTGGCCCAGCTCCTCACTACGACATTGTATGAAAGAACGGAACTCCTCACGGTTCCGCTCACGATGCAGCCGGGGGCTACCAGGGAGTCGAGCGCCTTTCCGACCCTCGGGTTCGGCCCCTCCTCCTGGCTGAAGATGAACTTTGCGGGTGGAGCGGCCTCCTGGAATGTGTTTATCGGCCATCTGCTGCCGTAGAGGTTAAAATAGGGATCAACACCGGTAAGATCCATGTTTGCATTCCAATAAGAATCGAGATTTCCTACATCGCGCCAGTATCCGGAATCCCTGGTCCTTGGCTCAAGCCTGATGTTACGCTCTCCAGTCTCTGTCGTGACGTAGATGTAATCCGATATGGCGTTGCTCCTCCTGTATGGATAGGCATAGATATTGTGGGTGGGGAGGAGTTTCGGTATTATGTCTTTCCCGAAGTCGTCTTCATCTCCGGATTTAAGTATTTCAAGCAGGGTTTCTGCCCTGAAGACATAAATGCCCATTGAGGCAAGGACGTGACCGGGGTCTCCGGGCACGGTACTGAAATTATCCTTGGGTTTTTCCCTGAATTCCGTTATACGGAAATCATCGCTTACGGAGGCGATCCCGAACTGGCTCGCCAAGGATGCATCCACCTCAAGCAGCGATAGGGTTACGTCGGCCTGTTTTTCATGGTGATAGCGGATAAAGAGGCTGTAATCCATCTTGTATATATGGTCGCCCGATAGGATGATAATGTCTTGCGGGTTGTACCTTTCAATAAGATAGAGGTTTTGGCGGATGGAGTCAGCCGTACCTCTGTACCAGTCGTTTCCTACTCTCTGCTGCGGCGGGACATTTTTCAGAAAATGGCCTATCTTGTTGCTGAAGATGTTCCAGCCGCTCTCAAGGTGGTCCACCAGAGACTGCGATTTATATTGAGGAAGCACGATTATCTTATAGATGGATGAGTTGACGCAGTTACTCAGGGTAAAATCAATGAGCCTGTAGATACCCCCGAATGGAACTGCAGGTTTTGAACGGTCGTGAGTGAGGGGCATGAGCCTCTCCCCCCTACCTCCTGCCATTATGAATGCGACGGTGTCTTTCATTGGAAAACTCTCGGGATAGCAAGACCCCTTTCAGATAATTGAGTATGTCTCAAAACGAACAATAAAAGCCTTTACTACAAAAACTGCCGGATTATAGGTGTCATCTACAATAGGTGTCAAGGGCAAGCAAAGAAGGTGAGGGGGCGGTCAAGCGGCCTCTTGCGCTTGAAGAATGGGGCCTGATATGCTATAAGTTCGTATAATAGGTCAGGCGGGCGGTCCGCAGGATGAGGGCAGTCAGCATCACACACGTCAAATTCAGACGGGCGTAAAATCTCTGTGAGATCATACAGTCTGTAGGCATTAATCCGATGCTTACGGCATTGGCTATGCTGAATGGGGCAAAGACTGACGCTCTCACTAACGGTCATGCCCTGGTGGGGCACAACGAAGGATGAAAATCACCCCCACCCCTCCCTCCCCCGTCGAGGGGGAGGGAATACTGCCGGCGCATCCCGGCGTCTCGACGGTAAAGAGAAGGGGCATTTTCATATAAACCCTCATGCCCGAATGGGGCACAATGAAGGATGAAAATCACCCCCACTTCTCCCTCCCCCGTCGAGGGGGAGGGGAAAAAGTAGCCATTCCGGCGTATGACGGAAAAAAGACTGGATACCGGTCCAGGCCGGGTTGACCAAGATATGGTTTCACATAAATAGAAAAAAGAAGGGGGTCATGGATTATCCCGATTCAAGAGGCATAGCCGCTGGCGCTCAGAGCGCCATTAGCGCAGGACGCGGCGGATGGTGGGGCGATTACAGGCTGACATTAGGTGAAGCAGGGAGATGGCGTGTAGGCTCTACTGATATCATTGTCACACGGACTGAAAAGGAGTGGCGTGTGAGCCATGACGAAACCGGCCTTCCGGATGCTTTACCAGACTTTTCAGTGGAGATTCCATACGGAGGAAATCTTTCACCTGTAAGATTTAAGAGATATTGCTTTATCGAGACTAATGAAAACCTGCGCCTACTGCCTGCCCTGGCCGACCGCTTTGTGGTGACAAGGCCCTTTACGCCTTTCTATGTTCTGCCAAACCAGGAGGCGACCATATTTGCAAGTTCTCCACTTTGGGCTGTATTTTGGTCGCTTAATCCTTTAAGGCGCATGGATGAGTTCCCAATAATAAGGCCCTCCGACACGTGGTTCGGCCCGTCTCCGATGGAGGGGGAGTTTTGCTATGCCAGCAGGACAAATTGTTTTCTATCTCCCGAGGATTTGACGTTGAGATCCCACAGGGCCCTTACCCCTGTCAGGATAATAAACCATGCCTCTGATTCCCTTTTGCTTGAGAGGATTAATCTACCGGTTACAAATCTATCCCTCTTCGCGGCCCCGGATGGTAGCCTATGGACCGAACAGATCGTATTTGAAAGAAGATCAGGCTCCCTTAGCGCCGATATAAGAATTATGGAAGGCCCCGCGGCCTATGCGCATGGGGCCGAATTAGTCTGCGGTCCGAGGGAGCGCATGGAAAAAAACATGATGGTAAAGGCACTTAGTTCCATTTTCGGTTAGGCCTTTACAAGGAGCGGATGCGTGGACGAGATTATTGCCAGACTAATTGCCTTCACCAGGAGCGATCTTGCGGTAAATATTTTTAAGGCCCTGATACTTGTTATAATAGGATTCGCGGTTTCCAGGCTTGTCAGCGCATCCATAATGAGGGCCGTCAGAAGGTATCTGGACGCACAGCAGGGTATGCTTCTCAGAAAGGTCATTTACTATCTGCTGCTGAGTCTCTTTGTGGTATCAGCCCTTAGAGAGATGGGTTTCAGTCTGGGGGCGCTGCTTGGAGCGGCCGGTGTCTTCACGGTTGCGATAGGATTTGCGTCACAGACCTCCGCATCCAATCTTATAAGCGGTATCTTCCTGATAGGGGAGAGATCATTTCAGATAGGGGACTTCATAAAGGTGGAAGACACTGCGGGAGAGGTACTTTCTATTGACCTGCTATCTGTTAAACTGCGCACCCTTGACAACCTTCACGTGAGGATTCCCAATGAGACCATGATAAAGTCAGAGGTGACCAATCTTACCAAGTTCCCTATCCGAAGAGTGGACCTCAAGGTCGGAGTTGCCTATAAGGAAGATATAGGAAAGGTGCGCAGGGTGCTGCTGAGTGTGGCTGACAAAAACCCTCTCTGTCTTGAGGAGCCGAAGCCGCGTTTTTATTTTCTGGGCTTTGGGGATTCCTCCCTTGATCTACAGTTTTCCGTGTGGGTAAAAAAGGAAAACTTTTTAGATTTAAGAACCTCGATGCATGAGGAGATAAAAGCGGCCTTTGATCGTGAAGGGATAGAAATTCCATTCCCGCACCTGAGCATTTATACCGGAAGCGTTACAGAGCCTATGCCCATTGCAATAATAAATAAGAAAAAGATGACGGAAATGGTAGAGGATGAGCAAACATTGCCACAGGGAGGAGAAAATACCTTATGACCCACTATAACACGGCACTCAGGAGCTACACTGCAAAAAGGGTTGAAGAGATAGAGTCCGCGGATATCATTGTGGGAATCCCATGCTTTAACAATGAAAAGACTATTGAGCACGTCGTCCAGATGGTCAGTCACGGTCTCGCCGACCATTATAAAGATAAGAGAAGCGTCATTATGATAGCGGATGGAGGCTCAACGGACGACACGCGAGAGGTGAGCAAGGAGTTTGAGATCAAACCCTGGCAGGAAAAGATAATCTCCATCTATAGAGGCCCGGGAGGCAAAGGTACGGCCTTGAGATCCGTCTTCGAGGCGGCTCAAAGGCTCAAGGTGAAGGCCTGCGCGGTTGTGGATTCGGATTTAAGAAGCATAACCCCGGACTGGGTGAAGTTCCTTTTGTCTCCTGTGCTCGAAAAAGGCTATCAGTTCGTCTCTCCCGTCTATATGCGCCATAAGTATGATGGAACAATCACCAATAATATCGTTTACAACCTTACAAGGGCTTTATACGGCAAGAGGGTCAGGCAGCCGATAGGAGGCGATTTCGCCTTCTCCCGGGACGTGGCAAGCTACTATGCGGATCAGGATGTGTGGGAGACGGATGTAGCCAGATACGGGATAGACATCTGGATGACCACAAGCGCCATAACACGGAATTTTAAGATATGCCAATCCAACCTCGGGGTGAAAATTCACGATGCCAAGGACCCCGGGCAACACCTTGGGCCTATGTTTCGCCAGGTCTTATGGACTATATTCTCCCTTATGGAGAAAAACGAGGAATACTGGAAGCAGATAAAGGCAAGTGAGCCTCTTGAGGTATTCGGCTACGAGGGTGCCGTTGAGCCAGAGCCTGTAAGGGTGAACCTGGATGGAATGATAGAGCACTTTAAGACCGGTTTTGATCAGTTCTCGGTGCTATGGAAGGATATCTTCTCCGCTGAATGTTTTGCGGAGATAGAAAAGACCTTCTCCATGGGGTCTTCCAATTTCCATATCTCAACCGAGGCATGGATCAGGATCGTCTATGAACTCGCGGCTACCTTTCATGCGTGGAAGGTAAACCGTAATAAACTGCTTGATCTGATGACTCCGCTTTATTATGCGCGGGTGGCCTCATTTGTCCGCCAGAGCTGGGATATGACCAGTCTTGAAGCCGAAGGCCTGGTGGAAGAGCAGGCAACGAAGTTTGAAGATGACAAAGAATACCTCCTGAAGGTCTGGGAGGATAAATACCGCAAAGCGGCTTTAATCCGATGAAGGTGCTTTTTCTCAGCTCCGAGGTCTTTCCCTATTCCAAGACAGGGGGGCTGGGAGATGTGGCCGGGGCCTTACCCTCAGCGCTAAATGATGCGGGCGCAGAGATTGCGGTGATTAGCCCTTCTTACCGCTCGGTAAGGGATGGCGGAGGCAAATACAGCCCAGTTATTGATGATATCCGGGTTCCCTTGGGTGCCGAAGAGCTTTCATTCGGCCTTCTATCCGCCGAAAGCGCAAATGGAGTTAAGATACTTTTTGTTGAAAGGGAAGACCTATATGACCGGCCCAATCTCTACAGAGGGTCCAGGGGAGATTATTACGACAATCTTGAAAGATTCGCGTTTTTCTCATGGTCTTCGCTTATCGCCGCAAAATCAATCGGTTTTCGGCCGGATATCATCCATTGTAATGACTGGCAGACAGGCCTTGTGCCTGCCCTCTTGAAAGGGCCCTTTGCCGGGGATTCCTTCTTTGCATCCACATCTAGCATTTTCACCATCCATAACATGGGATTTCAGGGGCTTTTTCCCTCCCATAAGATGGGGCTCACGGGGCTTTCCGAGGGGCAGTTCTATCATCCCCAGGGTCTTGAATACTGGGGCAACATAAGCCTGCTCAAGGCAGGCATCGTCTATTGCGATGCGGTTACAACCGTGAGCCCGACATATTCGCGGGAGATTCAGCAGCCGGAGCACGGAAGGGGCATGGAGGGGGTAATCTTTCGCAGGAGGGATAGGCTTTACGGGATACTTAACGGTGTTGACTACAGGTTATGGAATCCGTCGGATGACCCTTATCTGCCTTCTAAATACAGCCTCATGAACCTAGACGGGAAGGCCTTATGCAGGCAGGCGCTTACCAGGGAAATGGGTCTCAGTGAGATAGATCAGGAGGCGCCAGTCCTTGGGATGATCTCTAGACTTGACCATAACAAGGGAGTTGATCTTGTTGTTTCCGTTGTGGAAAAGATCATTGGAAGGGGTGGAGGGCTTGTGGTCCTCGGTAAGGGGGAACCATCGCTTGAAGATGCCCTTAAGAGAGCAATGCAGAAATACCCGGGGAGGATTTCTGTGCGCTTTGAGGTGGACGAGAGGCTTGCACACCTTATCATGGCAGGCTGCGACATCTTTCTTATGCCTTCGCGCTATGAGCCTTGCGGGCTAACCCAGATGTACGCGATGAAGTACGGCTCCATCCCTGTTGTAAGGCGCACCGGGGGACTCAAGGATACAGTATCTGAGTTTGATCCCTCAAGCGGAAGGGGAACGGGATTTACCTTCGATGCTTACGAGGCCGGCGCCTTTTCAGAGGCTATCGTAAAGGCCTTCCGAACTTATGGGGACAAAAAGGCAAGGGAAACCATTATTGAAAATGGTATGAAAGAGGACTTTTCATGGAATCGCTCGGCCGAGAGCTATCTCAAGGTCTATAGAGAACTCAGCGGCCATGACTGAGGAGTTAATGACGAAATATGGATGACAAGGTTGAGGAACTAAAGCGCTCCGGGTCTCCGGGATACCTCCTGACTGAAGACGACCTGTACCTTTTCAATCAGGGAAGGCACTTCCGCCTTTATCAAAAGCTCGGTTCCCATGCGGGAAGCCTCGATGGGGTTGCGGGGGTCTTCTTCGCGGTATGGGCCCCCGACGCTGAGGCGGTTTACGTCATGGGAGATTTCAACTCATGGCGCAAAAATGATATCGCCTTGAAGCCGGTTGCCTCTTCCGGCATCTGGGAGGTCTTCGTTCCCGGAGCTTCCTCTGGTGACCATTATAAATACCATGTGGCCTCCCGCTTTAGAGGATACAAGGCGGACAAGGCCGATCCATTCGCGTTCTTCGCCGAAGAGTCACCTCAGACGGCCTCGATCGTATGGGATCTTTCCTATGATTGGAAGGATCAGGAATGGCTTGGGGCGGGAGGGCGAAGAAACGCAGCAGACTCTCCAGTAGCAGTCTATGAGGTGCACATTGGCTCCTGGATAAGAAAGGTTGAGGATGGCGCAAGGCCGCTTACATATCTTGAACTCGCGGAAAAGCTTCCTTCCTATGTAAAGGATTCAGGTTTCACCCATGTGGAGTTTCTTCCTGTCATGGAACATCCCTTTTACGGTTCCTGGGGATACCAGACAACAGGCTATTTCGCGCCCACAAGCAGATACGGAAGTCCCCAGGACTTTATGCGTCTTATTGACTGCCTCCACGGGGAAGGCATCGGAGTCATACTTGACTGGGTGCCTTCACATTTTCCGAGCGATGAGTATGGCCTGGGTTACTTTGACGGCACCCACCTCTATGAACATGCCGACCCCAGAAAAGGAATACATCCTGATTGGAACAGCCTCATCTTTAATTACAGCAGAAATGAGGTGAGGAGTTTTCTCATAAGCAGCGCCCTTTTCTGGATGGATTTATACCATGCCGATGGAATAAGGGTGGATGCGGTTGCCTCCATGCTTTATCTCGATTACTCCAGAAAGGAGGGAGAATGGATCCCCAATGAATATGGAGGAAGGGAAAACCTTGAGGCGATAAGCCTTCTGCGCACCCTGAACGAAGAGATATACAAAGACTATCCCCACGCCCTGACCATCGCGGAGGAGTCAACATCATGGCCGATGGTTTCCAGGCCGACCTACGTGGGAGGGCTTGGATTCGGCTTAAAGTGGGATATGGGATGGATGCATGATACGCTTTTTTATTTCGCAAGAGACCCTGTCCACAGGAAATACCATCACAGATCTCTTACCTTCAGGATGCTTTACGCATTTCATGAAAACTTCCTCCTTCCCCTTTCACATGACGAGGTCGTTCACGGTAAAGGCTCCCTGCTGGGAAAAATGCCGGGGGATGAGTGGCAGAGATTCGCCAATCTGAGATTGATGTTTGGATACATGTATGCCCAGCCCGGGAAGAAATTGCTTTTTATGGGCATGGAATTCGGCCAGGCAAGAGAGTGGAATCATGAGGAAAGCCTTGAGTGGCATCTATTGGAATCGCCCTATCATTCGGGGGTGAGGAGATGGGTGTGTGATCTTAACAGGCTTTATCGCGGGGAAAAAATATTGCATGAGTGTGAGTTTCAGCCCTCGTGTTTTGAATGGGTTGACTGCAGCGATTCGGTTCAAAGCGTGCTGAGTCTATTAAGAAAAGGCAAGGGTGACGGGGAGGTAGTCCTTGGGGTTTTCAATTTCACTCCGGTTCCCCGCTGCGGATATCGGATAGGGGTTCCTAGAAGCGGGGCATGGAAAGAGATCTTAAACAGCGACGCAGCGGATTACGGAGGAAGCGGAGTAGGGAACCTCGGGGCTGTGATGTCTGAAGCGGTTTCCTGTCACGGGAGGGATCAAAGCATATCTCTTACGCTGCCGCCGCTGGGAGCCGTCTTCTTGAAATCGGGGTCTCTGCTATGAACAAACGCTTTGTTTGCATTCATGGGCACTTCTATCAGCCTCCCAGGGAAAACCCGTGGCTCGAGGCGATACAGATGCAGCCCTCGGCCCATCCCTATCATGACTGGAATGAGAGGGTTACGGCCGAATGCTATACGGCTAATGCTTCATCAAGGATACTAAATGAGAAGGGCTTGATAGAGGAGATGGTCAATAACTATGCGATGATCAGCTTTAATTTCGGCCCTACACTTCTTTCCTGGCTGGAGCATAAGGCCCCGGAGGTTTATGGGGCGGTGCTGGAGGCGGACAAAAAGAGCAGAGAGAAGTTTTCAGGACACGGAAGCGCCATTGCCCAGGCCTATAATCACATTATTATGCCGCTGGCATCTGCCCGAGACAAGAAAACACAAGTATTGTGGGGCATAGAGGATTTCAAATATCGTTTTAAAAGGATGCCTGAAGGGATGTGGCTTCCGGAAACCGCGGTTGATCTTGAAAGCCTCGATATTATGGCGGAGCAAGGCATTAAGTTTACGATCCTTGCGCCTCATCAGGCAAGAAGGGTAAGAGCGTTTGCCTCAGGTAAATGGCTTGATGTGCGGGGAGGCAGCATTGATACCAGCCGGCCTTATGTCTTGAAGCTCTCATCCGGCCGATCCATAGCCGTTTTTTTCTATAATGGGCCTCTATCAAGGGCAGTGGCCTTCGAGAAGCTTTTGAACAACGGAGAGAACTTTGCCTTAAGACTTGCCGAAGGGCTATCGGAGGATTCCAAGAGGCCTCAGTTAAGCCACATAGCCACAGACGGTGAGACTTACGGTCACCATCACCGCTTCGGCGATATGGCCCTTTCCTACGCGCTCAGATATATCCCCTCCACGATGCTTGCGGAGCTTACCAACTACGGTGAATTTCTGGAAGCAAGCCTCCCCTCGGATGAAGTTGAAATCAATGAAAACACCTCATGGAGCTGCGCGCACGGAATAGAAAGATGGAGGAGCGACTGCGGCTGCAGAGTAGGAGGAGAACAGGCATGGAATCAGGTCTGGCGGGCTCCTTTAAGACAGGCACTTGATCATCTCAGAGACTCCATGGCGGAGATCTTTGAAAAGAAAGGTGCTTCCCTATTCAATGACCCTTGGAAGGCGCGAGATGCCTTTGTCAGGGTCGTCCTCGATAGATCGGAAAAGAATGTAGAGGCTTTTATGGCGGAGCACCTGGCTGGCACCGGGGAAAAAACGGTAACCGCTCTGAAATTACTTGAGATGCAGAGAAATGCGATGCTTATGTACACAAGCTGCGGCTGGTTCTTTGATGATCTGGCGGGTATCGAAACAATCCAGGTGATACAGTTTGCGGCAAGGGCCCTTGAACTAGCGCAAGAGGTCTCTGGAATAGCTCTTGAGGAGGAATTTCTTTCACTTCTTGAAAAGGCAAAGAGCAATAGGCCGGGAAACCCTGACGGCAGAAGGCTATATGAAGAGGAGATAAGGCCATCTATGCTCAGCATGGAAAGGGTCGCGGCACACAGCGCCATGACCTCGCTTTTTCAGCAAAAAACGGCCATGAATGATCTATATTGCTACAGAGTGACGCAGCTTGATCACAGGATCGAAAGGGCGGGCAAATCGGTATTAAACACAGGCATCATGAGCGTCAAGTCCTGGATCACATGGGAAGAAAGGCGTATGGTTTTTGCGGCACTTCACATGGGGGAGCACAATATCGTATGCGGAGTTAAAGAGGAGCCCGGCGATAAAGACCCAAAGACCTTTATATCCGATATCGCCGGTGCCCTTTTGAAGGGCAATATCCCTCAGGCCTTGAGAATCATGGACGGTTTTTTCGATAAGGACGGCATCCATTCCCTGGAGTCACTTCTTAAAGACGGGCAAAACGAGGTGCTGGATTTGCTCCTGGCTCCTTCCCTCAAAGAGGCGGAGTCCGCTTATCGCAGGCTCTATGAGGACAACGCGCCCCTCTTGCGCTATCTCAAGGTGGCAGGGATAGCTCCCCCGCGTATGCTCCACCTGGCTGCCGAGACGGTTCTCAACGCAAGTCTCAAGAGGGCCTTTGAGGAAATGGATTTTGATGAGGCGGAGATCAAAGCGCTCCTCGATGAGGCAGATACCCAGGGTATTACGCTTGATGAAGAGGTTCTCAATTACGCGCTGGGAAAAAGCCTTGTCAGGCTGGGAAGAACACTGCTCAGAGATCCGGCCGACCGAAATGGGCTAAAGCGCCTTGTCGCCGCGGTGCAATTGCTTGATCTACTTCCATTCCATGTCAATATATGGGATATCCAGAACGTGATTTACAGCGTCATGACCCTTCACTTTCCAACCATAAGGGATATGGCGGAAAAGGGCGAGGCTAGTCTTCTTGAATGGGTAAGGGAATTTAGATTCCTCGCCAGTAAACTCTACATAGCAATAGAATAAAAAAAATAATGACAAATTGAGGTCGCCCGGCTCATTATGGCAAAGAGAAAAAGTGGAATCCTTCTACATCTGACATCCCTTCCCTCCGGATACGGCATAGGAGATATGGGGCCCGAGGCTTACAGTTTTGTTGATTTTCTGAAAGCGTCAGGCCAGACCGTCTGGCAGATACTTCCTCTCAATCCAACGGATACGGCGCTGGGGGATTCTCCATATCACAGTACCTCGGCCTTTGCGATAAGTCCTCTGCTGATCAGTCCTGATACGCTTCTGAAAGAGGGGTTTCTCCAAGAAAGCGATCTCCCTTCAGTTGATTTTCCTTTACCGGGGTTTTGCGACTACCTGGCTGCAAAGGAAATTAAGGAAGCCATTCTTGGCAGGGCCTTTGAGCGATTCATCGAGAGGGGTGGAAGCAAAGACTTTGATGGTTTTGTGAGGGATAATGCACATTGGCTTGAGAATTTTGCCCTTTTCCAAACCCTTAAAGGAAAATTTGATGGTAAGCTGTGGTCGGATTGGCCTCGGGAATACAGAGACAGAGAAGTTGATGCCATAGCATCGGCTAGGCAGGAGCTTGCTGAGTTCATTGAACGAGTCAAGTTCTATCAGTTTTTGGCCTTTTCTCAGTGGAGGCTCCTGAGAGACTATTGCCGTGGCTGCGGGATTTCCGTCATGGGTGATGTCACCATCTACGTAAATTACGACTCCGCAGATGTCTGGACCCATCCCGAGATATTCGATCTGGACTCGGAAAAGCGGCCAAGGGCCGTTGCCGGGGTTCCTCCGGATTATTTCAGCCAGACCGGCCAGCTCTGGGGTAATCCCCTCTACAAGTGGGATGTGCTGAAGAACAGGGGCTATGATTGGTGGCTTTCACGTATCTCCCATAACCTCTCTCTTTACGACAGGATAAGGATGGACCACTTCAGGGGCTTTGTGGCCTTTTGGGAGGTCGGGGCAGGGGAGAAGAGCGCCCTAAACGGGAGATGGGTGGAAGCCCCTGCCATGGATTTTTTTGCGCATGTGACAAAAAGCTTTCCCTGCGCAAGGATAATAGCCGAAGATCTGGGCGTGATCACCCCGGACGTGGTAGAGGTGATGCGCCGCTTCTCCTTTCCGGGCATGAGGCTCCTGATCTTTGCCTTCGGAGGCAATATGGCTGATAACCCTTATCTTCCTCATAACCTGAGAAATAAGTGCGTTATCTACACCGGCACCCATGACAACAATACAATCAGAGGGTGGTTTGAAGAAGAGATCACCCCCTCAGAAAAAATGCATCTGTTGCGCTATATCGGAAGAGATGTTGGACCGCAAGAGATTGCCTGGGAGATGATAAGGCTTGCCATGATGTCTGTAGCAGCCACGGCGATATTTCCCATGCAGGACATAATGGGTCTGGGCTCAGAGGCAAGGATGAACAGGCCTGCAACGCCCAAGGGCAACTGGAAATGGAGGCTTGCGCCTGATAGTCTCACCCCCGATCTTGCCCGAAGACTGAGGCTCATTACCGAGACCTACGGGAGGCTGGCCGGATAGGGCGTCCGGCGGGCCTTCCGATGGTCGTCGCCTACAGACCGGGACGGGAAGAGTTTATACGAAAATGCCCCTTCCATTTACCCTTCCCCCTTTACCGTCGAAACGTCTGGATGCGGCGGCATTATTTCCTCCCCCCTGGACGGAGGTGTGGAGGTGATTTTTGTCCTTCGTTGTGCTCCAGGAGGCCATGAGGTTTGAAGAGACAGGCTACCTGGGTGGAACGTCGTTCGGATCGGGGCTGGTAGGGACAACCCCGGTCTGTTCCTCATCCAGCAGCAGGAGCCTCAGCCAGGGCATGGGACGAGGCTTCATCGTGGAAAAGGTCATGGTCTCTCCATAAGATGAACCCTCTGCATTGGTCGCCGAGATGCGGAAATAGTAAGTGCTCTTGGGGTTGAGCCCTGTAACCAACGTGGAAACCTGTACCTCGGCATAACCGTCGCCGGCCTGAGCCGAAGGTGTTATGAGACCAAAGTAGGGTGTAAGCCCATACTCAAAATAGTAGCTGGTGTTGATTCCGTAAGGATTAACCGTGGCATTCAAATGGGCCGAGGATGATGTCACCCCCGAGGCCGAAGAGAATTTGATAGCGGTTGCAGGACTGGTTTTGGCCTCGGGAGGACCCTGCGTTATTAGTGTCATGTCCTCACCGTAGGCTATTCTGGTTGCTTTGGAGGCCACGATGCGGAAATGGTAAAGGGTTCCGGCTGAAAGGCCAGCGATGTCTGAGTAGACAGTGACGAACCCTGTTCCGCTCCCTGCAGAAAGGCTCGATGTGGAAGAGCCGTAGGCGGTAGTGGTACCGTACTGGAAAAGGTAGTTGGTGGCTGAGCCGTTCGGATTTACAGAGCCGCTCAGCCTCGCCGAAGCGGAAGTGACGGATGTCGCAGTGCCTGTGATTGAAAAATAGAGATAGGCGATTCCGTCAATATCATCCTGGTGGAGGGTCCGCTTTGAGATATCCCCCTTGGTTCCGTACCCGTACATCGTCTTTTCAACTTCTGATGCTCCGTATAAATCCCCCAGACTGAGAGAATGCCCGCTTTCGTGAGTAGCCAGGCTTTGAACGTCGTAGGAAGACGCGCTTCCGCCAGTCGCGTAAGAGAAATTTATGTTCATTTGAATGTCAGAATCATAAATCTTACCGGAGTAACGATCATACCATATAGTGTTTTCGGCTAATGTATGGAGATCGTCAGGGTCGTCATTTTCGACAACATTATCCATATGTCCGAAGCATATGATATTCAGCCCGTCGTTGAGTCCATAGTCACCCGGGTCATCGTATGTCCCTCTTTCGTGGTCTGGATCAAGGTTAACGTCGTAGCAAACTTTTTCAGTGAGCCCTCCGTATAGAAACACGAAAGATGATGACGGCACTTCCGTCCACGTCTGCAAGGCGGCCTGGACGGCTGAAAGACTCCCCGAAGGGCCGCCTGATGCGTTGACATAGTATGTCTCCGAAGGTATCTGCCATTTAATTTCCGCTCCGGTTGATTCTGTCTTGCTGACTACAAATGCAAGCGAGCGCTCGGAAAAGAAAGTGCACACCAGCATCGAGAAAAGCAGGGTGGAAATAAAAACTGTCTTAATCCTTGGCTGGTTTATCATCTACAGATTTTATCTTTCTTATGATTTCATCAAGTGGAAGTTCCCGGTCAACCAGATCGGCCCCTGTTGCAATAGAAAATCCCTTTTTCCTTGCGATACCGTCCGCCCCTATACTGTATTTCCCCTGCGCCTTTGCGATGAGTTTCCTCACAGTGCCTGTTTTCCTGACCATGTTATCGCTAAGGAAGAGTAAGACTTTTTCTCCTTTATCCATTGGCGCCACATCCGAGACCTTCATCCCAAGGCCGTCTATCTCTCCCCCGGGGTACTCAACGGTTATCTTCCTTTCAACGGTTTTTCCTCTAACCACCTGCTGAGCAAGGACTGTGGCCCTTGAGACAATCCTTCGGTGGTCGTCGCTCCAGAAGGATTGAACATCTTCCACATCTCCCAACACCACGAGGGAGGATGTTTTTGCAAGCTCTTCGGTGCTTAGCCCTATCATCTGCGCCAGGCTCCCGT
>Ga0100399_1000419_pt1 | contig 29413 bp, 27 predicted proteins | sample CryGeymeta201523_FD_81545 | JGI IMG/M metagenome (GOLD analysis project Ga0100399, IMG submission 81545) | Groundwater microbial communities from Crystal Geyser aquifers in Utah, USA - Crystal Geyser metaG 2015-23 | ecosystem: Environmental > Aquatic > Deep subsurface > Groundwater | place: USA...
GGAAATGAAGCCGTCAAAGAACGGCGCAAGCGGCTACTTTCAGCTTACCCGAAATAGGGGAGGTGGAGGAGGAAGCGGATCTGGAGGCGGTTCCGGAGGAGGTTTCATAGACATAAATACCTTTTTTGATCCGCCGAGTGCAAACAATACTCCTCCCGGAGTACCTATTAATATTCGAGATGTTAAAGTCAACCCGCCTGCCCAGAAGGTGGCTCAGATTCCGGAACCCGCGACCTTTATATTCCTCGGCGCCGGGCTTATCGGATTGGCAGGAATTGCCATCCGCAGAAAATCGGGGGCAAACTCCTAGCTGGATGCATCACCCAGTTCCCTGGCCCTCATTGTAGCCGTCTTTATGGCATCGGTGAGGGTCTTTTTCAAACCCATCTCTTCCATCACTAAAAGCCCTGCTGCTGTGGTCCCACCAGGAGATGTCACCATCTGCCTCAACTGAGAGACTGTTTTATCAGAGTTTCTTGCCAGATGTGCGGAACCCAGGAAGGTTTCAATAACAAGCTCCCTGCTCACATCTTCACCAAGACCCACCTCAACCCCTGCTTTGATCATGCACTCCATAAGGTAAAAAATAAACCCTGGACCGCTGCCTGAGACGGCCGTAACCGCGTTCATCATGGATTCAGGGACCACCAGAGTTTTTCCTACGGCCGCAAAAATACTCTCAGCAAGCCTTACAAGGTCTTCTGAGACATCAGGGCCAAAGGCAATCGCGCTTATGCCGCGCTGAACAAGGGCAGGTGTATTAGGCATTACCCTCGCAAGGGCAACAGAGCCTCCGGTAAAGGCGCCTATCATTTTGAGAGGTATGCCCGCAGCAATCGAAATCAAAAAATGCCCGGAACTCAAATGTTCTCTTATCTCATGCATAACCTCCTTAATATTTTGTGGCTTTACAGCCAGAACAACGGTGGAGCATTTATACAAGAGTTCAGTATTGCTTTGGCAGAGCTTGATCCCATAGCTGCCGGCCAGGTTCTTAAGGGCCTCTTTTCTTTTATCCGATATGAATACCGAATGAGGTTTGTAAGTTCCACTTTCCAGGAGTCCTTTGATAAGCGCCCCTGCCATATTGCCGGCCCCTATGAAGCCGATAGTGTTTCTTTGCATCTCTTTCACCTCAATTTCCAATATCAGCATGGGCCTATAATGTCACAGCCCATTGGCAAAATATCCTATATTTTCCCCACCCCCTTCCTATAACAAATCATGCTTTCAGGCAAGATGAAACGCCTCTGGTTTCTGCTTGTACTATCCCGATAACAGCATGTGAATTATGTAGCAAATAATCTTGACTCCAATCAGATTTTTGTGATAGGCAAAGTCGTATTCTTGCCGTTTGATGCGGCATTGCTTTTTTGAACGACGCAGTATGGGATCAGAAGCCTTATTGGTCTTACAAAAAACTATCACACAGGGAGGTTTTATTTTATGGCTTATGACGCGACAAAGATGGCTGACTGGCAGATTTCCGAGGCAGCCGAGGTTAACATGCCCACCACTGAAAAATGGATGGATAGACTTGGTCTCCAGAAGGATGAAATGCTCCCCATGGGGCGGCTCTCCAAACTTGATTTTCTCAAGATCATTGACAGGCGTAAGGATCGCCCGGATGGTAAATACATTGAGGTGACAGCAATAACCCCCACCCCCCTCGGAGAGGGAAAAAGCACGACCTCGTGCGGTCTCATGGAGGGTCTGGGCAAGAGAGGAAAGAATGTCGGAGGGGCACTGAGGCAGCCTTCAGGAGGCCCAACCATGAACGTTAAAGGAACTGCCGCCGGAGGAGGAAATGCCCTCCTTATTCCCATGACGGAGTTTTCCCTGGGACTTACGGGCGATATCAACGACATCATGAACGCCCACAACCTGGCCATGGTTGCTCTGACATCCCGTATGCAGCATGAGAGAAATTACAACGACGAGCAGCTCAAGAGGCTTTCCGGCATTCGCCGCCTCGACGTTGATCCCACCAGGGTGGAAATGGGATGGGTCATTGACTACTGCGCTCAGGCCCTTAGAAACATAATAATAGGGCTTGGTGGAAAGCAGGACGGCTTTGTCATGCAGAGTAAATTCGGCATTGCTGTGGGTTCCGAATGTATGGCAATCCTTGCCGTAATAAGAGATCTGGCAGATCTAAAGCAGAGGCTCAATAATATTACCGTAGCCTTCGATAAGTCAGGAAAGCCTGTCACGACAGGCGATCTTGAGGTAGGAAATGCGATGGCGGCATGGATGCGAAACACCATAAATCCGACACTCATGTGCACCGCAGAGTATAACCCTTGCATGGTACATGCGGGTCCTTTCGCCAATATTGCCGTGGGACAGTCATCTATCATAGCCGACAGGATCGGCCTGAAGCTCTTTGATTATCATGTAACGGAGAGCGGATTTGCAGCGGATATAGGATTTGAAAAATTCTGGAACGTAAAATGCCGGTACAGCGGGCTCAAGCCGCATGTGTCCGTTCTAACCACAACCATACGCGCTCTCAAGATGCACGGAGGCGGCCCCAAGGTTGTGGCCGGTTTGGCACTGCCCGAAGCATACACCAAGGAGAATGTGGGGCTTGTCGAGAAGGGCTGCGAAAACATGGTTCATCACATCAAGACCATCCGCAAGGCTGGGATCAATCCGGTCGTATGCATTAATGTCTTCCATACTGATACGGAAGATGAAATCAAGGCGGTTAGAACGGCGGCGGAAGCGGCAGGTGCAAGGTGCGCCAAATCAACCCACTGGGCTCACGGCGGAGAGGGAGCCCTTGAACTGGCAGATGCCGTTATTGAAGCATGCGATGCGGGAAATGATTTCAAGTTCCTTTATCCCCTTGAAATGAAATTGCGAGACAGGGTTGCGCTCATAGCCAAAGAAGTCTATGGAGCCGACGGCGTTGATTGGCTGCCTGACGCTGAAGCAAAGGCGAAGATGCTCGAAGGTGATCCCAAGTACAATGACTTCGCGACTATGATGGTAAAGACCCACCTGAGCCTCAGCCATGATCCTGCGATCAAGGGGGTGCCCAAGAACTGGCGGCTGCCCATCAGGGACGTTCTAATTTACTCGGGCGCCAAGTTCCTCTGTCCTTGTGCGGGAACCATAAGCCTCATGCCGGGAACAGGATCAAACCCGGCTTATCGCCGGGTTGATGTTGATGTCAACACAGGAAAGGTCAGCGGTCTCTTCTAGTAGTTTAAGCAAGGCTGCTTACTGAATATGGCAGGGGGGGTTGCTGCATAAGCGGCACCCTCCTCTTTTTTACTTTCTTAGGATATAATGGAATTATTAAGAGGTATTTCATATAATCTGCGCGGCGTTATGATGTGCGTGGGGAACAGCAAGCTATTTCTGCTCGGCACCGTTAGATTCCTTATTGTCTTGGTTGCCGTGGGGTTCTCAGCATGGCTGATAATAGGATTCCATTCGGAGATAATGGCGCAATTATGGGAGAGGCCTGAGTCCCTCTACCTCGTTTTTCTGTGGCATCTGCTCTCATGGATACTGGCCGCATTCCTGATCGGGATAACGGTGGTAGTATCTTACATGATATCGCAGTTGCTCTTCAGCGTCATCATAATGGATTATATGTCCAGGATCGTTGAAAACAAAATAACCGGGAGGGTAGGAGAACCAACAGGATTAAGCTTTCTTCGTTTCTTCTTCTATCTGATCAGACAGGAAATCCCGCGCACCATTGTTCCGGTTATTGTATCCCTGCTTCTTTTTTTTATGGGCTGGTTTGTGTTCCTGGGACCTGTTATAAGTATTCTCTCAGCGATTGCCGTTTCCGCTTTTCTCGCATGGGACAATACGGATATAGTTCCTGCCAGAAGGCTTATTCCTTTCAGGCAGAGGTTCAGGCTCTTCCTTAACTCCCTGCCCTTCCATATAGGTTTTGGCCTGCCCTTCCTGATCCCTATTCTCAATATCGCTTTTCTCTGTTTTGCTCCCGTTGGAGGGACCCTTTATTACCTGGAACGGGAACAGTCAGAATTGAACAACCTCTCTGATAAAACGATCAATCCTGAAATATCAGCATAATCCTTCGTTGTGCCCTGCCAGGGCATGAGAGCTGGAGGGAACAATCACAGTCCTATGAAAGCCGGCAGGGCAGTAAAATATAAGGATCAATCAGAGCCAGGTCGTTTTGTCTAAAAAAGATTTCCTTGGCATCGGAGATGTCTCTCCAGCGGGTTTCCCGATACATACAAGGCCGATCGGCATCTTTTTGTCATCCACACCCAGGATGCCCCTCATGGCCTTCTTATCAAAGAATGTAAACCACAGTCCGGCGAGCCCCATCGCGTGAGCAGCAAGCAGGATATTTTGAATGGCCGCAGCGCAGGCATGCTGATAACCTGTGCTTCCCTCCTCAAGGAACATGTCAACCCCTGTTCCTTTTGGATCGCCTACAACCGCGATTATGGCCGGGACTGTCTTAAGAAACTCCGCATCGTATTTGGCAAGCCACTTCCATCCGCTTTTCTCGAGCGCCCATTGTTTGCACCTGGTAGCCTCTGCATGGATTTTTTCCTTAATATCTTTTCGCAAGATAACGATGAACTCCCATGGCTGGCTGTTAAGTGGTGAGGGAGCACGGACCGCCGCCTCCAATAGTTTTTCTATTTGTCCTCTTTCGACCTCTTCTGTCAGAAAGGCCCTGCAGCTTCTTCTTCCTTTTATAGCATCCAAAACATCCATGTCCTCATCTCCCTTTCCCTATACCTTAAAGGCTAAGAACGTTTCTTGCCCTTTCCCATACGGCGCTTTTCCTCATCCCTAATCTCTCGTCTCAGGAGTTTACCAACCTTTGATTTTGGAAGCATATCCCTGAACTCGATATAGCCTGGCACCTTGTAGGAAGCGAGCCTCTCCCTGCACCATTTGATCAGTTCGGTGCCGCCTACACCCCTCGCATCCTCCTTCAAGACAACAATAGCCTTGATCCTCTCCCCGACCTTTTCGTCAGGGACACCCACCACACAAGCGCCAATGACAGTCGGATGATCCTGGAGAATGGCTTCAACCTCTGAGGCTGACACCCTGTATCCTTTGTGTTTGATTATATCGGCAGACCTTTCAACATAAATAAGCTGCCCGGCTTCATCCTGCCTTAAGAAGTCCCCCATGCGGTAGTATATCTTTCCGTTTATTTCTACGTAAGACCTGCGTGTTTCATCAGGTTTATTCCAGTATTGCTTCAGGGAATACGGAGAACTTACCAATAATTCACCGCTTTCTGAAGGACCAACCGGCTCCAGAGTTTCAGGATTAACCACAATGCATTCCCTGCTCTTGAGGGGAAGTCCTATTGTGCCCTGCTTGGGCTCGGTACCTATCTGGCTGTAACATACGTGCCCTGCCTCGGTGGAACCATATACCTGGTAAATGGGAACACCGAATCGCTCCTTCCAGCGATTATAGATCTCAGAAGCAAGAACATCCCCTCCGCATATACAGTATATGAGAGAACTCAGGTCATAATGCTCAAGCCTGTCATTATCCAGTATCATCCGATAAAGGGCGGGAACCCCAAGCATCCAGCGCACTCTATATCTCTCTATGCTCTCCAGTATGGCATCCACCTGCGGGACCGGCATAAGGATTGTTGTATTACCCCGATTAAGGCCTATAGCCATCAGAAGGCCCAGTGCCATAATGTGAAAGAGCGGATTAACGGCGATATATCTATCCTTACCCTCCTTGAGATGCGTTCCCGCCACGTCCTCTGTGACGTCATTGACGTATGAAGTCATCCCGATGTGATTGCCCGGAACTCCCTTTGGAAATCCGGTTGTTCCCCCTGTGTACAGGATATATGAGAGGTCCTTCCAGGGATCGAGCTGAGGAGACTGCAGTATTGGCGGATGCCGGAGCAGAGAAGGGAAAGAATATACATTTTTCCCCTTTTCGACCTTTCCGTTGGGAACCTTGTCAAAGAGAAAGCCCAGGGCTTTTTTCCACGCTGGAAGCATGTCAATCAAATTTGTTACGATAACACGTTTGAGGCTCGTGCCTGGTAATGCGTCCTGCACATAGCAGAAGTTGGTATCCAGGCAAACAATCGTCTCGGCCCCGGAGTCATTGGCCATGTACTTAAGTTCATGTGATGTGTAGATGGGGGAGACAGGGACTATGACCGCCCCCATTTTCTGAATACCCAGAAAAGCGATGAGCCACTGTATGCAGTTAGCCAGGTAGACCATGACCCTATCGCCCTTCCCCACACCCAGCTCCTGCAAAGCACCAGCGAATCTCTCGCTCAGATCCTTGACAAGGGAATAGGTAAAACCCTCTCCAAGATAAATGATCGCATAATGTCCGGGATATTTTTGAGCCATTCGGTCAAAGCGGGTAAAGGTCAAATCGTTTTCCCACGAAGGCTTATCCGAATTCATAATCTCCTCACAAACCCTTGATCAAATCAAACGAAAATGACCTATTCTTCCGGTCACGAAACCAAGCGGGGATATTCTTACCTTCCACTTTTCGGTGGCCACAACACTCCAGTAAAATCCTAATGGAATGCCAGATAAACACACAATTCTCCCTGGCAGCCTGTCAAAATAACCTCAGTTAACTCCAAAATAGGCAGCACGGACATCGGGATTGCCCATCAATTCCTCACGGTTTCCCTCCAGGACAGCGGTTCCGTTTTCAAGGATGAAGGCGTAATCAACAATAGGAAGAACCGGTCTTGCATACTGTTCGGTAACTATGAGGGATATCTTCCTCTGATCACGTATCACCCTTGTTGACCTAACAAGAGTCGCCTGCATAAGCGGGCTGAGGCCAAGGAGCGGCTCATCAAGCAGCAACAGTTTAGGCTGTGCCATCAGCGCCCGCCCAATAGCAAGCATCTGCTGCTCGCCTCCGCTGAGAAACCCTCCTATCCTTTTTCGAAGATTCTTGAGTGCAGGGAAAAGAGAAAACACGTAGTCAATGGTCTCACTTGCCTGCGCAGCGGTGGATAGATACCCACCGATTCTAAGGTTCTCCATCACGCTGCTTTCCCTAAAGATACGTCTTCTCTCAGGACAAAGGATTATTCCTTCCCTGGCCCGCTTGCTGGGCTTGAGCGCCCCTATTTCCCGCCCGAGATACTTGATCTCACCCAGCACCGTAATACGCTCTCCGCCTGCCATGGCCTCTTTCTTCCTGATATCATCCATTATGCCTGAGAGAGTGTACATCAGCGTGGATTTGCCTGCGCTGTTGGCTCCGAACACCCCTACAATCTCTTCCTTCTTGCAGCGCAGGTGGACATTGTTCAGGGCGAGCATATTCTCGTAAAACACCATCAGCCCATTAGCCTCAAGCATAATGCATGACCTCCTCCACCTCCTCAGAGCCGAAATACGCCTTTTTGACCTGTTCGTTGGCCATTACCTCCTGAGGCGTACCCTCGAAGAGTTTCACACCAAAATTCATCACCATGATCCGATTTGCCACCTGAAAGAGTTCGCGAAGTCTGTGCTCTATCATTACGAGTGTTATGCCCTCCATCTGGAGTCTTTCCATTAGAGGCACCATACTTGCGATCTCGCTCATGCTGAGACCTGAAAAGACCTCATCACAAAGTATGATTTCAGGCTTGAGGGCCAGGCATCTGGCGAGTTCCAGACGCTTCAGATATCCTGTGGGAAGAGTTGATGCGATCTTATAGGGGACAAAGGAATCTCTTTCAAATCCAATCTCCTCAAGTATATCAATACTTACGGTCTTCCTGTCTCCCAGCTTGCCTCCGCCTCTCCATCCGCCCGTTCGCCTTGCTCGTGGCGCAAAAAGGGGTATGACCAGATTTTTGTAGGCCGGCAGGCTGAAATAGGGTCTCATAATCTGAAATGTTCGGGTAAGGCCCATATCGGCAATCCTGTGGGCAGGCTTGTTTGAGATGTTTTTCCCCTTGAAAAAGACCTCGCCGGATGACATGCGGACAAATCCGGTCAGGCAGTTTATTAACGTTGTCTTGCCGGAACCGTTGGGGCCTATTATTCCCAGTACTTCACCGCGGTTGACAGAAAAACTTACCCTGCTGAGCGCGGTGATCCCTCCAAAATTCTTTGTAAGTTCCCGCGCCTCTAAGATTATTTCTGATGTCATACGCGTACCCACCTTTGAAACTGGTGATACTTGCGTTCGCCGAAGACCATGATGCCTTCGCTCCTGAAAACAATAAACCCCACCAGTATCAGCGAATAAAAAACAATCCTCAGCGTGCCAAACTCCCGTAATAATTCTGAGATTGGGACAAGTATAAGGCATCCCAGCACAGGTCCTACGATAGTGCCGCCACCTCCAATAACGGTAGCCGCGATGGGAATGATGGAAAAATCCAATGCGAATAGGGAGATCCCCGCCCACATATAAATGTGCACAAGACATGCTCCCGCAAGACAACCCATTGCCGAGGCAATAAATACCGCTACTGCTTTATAGTAGGATATATTCATGCCTGACGCCCTCACCGCCTGGTCATTGTCTTTCACAGCCCTGAATACAAGTCCAATATCTGTATTTACGAGCCTGCGCAAACCGAAAAGAAAGATCAGTACCATAGTAACTGCGAGGTATTGTTCCACCCAGGAACTGGCAAAACTGTCCACCCCCATGATTCCGTCTGTTCCTCCCAGCACGTCAAGCGCCTCTATTATGCGGGCCAGCACAAGCGGGTACATGAGGGTCACTATGGCGAAATAGACGCCTCTCAGCGGAAGACAGGGCAATAGAAGCAAAGTGCAGATAGCCGCCCCCAGAATCGTAGCAATGGGAATGGTCAGTAAAGGAGGCAGTCCGTAGGAGCTGTTCAGTATCGCAGCAATGTAGCCTCCCGTACCTATGAAAAAGGCACCCCCTAGAGATACCAACCCCACATAGTGCGCAAGGAAATCGAATCCTATTGCAAGCATCGCGTAGATGCACACTATGGTTATGACCTTCTGCCAGTACATACCGGGCATGACAATAGGAAGGGCGAGTATCCCCAATATGAGTACAAGTCTGGGCACGGTCAAATAGGACAGTTCACGCCAAGACATAAGGGCGTAGAGCCCATCGGTTCTAACCTTTATACCTCTATCAATTCTTTCCTTCCTGCGATGTGTACTGCTCACGGGATCAAACCCTTTCTTCCAGTTGTTTCTGCATGCCGAAGAGTCCTGACGGCTTAAGGATAAGAGTAAGAATTATAGCAAGGAGAGCCACTACCATCTGGTAATGGGAGCCCAGATAAACAACAGTCAATATCTGCGCAAATCCGATGAGAAAGGCTGCAAGTACGGCCCCGGCCCAGCTTCCAAGCCCTCCGACTATGCATACCGCAATGGCCAGTATCAATACATTGTACCCTGCCTCCACCACGATATTACCCAGCGGGAGCAAAAGTATTCCGGCCAGCCCGGCAAGCATCGCCCCTAAGATCATGGAGACCACTGCCATCAGGTCCGAGTCAATTCCAAGCATAAGAGCAGCCCTCTCATCCTGTGCCATGCCCCTCAATGCGAGCCCTATCCTGGTGTAGTGGGTGAAGATATACAGCCCGATGAAAATCCCCACCCCTGCAAACACCATGATAATCCGCTGAAAATCAACCGGAACACCCCCGATGATTACGCTTCCCTCCGCAAAGACCGGAAGGGTGTAACTCATGCCCCTGAATCCACCCCATCTGAGCCCCTCCAGGATCGCAAGTCCCACGGCATAGGAAGCAATGATCTCGGATATTGCCATGCCTCTTACCCGTATTAGTATGAACCGGTAAAGCAGGGCTCCGATTACCCCTACTATCAGCATGGTGATGATGACGCTCCAGAAATAGGGAAAACCCAGGGTGCGAAGAAAGCTCCACGTGATGAAACCGGCGAGGACATATATGGAGCCATGGGCAAAGTTGGGCACCCGGCTGATGCCGTACACCAGGGCAAAGCCCAGGGCCATAATTGCCAGGGCAACACTGTTTATTATGCCGTAAATTATAATATCCATTTTGATATTCCAAAATTCCAAAATACCGTTTGAGCTATCCAAAGCCGAAAAGGCCTAAGGGATTTCACAAATAATCCAAGGCCCTCGGCGATCCTCCCGTCACGAGGATCGCCTTTGAAGAAAGGCCGTAGAGTCGTTGAGACTGATTATTTCTTTTTCATCCAGGGAGGCAACTGAATAGTGCCTTTAGCTATGGATTTAGGAAAGACAACGACACGTTTTTCAGCCTGCCACTGAAAAATGCTTCCCACAGCACCTTCTTCCGGAGTCAGGCTGGGAATAACCTGATGACCTTTGGGAGTAAAACGAATCCGACCATAGGGACTTACCATATCGGTCTGCTCCAGTGCGATAACAACGGCATCAGAATCCAGAGACTTAGCCCTTTCAATGGCTTCCTTTAGTGCATAAACGGCTGTGTAGCTGCTTGAGGATCCCAGTCCCTCTGGTTCTATATTCCATCTGGCTGTATATGCGTTATAGAACTTCATGGTCCATTCTGTAGCATCACTCGGCGCATTTCCTGCATTCACCACGTTAGCGAGGCAGAACTCTCCTTTTCCTTCGGTGGCTTTCCAGAATCCGGGCTGTTCCGCGGCGCTGAGGGTCGAACCGAATGGAAGGGCCGGGACCTTCATATCATACCACTGCTTCAGCAAGATAGAACTCTCGGGCATGTCCATCCAGAGGCTCAGAACCTGAGATTCTGTTTTAATAGCCTTTATAAGTCCCATGGAGAAATCCGTTGTACCGGTCGGATATATCTCGGTGCCTGTCACTGTCCATCCGCTCTTGGCAGCGAGGTCGCCTAGTATCTTTCCAGCAGCACGCGCATGGGCGACATCCTGAACCATGATCATTAGTTTATCGAGGCCGTAGGCGGCCTTGATTTCGCCGAGGCAAGTCAAAATTTCCTTAACCAGCCACTTGGCCTCCCCGTGAATTCGAAAGCAATATTTATACTTGTCATACTGCTCCTCGATAAGGGCGTGGTACTTGGGGGTAAGTACCCCAGTCGAGAGGATTGAGACCTTCTTGTGTTTTGAAAGAAGAGGCATAGCAGCCAGGGCAGCCTCCGAGCGTACCGGCCCACCCAGAATGAAATCGGCTTTCTTTTCAAGTATGAGCTTCTCAACTGCAAGGAGGGCCTCACTTACGGGCACACCCGGTTCAAGGTCTCTCGTATCCATGACCTCAACCTTGAGCGGTCTGAAACTGCCTCCAACATTGACACCTCCCTTGGCGTTTATTTCTTCAACAGCCAGCCGGATAGCCCTTTCTGCATCCCAACCATATAGGTACGCAGTGGAAAGTGGGCACCCTATTACTATAGGATCACCTCCCGCCGCGGCCGCAGCCTTGGCCGGCAAAGCCATTAAAACCAACGAAAGCACAACCATCAAAAACCCCAACCATGTTCTTTTCATCTCCTGCCCTCCTTCAGTTTTGAATTGCAATTAATAAAAAGACAAACACCTTACCGCATATCTTAACTTTGTTGTTTATTGTGGCCAAGCTTGTTGGTTTCTATTACACACCTCAGCATGGATAAGATTTCAAGAAACGGGATGATTTTTATCATTTTTATACTGTTCATAATCTTCTAGCCTGTGCTCCCTAATTTTTCTTCTCAATTGGGATGGGCTGATCTGCAGGAGACACGCGGATCTCTCAATGTCCCAAGCAGTACTAGACAGCACTCCTGCGATGTGCTCCCTCTCCTTAGCCTTAAGGGTTGCAATCTCCATCTCCCCTTCTCCGCGCAGTTTATACCCGAAAGCAACCTGGAAGCAAATAGTGTTCCGCGAGAAAAGGCGCCCCAAGCAGACGACAATAATACATAATAATTTATTACCATCAAAAAGTAAAAAAGGTTTGAACGATACTGAAATGCCGGCGCTGATAAGTAAAATCCTGAAAATTCTTTTCACCCCACCCGCAAAATAGTTTCACCCTGCTTTTCGCACTCCATCGGTGAGCATCGGTTGAATGCTGTATTTTCTTATCTTGCTCCTTAAGGTAGGAAGCGATATTCCCAAAGCGCGCGCTGTCCTGGTGCGGTTCCAACCGAGCTTCTCAAGTGCGGTCTGGATATGCTCCCTTTCCATGGCATCGAGTGCGCAAGAAGAATTCTGCTGCACTCTTGCGGAAGGCTTTCTGGAGATAATACCCAGTATATCTTCTAGGAGGAGCACCTCTCCGTTCGCCTTGACAAGGGCCTCGACCAGAACATTTTCCATTTCCCTCACATTACCTATCCAATCTTGGGCCATAAGGTGCTCAATAACCCCGGATTCCAGTTTTGTGACGCGTGTGCCCATCTCCAGATTGATTTTCTGGATGAAATGATTGACAAGATCAGGGATATCCGAGATTCTCTCTCTCAATGGTGGAACGTGAATGGTAACCACCTTCAGGCGGAAATAGAGATCTTCTCTAAAAAGTCCCTTTCTGCATTGATCCTGAAGATCCCTGTTTGTCGCCGCTATGATCCGACATCGGGATTTCAGGGTCTCCTGACCGCCTACCCTCATGTATTCCCTTCTCTGGAGAAACCCGAGGAGCTTTCCCTGAAGGCTCATGGGCAGCTCCCCAATCTCATCCAGAAAAAGTGTCCCTGTGCCGGCAAGTTCGATTTTGCCTTTTTTGGTCCTCACCGCACCTGTGAAGGCTCCGCTCTCATGCCCGAACAGCTCGCTTTCCAATAAGGTTTCAACCAGGGCTCCGCAGTCAACTGTAATTAGAGGTTCTTCTCTATAAAGGCTGTTGCGGTGAATCACTCTTGCGATCAGCTCTTTTCCGGTACCCGTCTCACCCTGAATAAGAACGGTAGCACGGTTTTGGCAAAGCAATCCGATCATTTTAAATATTTCCATAATTTTCCGGCTCTTTCCAATTATGAGCCCTGCCTCCGGAGCTTCTCCCGCCTCCTCTATGAGGGGTGTGTCTTTATCTATTTCCGCCAGATGCAAAGCACGACCTAAAGATTTCTCCACCTCATCAACGTCAAGGGGCTTATGGATATAATCGTAGGCACCCATTTTCATTGCCTTAATGGTAGTCTCCATGTCATGGAAGGCTGTCATCATGGTAACCTTCGCAGTAGGCATCTTTATCTTTATACGCTCCAGCACATCGAGGCCATTGAGATCAGGCAGCCTTATATCGAGAAAAACCATATCAGGCCCCACGCTGCAGAAAAGGCGATATCCCTCCTCTCCGGTAGCAGCCTTGAAGGCGGTGTGGCCCTTTTCGTTCAGAAACATCTCCAGCGATTCAAGTATGGACCATTCGTCATCTATAATAAGTACGTTGGCCATTGTCTCCTCCAATCGGCAGCAAAACTCTAAATACTGCTCCCCTGGGCTTTTGGTTACCCGCTTCAATCCAACCGTTGTGAGCTTCTATAATTCGTTTCACGTTGGCAAGACCAAGGCCGGTTCCCTTAGTCTTGGTCGTAAAGAAAGGTTTAAATATCTCCTTGGAAAGGGCCTCGGGAACCCCTGTCCCTTCATCCATTATCCCTATTTCAATCTTCTTAATCGCGGCATTGTTGTGGTACTTGCTTTTTATACGGATACGCCCTCCCTTCGGCGATGCCTCGATGGCATTTATGAGGAGGTTCATGAGGGCCTGCCCTATCTTTTCTCCATCCATCTCAGAGTCGGGCATCTTCCGGTCGAGTGCCAGATAGGCGCGCAATCCTTCCTCCTTCAAACGAATACTGATAAGCTCCATCAGAGATGAAATAAGCTGGTTGACATTACACTGCCTGAATTCCATCTGGACAGGCTTTGCAAAGTCCAAGAGTTCCGCCAGTATTCTTTCAAGCCTGATTACCTCCCTCACCGAGATGTCTGCCCTCCTGCGATCGTTAGCCGACATCTGAGCGTTCTTGGAGAGAATCTGAAGGTTCATCTTAACTGCGGAAAGCGGGTTGCGTATTTCATGCGACAGGGATGTAGTTATATGACCAACATAGGCCATACGTTCAGCCTCCCTCATTCGCTTCTCCATCTCAACCCTCCTGCTTATGTCCCTGCAGATACCGATATTAGAAAAGCGATTTTCGTATCTTGTAACTTTGGCGGTTATCTCCGTGGGAAGGCTACGGCCATCCTTATGGAGGCGCATATATTCAAACGTGCTTGGAGCCGACCTGCTTTCTCTGCTCCTGTTGTATATATCAACAACCTTTTCCCTGCTTTCAGGGGCCAGGAAGCTGATATACTTTTCTCCAATTACATCGGCTAGCTCGCAACCGTGCATATCACAGTAGGCACGGTTTGCAAAAACTACCACTTCATCCTGAATGACGAAGTAGCCGTCGTTTATCTCTTCAACCAATGTTTTGTACTTACGTTCGGATTCTCTTAGCTCCGAGGTCCTGACCCTTACCTCCTCCTCCAGCTTCCTATTTTGCTCCATTATCCTGCGCTCATGCATCTGCTGGAAATGGTCACTGAAGCGATGAATGGTGTAGGCTAGGCAACCGTTAATCTTGTTGGTTAGAGCGAAATATTCCTCGATATTAGCTTCTTTTGCCAGTAGAGGCAGGATGATTGTACGATAGAGTTCAAAGGCCTTCTGAACATCACTGAGGAGAAACCCTGCCTCGAGCCGAAGGCGGGTAATTTTCTCTATGAATCTGTTTAGGCGGCTGTAATCCCCGTCAACCACCGCCTTATGATTCGCATCATAGGCCCTGGTGACGGTTTTTCTCAGCTCTTCAACAGGCCTGCCGGAATACTGCGCTCCTACCTCCGAATGAAGTTTGCTCACCCACTCCCTAACCACATCGGATCTATTGCGTCGGTGAAATCCGGCAAGATCGAAGGCCACAGAAAAATCCCCCAGAGATTAATCCGGATAAAGTAATTATTTCATCACCCAGACCTAGAACTGTCTAAATGGATTGTCTTTTCGAGTTGATGAACGTCTTGACTGTTGCCCATCTTGAAGGAAGGTGTCAAGTCTTTTATTTATGGAGAGCGTCGCATACTTGACTTAGAACCCCCTGTGTTTATCCTTTATATGTTAAGGAATTTATCGTTAACTTGTGTCCATCCGTAAATGTGATAGTTTCGTCGAGTTCAAGGCGGGCGATAATTTTAAACGCAGGAATACATGGAGGTATTTCGAGGATTAAAATTTGAGCCTAACGCCGAAATCGGTGCAAATAGCCATTTACGGATGGGCACTAACTCACACTCGAGGGCTTTACCAATTCACTATGACTGTGAAAGATTACTATAGTATCCTTGGCGTTTCGAGGAGTGCTTCCGCAGAAGATATAAAGAAGTCATACAGGAAGCTCGCCTTGAAGTATCATCCTGATCGAAATCCGGGAAACAGAGATGCTGAGAGCCGCTTTAAAGAGATTAACGAGGCCTATGCAGTACTGAGCAATATTGAGAAGAAAAAGCAGTACGACACCTTCGGAGCGGAGGGCTTCCAGAGACGCTTTAGTCAGGAGGACATATTCCGTGGGTTCGATATGGGAAGCATATTCAGAGAGTTCGGCTTTGGAGCTGGTTCCCAAAACATATTCACCAACTTCTTCACCGGGACAGAAGGAGGTAAGGGGCAATTCAACTCATTCAACAGGCCTAATCCTTTCAAGTGTCAGGGCCAGGGGTTTGATCCCTATGATACGGAAAAGAGAAAAGATATTTATTACGAACTCCATCTTGATCTTGAAGATCTGACGGCAGACAGACAGAAGACTATCAGCTACGATCGTGAAGGCCGGACTGAAAAGATAAGCGTCAAGGTTCCCGCAGGCATTGCAGACGGTCAAAAATTGAGACTTCACGGAAAGGGCCATGGGGGTTTTAATGGAAGCCGGGCAGGAGATCTGTACATAGTCATACGAGTAAATAAACACGGCCTCTTCAGAAGAGAAAATGATGATATTTATGTCAAGAAAGAAATAAGATTTTCAGAGGCCGCGTTGGGCGGCGAACTTGAGGTTCCTACCATATATGGAAACAACCTCAAGGTGAAGATAGCCCCGGGAACCCAGACCAACTCCAGGCTGCGGCTTAAGGGATACGGCCTTCCTCACATGAGGGGAGGAGGGAAAGGAGATGCCTACGTTGAGATTAATGTCAAGGTCCCCGAAATCCTTTCCGACAAACAAAGGCTGGCAGTCGAAGGCATTGCAGCCGCCGGTCTCTAGAAAGTAGCATTAAAGAATACCATGAAAGCCCTGTGCATATTTTCAGGGGGCCTGGATAGCCTTATCTCCACCATTATCCTGCGTAATCAGGGAATTGACGTCCAGGCTGTCTTTTTTGAAACGCCCTTTTTCCGGTCCGAAAATGCCAGGATTTCCGCCGAACGGATTGGCATTCCTTTCATATCAGTTGACATAACCGCAAGACACTTCAAGATGCTGGAAAATCCCCCTCATGGCTATGGGGCCAACATGAATCCATGCATAGACTGCCACGCGCTCATGTTCAAAATAGCCGGTGAGATGCTGTCTGAAGGAAGGGCTTCGTTTATAGCAACAGGAGAGGTCTTGGGCCAGAGGCCTTTTTCACAGAATAAAAGAGCAATGGCGATAGTAGCCAAAGAAAGCGGAATCGCTGATCTTATTTTGCGTCCGCTCTCCGCAAGGCTTCTTTCCCCCAGCCTTCCCGAACGTGAGGGATGGGTGACCCGAGAAGCACTGTTGGGGTTGCAGGGAAGGTCAAGAAAACCTCAGATCAGGCTTGCAAAGGACCTTGGGATCACTGAATATGAGACGCCGGCCGGGGGTTGTCTCCTTACTGAGAAGACCTTTTCCAGGAGGCTGAAGGACTTGATGCTTTTAAAAAGGAAACCTATTGATCCTAATCAGATAGAACTTCTACGGACCGGGCGCCATTTCAGGCTGTCACCCGAAGCAAAGGCAGTCGTGGGCAGAAACCTCTACGACAATGAAAAAATAGTCGCTCTTGCGGATAAGGAGGATATCATCATGAACGTAGAATTTTTTCCCGGACCCACCACCCTGGTCAGCGGAGAGCCTGAAGCTAAGGATATTATCACCGCTGCATCCATGACCCTGTCATACAGCGATGCTGCAGTAGGGACTGTCGCCAGTGTTGCCGTCAATGGAGGCCGGCGGCCCGGATCTATCACGGCCACCGCCCTTCCCATAGATTCCTTTAGACATCTTATGATCTAACCCTCATGCCCTGGCAGGGCATAACAAAAGATGGAAATCATCCCCACCCCTTCCTCCCCCGTCGAGGGGGAGGCGTAAAGGCAAGGGGCATTTTCATATAAACGGTTTCTTAGAAAAGGCACTATCCGCTTCGTTTAGCTTATCCACTGTTACCGTGGCACACCCCGATACACACTTTAATCCCTCGATAATGGCCAACCCCTTGGGTTCGGGTGCTTCTGCTCAACCCAGCCATCGCTTTATTTTCAATAGGCTTTTATTCCGTGCCTCCTACATTCTAATCTTTGCCTCTGTTCTTTCGAGGTTCTTCTGAAGGTATTTGTATCTTCTGACCGCAGGTTCAGCAATTCTCGCCAGTACCTGGGCAAGATCTGAGCTGTTCCAGACAGACTTGAAAGCCTCCAGTCCCGTAAGTCTGTCTGACAGGACGTAAGGAGGATCGGATCCAGGCAAAAGGGCTATGTCCTCATAACCTATCTGAGTAACGCCTTCCATGACGCTATCGAGAAGCTCTCTTGCAGCATGGGCAAAAAAGTTTCTTACATCCTCAGGGGATTCTGATTTATTAAGATTCTGCCTCAGCCCGGGCACCACCCTGTTCTCATACTTTGTGTAGGAATGCATTGTCGCCATGTAAGCCTCCTTTCAGTAAAACACTTTTTACCTGATTGCCAAGAAAACCCATCCCCGACATTCCTCATTAAGTCAAGGGCAAGACGGTAAATTTGTGAAGCATGTGGTGTGGACGATAAGATTCCTTGGCCCTCCTCAACCCTTCCTTCCCAAGATCCTGTTCCCTGTTGATATAGGTTGTCAGAGGCCAGGCATGTGAACAAAATAGCTGGTTTATAGCAGCGTAAAGACCTGGTATCGAGGGATTAGCCTTTTCAAAATGTATGACGGCGGTATCCGAAGTTAGAAGTTCTCCTAAAGAAAAGGCCTCCACCTTGCCTCCCATAACGATCACTCCTCCCTCTAAATTAAGCTCTTCAAAATGCGTAAGGGCCTGTCTAATTGCATAGTCCTCCGAGACCAATTCATTGCTCTCAATACATTCCCTTACTTGACACCATTCCTCCTGCATGTCGAGGACGCATTCTATCATTTCAAGATCCATAGGCCGGTATTCGAAGACGTTATGACGCATGAAGTGATTCAGATGGTTTTTCTTCTTGTGTAGCCTGTTACCCGAAAGCTCAATCAAATCCCGTGTAAAGTAGATATAGTCGCTGTTGTCTCTGTCAAGACTCCAGAAAAATCGTTCGTGATCCAGGTAAGCACTGATGAAGCTCTCCGGGACCCTGCATATTCTTGGGCTGGCACCCAAATCAGCCATTGCTTCCATGAGCAAATAAACCCCTTCTACCCTGTCTCCGGTGCCGACGGGCGGCAGGGCAAAAGGTTCTTCATCGCCTGGAAGGCATACTAGCAGAAGACATTCTTCCTGCACCGTCCACAAGGGATTATAGCGTCTTTTCCATACGAATAGATTTGTGAAGGAACACTCGGAAATGCCCGGATGATCATGAATCAAGAAGTTCTTGAATATATCCCTATCCGCAAGCTCTATCGGCTTGAAAAACTCTCCATAAGTCACAAGAGAAATCCCTTTCTTCAGATTCGAGTCAAGTAATCATCGTTGGTTTTAAGGTATTCTATTCTACCCGCAGACTTACTTTCCGGCTGCTTTTCGGGAGACCAGTCAGCGATGCATCCTGCCAAACCCCCATTCCCTGGTGGAGCGCAACGAAGCATGAAAATAGCCACTTGTTTAGAAACATTTTCATATAAATTGATACAATTAAACAATAGGCCCTGAAGCCTCATGTGTCAAGATTCCAAGGTAATCAGTTAGTTGATAATAGTGCCGGAGTGTCTTCTTGACTTAATTACAATTTTAAGGCCATTTGCAAGAAAGCTCTAGCAAAAGAATAGAGATTGTGATATTGATTGACAAACATCGAATATAGCCTTAGGGAGGTGTGTTATTATGGCAAAACTGCTTACTGAGATGGCTGCCGATATTGCTGCTGCACAGGCCAGCCACTCCACAATGTCGGGAGAGGAAATCGGTGAATTTCTAAAAAAGACATTCAGGGCGCTAAAATCTCTTAAGGAGCTGGAAGACACAGGTGCAAGCTCCGAACAAGCATCAGACAACATTTTTGAATCACAGGGCAAGCTTGATCCAAGGCGCTCAATAAGGCGAAATAAAGTTATCTGTCTTATCTGCGGCAAGGAATTCAAACAGCTTACAAGCAGACATCTAAAGGATCACGGTTTGAGCCTCAAAGAATACCGCAAGAAATACGGTTTTTCTGCGAGGGAATCCCTCGCTGCCAAGACCCTCACCAACAGGAGGAAGAAAAGGGCCAGGGAAAGCGGACTGGGAGAAATGCTGAAAAAGGCCAGAAAATCCAGAAAAAAGGGCTAATAAGCGGAGTCTGGGCGCCTCCTGAAATATTTTTTAGGAGCCCCGCCTCTTAGTTAGTGTCCATCCGGAAATGAGATAGTTTCTTCGAGTTCAAGGCGGGCGATAATTTTAACCGCAGAAATACATTGACGTATTTCGAGGATTAAAATTTAAGCCCAACGCCGAAATCGGTGAAAATAGCCATTTCCGGATGGGCACTAGTTAAGCTCTAACGGTAATGCCCTTTTGGGGCACAACGAAGCATGAAAATCACCCCCACCCCTCCCTCCCCCGTCGAGGAAGAGGAGTAAAGGCGAGGGGCATTTTCATATAATTATCCATGATAAACAAGGAAGGACTTGCGCGTCCAAAGAGACCGCCTACGGTTTACCCGGAGTTATTCGAAGGGTTACGGCGTTTTTCCTGTCAGGGCATTCAACTACCATCTCATCCCCTTTGTTCCAGGGATATCTGCCTCCGAACTGCATAACGCTGAGGCCGGGGAAGATATCGTGGTAGAAAAAGCCGCAAAGTTCACCGCTGGTATAACAGCTTAGATTAAAGCTATCCCCTTTTCTGTGGCCTGCGGTACACTCACCTTTGACATCAATTATTTCTGCCTTCAGAGATGTTAATCTGTCGGATTTATTTACCAAGATAAGATACCTCCTTTTTTTAACTCGGATTTGAATCTTACTTTTCATGAGGCGTTATGACAATGAAAACCATTCTCGCAATACAGGGAAGCCCGCGAAGAAGCGGAAATACGGCCTCTCTTCTCGATAGCGCCATCCGGGGGGCAAGAGAGGCGGGATGCAATATTGATCATGTCATCCTAAGAGACCTGAAGATTTCGCCATGTCTGGAGATATACGGGTGCAAGGAAACCGGCAGGTGTGTTATTAAAGACGATTTTCAATCTCTTTATGACAGGCTTATCTCCTGTGATGCCATTATTCTTTCGTCCCCGATATTCTTTTATACCGTTAGCGCCCATACCAAGATACTCATGGATCGCTGCCAGTCGCTGTGGGTAAAAAAATACTGGATCGAAAAGGCTCCCTTCGGAACTACCGATCAAGCCAGAAAGGGACTATTCATATCGGCTGGGGCGACTAAGGGAAAACGCTTGTTCGAAGGCCCACTTCTTACCGTTAAATACTTTTTTGACGCCCTTGACATTAGGCTCTGGCGCAGTCTTCTTTACAGGGGCCTTGATTTTGAAGGAGACGTCTTGTCTCATCCTGAATATTTGAAGGAGGCCTATGATGCGGGGAAAGAGCTTGCCCGACTGGTCGGCCTCACGGCCTGACCGCCTTAATAAAAAGGCTCCTTATGAGTTCGAAATGGTTTCTGTGCGTTTTGATCTTCCACCACACATCTCCCTCCTTTTCTATCAGCCATGGATTGAGGCCCTCGTTGATCCGGGAAACAAGAACAGACTTTACGTTGTCTATTCCATATCCTCTGAAAAGGCCCTCTGAAACTCCTCCCATCCACCACTCTTTGGGGGTGTGAGCCTCTGACCAGGAAAACGGATCAGAGAACAGGAACTGAGCCGCCTCATGGTTTGCAACCCTGTCCATCTCCTTAAGATGCATCAGAGGCAAGGGTACCTTATCAATAATGTTAAGTGACGCAACTTTGTTGAAGACGCCTCTTTTAAAGGGTAGAGATGTTACATCCGCCACTATGAACTCCACACACGATGCAGCCAGTTCATCAGGAATAATTATCTCGATTTCTCTTTCGATCTCACCTTCAAGAGGCTCCATAAACTTAAGCCTTCCCCTGGCAGCGAGTTCCCTTGCCTTTCGAACAAAGGCCACGGAATTATCAACCCCGATGCTCAATCGGCTGCATTTTCCCATCTCGAAGGTGAAACGGCCAACAGAACATCCCGCGTCCAGTGCAATGCCTCCGGAATCGCCAATGAGCTTGGCCCAATGCCCGTAAGCGTTGCTTGAATCAGGATCACCCCAGAGGTCCGAATAATGACTCCACAGGTAAGATGACACTGCCGCAGGTTTTTCATAGACCGACTCAGAACCGGCCCGGTGAGTTTCACGGAGCAATACAGCCACTCCATCAGCAATAGGATATCTCTTGCGGCAGAGATGGCATTCAAGGAAACCTGAAATGATATCATTGCCTTCGTTATCGAAGAAAATAGGAGACAGCTCTCCTTCAAGGGGAATACATGCCGGACAAGACAGATACTGTATGAGGGATTCTTTCATTTCCGTTAAATCACTCTACGGGGCATCTTGGATGCATCGCATCCAAAAATATCCCCGTTAGAGCGCTATCGTGCAACCTAGGCCGGTGCGTGGCATGATGGTGAATGGCATGCCGGCGAATGACACGCAGGTGCGTGGCATGAAGGCGCATGACAAGATGGAGCATGACAACTGGCAGCATAGGAAACTCTCTTTTCAACCTTCTTGATCTTCATCAACAAAATCACCTCCTTTCACTGGATGGGACCAGGATCATTGCACTTGAGATACCCTTCGTCACAGAGAGTGCGAAAGACCTCTATGTACATCTTCTCCAGTTCCCTTTTCTTAATCTCCTTTCCCTCTCGCTTCATCCGTTTAATAATATCCTTTAATGACCTGACTCCGTCGCACAGGGTAAGGAAATCTTTCGTATCGTCATCAATCTGCGCTGTTTCAAGCTGATCCCCAACGTGTCTAAATAAGATATTGGACGGGGAAGCCTCGTATCGTTCAAGGAACTTTCCTGCTTTCAGGTCTAAAATAATCACAGGAAGATCAAAATCAAATCTTTCGATTATTAACCCCTTGGAAAGAGACGGGATTGCATAGAGAATGCCGCCCTCCTCAAATGCCTTAATACTGCCTATTGTGGCCTTTCGCCCTGCGGATTCAAGACAGAGTTTTTCATATTTCAGCACATCTCCCAGATAATCAAGTCTCAAGGGCGCCTTTCTTTTTCTGAATATCTCCACAAAACCTGCGAAATGAAGATAGAGGTCGTGCGCATTGAACTCAGGAGCTTCCCTGCTGGTCATCTTCCCTACATAACTTATCCATTCAATGAACAGGGATGATACTGAAAATCGGTACTCAAGACTTAGCAGCAGAAATGATCTTGGGAAAAATTGTACCATCAAAGGAAAGTATCCGGCCAGCGTGGAAAGCTCCTCCAGGGAAACCCCCCTGCACCGAACATTATAAAAAGAGCTGAATAGAAGAGGATCAGAGTTTATCAATTTTTCATCTTCGGAAAGTCTTCCTCCCTCATCGAATTCCAGACCCAGGGAAAAATATGTACCCACCTTCCGGATAAGTTCTCCGCCGTATCTTCTATGAAGATCTGTTCCGGGAAGAACGGTAGGCATCTGGATAAGGGGATTGCTGTTACCGACTATGCCCGTCCTTAATGCCATGAAAAGGGTTTCATCTATGTCGCTTCGCTCTTCCTCTGGAAACCCTATAACAAAGCTGAGCGTAGGTATCATTCCCTGTTCTGTAGTCTCTGCGACCCTCTCAAAAAGGATATCCCGATCAATCTTTTTCCTTATAAAAGAAAGGGTTTTCTTGGAGCCGGAGTCAATCCCGTAGCACATGCTTTCGCATCCGGCCTCCTTCATCAGCCCCAGCAGTTCCCTGTCAACCGTATCAAGCCTGGATATACAATACCAGGGTGTACTGCTCAGACCCTTGTCAATTACACTCCTGCAGAATGATTCCACAAATCTTCTTTGGGCTGTGAATTGATCGTATGCCAGTACAAAGCACTCGGCACCCTCTTGATCTCGAAGATGCTCCATCTCCGAAACGATCCTTGAAATGGAAAATGTTCTTGTTTTGCGCCCCCAAAGAACAGACTCAGAGCAGTATATGCAGTTGTGCGGACACCCCCTGCCTACTTCCAGAATGGCAATTGACCGGGGAAGACCGCAGGCGTCTCTATAAACCACAAGGGGTTCTGCAAGGCTGTAGTCTGGCAAAGGCAGTGAGTCCAGATCCTGTACCAGTCCCCTATCTTGATTTCGGATAACATCCTCTCCTCTTCTAAAAGAAATCCCTCTAACGCGCTCAAGATCTTGATCCGATGAAACCGCACGAATCAGATCGGGGAAGGTAATCTCAGCTTCCCCGCGCACAATAAAATCTATGAAGTGATAGCGATAGAGCGTTTCAGAATCAACAAAAGAGGCGTTGTGTCCGCCAAGGATGATCTTGACTGAAGGCACTGCGGACTTTAATTTCTCTGCAATATGCAAGACGGAAGGATAGGTAGTGCACTGTGCTGAAAAGCCTACCACATCGGGCTTGTAATCTGCTATCATTTCAGCGCAATCATCATATATCCGTCTTCCGAATTTGAGGGCACCTTTTCTAAGGGCCAGTACCATGTCCAGAACCGCCACGGTATGGGGCTCTTTCCTCATGGCTCCGGCTATATTGAGGAGGCCTAAAGGAGGAAGATTATACATTGAGGACAGATAAAATGGTGGAAAAACCAGAACAATTTTCATTCAATAATCCTATTAGAGGACTGTTTAGTTGAACAGAGGCAGCAAAACGAGAAAACAATGTCCTGATTGCCTTGAATGCCAGGTGTGCAGCACTACTCGGTGCAATTCATGCAAAAAGCGGCCGCAGAGAATAATCACCTGTGATCTTGGCCCCTGTATTTCCTATGGAGATTATCTGAAGTGGAAGGTAAAGGGCAGCAAACCCTGCCATGGAAACACTTCTGATCATTTCAGCTCTCAAGATCAGATGGGCCGCAACGAAGAATGAAAATATCTCCTTCCCATATCCCTCACCCCAGCCGGGGAAGCAATGGTTGCGTTTCCAGACAAAAGTGCTCCCCTAAGTATATCTCCCTTGCCTTGATACTTCTCGCAATCTCCTCAGGGGTCCCCGACTCCAAAATCTTCCCCTCGTTTAGAATATAGGCCCTGTCGCAGACGTGAAGAGTCTCCCTGACATTGTGATCGGTTATGATAACGCCGATCCCCTTTTCTTTTAGTTGCCTTATGACATTCTGGATGTCCTGTACAACCAGGGGATCAATGCCGGCGAAGGGTTCGTCAAGCAGGATAAAGGAAGGCGACAACACCATTGCCCTTGTTATCTCTACCCTCCTTCGTTCTCCTCCGCTCAGAGAATAGGCCTTATTCTTTGCGAGATGGGAGATATTCAGTTCTTTAAGAAGTTCCCTCAACCTTGCAAGTCTTTCCCCGCGTGTTAACGGCAAGGTTTCCAGTATGGCAAGGATGTTTTCCTCAACAGTTAGTTTCCTGAAGATGGAAGGCTCTTGGGGAAGATAGGTAATACCCTTCCGAGCCCTCTCATACATGGGCATCTTACCGATCTCTACTGAGTTTAAAATAACCCTGCCCTGGTCAGGTGCTATAAGGCCTATTATCATATAGAAGGTGGTGGTCTTGCCCGCCCCGTTTGGACCGAGTAGACCCACAACCTCACCAGGGCATACATTAAGGCTCACATGATCAACAACAAGCCTGCCACCATAGGACTTTATCAGGCTATCTGCTTCAAGCACTTCGTGTTCTCTCTAAAAAAACGATCATTTTCAAGAAGACATCATCTCCACTCACCGTCTTAATGATAGTCGTGAGTTCCGTGAACGACCTTTACTCCGGTTTTTCCTCTACGATAGAGGCAAACTGCTCAGGCGTACCATAGGGACAGACGGGTTTTGCCTTTGATAGACATGTACTGAAGTATATGAGGTCAGGTTTTATTCCCGACATCTTAATTGCTACCCCCAAATTAGCAGCGATGGTTCTTCCAGGGCACTCACAGCGCGAAAAACCCAATACCTGAACAGGTTCCTCAAAGTTCCCTTCTCCCAATGCCGCCGCCTTAAGACAACGCCATTCGGCAGGACAGCCATATCCGCCATCTATATATGCGCCGCAACCAACTACGACAACCTTCTTCATCAAAACACCCCCACTTTCATCTAAGGCATCAATCACCTATTATCTTCACCAAAACCCTTTTTCGGCGCCTTCCATCGAATTCGCCGTAGAAGACCCTTTCCCATGTTCCAAGGTCAAGCGCTCCATCCGTAACAGCGACAACAACCTCCCTGCCCATTATCTGCCTTTTGAGATGGGCGTCGGCATTATCTTCACCCACGTTGTGTCTATATTGGGAGACAGGTTCGTGAGGGGCAAGTCTTTCAAGCCACTTTTCAAAGTCTTCATGGAGGCCCGGTTCATCGTCATTAATAAAAACGGACGCGGTTATGTGCATGGCGTTTACAAGAACAATGCCTTCTTTAATACCGCTGGCCTTCACACAGTCTTTTACCTGGCCGGTTATATTCACGAAGCCTCTCCGGGCAGGTATCTCAAAATAAAGCTCACGCCTGAAACTTTTCATAATCCGCCGCTGCTTTTCCAAACCTTCGTGACACGATTTACGTCCCCGCTGAGGATGAAAATCCTCTTTCAATCTCTTCTCTGTTTCCGAAAGCTTTTTCGGGATCGGCATCGGTATCGTCCCTGACCAGTAAGCCCGGCCTGCGCTTCTCGACTGCGATTGCGACCCCGATGGAACAGCGTGGTGTATTTTCACGCTAAATAAAAAAACAGGAAAAAGATATACGACATTTTCCTAGGATGCCACATGGCGCGTACTGAAAGCATCCGTTTAAAACCTATCTTATCTCAACAGGCTTTACGGATCAAGCGCCGGGAAAACGGCTAGGGAAACAGAAGGCCAATATGGGCCATCAAGCTGTCAGCGCGCCGTTAAAAAACGCTTATATGCTGCGTTTTGCTCTTGCCACAGTCACTTGCAGGATACTTATAGCTAGTGTCCATCCGGAAATGGCTATTTTCACCGATTTCGGCGTTGGGCTCAAATTTTAATCCTCGAAAGACGTCAATGTATTCCTATGGTTAAAATTATCGCCCGCCTTGAACTCGACGAAACTATCTCATTTCCGGATGGACACTAGCTACACCACATTCCACGGGATATCGCAGATCTTTCATCTTGGCACTTTTCTTCAGCCTGATAACCGAGGTTTTTCACATTGCTGTCAGTATATCGAAGACGGAGATAGACGAAAGTAAAGGCCTCGGTCTGGCCGGCCTATAACATTATGTGCTTTATATGAAAAGCATCGTCATAACCTGTCCCAGACCTTGATCAGGGAGCTGCTATCCAGCCCTTGTTCCGGCCTTCGCCGGAGTGACGACTTGGATTCCGGATCGAGTCGGCTTTTGACATGCGGCATTTTCATGCCTCGTTGTGCCCCAACAGGGCATTCCGGTTTATACTAAAATGCCCCTTCCCTTTATCCCACCACCTCGACGGGGGATGGAGGAGTGGGGGTGATTTTCATACTTCGTTGCGCCCTGTCAGGGCATGAGGGTTAGATGCAAATCTGCACGTTCAATGATTCTTTCAAGGGCCTCAGGTATTCGCGCAACAATCTCGGATACCTGGGTGGCAGGAGTTGGCGAGGCAAGGAGACCGGCCAACCGATTCGCCCTGCATGCTGCTACTGCTGAGCCTTCAAGTGGGATTCCATAGGCTGCAAGCGCGGAGACAATACCGGTAAGAGTGTCCCCGGTGCCGCCGATGGGTTCAAGGGTTTCTACCACAGGCTCTCTAACTGTTTTGCTCACTCCATCCTTCGTAGCAATGATGTCTTCCCTTCCTTTTACAATGAGCATGCGTGAGGCATTTTCATGCAAATAGGCCCTTTCTATTAGTTTTGAAACGATGTTCTGCTCATGCAGAATAAAACCTCTGGTATAAAAAGGGTGAGGTGCCTCTTCATCGGCCAGGAAGGCCATTTCACCGGCATCAGGCGTAAAAAGATCATATTGCTGGGCCTGCCCGCTCATCTTAGCCGCATACATGAATCCTGCGTCGGCTATGAGCAAAGGCCTTTCAGTCATCTCCTCAACTGAGAAAAGAACCCTATTGTGCCAATCAACATCGGGTTGCAGGTAATGGAAGGCAATAGCGCTGAAAGTCTTGCGTGGGAAAACCCCTGTGAGGTATTCATATAGGCGTCTGCTTCCGTCGCCTTTACCTATATCTCCAACAAGAAATGCGTATGGATTTTCTGCTCTCAGCAACGAGGAAACCGATGCCGAGGCCGCAAGGAGAGCGGGAGTACCCCTTAAAACCGGCAAACTTTTTCCCGAGATCAGCAGTTTGCCGTCCATGAGACTGACCTCTCCTTCGGTAAGCGGAAAGTCCTGCTGAGGAACAGTTCCAACTATCGCAAGCATATTCTCCTGATCTCTTCAAAAGCCAGTTGCAGGGCATAACCGCATAGCGTGTGGCCGATCTCTCTGGGGCTTGGTGCCTCAGTGAGTTTTTTCCCGACCATCTCCTGGGCCAGATATGGGACATCCGGGCATCCACCACCGGAGACATTTACTATCTCAAGGCTCTCTTTACTGACCGTAATTTTCATGTTGGCCGCGCGCACCATGAGATAATCTCCGAAGTCCTTGTTTTGAAAGAGTTCGACAGGTTTAAGAAGCGGCCCTGTCACAGGCACCGAATCAATCGGCGGAACCTTGGCTCCCTCAAGTATTCTGAGGATCATCAATTCCTCAATCAGCGGAAATTCGATCACCAGGTCGCACCCCTTGCGAATTGCTGGAGGAGGTCCCATAACCTTAACCCTCATTCCTCTTTCTTTCAGCACGGTCTCGGCCCTGATGACCTCGCTTGTGTTTTCAAATACAAGGATTCCCCTGTCCGCCCCGGAATTGAAGGTTTTCTTCTCCGGGGCGTTCTTCTTTATAAAACTAAGCAGGCCCATTTGTCAGGGTTTCTTTATCCTGATTCGATAACCCTCTCCCTCCTCCAGAATCTTTTCCACCTCCCAGCCCTGGCTGACCGCTGCCCTTGAAACGTTCTCCTTAGAAGTGTCAGTGTCAACAAGAACTTCCATTTCACCTCGCTGGAGCTTCTTTATCTCTCCAAGGGTCATAAGTACCGGTTGAGGACAACCTAAACCCCTTGCATCTAAGGTAACCGCCATTTTCATCTCTCCTTTCTAAACAGCTCTTTTCCTCATAGTCAGTCCGATAAACAGGCAAACAGCCAGCCCTATTATCACACCGGATATACCGTGCGGCCCTACTCCAGCCGGAGAACTGGCAAGTCCAAAATTGTGGGAGAATCCGGCCCCTACGATCATTCCCAGGACGAATATGGCCGAGTCACCATCTCCTTCACCGGCAAGGAAAAGTTGTCTGCCGGGACAGCCGCCTGCAAGGGCAAAGGCCAAACCGGCAAGCATCATGCCTGCGAAGTTCCATAAACCCATAGTGTGGGCTATAGGCTGTTTTTCAAAACCGGGATGAAACTGCCCCAGAATGATATTGACAATAAATGCGACAACAAGTAGGGAGGCAAGTCCCAGAAACAGGTGCGCCTGCCTGAACAGTATCACGTCCCTTATGGCTCCCATGGTGCAAAAACGACTTCTCTGAGCGATAAAACCTATTAAAAGCCCGATTATAAGAGACAATGCCACAGGCGCAAACATGGCACCCGGCCCCTTGAGACTGTAAAAAAGGATGTCACTCTTTGGCTGCCCTGGAATCTGTGGAAATACTAAACGCAAAATCAGAAGTCCGGCCATTATAATTGGCATCAACAAACCAACCGAAACATAGGACTTTGAAGCCCTGCCCAGATTGTAACCGCCTTTGAAGAAGAGCGTCCCGATCCATATCCCTGCTGTAAGTCCGGCCACCCCCAGGATTGCGTTACCATCACCGGCGGCAAGCCTGAGTATAGCCCTCCAGGGACATCCAAGAAATA
>Ga0100399_1000448_pt1 | contig 28715 bp, 21 predicted proteins | sample CryGeymeta201523_FD_81545 | JGI IMG/M metagenome (GOLD analysis project Ga0100399, IMG submission 81545) | Groundwater microbial communities from Crystal Geyser aquifers in Utah, USA - Crystal Geyser metaG 2015-23 | ecosystem: Environmental > Aquatic > Deep subsurface > Groundwater | place: USA...
GCTGAATTCAAGTTTCCAACGCAATTTTTCGACCAGTGACGAGCTGGTAGAACTTTTCTGACGGCGTGTAGTAATCAAGTACTTTTCGCGGACGAGAATTCAACCGACGTTCGGCCTCCCTGATACTGGAAATCTGTATCTCGCGGAAATCGGTGCCTTTGGGAAAATACTGCCGAACGAGCCCATTCGTGTTTTCATTCGTGCCTCGTTGCCAAGGGCTTGATGGATCCGCAAAATACACTTGAATTTTAGTTTCTTCCGTAAACAGTTTATGCTGGCTCATTTCGCTACCTCGATCATAGGTTAGACTTCTTTTGAATTTTTGAGGCACCTGCTTGAAGGCGCGAGCAAAGGCTGCGCTTACAGTGATCGCGTCTTTGGCTGGAAGTGGGACGAGAAGTGTCAGTCTAGTTGTCCTCTCGACGAGCGAACCAAGCGCGCTTTCCCGGTTCTTTCCCATAATGAGATCTCCTTCCCAATGTCCTGGCACGATTCTACTTGCCACTTCTTTGGGTCGCTCAGAAATGCTCACAATATCTTGTATTCTTTGACGACGGTAATGAGAGGCTTGGCGCGAAAGGCGGTGTTTCCGTTCTCGCCGCAACCCGGCCATAAGCTCTTGTTTGAGTTCGCCTCGGGGCAAACAGTAAAGGTGTTGATAAATAGATTCGTGCGATATGCGCATAGTAATATCTTTATGATATTCCTTCCGGATACGCACTGCAATTTCCTCGGGGGACCATTCCTGTTTCAACTTCTCATAAACATACGCCCTGAGCGTGTCGTTAGTGTCAAGCTTTTTGGGTCGGCCTTTCTTTTTACGTTCACTTGCCCGATCTTGCGCCTTTTTTGCCCTGTAGCACCAGCTGTATTTTACGTTCCGCCAGACCTCGTTAGAGACGGTACTTGTCGGACGATTGAGCCGTCTGGCAATCACAGCGAAAGTTTCGAACGCATAAATTCCTTGACTGATTTTTTCGCGGTCAGCCAAGGTAAGTCGCGTGTACGAAGTATTCATAGCAACAGTGTATTAGTTTTTCCGCTGTTGCGTTAGTTTCTTGAACTCAATTATTAAACTCTTGACACATAGCTATTTATTTAGTATAATATTGTTATCTTTTGTGTTCTTTTATAATAATCAAGGTGTGGTTATAGCTTCCAGTCCGTGAATTTTGAGGTTCATGGTTTGAAAGCTATAACCCGCCTGTCCAAAAATCCAAGGGGCGGCATAGCAGAAAGGAGTTGCCATGAGCAACCCTACATTCGATCAAGCTTTCCAGATTCTGAATCTGGCGAGAGAGGCTGGGGTCTCTCTCGAAACCCTTCAAGCCCTGTACGCCACGGGGCTGTTATCCGACCTCCTGAGAGCTGAGAACCCAATAGCGGTGAATCGCGAGGCGTTTCGCGTAATCCTCGGCTACGATCCCTCCGTCTTCCGTGTGAAGATGGGTGGGTCAGAGAACACTGACCAGATCGTAGCGGCTCTGCGCGAGGATGGCCTCTGGGTGAACGACTATATCACCCAAACCAACTTCCCACTCAAGCCGAACGCCTTAGGGGAAGACGAAATTGAAATCGTCGACCCCGACAGGAGTTTCAGCGAGGAAGAGGGGCTACAGATCCTGAAAGACAAAGGCCTCACACGTCCGACCTACGAGCACGCGATCCGTTTTGCCAAGCAACACGGGAAGACTACGACTTCCGAAAAGAAGCCGTTCGTAATCTTCCTGCACGAAGCTTGGCAGGACCCGGACGGCGACCGCCGCGTTCTGTACGTCAACCGCAACCCCGATAACCGCGAACTCAACCTGAACTATCCCGACAACAGGTTCAACGACAACTGCGTGCTCGTGGGTGTCCGGTCTCGCAAGCCTCTTCATTTCACGCCAGCCCCTATTTCTTGGGGGCGGAAGTTTCTTTAGGGGCCGTAGCCACCTGCTTGGTCCATCCACCAAGCATTCTGCCCGTTTCCTCAAGGGGCTCCGTGAGTGCAATATATTTTTTGTTATCCAGCACCTTAATTTCCCAGGAGAGCTGGAGAAAAAATTTTAGGAGGTCCAATTTGCCGACTGCTTGCTGGAGATACGGCAGTTTCTGCTCTTTGGGCAAAAAGCTTGCTATATACATATATTCCATGATTTCCAGAAATAATCTGTCCACCCTTTCCCCTAATGTGTAACGCGAGGTTTTCGTGATTGTCGGCATGATCTCGTGCCAAAGTCTGTAGGCGGTGGTGAGCCGCTTGAGGACGGGAAGCGTTGCACGGTTGGGGATTTTGGTCACATCACTATTCATCATCATGAAAAAATTGTCGCTTACTCTTGAAAACATAGCGAGCACGGAAAACCTCCTTGAGGCATGGGTGGAATTCATTAAAGGGAAACAAGAGAGAACCGACGTGCAGAAATTTTCGCTCCGACTTATGGACAATATAATTCTCCTGCATCGCGATCTTGTTTCTCACATATATCACCATGGGCCGTACCAAGCGTTCAATATATGCGATCCGAAGCCCCGCAACATTCACAAGGCCATTGTCCGTGACCGCCTGCTGCACCACGCACTTCACCGGAAACTCTACCCATTTTTCAACCAGACATTCATCGCCCACTCCTATTCCTGCCGAGTGGGAAAAGGAACGTATAAAGCGCTGGATTGCTTCAGAAGTTTCGCACGCAAGGCGAGCTGCAACCACACAAAAACTGTCTGGGTCTTGAAATGCGATATCCGCAAGTTCTTCGCGAGCATTGACCATGGCGCACTTCTTGATATTTTGAAATGCTCCATTCCAGATCGCGATGTAATATCCCTCCTCACTGAAATTATAGAAAGTTTTTCCTCTGCCACACCAGACATAGGCTTGCCGCTCGGAAATCTTACTTCGCAACTTTTCGTAAACGTATACCTGAATAAATTCGATCAATTTATGAAGCAAACCCTGGGGCTGAAATGCTACCTGCGCTATGCCGATGATTTTGCTATTTTCTCTCAAGATAAAACATGTCTTGAGAAATTGATTCCAAAGATCAGCGTGTTCCTCGGCGGCCACCTCCGGCTCTCGCTCCATCCCGACAAGGTTTTCATCAAAAGCTTCGCTTCCGGCGTTGATTTCCTCGGATGGATTCATTTCCCAGATCATCGTGTCGTGCGAACCGCGAGTAAACGACGGATGTTCCGCGGTATGAAAGACCATCCTACTGAACAGACTATCGCTTCGTATGCCGGAATGCTCAAGCACGGAAATGCGGAACGCCTCGCCCGACGCGTGAGAGACGAATTCCCGCTGTGGTTCAAAAAATAACCAAAAGGCGAAGGGGGGAATAAAGGAAACCCACAAAGGGTCATGTAGGGAAGGTATGTGGGCACTCAGTTTTTCACAGACATCCATATGAGCGAGTGTAATTAATTTATAAAGTATGAATTCCTTATGGAGGCATTATGCACGTCGCACCGATGATTGTACAATAGCATTAGCGAATCCGTACTCCATAGCTCATGCAATTTAAGCACCAACCTCTTAGGTGCCGTCTGCTACCTTAGCTAAATCATTAAAACCGACTGGTTCAATGTCAGACCTCTCCAAACGCATTAGCGAGTGGGAATTAAGACCAACCAAAACCCCGTGTAGAATGGAGCTTGTGGGTTGAACGATACTTAGTTGTCGAGGCGGTGGGGGCGAGATTCGAACTCGCGGTACCCTTGCGGATACACGACTTTTCGAGAGTCGCCCATTCAACCACTCTGGCACCCCACCGTTTTACTGTTTTATTCGAGACAAGACAAGGGTCACGCCTTCAAACATCCATCCCACAAAACAAGATGGTCAACCACTCTCCTTTTATTTATTATAATCGCAAAAGAGCCACATATTCAACCACCCTTAAGCAATGGTCGCCCTGTCTGAGCAAGAAAATCTTCCATACTGTTATTCGCATTAAAAAAGAACTGTGCTTTTCGTGATTAGTGGACCCTGTGAAAAGAGGTGGACCGGATGGGATTCGAACCCACGACCCCCTGACTGCCAGCCAGGTGCTCTACCAACTAAGCTACCGGCCCACACATACACACTCTATCTTAGTTTACTCCCATTTTCAATGAAAAAATGATACAGTGAACTTATAAAATAAGAAATCATTTGACGCGCAAATCAAAAATCAAAAATGCGCGCCAGCTGGTCCTCGTAGTTTCCTCCTGCGCTCTCGCTACGACTCGAGCTTCGGAGGGACAAGCAATTTATAACCAAACCACTGTTTGCCCATCGAAGCTCCGATGTTAATCGGAGCGCAGTTGGGCCCTCGTAGTTCAACGGAAAGAACAAGAATCTCCTAAGTTCTAAATCCAGGTCCGATTCCTGGCGGGGGCACAAACTTCTTTCAAAAACTTTGTTATACTAAGTGATATGGATATTCCCTCGATTATTAAAAAAGTTTCGCCCGCGCTGGTCAGTATTATCTTAATCAAGCATGACTCAAAACAAAGCGCTGACGATATCGACATCCCCCAAAACGAAATAGAAACCGGCACGGGATTTTTCGTGGACTCTCAAGGGCTTATCGCCACCAACCGCCATGTTGTTTTTGACGTAAGCGGCGATTATTATGTATGGTTTCAAAACAAAAAATACTTTGCCGAAATCGTGGCACGCGACCCGGTCAACGACGTTGCCTTACTTCACATAAACACACACAATACCCCGTACATTCCAATGGGCGATTCGTCGCGTTTGGAACTCGGCCAGCAAGTTATTGCACTTGGAAACGTACTTGGCGAACTGCATAACACCGTGTCCGCAGGCATCATCTCGGGGCTTACGCGCAATATCTACGCAGTTGATGAACCATACAGCAAAACCTTTGAGCTGCGCGGACTTATTCAAACAGACGCGGCAATCAACCCTGGTAATTCCGGCGGGCCGCTGGTGAATATGCGGGCACAAGTCATTGGCATCAACACCGCAACCGTGTCGGAATATGAAAACATCGGATTCGCCATTCCGATTAACCACGTGCGGCTTGACATTGAAGAAATAAAAAAATTCGGCAAGGTGCGCAAAGCATTTTTAGGCATTCGCTACATCACGCTTGATACGATGCTGAAAGCAAAATACAATCTTGCGGTTGATTACGGCGCGTATGTTCTGCGCGAACCCGAACCTGACGGATTCGGCATTATTCCCAAAAGCCCGGCTGACCGCGCGGGACTCAAAGAGGGAGACATTATTCTTTCATGCGATGGGACTAAAATCACATACGACAAAACGCTCAAAGACATCATCCGTGAAAAAGAAATAGGCAAAAAAGTGAAGTTGTGTGTATTGCGCGATAAAAAAGAGTTTTGCACGGATATGGAGCTTGAAGAACGAACATAAACACACAAAAAATTAGCCCACAGGCTGATTTTTTGTGTTGTGGACCTGGGGAGAATCGAACTCCCGCCTGCGCGATGCAAACGCGCTGTTCTGCCACTAGACCACAGGCCCGTATACCCTAAGGCAAACAAACAGGATCTCTTGAAAATCCAATGCTCGACTTCTCGCAAAGATTTTCAGGACAAACGCGTCGTTCTGCTATCCCGATACGATTAAAATCTTCGATTTTATTATAGCATCAGAGACTCTCGATTTACTTATCAAATCATAGATTTGAAGTAAACCCCGTATGAAATTCAACAAAATAATGCACGGGCAGAAATAAAAGATTTTCTAAAACATACTACCCTATTCAACCTCTCTGTATTTATGAATTTCTGACGGGGTAAATCGGAGCTATACTATAGGTCCAAAAGGAACAAGGACATATCGCCCTCGCCCTTTTGGAAAGCCGTAATAATCCAAAAGAGCTGGACATCGCCCTCGCCCTTTAAAACTTCCTTTAAAACTTTTAGAGTTATGCATTGCCCAAAATCCTGACCATCTTGGTTCCACACTTCACGCACAAGCCCTTCATAACGCGGCGAGAACCGCGCTTTCCGTGCATGACTTCCTCTTTCGGGTCCTTCATATCGGACTTTGCTTTGCACCTAACGCAATATGCTTGTATTGCATCTGCCATAGTAGTTATTCTTTTAATTGTATATTTTAAACAGGTTTATTCGACCTTAAACCACTCTCATATAAGCTTAAGCCCTTTTATGATATTCATTATAAAGGGTTTTTCTTTAAAAAGCAAATTGTTAAAAAGGCTGAAATAAAGCTCTCAAGGACAAGCCTGTGGTACCTGTATGCTTTCAGCAGGAATCCGCCGAAGCACCCTCCTTCGCTCTTCGAGCTACGGAGGGTTATCCTTTTCGCATTTCCATCCTCCGTAGCTGTAGCTACAGCTACTGCGGAGGACGGGCATCCACGCCTAAAGCCATGCCTGAGGCACGTAGGCGTGCCTGCACACCGAAGTGTGTTTTAGCACGTAGGCCTGCCTGCGGTAGGCAGGCGTGGTTTTGTGCGAAGGCGGATAAAAAAAGCCGCGTTAACGCACGCGGCAGCGATAAAAAAATAAATAAAAGAACAAATAATTGCGTCTCGGGTACTGACTGAAGGTGGCTCCAAAAGCCAATAAGCCAATACCCGAGGGGGGCATAGGGTATTTGCGTCGCGGCGCAAATACTTAATAGAATCTTAATCTTAAAAACTAAGAATGTCAAGTGCAAAAATGCGGTATAATTGTGACTAATAACTTGCGACTCATGACTGACGACTCGTTATCAGTTATCAGTTATCAGTAATCAGTTATAATCATGACCTACTTAACACTTCATGTTTCAGATTCTGCGTATCCTGCTCTGTTAAAACAAATCCCCAACCCCCCAAAAACACTATACGTACGGGGTACGCTTGAACCGAATGAAATATGTTTTACCATTGTGGGAACGCGAAAACCAACCAGCTATGGCATTGAAACTGCGAAATTGTTTGCAACCCAGCTTTCTCAAGCCGGGTTTACCATTGTCAGCGGCTTAGCGTTCGGCATTGACGCAATTGCGCACCAAGCAACGCTTGCCGCGGGCGGACGCACTATTGCGGTGTTGGGCAGCGGTGTTGATATCATCACGCCAGTAACAAACCAGCATATCGGCGAACAGATTATTGAACGCGGCGCGCTGGTATCGGAATTCCTGCCCGGCACTGCTGCGCAAAAAAATCACTTTCCCCAACGCGACAGAATTATGTCAGGCCTTTCCATCGGAACATTGGTTATTGAAGCAAGCGGACAATCGGGCGCGCTGATTACCGCGCGCAACGCAACCGAACAAGGGCGTGAGGTGTTTGCAATTCCCGGACAAATCTTTTCTCACGCATCGCAAGGCGCGCACAAACTCATTCAGGAAGGAGCGAAACTCACGCAAACCATTGACGACATTTTGTGCGAGTTTGAACAACTGCATTTATTTGCCAACAAAATTGCTCACGGCTCGTCGCGAAAGACAAATGAAAACGAGCAAAAAATATTAGCGTGTTTGACAGAACCAAAAACGCTCGATATCATTGCCCAAGAAACGCACATAGCCATACAAGAATTGAAAACAGCGATAACCATGCTGGAGTTGACGCGCAAAATCGCCAAACAACCCGATGGCTGTGTACGCAGAATCGTGTAAATTTCTACAATGCCTGCTAAAAATAAAACAAGTTTGATAATCGTTGAGTCGCCAACAAAAGCCCGAACTATCTCTTCATTTTTAGGCAAGGGATACACCGTGCTTTCTTCGTACGGGCATGTACGCGACTTACCCACAAATAAATTCGACCCCAAAACAAGATTCGGCATTGATATTAACAACAACTTTGAACCTCAATATGTCATTCCTGCAAAAGCAAAAGAAAATCTGTCCAGACTGCAAAAAGCAGCAAAAAAAGCTGGTGCAATAATCCTGGCTAGTGACGAAGACCGTGAAGGAGAATCAATCGCATGGCATCTCATTCAAGCCCTAAATCTTGAAACATGGAACATGAAGCATGAAATAGAGGACAAAAAACATGTTTCAAGTTCCAAGTTTTATGCTCCACGAGTAGAGAGGATTGTATTTCACGAAATCACCAAACCGGCTATTGAACAAGCTCTTACCCACCCGCGTTCAATTAATATGGACCTGGTCAACGCGCAGCAAGCGCGCCGCGTGCTTGACAGGCTCGCGGGGTACGAATTGTCCCAATTTTTATGGCACAAAATCAAATACGGACTTTCTGCAGGACGCGTGCAATCAGCCGCGTTACGGCTCTTATGCGAACGAGAACAGCAAATCAATGCGTTCAAACAAACGCAATATTATACAATTTCTGCAAAATTGCAGAAATTGCAAAAAACAAAACCCAAATTACAAATTCCAAATGAATTTACGGCAGAATTAAATAGAATCAATAATGAACCTATTACAGAACCGGGTATTTTGGAAAAACAAAAAGCAGATGACACCGTAACGGATTTAACTCGTGCGGACTTTTCCGTTGCCGGAGTTGCGAAAAAAAATGTTGCGCGGTCCCCGCTCGCGCCGTTTACCACCAGCACGTTACAGCAAGACGCATGGAACAAACTTCATTGTTCATCCAAACAAACCATGCTGCTCGCCCAACAATTATACGAACAAGGGCTTATCACGTACATGCGCACGGATTCAACCAGTCTTTCCTACGGATCAGTAGTCAAGGCGCGAAAACTCATTAGCGAACAATTCGGCACGGCATACGTTCCCGAAACATTCATAACGTATAAAACCAGATCGCGCATGGCGCAAGAAGCGCACGAAGCTATCAGGCCAACAGACCCGTTTCAAACACCTGAAACATTTAGGGCGCAGGGTGACGCAAAACAACACAAACTCTATGCGCTGATTTGGTCGCGGTTCATCGCGTGCCAAATGGCAAAAGCTATACTCGCGCAAACCTCGGTAACCATATGCGCGCAATCGCAAAAAAACGCGTACGAACTAAAAACGAACGGACAGTATGTTGTTTTTGACGGATTTTTGCGCGTGTGGAAAATAAATCAAAAAGAAACTATTCTGCCAGACCTTGCAAAAAATGACCAACTCAAAGCAACAGCCGTAACCGCTGAAGAACATTTCACGCAACCGCCCGCGCGCTACAACGATGCGTCGCTGGTCAAAACTCTTGAACAACTCGGCATCGGACGACCATCAACATACGCGAGCATTATGAATACCATTATCAATCGTATGTATGTGGAACGAACTGCTGCGCGGTCGCTCCAACCCACGCCGCTCGGCATACTTGTCAACGACCTGGTCGTTACTCATTTTTACGACATCGTTGATTACCAGTTCACCGCGCAAATTGAACAAGATTTTGACACAATCGCGCAAGGAAAAAAGATTTGGCATGAAGTTATTAAAGCATTTTACGAACCGTTTCATAAAAATATTGAACTCAAGGAAAAACAAGTCAGCAGGCGCGAAGCGACCGAGCGCCCATCCGAACAAGTGTGCGACAAATGCGGACACCCTATGGTCGTCAAATGGGGCAAATACGGCCAATTCTTGGCATGTTCAAATTATCCTGCGTGTTCCAATATTAAAAAAATCGCACAACCGAAAACCGAACTTGATATGCCGTGTCCTGTATGCGGTTCAATCCAGGGCGGAAAAGTCGTGGTGCGTAAAACCAAAGCGCGCAAACGCATTTTTTATGGATGCTCGCGATGGCCGACCTGTAATTTCGCGTCGTGGAAAAAGCCAGAAGAACAAAATGAAGAAAAAATGACAAAATAAATCTCAATATCACGACATAGTTTCAATAGGATAAAACCCTTGTGCTATAATACACGCCAATTATGGCAAAAGAAGTGCAAACAAATACCGAAACATTAAAGCAAACTTTGTTTGACCTCATTTCCCAATGTCAGAAGCAGTACCAAAGGTCCGTGATTGAAACCGCGCTTACATTCGCAGAGGCCGCGCACAAAGGACAAATGAGAAAAACCAACGAGCCGTACATCAATCACCCGCTCCGCACCGCGATTACAATCGCAGAGCTTAAAATGGATACGCAAACCATTACGGCATCACTCCTGCACGACACCATTGAGGATTGCGATATTCCACCAAAAATCATTGAAGAAAAATTCGGAAACGAGGTGTGCGAACTTGTAAAAGGGGTTACGAATCTTGGGAAAATAAAATACCGCGTCCCGCGCGAAAACACGGAAAAAAAACAAATTACGGAAAATGCGGAAAACATACGCAATATGTTTTTAGCAATCGCCCAAGACGTACGCGTTGCGATTATCAAACTCGCAGACCGTTTGGATAATGTTCTGACCATTGAAGGAATTCGTCATGAAAAACAATATCGATACGCGGCAGAAACGCTTGAGGTCCACGCGCCGCTCGCTCATCGGCTCGGCATACATACTATTGCGGCAGGATTGGAGGATGCGACATTCCCCTATGTATATCCAAAAGAATATCAATGGGTAAAAACGCTTTTTGAAACAAATGCGCAAAAACTTACCATATATATTCAAAAGGTAGTTGAAAAATTAAAATCAATACTGAAAGAAGAGAATATGAGCGATGTGACGGTAGAATATCGAATCAAGCATCTGTATAGTTTATGGCAAAAGCTTGAACGGGTTGACCGCGATATAACCCGTATTCATGACATTGCCGCTATGCGTATCGTGACACAATCTATAGAAGAATGCTACCAAATTCTTGGCATTATCCATAGTTTATGGAAACCAGTCCCTGAACGATTCCGTGATTATATCGCCCTGCCAAAGCCGAACGGGTACCAGGCAATTCATACCGATGTGTTTTGCGATGATAATCGTATTGTTGAGATCCAGATAAAAACTCAAGAGATGCACGAGCAAGCGGAACACGGTATTGCCGCGCACTGGTTTTATTCCAGTATCCGCACGAGAAAACCAACGCAGCACTACAAAAAAAGAACGGCAATCAAAACGCCCGAGCTTCCCAAGGAACTGACATGGATTAACCAATTGCAAGAATGGCAACATTATTTCCATAACCCAGAGGAATTCGTTGAATCGCTCAAAATTGACTATTTCAAAGACCGCGTGTTCGTGCTCACGCCCAAAGGAAAAGTCATTGATTTGCCGCGCGGTGCAACAGCTGTTGATTTTGCGTATCATATCCATACCACGCTTGGCAACGAATGTTCTGGAGTAAAAATCAACGGGAAAAACTGCCCGCTCAACCAAGAGCTTCAATCAATGAACATTGTGGAAATTCTCACACAAAAAGGCAAAAAACCGTCACTGCAATGGCTTGAATTCGTCAAAACCGCGATTGCCAAAGAAAAAATCAAACACGAGCTCAAACAAAATATCCGCAAACTTGAAAAAAGATAAATAGAAACTACCGAGAGAGTATTTGCAGTATTCTTTTGATTGCTCGCGGCATGTTTCTTCTTCCTTGTCCAATTGGATAATAGGTCGGGTACACATGAAAAATTTTTGACCCGATTTGCAATTGTTCTTTTTGTTTTCCAGCATAGGCGCTTACCGCAATCGGTTTTCCCAAGATAATCGAACTCACTAAATTCCCAAATGTAATAATATGTTTAGGATTTGTACGCACTATTTCTTCACGCATAATGTCCATATAGTTGTTGAATACGCAAGCAGGTAACATCCGCGCGTCTTTTTGCGTGCATTTTGCGAGGTTGGTAATAAACACTTTATTCTTTGCTATTGCGCGGTAAATCTGTTTTGCAAAGTCAGGAGACCATGCGTCCGGTTGTAACGTTTGTATTGTTTCAAAATGCTTTTTCGAAAGCAGACCTGTTTGATAAAACAATTGCCACACGCCTTTTGTTCCCAACCACGGCGCACGTATACCCTTCCATGCACCATGCGCGGAAATATTCCGTGCAGTCGGATTCATAAAAACAAACATGACATTCGCATTATGAATGCAACCAGTTCCGTACACGGATTTCAAAGTTCTGTGTCCGTAGATAAATTGCAATCGGTTTGCTTTTCGATGTAAACTTTTTAACTGCATTTAAAACTCTTCAATTCCCTGCTCGCCCAGAATTTTTTTGATAATATTTCCAAGCTCCTCGGGTGAGTTGAAATTAATCGCAATCACACCCTTGGAACCATGCTTGCGCAAAACAACTTTTGTATTCAATACTTGTTCAAGTTTCGTACCCAATTCCTGCATCTGCGGGTCAAATTCGCGCCCAAGCTCGTGAAGTGATTCCTGCGTTTGCGCCGGCGTCATAGTATCTGCTTGATACATACCTTGTTGCATAATCTGTTTTGCTGTTGCTTCTGCTTGACGCACGGTCATGCTATATGACAAGATTCTTCCCAAAAGCATGCGCTGGTGTTCAGTCCGGGGAACGCTTAATATCACGCGCGCGTGTCCTTCGGTGATTTTATGTTCTTCCAAAGCTTTTTGCGCTTCAAACGGAAGCTGCAACAACCGCATAGTGTTTGCAACCGCTTCACGCGACTTTCCTACACGAAACGCAACTTCGCGCTGAGACAATCCAAACTTGTCAGCCAATTGCGCAAATGCGCGTGCGCGTTCCATAGCATTCAAATCTTCACGCTGAATGTTTTCAATAACCGAAATCTCAAGTTTTGCCTGATCCTGCACGTTTTCTCTGATAAGCGCGGGGACGGTATTTAATCCCACGAGTTTTGCAGCCAGCAATCGCCGCTCTCCTGCAAGAAGCTGATATTGGACATCAGTTCCGGTTTCTGTCGGAACTTCCACGCGAGTAACAATCAACGGCTCCAAAATACCGTATTCCTGAATGGAATTCGCCAACTCCTGCAATTGTTCTTGGTCAAATCCCCTGCGCGGTTGAAACGGATTGGGTTGAATTTTTGAAACTTCAAGATAAAAAACTGATTTTGAATCCATATGTAATTGATTGTATGTATGATACGATGGTTCACGCATTTTGACAATCGCGCGGCTGAAACGCTATACTACTGATGTGTTAATTCAAGCGCTCGGGCGGCGGAATATTTAATTGGCAGTTTGTGAATACAAAGAACATTACTGCCAGTTAATCCTGTACAAAAGAAACGAAACAGGAGCAATCCCGCACTTTTTATGGGCAGGTGGCGAAACGGTATACGCGCGAGACTCAAAATCTCGTGGGAGCAATCCCTTGGGGGTTCGATTCCCCCCTTGCCCACGAATTACAATATGAACAAAAAACAATTAGATTTAATCGTTATGGCGGGATGTATCGTCCTCGCTGTATGTTTATCGCTCCGTTACGAACTTCCAGGGCTTGCCGTTATCGTATTCTATCTTTTACTCCCGGCAATTTATCTATGTATTCGGGAAAGAAAAAACTATAAAAAGCTAACTATTGCCACGCTCCTTTTCGGAATCAGTGGAATCGGAGTTCTCGATTTTATACAAGAAATAAACAATACATGGACCAGTTTACCATCACGTCTTGTCTTTCCCCAGAAGATTTTTGGCCTTACGCCGATTGACTATGCGATTTTTTACTTTGTATGGATTTTCTTTATTTGCGCATTTTACGAACATTTTCTTGATGATGAAAAAAAACAAAAAATATCAAATCACCTTGCATATGCCCTGGTGCCGTTTGTTCTTGCGTTTGCGGTCGTTATTACCCTTTTTGTTTTTAACCCAAAATTTCTCGCAATGCCCTATGCATATCTCGTTGTTGCATTCACTGGCATGTTTCCCGCAATTGCCTATATGTGTTTTATGAAACCACGTTTAATCGCAAAAACCGCTAAGCTCGGGGCGTTTTTCTTTGTACTCTTTCTTGCGTGTGAACTGACATCATTAAAAACAAATCTTTGGTCATTCCCTGGTCAATACATAGGCCTCGTTACTTTATTCGGATTAACTTTTCCTATCGAAGAATTTATTTTCTGGATTTGTTTGGGTGCACCGAGTGTAATCGCATATTACGAGTTTTCAATTGACGACGGAAAATGAATTCCATGCAACAAGAAGCGCCTCATGTGGCGCTTCTTGTTTATGTCCGTTTCTCGTATTTCTTTTCAACTTGCTTGGCAACCCATGGATAATGTATCGCGAGTCCCTGGCGCAACGAATACTTCGGGTGCCAGCCTGTTGAATAAATCTGTTTGTTGCTGAAATTGCGCGCTCGCACACCAACCGCACCTGGCACGAATTTAATCTTCAATTTCTTGCCCGACACTGCGATTATGGTATCTGTAAGTTGTTTTACGGTTACATACTCCGCGCTTCCGATATTCGTTGGTTCACTGATATGTGATTTCATAAGCGCCCGGATGCCGTGAAGTAAATCATCAATATAAGTAAACGCGCGCACCGCTTTTCCATTTCCCCACACCTCAATAAAAGTTTCATTTTTCGCCATGGCGACTTTTCTGCATAAAGCATCCGCTGCTTTTTCCCGACCGCCCTCCCACTCTGCTTCCGGACCGTAGGTAGTATGAAATCGCGCAATGCGAATCGGCATGCCATATCGTTTGCCGAATACGGTCAGCATGCGTTCTGTATACAGTTTTTCCCACCCATATTCATTATCAGGAAAAGCAGGATACGCGTCTTTTTCCGCAATCCGGCGAGCGCCAATTGGCATATCCCGATATACACATACTGAAGATGAGAAAAAGAATTTGGGTTTTTTCTTGAGCTTTGCGGCTTCGGAAATCATATACGCATTAATAAGCACGTTGTTTTCCATCATGTCGCATGCTCCCGGAATCATATAGCCCGCTCCGCCGCGGTCAGCTGCCAATTGGTATACCTCATCAAATCCCTTGTGAATAGTTAAGGCTTTTTTGCAGTTCGCGCGGCTGCGCAAATCCAAAAGCAAAAACTTGTCGCACGCGGTTTTGCTGTATGCAGGTTTTTTTATATCAACGCCGCGTACCCAATACCCTTCTTTCTTGAGCGTATGCGCCAAATGCGACCCGATGAACCCGCCCGCTCCACATATCAAAGCTTTTTTCATATATGCAATGGAACCCCACGCCTGCCTACCGCAGGCAGGCCTGCGTTGTTAAAACGCACTTCGGCGTGCAGGCATCCCGCAACGTGCGGGATGGTGTTCTGGCTGAAGGAATAAATATTATTTATTCAATTCTACTATGTTGCGAAATAGCATGGCAACAGTCAAGGGTCCGATACCGCCGGGAACCGGCGTCATCACACTTGCCTTTGGCTGAACAGATACAAAATCAACATCACCGCAAACTTTTCCATTTGTAAATCCGTATCCGACATCAAACACCACCGCGCCTTGTTTTATCATATCGCCTGTAATCACACCGGGGCGGCCTATACCTGACACAATGATATCCGCTCGGCGTAAAAATTCCGGTACGGTTTCGCTCCAGTCCTGAAACGAACACGCGGGAATACCCATACGCGCAAACAACGATAACACCGGCATGCCGACGAGCCGGCCCGCGCCAAGGACTGTTGCAAATTTATCTTTTATATCCATGTTGATGTACTCCATAATATGAGAAATTGCTGCTGCGACAGGCGGAGCAACGAGGCCACGTATACAACTTGTTGTTGTACTGGGCTCTTCGCCCGTGGTTTTCTGGTATGAAGGGATAAGCGAAACACCGGAGTGAAATTGCTCAAACGCCGCATCAGACAATGCGTCACTGTCTTTGGAAATTACGATTGCATTAAACACCTGACGCACATCCAAATGTTCTGGCAATGGCAATTGCACGATAATGCCGGCAACGGACGGATTTACATTTAACATTTGTATTTCCGATACGATATCTGAAAGAGAAATTGTTTTAGCATACGCTCGTACGACAACCTGCAAGCCCAATGCATCTCCCACGCGCTGTTTTTGCCTTACAAATGCGGCAATCTCTTCGGTTTCGTCCACAACTAACACCGCAACGGTTTTACCCGCAATGCGCTGTAACGCCTGCGTTCGTTTCAATTTTTGGACAATATCGTCAGCCAGTTGTTTCCCATTGATAACCATAGATATTATGGTATCACATCTCTTTTTACCCCAAAAGCACCACCGGTAAACAAAACCGCTCCCGCCTGATTGAGTGGTGTTTCAATTCTTCAATGCCCTTAGTGGCATCATACCACTGGCATTCATCCACAGAGTATTACTTTTCTTCAACTTCGGACCGGAATCGCTCCAATAAATCATGCGCATAATCGCGTCCGCCGAGGCCGAACGACAATCCGCCGGCAATAGCAAGCATCCCCGTAAGACCAATCAATAAAATATTGATTACGTCCGTAGCAATCTGCAATTGGTGAACGGCGATCAAGAACCCAAAAATATATACTGCCCACTTCACCATTGCGCTGATAAAGCTTGACGACTTGAAATTCACGCCGCTTATCGCGCCTTTGACCGCTTTTTGCAGGAAGTTGCCAAACACAACCGTCAAAAGCAAAATCACAGATGCAACAAGCACATTGGGTAAGTATGCCAACAAATCCCTGATTGCGCCGGTGACAGCGGTCAACCCCAAAATATCAGCAGACGCCATCAAAAACGCCAAAACCATAATCCATCTCACTAATTCGCCCAAGAACTTGCTGATGTCTAATCTCACGCCAGCCCTGTCAAAGAATGCGCGCGCGCCGGTTTTCGCAAGCCACGCGTCAATTTTGGTCAAACTCACCAATTGTTCAACAAGCCTGCCAAGACCTTTTGCAATGAAAAGACCCACAATAAAGATGATTACGGCAATGAGAATGACTGGGAAGTATACCAAAACCTCTTGGTACATCAAAAGCAACGCACCGTACACTGCATCTTGCAATCCGATAAATTGCGAGGAAAAACCATTGAGCATATGTATTCTATTTATGTTATTTTATACGACCTTTACATACTGAAGATGTTCGACCTCATCTTCGTACATTATACATTACTTATGTATTATTTCATTATAACATACAATCAGCTGGCAAATGGAGCCCCACGCCTGCCTACCGCAGGCAGGCCTGCTTTCTCACCCTTTGGGCGGCATCCCGAAACGCCATTCATCCACACCTGCGTTGTTAAAACGCACTTCGGCGTGCAGGCATCCCGCAACGCGCGGGACGGCCTTCTGGCGTGAGGGAGAAAACAAGGCAAGGGGTTTGCTCTGTTAAAAATGGCCCAAATTCTGTTTCTTATTCCTCTCCTATTGTTTTTCGCGAATTGAGGAAAAAACAACCGCAACGCTTCTTAGTTTTGGTGGGTGTGGAAGGGATCGAACCTTCGACTTCAGTCTTACCCGCCTGCCAAAGCCGAGCCGAAATTTTGGATTAAGTGGATGCGGGAGGGATCGAACCTCCGACTTCTGTCTTATCAGGACAGCGTTCTACCATTGAACTACGCATCCAAAATTTCGGTTTGTTCGGCGGGCAAGTCAGGACTGCGTTCTACCACTGAACTACACACCCAAAATTTCTATGCACTTAACAAATAAAGCTTCAGGCGTGTTCTATTACTAAGTTTAATCCCTGTACATTAGTTACCGAGTTACAGAAGGAGTCACAGAAGGAGTGGAAGATGCTATTTGCTGCAATTCCCAGTACGAATCCTGCAGCTTCAACTGGCTGCTGGCCGCATCAAGGTTAAAACTGGTTATGTGGGACTCGGCTCCATACGAAGGAACAAACAAGGATTCCACAACACGAACCGAATACCAGATACTATATCCCGCTCCTGCAATGAGCACAAGCCCGAACGCGCACGCAATTGCAAAATACGCTTGGTTTCCTTTTCTTGTCACCGAAATTTTGAGTCCGCCTGTTTTTTTGAATAATGCCATAAAAAGTTAGCGCGTATAAATGCGTCCCGCGGTATTCGCCTGATACCCGCTGTCTGTTTTACTTATTTCTATTGCTCCAAAGTCAAGAAAAAACGGCGACTGCTCTATTAATTGTATATACCGCACGAAATCGGACAAACTGCTTTGCGCAATCAAGTTGAATCCAATGTCTTTTGGTGTATGCGCATCTCCAGCATATTCAGCGCCGAACGAAAAAGTTTGCTGGACTTTATTTTTGCGCGCCAATTGATCCAATTGGGAAGTAATTTGAAGAACCGACTCGTTGTCAGGGAAAATTGCATTGAATCGTTGCTCCAATACCTTGGCTTTTTGACTTTGCGCCTGGAGCGCTGCAAGCTGATTAAATACTTGATTGCTTGAAACTAATTGCTGGCGCAACGCCAACGCATCGCGCGTAACCGCTCCAGTTTTCGCATACAAAAAGATAATACCAAACAAAAACACAACGCTGATGCATACGCCTATCAGCGCAGTTCGCTGCGTATCTTGCTTATAGGTGAAAAATGACCCTTGAGGTTCAGCCATACATTAACTCCCCTATTGTACAAATGAACAAGGAGAAAATCAACTCACTGTTTGTCAAGAATGGATGCGCTTAAGCATACGGATACTATCAGGGCCTTTTTGACAAGAACTATTGCTTGCGCAACGCGTTTAAAATGGCTACAATGCAATCAATACCCAGCTTACTGCGTCGCAAGCCCAGCTTGCTGCCAGCCAAGAAACGTCTGACGTTCCAAGTCGCTTACGCTCCACACAACAATACGTAAAACGCCCCTTACAATGCGTCCGTAGCTCAATGGTAGAGCGCCACTCTTATAAAGTGGATGTTGATGGTTCGATCCCATCCGGACGCACCATTTGGGAAATTGCGAAATCGTTGGGTGCGGCACTCTCCGCCAGCTGGCCGCCCGATGCGAACGCCGCAAAGGGAAAATTCAAGTCCGCCGAGAGCCGCCGATTAAATAAAGAATAGTTCGAGCCGATCTTTTTTGCCATGATTGATAAATCATGGCAATTATTTTTTTCGCGCGCGATTTTGCTATTGCTCCGCAATCGCTTTCAAAAGTCATAGCTCAACCTGAAACTTATCTATAATCGTTTTAGGATTGTATACATTCTGATAAATATCAAGAACATATTGTCTTCGTTGTTCGTTAGTTAACTTATCAGCAATTAGTTTATGGTAATAGAGGGCAATCCCATAAATATATTGATATGTTCTAAATAATGGATCATTAACTCTCTCCTTTAGGTTTTTTACTATTTCTTCCTCTTTTCTAGTCGGTAAATATTTTTTAATAAATTGAACAATTTTATTTATGGATTCTCCTGAATTAACCATAATGTGAGCATTATTCATCACCAGCCAATAAAGATGGTCTGTATGCAGTGACGCTAATCCGTAGTCTGAAAACGGATTCGATGGATAGAAATAATATAGTGATTCGGCGATTCCTTCAAGAAAAAACTGTTCGGGTGAAAAAACAGTCGTTAATCCAACAAATGGATTGAGCCCTCCATTAATAATTTGGTTTTTCCAAGATAAAGTTTGTAGCGCGTGAGCACATATTTCATGAAAAACTAGATATTCGGTTGACCCTTTGAACCACTTATGTCTATTGTTTAAATTATATTGCAAAAGTATTTCTCCGTTTTCATCTGTTGAAATCCAGTTCATCCAATAGGTGTCTATATCAACAAACTTGATTTTGTATTTCAACTCGACTTGTAACCTTAACCATTTGATTACTTTGGGTAGAATGTCATCACGAAATTTTTTAAAAGTTAACTCTATTTCTTTTTGTGTTAGTTGATTTTCGTGTTCGTATTTTTCTAAACCTGCTTTTTCATAACTGTAACCAATCGTTTTATAGGTATCGGCGGTAGTTTTTAGTTGATTTTCCAAAACTTTTATTGAGATTATCTTAGGAACTATACCCATCGTATTAGACACGTATTCGCCAAAGGGGAATTTCTTACCCTGTAGAGCAGATAAATAATACTTACAAGCAATTAATTTGGAAGATATAAACTCATTTTTATTGGGTATCGCATTATATTCGTCTATAAGTTGTAGAAGTTCCTTTTCAACATCATCTCTACTATTAAAAGCGTCAGGAATGTTTTTGCCTTGTTGGACTAAATCAAAATCAATTATATCGATGTTATTTTGTTTCTCAAAACGGTGCCATTTATAGAAAAATTTTAATAGTTTTGTATCCACAGTTTTGTATTAAGTCTGATAATAAATACCTTTGATATTATAGCCAGAATAATGACAAATATAAAGCCTACTTTTTGTTATTGCTGACTATTATTGAAATTGGTATATTGTATTTGGAACCAGTAAATAGACAGATTGTCTTTTTTAATGGCGCACTCGTCAGCAAGGAGACAATCTGAGCTGGTTCCAATGGGTGTGTCATTTGAGTTAATAAAAGTTCTTTAAAATTTTTGCGTTTTTCTTAGAAACAAAATCAATCATGATTTTGTTTGTTCGAGCCGACTTTTTCGGAGGCGCAGCGTTAGCCGCGCGATAGTTGCGAGCCCCGCCAGAGGCGGGGCGAGCTAACACATTAACAATTTTCTTTAAAATGAGTTCGAATTTTTCCAAAAACGAGCACTGAAAATCAGTTTTATGCCGAGGTTTTATTATTGGGAGAACCCGTTTTTTTGGGCTTGCGTGCATACGCACGCACCAATGTCTCAAATTCTTCTTTTTCAATTGTCTCCGATTCAATCAAACGTTTTGCAATCGCATCGAGAATCGGACGTTTTGCAATCAAAATCTTCTGTGCCTGCGTTTGCGCGTCAGCCAGCAGCAACCGTACTTCTTGGTCAATTTCCTGCGCTACTTTTTCCGAATAATCGCGTTCGCTCCCTAAATCACGCCCCAAGAATACCCACTCCGACGATGTCCCAAACGCAATAGGACCAAATTTTTCTGACATGCCGTATTCCATCACCATGTGGCGCGCAGAATCGGTCGCAATACGCAAATCGTTGCTGGCGCCGGTTGTCACATCCTTAAATACGATTTTTTCCGCCATGTATCCGCCAAGCGCTCCGGCAAGTTCAGCCAATAAATGCTTGCGCGTGTACAAATGGCGGTCTTCATTCGGAAGTTTTAAGGTGTATCCCGCGACCCTGCCGCGTGAAATAATGGAAACTTTATGCACCGGGTCTGCCTGCGAAAGCATGGTTGAAACCAATGCGTGTCCTGCTTCGTGATACGCGGTAATCTCGCGCTCCCGCTGAGTCAAAACATGACTTTTGCGTTCCGGACCCAAGATGACTTTTTCCATTGCTTCAAACAAATCAATTTGGTCAATGATTTTTTTGTTCTTGCGCGCGGCCAAAATCGCGCTTTCATTAACCACATTTGCCAGATCAGCTCCGGCAAACCCCGGGGTGCGTTGCGCAACGCGCCGCAAATCCACACCCTGCGCTGCTTTTTTGTTTTTCATATGCAAAACAAGGATTTCTTCGCGTTCTTTGATATCGGGCAAATCCAATACCACGCGGCGGTCAAATCGTCCGGGTCGCAAAAGAGCTGGGTCAAGAACATCAGGACGATTCGTATTTGAAGCGAGAATTGGTTTTTCACCGGCAAAAAATGCTTCGTTCTCACAACCACAAAAATCGTAAACATACCCCTTGTATAGCAATTTAGTAATCTTCTTTATTTTGGACAATGGATGAAGACTTTCTTTCCTTTCTACATTTTTAAAAGGATTAGTAGTTTTCCAGAATTCTAATCGATAAGCGATAGAAGATTTCAGTGGCTTGCCATTATTAATTCTTCTTCCTTCCTGATTTCTAAATTCAGAAAAAGAAGGTTCGAAACCATGCATTCTTGAAAGCCAATTTAGCTCTAAGAGCAATCGTTTGCTTACAGAAACTAAAACTAAGTTTCCTTTATTTCTTCCTTTTTCTACCAGGCAACCATCTCCATTCGCATAACCCCTTAAGAATTCAATAAAATACTCTTTTGGCGCCGTAAACAGAAAAGAAGGAATATGTTTATGATGGACTCCTCTACCGCAGTAATAAGCAAAAAATTCCGCCAATGGCTTGCAATAATAAACAATGTTTACGGCATTATGAGTGATATTTCTTTCTGTGTCCGGCTTCAAGTTAAAAATTTGTTTCATTAGTGTTTTAATCTCGGCAATTTTCCCTTTTTCGTTAATATTCAGGCAAAAATCAATTTCTTTTCTGGAGTATCCCTCTGCCGCATAATATCCAAAAAGTCGCATTAGCCCTGGGGTAACCCTCACTTTTTCGGGCAAGGTATTTTTGTGTTGATAGTAATTCCTTGACAGAGCTCGCGGGCCACATATCCCTTGTTGCCATTTACCAATTGTTCTCTGAGAAAAACCAAGTTGTTCGCCAAGTTTAGTTTGGGGAATTTCATTGGTGCGGGCCAAGGCGTATTGATAGGCAAAATCTACTGATTCAAACTTTTCAAAAAGCGGTTGCCAAACTGGAAGCTCTAAGTTGAACTCCTGATTAAATTGATGAGCCCTGATTTCTTTAAATTTAGTAGTTTGGTTTACTTTGTATGGCAAATTTACTAAAATTTCGCCCGGTTTCATTTCAGAAACTAATTTTTTCTTCAATCCCCGAGGGGTTCTAATGAAAAGCGAATGGTTCCCGGTAGTTTTTATTTTCCCGCCATTATATTCAATTTCGTAAATTTCATTTACTTTATGTCTAAACACGCTTCGCACTTTTTTAAAAGCACTGTTCTGGAAATAGATATTTTTATCTCCCCCTGGTTTTTTCTCAAACCCCAACACTTCAAGCCCGTTAGCTGACTTTTCAACATTTCCCTCTTTTTCTTGGTAATAAGCATCGATTACTTCAGAGATCGGCAAAAGCTTAGGTTCCTCATTTTGTTTAACTAGAACCGGCGTATCGCCCGTGACGCTGGCCGCAATCACAATCACATTTGTTTCACGGTCAAACCCGTCCATTTCAACCAAAATTTGATTCAGTGTTTGCTCGCGCTCATCATGCCCACCCCCGAGCCCGGTGCCGCGTTCGCGCCCGACTGCGTCAATTTCGTCAATAAATACAATAGATGGAGAAGCCTTTTTTGCAACTGCAAACAAATCGCGCACGCGGCTCGCGCCAACCCCTACAAAAAGTTCTACGAATTCAGACCCCGAAATGTGGAAAAACGGCACGCCCGCTTCACCTGCAACAGCACGTGCCAGCAGTGTTTTTCCTGTTCCCGGAGCGCCCATAAGCAATACCCCGCGCGGAATACGCGCTCCCAAATCCAGAAATTTTTTGGCATGCCGCAAAAAATCAACAACTTCGCGCAATTCTTCTTTCGCTTCCTGCAATCCCGCAACATCTTTAAATGTAATGCGTTCTTTAGGATTCATAAACAATTTCAAATTCACCCTGCCGAAATTAAATGTCTGCGCCATGCCTTTTTGCGTCTGGCGAGACATAAACCACAAAAGCCCCAACACCAGTACAAACGGAACAATGACCTGAATCGCAATCGTAAGCCATAACGAATTTCCAGCATTCGTTGTTTGCAATTGGACGCTCACCGCGCTCAACTTTGTTTTGTCAACGCCCAAGTTCGCCAACGATTGCGTCAATGACGTTTCACTTTCCTTTTGCGAATGCCACACCGCTCCTGACGCATCCGTAACAATCAAATCATTATCATTGACAGCGATTTGCTTGATGCTGCCTGCGTTGATTTTGCGCGCGACTTCCGACAGCGCAATGGTCTGTTCGGGTTTCGTTTTCGGCTGCACAAAAAGCGAAAAAACAATCGAAAGCAAAACGAAAAACATCACGACCAAAAAAAGATTTTTCACAAACGTTTTCATAGTATGCCCTGTTAAAATTTTACCCACGCACCAGTCCTGTCTAACAAGGATAGTGCGGGGTTTACCCACGCACCACTTTTACAACGCAAAAGCGGTGTTGGATTTACCCGCGCACGCGCATAACTACATACATACACAAAATTCTAACCGGGTATGCGTATTGTACTCGAGGTTTGAATAAAAAACAATGGAGCCCCACCCCGCTGCGGCGGGATGGTACCTACTTTCTCGCCATTCGGGCGACATCCCGAAACGCTATTCATCCCACAACGTGCGGGATGGTCTTCTGGCTGAAGGGATAAAAGCCCTATACGGTTTCGATTGCTTCTGGATTCGGTAAGCTCACCGCAAGTGCTTTTTCGCAAATCATCTTGAGTTCCCCGTCGCGGGTATTGAGCCGTCCTTCTACAACCACAACCGTATCTTCTTGCCACAACTGGGGATTTTTCGCAAGCGTATCGGGAAAAACAACGACTTCCATTTTTCTGTTTGAGCAGTCTTGCAAATTTGAAAATAGCATAGGTTTACCGTTTTTGGTCACGATTCTGCGGCAACTTGCAATCACACCGCCGATTTTGACGCGTTTGCCGTTCATAGAAAGCGTAAGCCGCGAAATCGGTGTTGCGAGTTTCGCAAGCATTCCAGCATAGTTCGCAAGCGGATTATCGGATACATACAATCCCAAAAATTCCTTTTCCCATGCCATGCGTTCCTTGACGGTCGCTGCAGGAACGTGCGGTAACGTAATCACCGCGTTTCCTCCGCCGCGCGTTCCTTGACCGAAAAGCCCCATCTGATTATTTGACTGTTGCCTATTCAACGAGTCGCTCACGCGCAGCATCTGGTCTATTCCTGCCAAAAGCTGCGCGCGTTCGCCAAATACATCAAACGCGCCGGACTTTATCAGAGATTCCATAGTTCTTTTATTCACCACCTGGCGCGGCATGCGTTCAATAAAATTAGTCAAAGACAGATACGGCCCATTCGTTTTGCGGTCTTCCTGAATCGCTTCCGCAACTCCCATGCCTACACCTTTGATAGACGCCAAGCTGAAAATGATATTTTTCGTTTCCTGGTCAACGCCGAATTCCGCAAATGATTTATTTACGTTCGGCGGCACAATCGTAATGCCCATACGATGACACTCGGTGATTTCAATAGCAATACGGTCAAGATTTCCAAAATCGGATGTCAATAACGCTGCCATAAACGCCTGCGGATAATGCACTTTGAGATACGCGGTCTGATACGCAATGCGCGCATACCGAGCTGCGTGCGCGCGATTAAACCCGTATCGCGCGAATGGCTCAATGAATTCCCACACTTTTTCCGCGAGCGCTTGTTTAATCCCGTGAGTTCGCACCGCCCCTTGCACAAATTTGTCGCGTTGTTCATCCAATAATTTTTTGATTTTCTTGCCAACTGCTTTGCGTAAAATATCCGCTTCGCCGTATGTAAGTCCGGAAAACTTTCTGGCGATTTCAAGCACTTGTTCCTGGGTAACAATCACGCCGTATGTATATTTCAAAATCGGTTCAAGCAACGGATGCAAGTATGCGACTTGCTTGCGCCCGCACTTTGCAGCAATGAAATCAGGAATGGCGTCAATCGGTCCCGGGCGATACAGCGCTATCATAGACAAAATATCTTCAAAAATAGTCGGCTTCAATTCTTTCAAATACCGCCGCATGCCGGATGATTCAAGCTGAAATATGCCAATCGTTTCCGCGCGCGCCAATAACTCATACGTCGCACGGTCGCCGTCCTGGACCTGTAAAATATCAAATTCAGAGTCCGCAATCTTGCGCACGATACGCTCTGCGTTTTTCAAAACAGTCAAGTTTGCGAGTCCCAATAAATCTATTTTAATAAGGCCAATATCTTCCACTGCATACATATCATATTGTGTACAAATTGACGAGTCGTCGCGCGCGGCGTATTGCAATGGCGTGTAATCCGTAAGCGGCCCGGGCGCAATCACCACGCCTGCCGCATGCGTTGACGCGTGCCGCACCACGCCCTCAAACCGCTTGGCGTAATCCATCACGGTTTTTGCGTCAGGGTTCGTGTCATATAAATCTTTCAACTCGCTTACGTGCGCCAATGCCTCATCAAGCGTCGCGTTAAACGGAATCAATTTTGAAATCTGGTCCCCAATACTGTATGGAAGCCCTAACGCACGCGCGACATCGCGCACCGCAAGGCGCGCTTTCATGATGCCGAATGTCACAATTTGCGCAACGCGGTCATGCCCGTATTTATCCTCAATGTAATGAATGACTTCGTTACGGCGGTCATCGGCAATATCAATGTCAATATCGGGCAGCATTTTGCGTTCAGGGTTTAAAAATCGTTCAAAAATAAGATTGTATTGAATGGGGTCCAAATCGGTAATATCAAGGGCGTACACTACCACAGAACCGGCAGCTGAACCGCGCGTGCCAACCAAAATTCCTTGTTCGCGCGCCCAATGCACAAAATCGTACACAATCAAAAAATAATCGGAAAAACCCTTGTTGATAATAATGTTCAATTCGTATTCCATGCGCTGTTTAATTTCCGTCGTTATTTCCTTGTATTTTCGTTCAGCTCCCTGCCATACCAACTTGCGCAAATACCCTTCGGGTGTTTCTCCTTCCGGAACAGCAAATTGAGGGAATATAGGTGTCCCTAACTCAAGTTCCAGATTACATTTTTCCGCAAATCGAGAAGTATTTTGAAACGCAAGAACCAAATCTGGGTCGTTTTTAATATCATCCCATATCACTTGAGGGTCTTTAATGGAAAAATCCGCATTTTTCATGCTCATGCGCTCTTTGTCATCAACCAAGGATTTGGTTTGAATGGATAAAAACACATCATGCGCGTCTCGATCTTCGGGCCGCGGGTAATGCGAATCGCAGGTAAGTATGGCTCGTAAATTAAATTCCTTTGCAAGCTTTTTTATTTCCTCATTTACCATAATCTGCTCCGGTATTTCGGGATGGTGCTGAAGTTCCAAATAAAAATTTTCCTTGCTGAAAATATCAAGATATTCCTGAACTAACCTACGCGCAAGGTCATATCGTTTGTTCAACAATGCGCGTGGAATTTCTCCAGTCAAACAACCTGATAACGCAATAAGCCCATCTCGATGCTCGCGAAGAACTGTTTTATCAATGCGCGGTTTATAATAAAAACCTTCCAAGTGCGCAAGAGATACCAATTTTATTAAATTCCGATATCCTGTTATATTTTTCGCGAATACCAATAAGTGAAAATAATCGCTGTCTTTTTGCGCTTCCTTATCGTACATAGTGCGCATCGCAAGATACAATTCGCATCCGATGATTGGTTTAATGCCCGCCTTTTTTGCTTTTTTGTAAAACTCAATTGCGGCGTACATGTTGCCGTGGTCGGTAATCGCAATGGAATCCATATTTAATTCTTTCGCGCGCGCAATAATGTCGTCAACTTTGGACATGCCGTCCAAAAGCGAATAATGCGAATGAAGATGAAGATGGACGAATGACATAAAAAATATACTATACAAACTTAGAGATTTAATGCTAATCTACAAATTGCAAATACGTATTTATTCGCAATTCGCCTGCATGCGCGGACATGCCCGCATGCCATCGCTATGCTCAGGAATTTTGAACAAGACATAATTGACGTTCCATTCGTATATATCGTATATACGCGTCACTGATGAATATGCTACCAGATTGTAAACATGAAAAGAGATTTTGGCAACGGAGAAAAACGCTTGTGTTTGCCTTGGATGAAGCGGGGCGCGGCTCATTAGCAGGTCCTGTTGTCGCGTGCGCGTTTTGCGCAACCAACGGATTCACGCAAATGCCACAACCGCCCATTCCTGTCAAAGATTCAAAACAACTTTCTCAACGCCGGCGCGAAGCGCTTCATGCATGGATGAAAACAATTCCGTATTTTGCGTATGCAACCGCATTCGTAGGACCAAAAACAATTGACGCAATCAATATCAGGCAAGCGAACTTCGTGGCAATGCAACGCGCAATCAAAAAACTGCGCACACACGTTCCACGCACGCGCGTACACGCTCTTGTTGACGGCAATGACCCAATTCCTGATATTCCTGTCGCGCAAACAACAATTATCAAAGGAGATGCAAAAGTATTTTCCATTGCGTGCGCGTCCATCATTGCCAAAGTTTCGCGCGATACATATATGCTGCGCATTGCGAAAAAATATCCAGCATACGCATTTGATAAACACAAAGGATATGGAACGCTCAAACATCGGCGATTGATTCGCAAACACGGAATGTGCGCAATCCACAGAAAAACGTTCTGTAAATCCCTGCGAATAAATAATCGCCTGATACTTCATAAAACGAAATCATGAATAACCCTATCTGACAGAGTTGTCGAATGGATAAAAATCGCGTAATCGCCTGCACTTGCCCACCGGTAATTTCCTGAATCTTACGAAGTTATTCTTGTTTTTTAGATTCTTATCCCTCTTCATATTCAGGCTTTTCCAAAGAACAAAAATACACACGGGCTTGCGCTAAAATACAAAATCCAATACAATACGCATACATTACCTATGTAGCTTTCTTCTTCACCAAAATAGTGTCCTGGCTTCAGGAGGATGAAAAATGATGTTTTGACATAGAATATATTAGCTCATCGAAGTTCCGACGCGCCGTCGGAACGTAGTTGGGCCGAGCTAGCTCATCGGTAGAGCGCTGCCCTGAAGAGGCAGGCGTGCGAGGTTCGACTCCTCGGCTCGGCACTAATACTTTAATACTTTGGAGGTTCTCGCTCTGGGTGTCCGACCCGTGGTAAACCCCCGCCCCTGTCTGTGGACCAACCTGCCTGCGCAGGCAGGCAGGTTGGCAACTTACCTAGTTAGAAATAACTCTGTGGAGTATTTTCAAAATAATCCGAATGTATTTTGCCCCGAAGCCGCGAGGCAATGCTTTCATCAAACGGCGAAAGTTGCGATTGGTGGTGTCTACTAGACGATGTCAGAACTTTTTTCCAGCAAAATCCTGACGCTGATTGACGCAAAATTACTTCGTAATTTTGCTGACGGCTCGCGGGCAAAAATTTTCCTCCCCTTGAACTCC